>Ga0315281_10003954_pt1 | contig 21617 bp, 20 predicted proteins | sample YL17G07_0_MG_FD_204540 | JGI IMG/M metagenome (GOLD analysis project Ga0315281, IMG submission 204540) | Sediment microbial communities from Yellowstone Lake, YNP, Wyoming, USA - YL17G07_0 | ecosystem: Environmental > Aquatic > Freshwater > Lake > Sediment | place: USA: Wyoming | collected... | reverse complement strand
AAGGCCAGAACCAAAGGCCCCAACAGGATCAGCAGCAGGTCGTATTGCGGGAACGCGCTGCCCGCGATTTCCACCGCGCCGGCAAAGCCGGGCGCGCGCGGACCGAGCAGGTCTTCCGCACCCCAGCCCCACAGCGCGGCGTCCTTGATCACGAGGAGCAGGGCGAAAGTGGCCAGCAACTGCAGCAGCTCGGGTGCCTTATAGATTCGCCTTAAAAGAGCAATTTCGACAAGGGAGCCAAAAATCCCCACGATTGCGGCTGCCAACGGTACCGCGGCCCAGAATCCAACCCGTTCGGATAACCAGACGGCCAGGTACATGCCTAGCATGTACAGCGAGCCGTGGGCAAAGTTGACGACCCGGGTGACACCGAAGATCAGGGATAGTCCGGCGGCTACCAGGAACAGCGAGGATGTGCTCGCCAGACCATTAAGAAATTGGATGAGGACTGACGATGAACTCATTGAATAAACTACTCTTTTCTAAGTAACCTCACTTCTTCGAACGGCGGCAGAAAGTTGGCGCCATCGGCGAAGCGCCAGTTGACCATCACGCCCTGACCGCCTTTCTTCGCGAGCTGCCCGACGTAGGCGCCCATCGTCGACTGGTGGTCGAGCGGCCGCCAGACGATCGGCCCGAAGGGCGTCGACATTTCCAGGCCGCGGAGCGCATCCACGACCTTCTCCGTATCCGCGGACCTGGCCTTGCGGATCGCGTTCGCCACCGTGTAGAGGGCGCTGTAGCCGACCACCGAGCCCTGGCGCGGGTAGTCTTTCCAGCGCTTCTGGTATGCCTCGCGAAACTTCTTGTGGTCCGGCGTGCTGATCTCGCTCCAGGGGTAGCCCGTGACCCACCAGCCGTCCGGTGTCTCCTCCTTCAGCGTGTCGAGGTATTCCGGCTCGCCGGCGAGCAGGTTGAATACCATGGTGTTCTTGAACAACCCGCGCGTGTTGCCCTCGCGGACGAACCTCTGCAGGTCGGCGGCGAAGAGCGAGGAGAAGATCGCATCGGGCTTCGCGTCCAGCAGCGCCTGCACCACCGCGCCCGCGTCGATCTTGCCAAGGGGAGAGGCCTGTTCCGCGACGAACTCCACGTCGGGCTGCGCCTGCTTCAGCAGCTTCTTGAACGAGGCCGTGGCCGATTGGCCGTACTCGTAGTTGGGGTAGACGATCGCCCAGCGCTTCTTCCTCAATTTCACCGCCTCGGGGATCAGCATCGCCGTCTGCATGTACGTCGAGGGCCGCAACCGGAACGTGTAGCGGTTGCCGTTCTCCCACACCATCTTGTCCGTGAGCGGCTCCGAGGCGACGAACAGCACCTTGCGCTGATTGGCGAGGTTCGACACCGCGAGCCCGACGTGCGAAGCGAACGTGCCCATCAGTACGTGCACCCGCTCGCGCGAAATCAGCTCCTCCGCGACCCGCACCGCATCGCCCGGATTCCCGCCATCGTCCCGCGTCAACAACTCCAGCTTGCGCCCCAGCACGCCGCCGGAGGCATTGATTTCCTCTAGAGCGAGCTCCATGCCCTTCTTGTACGGCTCCAGGAACGCGGGGAAGACCTTGTAGCTGTTGAGTTCTCCGATCTTGATCGTTTGCGCCTGGATGCCCGCGGCGGCGAGCGCGAGGAAGAGGGCGCCAAGGAAACGAAAAGTGTTCATGCTTTCTCCGGGGATCGACGCGCCAGCGTATTCTTGAGCGCGGGAAGGAAAACCTTTTCGAAACCATCGGTGCCGAATGCGCTATGCACGATCTTGCCGTCGACCGCCAGCAGGAATCGCGGCACCCCGCGGCTGGGGCCGACCTGCTCGAAAACCCACTGGTATGCAGGCGGATAGTGTCGCGCCTCGATCGGCTGGCGCAGCGTCTCGCCGCGGATCTCGACAAACTTCACCGCCTGGCCCTCGGGCGAGGCGAGGAAGCCGGGTCGGGTGCGGGACTCCCACTGCCTGCAATACGGGCAGTCCGGCGCGCCTAGATAGAACATCTCGATCCCGTCGCCGCTTGCCAGCACAGTACGGAAGGGCCCGGCGAGGAGCAGGGCTGCGGCGAACAGGGCAAGGAATTTCCTGCTCATTCATCCACCTTTGCGCCGCGGTCCGGCTTGACCTTGTCCGTGCCCCCGGGAAACACGCGCCAGAATTCCTTGCGCACCAGGCTGGCGATGGTCGCGCTCTTGTTGAGGCCGTGATACTTCGCCACCGCGTCCAGCATCGCCAGATCGCGCAAGGTGGCGGAAAAGGTGCTGACCTTGGTATTCGACATGCTTGGGGCTCCGAGGGAGAACAATATTTATATAATTAATATATAAGTCTTATACGCCTTCACTGATGCACTGTCAAGCGCCATTGCAGTAACGATTTCGATGTCGCCACGCTCGCGTGCGTGCCCGCTCCATGTTGTCGAAGGTAAGGCACAGCGGTCCGGCACTCGACATGCTAGACGAAGGTCCTTTGTTTTCTTAGCGCGGGCATGCAGTGGCGCAGCCAGCCCGCGCTGAGCTTCTCGGCGAGCGAGTTCTGCTTCAGGCGCTCGTGCAGGCCCTTGAAATCCACGCTGTCTAGGGGCTGGTCCTGGTTGAAGCAGGAAAACACGTAGCTGGTTTCGCCGGTAAGCGGATCGCGGTGCGGCTGCAGACACTGCGCGCAGATTTCTTTCATCATGCATTGCATCGGTGAGTTGATCGAGCCGATGGCGAAGTGATGGGGCTTCAAGTGCGGCTTCAAAACGTCATGGCGCGCCTTTGCGACGCCGGCCATCATGCGGTCCGAGCCGATGGCGATCAGGCGGTCGGCATCGTCGAGCCGGATTGAAGGCGCGCCGAGGCGGCCTTCGGCGTAGGCGTCCATCGCCTGCACGATGTTGCCGACGAAGCCGCGGTCTTGCGGCCGCGCGGGCTTGAAACCCGGCTCCTCGTCGCAGCACCAGATGACCGTGTCGGCGGCGTTCTCGATGTCGGCGACCTTGTAGCGGTCGGCAACTCTCTTGTAGCCGGCGAAGTAGAGGATCTTCGATCCCGCGGCACGGAAGGCGGCGCCGATGGAGAACAGCACGGCGTTGCCGAGGCCGCCGCCGCACAGCACCACGGTTTCGCCGGCGGTGATCTCGGTCGGCGCGCCGGTCGGGCCCATGAGGATCACGGGTTCGCCGGGCTTGAGCATCGCGCACAGGTCGCTCGAGCCGCCCATTTCCAGGGCGATGATGGAAACCAGCCCTTTGTCGCGATCCACCCAGGCGCCGGTCATGGCGAGGCCTTCCATGTGCATGCGCGTGCCGGAGACGAGGGGCGCAAGCGTCTCGAAGTTCTGCAGGCGGTAGAACTGGCCCGGCTGGAACTTCCGCGCCGCGAGCGGCGCGCGGATCACCACCTCGACGATGGTCGGCGTCAGGCGTTCGACTTTATGCACGCTGGCAACGAGATTCACCGAGAGTTGATTGAAGAATTTTTCTCGTGACACGGGCGAGGCAGAAGGTCTCGAGTTCAGAACCTTCGAAACAATCGGAAAACCCTGCTTTGCACTCCCCATCGCTTTGACAACGTTGCCGAAGTAGGAGGGGTGAACATCGCCAAAGTAGCTGACGAAACGCCCGTCCGGCTGTTTCGACAGGAGCACGTCGGCGCGCGCCGGCTTGGAGGTGGAGAACTGGGGTTTGAGCAAATCGCCGTTTTCGTCGCAGGCGGAGAAGTACTTGCCATCGAGGCTGAAGTGCATTGCGTCCTCGCGCGCCAGCACCGTGTTGGGCTGGGTGCCGGCGGCAACGAAGACCGTATGCGCCGGCAGCCAGTGTTCGGTTTGCCGGTCCTTGAGGCGGATGCCGCGCACGGCGCCGAAATTGTCCACGTCCACGCCCACGGGGGCGAGTTCTTCGGCGAACCAGATGCCTTCTTCGAGCGCTTTTTCCACCTCTTCGTGGTTCAAGGTATAGGAGGGGCTGTCAATCAGACGCCGGCGGTAGGCAATGGTGACGCCGCCCCAGTGGCGCAGCAGTCCGATGTGCTGTTCCTGCGGCGTCATTCTCAACGTTCTCGCGTGCGCGAGAAATTCCTCTGCGATCTCGCGCTCCTGGTCGTCCCAGTTCCGGCGGATCGCGTTCTCGCCGATCTCGCCGGCCATTGTTTCGTAGCGGTCGAGGAATTTCTTCACCTGCACGACGTAGTAGGCGAGTGATTCGGTCGCGGTGTCGATCGCCGTGAGCCCGCCGCCGATCACCACCACCGGGAGGCGCAGTTGCATGTTGGCGATCGAATCTTCCTTGGCGGCGCCGGTGAGCTGCAGCGCCATCAGGAAGTCCGATGCCGCGCGCACGCCGCGCGCGAGGCCGTTCGGTATGTCGAGCACCGTGGGTTTGCCTGCGCCAACGCACACGGCCACGTGGTCGAAGCCCATCGTCATCGCGTCTTCCAGGGTCAGGGTGCCGCCGAAGCGCACTCCGCCGAACATCGCAAATTCGCCGCGGCGCTCGAGCAGCAGGCGGATGAGCTTGAGGAAATTCTTGTCCCAGCGCACCGTGATGCCGTATTCCGCAACCCCGCCGAACCCGGCCATGACGCGCGAGTCGAGCGCCTCATACAGGGTGTTTACGTCCTTGATGGGTTCGAAAGGAACCTGCAGCGGCTCGAGCTTCAGGCCATCGATGCCCACTACCGCGTGGCCGTCGTTCATCAGGTGGTGCGCGAGCGTAAAGCCCGCGGGCCCGAGGCCGACAACCAGGACTTTGCGCCCGCTCTCGGGCAGCGGCACCGGGCGGCGCAGGTTGAGCGGATTCCAGCGCGTGAGGAGCGAGTAAATCTCGAAGCCCCAGGGCAACTCCAGGACGTCCTTGAGCGTGCGCGTCTCGGCCTGTGGAATGTCGACCGGCGCCTGCTTCTGGTAGATGCAGGACTTCATGCAATCGTTGCAGATGCGGTGGCCGGTGGCCGCGACCATCGGGTTGTCCACGCAGATGATCGCCAACGCGCCCAGCGGTTCGCCGCGCGCCTTGAGCAGGTGGAATTCCGAGATCTTTTCCTCGAGGGGGCAACCGGCGAGCGCAACGCCGAATTGGGTCTTCTTGAAGGATGAGGCGGGGGCTTTTTCCTTCAGGCCCTTTGAACAGGAATCCTTGCCTTGCTCATGGCACCAGATGCAGTAATTGGCCTCGTCGAGCGCCCCGGTGAGGTCCGTGCCCTTGTCGGTGAGCGCGAAGCCCTCGCGCTGGCGCAAATGCTCCAGGCTGTGCTTCGCGTAGCCCTCAGAAGTATCCGTGCGCACCGGCACCAGGCGCAGGAAGTCGAGCTTGAGCGGCGTTTTGAACAGTACGCCCGCGCGGTGCTTTGCCTTGCCTCCCGGCGTCGTCGCCGCCCAGGCGGCATAGCGCGCGGCACGCTCCAGCTTTTCCGCATTCGCGGTTTCATCCTGCAGCCATGCCGTGACTTGGTTCGCGAATTCCAGTTCGCTGGAAAACGCAAATCCATCCGCTGTCGCGTCCTCGGGTTTCACTTTGTGCAAGGCCCGCCGTTGAACGAAGAGCCGCTTTACCGAGTACAGCGGCGCCAGTTCGTGGTGGCGTGCAGCAAGTGCGTGCACCTGCGCCTCGATGCCGAACAGGCGGGCGAGGAAATCCTCCAGGTGCGGCGCCAGAGAGATCAGCAGTTCGGATTCCGTTTTTCCTGCCGGCGGAGCCGTTCTTGCGGCCACCAGTTGCCCGCGCAAACGAGGATTTATCTCATCAAGGAAACTCAAAAAAGCAGAATCAACGCGCAACAAACCGTCGCGCTCGTAGAGATCGTGGAACCGCAGGCCGAATGCGAGTTTCATGCGGGTAGAATTATCGTTGATATCATTCAGGAGGTTCTCAGATGCAAGTCAAAAACAGCATATTCCTCGTCACCGGCGGCGCCTCCGGCCTCGGCGCAGCGACGGCGCGCATGGCGGCTGCCGGCGGCGGCAAAGTGGTCATCGCCGATCTGCAGGTCGATGTGGGCGAGGCCCTGGCCAAGGAACTCGGCGGCAAATTCGCCAGGTGCGACGTGACATCGGAGGCCGACGGCAAAGCGGCGGTCGAAGCCGCGGTCAAGGGATTCGGCGGCGTTCACGTGCTCGTGAACTGCGCCGGAATCGGCGTCGCCGAGCGCACTCTGGGCAAGGAGGCGCCGCATGATCTCGCCCGTTTTACCAAAACCATCAGCATCAATCTCATCGGCACCTTCAACATGATCCGCCTAGCGGCGGATGCGATGGCCAAGGCCGGCCCGAACGCGGCCGGCGAGCGCGGCGTGATCATCAATACCGCCTCCGTGGCCGCCTACGACGGGCAGATCGGGCAAGCCGCCTATTCCGCCTCGAAGGGCGGGATAGTGGGAATGACGCTGCCCATCGCCCGGGATCTTTCACGCAACGGCATCCGCGTCGTCACTATCGCGCCGGGCCTGTTTCTCACGCCGATGCTGCAAGGCCTGCCCAAGGAAGCGCAGGACTCCCTCGGCAAGCAGGTGCCATTCCCGGCGCGCCTGGGCAAGCCCGAAGAATACGCGGCCCTGGCGAAACACATCGTCGAGAACGAGATGCTGAATGGCGAGACGATCCGCCTGGACGGCGCCATCCGGATGGCGCCGAAGTAAATCAACGCGCAGAGGGCGGCAGGGGCTGTTCTTTCATGTGCTCCTTGAACAGCCTGGAGCGGGCGACATAGCCTTCGGAGATTTTCAGCAGACCGGCGATTTGCTCGGAACTCAGCTCGCGAACAACCTTCGCGGGGGAGCCGACCGCCAGCACTCCCGGCGGGATTTCCTTGCCCTCGGGCACCAGCGAATTCGCGCCTACCAGCGAACCTGCGCCGATCTTCGCGCCGTTCAGGATCACGCTGTTGATGCCGATCAGCGCGCCATCGCCAACGCTGCAGCCGTGCAGCATTGCCTTGTGGCCGATGGTCACCCGGCGGCCCAGCGTCAGCGGGAAGCCGGGGTCCACGTGCAGCACCGATCCATCTTGAATGTTGGTCGCCTCGCCGATATGCGCCTGGTCGTTGTCGGCGCGGATTACCACGCCGAACCAGATGTTGACCTCGTGCTCCAGGATGATGGAGCCGGCGAGCGTGGCGTCGTAGGCGATGTAATGGTGCGCGCCGCGAAATTCGACGCAACGCTCGTTCAGGGAAAAGATCGGCATGGATGGCCGGTATCATAGCGCCCGCCATGAAACACAGCGAATCGCTTTTCTTCGACATCCGCGGCCTGCGTTATCACGTCCGGCATTGGAAAGGAAAGCCTGAACGAAGGATTGTCCTCCTGCACGGCTGGATGGATGTCTCCGCTTCGTTCCAGTTCCTCGTCGACGCGATGGCGCAGGATTGGGATGTCTACGCGCCCGATTGGCGCGGTTACGGACTTACCGCCTGGTCCGGTTCCGACAACTACTGGTTCCCCGACTACATCGGCGATCTCGATGCGCTGCTCGAGCGGATCCAGCCCGATGCACCGGTCAATCTGGTCGGCCACAGCCTGGGCGGCAACGTCGGCGGACTGTATGCCGGTATTCGACCCGAGCGCATCGCGCGCTTCGTCAACCTTGAGGGTTTCGGCATGCCGGCGACGCGGCCGGAGCAGGCGCCGAAACGCTACGCCCGCTGGATGCGGGAACTGCGCGCGGCGCCCGGATTGCGCCCCTACGCGAGCTATGCCGCGCTCGCCGACCGTCTGCAAAAAAACAACCCCCGCCTCGAGCGCGAGCGCGCTGAATTCCTGGCCAGCCATTGGGGGAAAGACGCCGAAGGCGGCGTCGTCCTGCGCAGCGATCCCGCGCACAAACTCATCAACGCCACGCTGTACCGGCTCGACGAAGCGCGCGCCTGCTGGGAGCGCGTCACCGCGCCGGTGCTGTGGGTCGATGCGGAGCATTCCGAGACGCGCACCCGGATGAGCCTGAGCGAGGAGGCGCTTGCCGAACGCCGTGCCGCCTTCAAGGACCTGCGCCATGTGACCGTCCAGGACGCGGGGCACATGCTCCACCACGACCAGCCCGAGCGCGTGGCGCGGCTGATCGAGGAATTCCTGGCCCCGGGCTGAGCGGTGGCCCAATACTTCGAGATTCATCCGACGCACCCGCAGGCGCGCCTCGTCCGCAGCGCGGCGCAGATCGTACGGCGCGGGGGGCTGATCGCCTATCCTACCGATTCCTGCTACGCCCTCGGCTGCCACCTCGGCGATGCCGCCGCGCTCGCGCGCTTGCGCCGCGTACGCGGCATGGACGAGAAGCACCACCTGACGCTGATGTGCCGCGACCTCTCCGAGATCGCCGCTTACGCGATCGTGGACAACGTGCAGTACCGCATCCTGAAGGCAGTAACGCCGGGCAGCTTCACTTTCATCCTGCGTGCCACACGCGAGGTGCCGCGACGGCTGATGCATCCGAAGAGGAAGACCATCGGGGTACGCGTGCCCGGGCACCCGGTGGCGCATGCGCTGCTCTCGGAATTGAACGAACCGATGCTTTCGGCGACGCTTGCGCTGCGGGGCGACGCGCAGCCGCTCTCCGAGGCGGGGGAGATCCGCGCCCGGCTGGAGCATGCTCTCGACCTGGTCATCGACGCTGGCCCCTGCGGCGTCGAACCGAGCACGGTCGTGGATCTCACGACCGACCAGCCGTTCATACTTCGGCGCGGAAAGGACGCGGGCCGTCTGATAAAATTCGCCGCCTAGATGGACATAGAACCGCTCGTACGTGTTATCGCCATCTATGCGCTCCCGGTCCTCTTCGCAATCACGCTGCACGAGGCCGCGCACGGCTATGTTGCGCGCCACTTCGGCGACCTGACCGCGTATGCGCAGGGGCGCATCAGCCTGAATCCCGCGCGGCACGTCGATCTGGTCGGCACCATCATCGTCCCGATCACCATTCTTGTCCTGAGCAAGCTCTCGGGAGGCGCCGGTCTGCTATTTGGCTGGGCCAAGCCCGTGCCGGTCAATTACTCCGCGTTGCGCCGTCCGCGCCAGAACATGCTTTGGGTGGCCGCCGCGGGGCCGGGCGCCAACCTGGTGATGTCCCTCGGGTGGGCAGCGTTGTTCAAGGCAGCCAGCCTGCTGCCGGGCAATTACTTCACCGAGCCGTTGCTGTTGATGGGCAAGGCGGGCATGGAGGTCAACATCGTCCTCATGGTGCTCAACCTGCTGCCGATTCTGCCGCTCGATGGCGGCCGCATCGTGGCGAGCCTGCTGCCTCGGCGGCTTGCGTGGGGTTACGCGAAGCTCGAGCCTTTGGGTTTTCCAATCCTGTTGCTGCTCCTGTTTACCAGTGTCCTCGGCGTGATCCTCGGGCCAATGGTGAATTTCTCGTTCCGCGTTCTCGGAACGCTCTTCCAGATCTAGGACGATGTTCGAGACCCGCGTCCTCTCCGGTATGCGTCCCACGGGCGCGCTTCACCTCGGGCATTACCACGGCGTGCTCAAGAACTGGATCAAACTCCAGTCGGAGCATCCCTGCCTGTTCTTCGTCGCGGACTGGCATGCGCTGACCACCGACTACGAGAAGCCGGGCGTGATGCAGGATGTTGGCGCCGATATGGTGATCGACTGGCTGGCCGCCGGGGTGGACCCGAGCCAGGCCACCCTGTTCGTGCAATCGCTGGTGCCCGAGCACGCGGAGCTGCATCTTCTGCTGTCGATGATGACGCCGCTGGGCTGGCTGGAGCGCGTGCCGACCTACAAGGATCAGCAGGAAAAGCTCGCCGACAAGGACCTCTCGACCTACGGTTTCCTCGGCTATCCGCTCCTGCAGGCGGCGGACATCCTGATTTACCGGGCGCGCTACGTGCCGGTGGGTGACGATCAGGTGCCGCACATCGAATTCACGCGGGAACTCGCGCGCCGCTTCAACCACCTGTATGGCCGCGAGCCAGGATATGAAGACAGGGCGAAGGCGGCGGTCAAGAAGATGGGCAGCAAGAAGGCGCGGCTGTTCAACGAATTGCGCACCAAATTCCTCGAAAGCGGGGACGGGGAGGCGCTCAAGCGCGCCCAGGCGCTGCTCGATGAGCAGCAGAACATACCGCGCGGCGATCGCGAGCGCCTCTACGGCTGGCTCGAAGGCAGCGGCAGAAAAATCCTGGCCGAAGCCGAGGCGCTGCTGACCGAAGCCTCCAAGCTCACCGGGCTGGACGGCCAGAAAATGTCCAAGTCCTACGGCAACGCGATCGCGCTGCGCGAGGAACCGGAATCCGTGGCGAAGAAAATCCGCACCATGCCTACCGACCCGGCACGCGTCAAGCGCAGCGATCCGGGCGCGCCGGAGAAATGCCCGGTCTGGCCGCTGCACCTCGTCTATTCGGACGAGGAAAAGAAGAAGTGGGTGCAGAAGGGATGCACCACGGCGGGCATCGGCTGCCTGGAGTGCAAGCAGCCGGTGATCGAGGGCGTACTCGCCGAGCTGGCACCGATACGCGAGCGCGCGCAGGCCTACCTTGACGACCCGACGCTGGTTAAAAGCATCCTCGCCGACGGTTGCGACAAGGCGCGCGCGCTCGCCACCGAGACCATGCGGGATGTTCGAGAAGCGATGGGGTTGTCATATTCATGATGCAGACCAGCGAACGTATTGCGCTGATTTACGGTGAGCCGCTCACCGAAATTCCGATTGACCTCTACATCCCGCCCGATGCGCTGGAGATCCTGCTGGATGCCTTCCAGGGGCCGCTTGACCTGCTGCTGTATCTGATCCGCCGGCAGAATCTGGACGTGCTCGACATTCCAATGGCGCCGCTGACGCGCCAGTACCTGGAATATGTGGAGGCGATGCGCACCAAGAACCTTGAACTCGCGGCCGAGTATCTGGTGATGGCGGCGATGCTGATCGAAATCAAGTCGCGCATGCTGCTGCCGCGCCCGCCGGTGGTGAACGAGGAGGAGGATCCGCGCGCAGAACTGGTGCGCCGGCTGCTCGAATACGAACAGATGAAAAGAGCGGCGCAGCAACTCGACGCCATGCCGCAGGTCGGGCGCGATGTGCTCGCGATCTCGGTCCTGATCGAGCGCACCGCGCTCGAGCGCATGCCCGACGTGCACCCGCGGGACCTGGCCGAAGCCTGGCGCTCGCTGCTCTACCGCGCGCGCATGTCCAAACACCATCGCGTCTCGCGCGAGGAACTCTCGGTGCGCGAGCACATGAGCCATATTCTGCGCCGGCTGAAACAGAGCCGCGTGCTCGAATTCACCGAACTGTTCGATCCCGCCCTCGGGGTCGCGGTTCTGGTGGTCACCTTCCTCGCGCTGCTCGAACTCGCGCGCGAGACGCTGATCGATGTCACGCAGTCGGAGGGTTTCGCGCCGATTTACATCCGGATCGCCCCTGTCGAACCCCTATGAGGCCTAATGCCGAATCCTGCTGAAGGCCTAATGCCGAATCCTGCTGAAGCCAAACGCATCATCGAGGCGGCGCTGCTGTCTTCGCAGGAGCCGCTGTCGCTCGCGGATCTGAAACGGCTGTTCGAAGACGAAATCGGGCCCGACACCCTGCGCCGGCTGCTCGACGAGCTGCGCGGGGACTGGTCGGGTCGCGCGGTGGACCTGGTAAACACCGCGAGCGGCTGGCGCTTCCAGACTCGGGCCGAGTTCCAGCCGTTCGTCGAACGCCTCAATCCGGACAAACGCCCGCGCTACTCGCGCGCCGTGATGGAGACGCTGGCGATCATCGCCTACCGCCAGCCGGTGACGCGCGGCGACGTCGAGGATATCCGCGGCGTCGCGGTGTCGGCGCAGATCATCCAGACCCTCGAGAGCCGCGCCTGGATCGACGTCGTCGGCCACCGCGACACGCCGGGCCGGCCGGCGCTCTACGCCACCACCAAGTCATTCCTCGACGACCTCGGCCTGCTCTCGCTGCAGGAGCTGCCGCCGCTAGAGGAAATCGCCCGGACGCTCCAGCTTGAGCCCGCGACCTCCCAAGCCGCCGCCAACGAACCCGCCGCGCCAGCCGCCAGCAGCGCCGGTTAGTACGGGCAGTCCTGCCGGCGAGCGCCTGCAAAAGCTGCTCGCCGCCGCAGGCTTTGGCTCGCGCAGGGAAATCGAGACCTGGATCACGGCAGGGCGGGTAATGGTCCGCGGCCAAGTTGCGAAGCTGGGTGATCGCGCAGCGCCCGGAGACCTGATTTTCCTTGATGACAAACAGATAAAAATAAGCGCGAACCCGACCCACCCAAGGGTCATCGTCTATCACAAGCCGATCGGCGAACTGGTGACGCGCAGCGATCCGCAAGGACGCGCCACCGTTTTCGACAAACTTCCAAAGCTCAGTCCCGGACGCTGGGTCGCGATCGGCAGGCTGGACCTGAATTCCTCCGGCCTGTTGCTGTTCACCAACTCCGGTGAACTGGCCAACCAGCTGATGCACCCGCGCCAGGAAATCGAGCGCGAGTACGAGGTGCGCGTGCAGGGCGGACTGAGCGCGGAGGCGATCGGGCGCCTGCTCGCCGGGGTCGAACTCGAAGACGGGCGGGCGAAGTTCATGCGCCTCGAAGCCATCGCGGCGCGCAAGGACACGGGGACGAACCGCTGGTACCGGGCCGTGCTTGCCGAGGGACGCAACCGCGAAGTGCGGCGCATGGTGGAGGCCGCTGGCGCCAGGGTCAGCCGCCTGATGCGGGTGCGCTTCGGCTCCATCGGGCTGCCGCTCGACCTGCCGCCGGGACGATCGCGGGAACTGGCGTCGGAAGCGGTCGGCGAGATTGTTAAAACGGCAAAAAGCTGTTAAACTTCAAGTTGTTTCAGATGCAAATGGGCCTCGGCCCATTTTTTGTTTGCAGAGTTGGAAAAGCATGGCGGCGATGGCAGAGATGGTGGAAACGACCCTGGCAGGCATGGGGTTCGAGCTGGTGGAGGCGCGGGCCTCCGGCGGCGGGCGTCTGCTGGCCATTTTCATTGACCGGCCCGGGGGCATCACGGTGGATCACTGCGCCGAGGTGAGCCGGCAGCTTTCGCGGGTGTTCGCGGTCGAAGGCATCGATTACGACCGGCTGGAGGTGTCGTCGCCGGGGCTGGACCGGCCGTTGCGCAAGGCGGCGGATTTCGTGCGCTTCGCGGGCAACAAGGTGGATGTGAGGATGCGGACGCCGGATGCAAGCGGACGCAGGCGCTTCACCGGTCTGTTGCGCGGTGCGCAGGACGGCGTGGCGACGCTGGAATTGGAAGGGCGCGAAGTAGCGCTGGATTTAAACGATATTGATAAGGCTAGGCTGATGCCGGAACCCCCGGCGGCGGCCGGGCCTGCACGGAAGGAAAAGCGATGAGCCGGGAAATCCTGTTGCTGGTGGACGCGCTGGCGCGCGAAAAGAACGTCAACCGAGACGTGGTCTTCGGCGCGCTCGAGCTCGCGCTCGCCTCTGCCACCAAGAAGAGCTTCACCGAGGACGTGGACGTGCAGGTCGCGATTGACCGCGACACGGGCGACTATCAGACGTTCCGCTGCTGGCGGGTGCTGGCGGACGACGCGCCCGACTGGATCAACGCGCAGATGCTGTCGGTCGAAGAGGCGCAGGACCGCGAGCCCGACGCCAAGCTGGACGATGTGATCAAGAAACAGATCGAGAACGTGCCCTTCGGCCGCATCGGCGCGCAGACCGCCAAGCAGGTGATCCTGCAGCGGATTCGGGATGCGGAACGCGAGCAGATCCTGAATGATTTCCTCGCGCGGGGCGACGAGCTGGTGACCGGCACCGTCAAGCGCATGGAGCGAGGCAGCGCGATCGTCGAATCCGGGCGCCTGGAAGCGCAGTTGCCGCGCGAGCACATGATCCCGAAGGAAAACCTGCGCGTGGGCGACCGTGTCCGAGCGTGGGTGGCGAAAATCGACCGCGGCGCGCGCGGCCCGCAATTGATCCTGTCACGCACCGCGCCGCAGTTCATCATGAAGCTGTTCGAGCTGGAGGTGCCGGAGATCGAGGAAAAACTTCTCGAGATCAAGTCGGCGGCGCGCGACCCGGGTGTACGCGCCAAGATTGCGGTGCACACCAACGACCGGCGCATCGATCCGATCGGCACCTGTGTCGGCATGCGCGGTTCGCGCGTGCAGGCGGTGACCCAGGAACTGGCCGGCGAGCGCGTTGATATCGTGCTCTGGTCGGCGGACCCGGCGACCTTCGTCATCGGCGCCCTGGCGCCGGCCGAAGTCAGTTCGATCCTGGTGGACGAAGAAAAGCACGCCATGGACGTGGTGGTGGACGAGGAGAACCTCGCCATCGCGATCGGCCGCAGCGGCCAGAACGTCAGGCTCGCCTCCGAGCTCACCGGCTGGACCATCAACCTGATGAGCCAGGAAGAGTCCACCAAGAAGCAGGAGGAGGAGGGCACCCGGGTCAAGGCGCTGTTCATGGAGAAGATCGATGTCGACGAGGAAGTGGCCGATATCCTGATCCAGGAGGGTTTCTCCACGCTGGAGGAGATCGCCTATGTGCCGATCACCGAAATGTTGGAAATCGACGCCTTCGACGAGAACACGGTGAACGAACTGCGCAGCCGCGCGCGCAATGCGCTGCTGGTGCAGGCGATCGCGAGCGAAGAGAGCATCGCCGGCGTGGGGGAGGACCTGCTGCAACTCGAAGGCATGGACAACCAGCTTGCCGCCAAGCTCGGCGCGCAGGGCGTCAAGACGAGGGACGATCTCGCCGACCTGTCGGTGGACGAGCTCTCTGAAATGACCGGCATGGATGGCGAACGCGCCAAGGGCCTGATCATGACCGCGCGCGCGCATTGGTTCGCCGAGGAGTCAGGAGCCGCAGGAACCGCGGCGGCGGCCGCGCCAGCCGTAGCGCAGAAAGCGGCCCAATAACGTGGCACAGACCAGTGTCGCCCAGTTTGCAAGCGAATTGAAGGTTCCGCCTTCGGTGCTGCTCGAGCAGTTGCGCGCCGCCGGAGTCGAGAAACGCATCGCCGACGATTCGCTTTCGGAGCAGGACAAGGCGAGGCTGCTCGAGTACCTGCGCCAATCGCACGGTTCGGCCGAACCCAAGAACAAGATCACGCTGACGCGCAAGCACACCAGCGAAATCAAGAAATCCGATTCGATGGGCAAGGCGCGCACCATCCAGGTGGAGGTGCGCAAGAAACGCGTCTTCGTCAAGCGGGATCCTTCCGAACTGGTCGCAGCCGCCAGCGCAGCGGAGATGCCGCAGCCAGCGCCAGCGCCAGCGCCCGCAACGGTAGCCGTGCCGGGTGGGCCGGGTGCGAAAGAACTGCAGCTGCGCGAAGAGGAGTACAGGCGCCAGCAGCAACTGTCGGACATCCAGGCCAGCGAACTGCGTGAGAAGCAGGAGCGCGAAAAGCGCGAAGCGGAACAAAAACTCGCCGAGCGCGCGCCACCGCCGCCCGTGCCCGGAGTTGCGGCAAAGGACAGTACGCTGCACGCGCCCAAGGCGGGCGAGCCCAAGAGCGACAAGAAGGCGAAGAAGGTCAAGCAGACGACCATCCTGCGGGATGACTCGGCACGCCGGCGGACCATCAAGACCCGTGGCGACATGGGAGGCGGGGTCGGGGGTTGGCATGGCAGGGGCGGATCGCGGCACAGGTCCGGGGCCATGGCCGCCGGCGAGCCGACGTTCGCGCAGCCCTCCGAACCGGTGGTGCGGGACATCGCGGTGCCGGAAACGATTACGGTGGGCGAACTGGCGCACCGCATGTCGGTCAAAGCGGTCGAGGTCATCAAGGTGCTGATGAAGCTCGGCAGCATGGCGACGATCAATCAGGTTCTCGATCAGGAGACCGCGATGATCGTCGTCCAGGACATGGGGCACACGGCCAGGGCGGCCAAGCTGGACGATCCCGAGGCATACCTCGTCGAACCCGAGGTGCAGGATGCAGTCGAAGCGGTGGCGCGGGCGCCCGTGGTCACGGTCATGGGTCACGTCGATCACGGCAAGACCTCGCTGCTCGACTACGTCCGCCGCACCAAAGTCGCGGCGGGCGAGGCAGGCGGAATTACGCAGCATATTGGCGCCTATCACGTCGAAACGCCGCGCGGCGTCATCACTTTTCTCGATACGCCGGGCCACGAAGCGTTCACCGCGATGCGCGCGCGCGGTGCAAAGGTGACCGACATCGTGGTCCTGGTGGTCGCCGCGGACGACGGCGCGATGCCGCAGACCATAGAGGCGATTGCCCACGCCAAGGCGGCCGAGGTTCCGCTGGTGGTCGCGATCAACAAGATCGACAAGCATGAAGCCAATCCGGAACGGGTCAAGCAGGATCTGCTGCAACATGGCGTGGTGCCCGAAGACCTCGGGGGCGACTCGCCGGTGGTGCTGGTATCGGCCAAGACCGGAGAGGGCATCGATACGCTGCTGGAGCAGATCCTGCTGCAGGCAGAGGTGCTGGAACTCAAGGCGCCGATCAACGCACCCGCCAAGGGCGTGGTCATCGAAGCACGCCTGGACAAAGGGCGTGGTCCGGTGGCGACCTTGCTGGTGCAGTCCGGTACGCTGAAACGCGGCGACGTGGTGGTGGCAGGTGCGGTATACGGCCGGGTGCGCGCGATGCTGGACGAAAACGGCAAGCCGGTGCAGAGCGCGGGTCCGTCGATTCCAGTCGAGATCCAGGGTCTGTCCGATGTTCCGCGCGCCGGCGAGGAGATGGTGGTACTCGTTGATGAGAAAAAAGCACGCGAGGTCGCGCTGTTTCGCCAGGGCAAGTACCGCGAGGTCAAGCTCTCGAAGCAACGCGCGGCCAACCTGGAGAACATGTTCAACAACATGGGCGAGGGCGGCAAGAAGACCCTTGCCTTGCTGATCAAGGCCGACGTGCAGGGCTCGCAGGAAGCGCTGGCGCACGCCCTGACGCGTCTCGCGACGGAGGAAGTCAAAGTCAGCGTGGTGCATGCGGGTGTCGGCGGGATCACCGAGTCGGACGTCAACCTGGCGCTGGCATCAGGCGCGGTGATCATCGGGTTCAATGCGCGCGCCGATGCGACTGCGCGCAAGCTGATCCAGTCCTCCGGCGCCGACGTGCGCTACTACAACGTCATCTACGACGCGGTCGAGGAAGTGAAGGCGGCGCTGACCGGGCTGCTGCCGCCGGAAAGGAAAGAGAGCATCATCGGCCTGGTCGAAGTGCGCCAGGTGTTCCGCATCTCCAAGATTGGTACGGTCGCCGGCTGCTACGTGCAGGAAGGACAGGTCAAGCGTTCCGCGCAGGTGCGGGTGCTGCGCGACAGCGTGGTCATCCATACCGGCGAAATCGATTCTCTCAAGCGCTTCAAGGATGATGTGCGCGAGGTGAAGGGCGGCTTTGAGTGCGGCATGTCGCTCAAGAGCTTCCAGGAGCTCAAGGAAGGCGACCAGTTCGAGGTGTTCGAGATCCTCGAGGTCGCGCGCACGCTGTGACGGGAAGGCGGTTTACGTCGTGACCCGGGGCCGGCCGCAAAAAGTGGCCGACCTGATCCAGCGGGAGTTGTCGGATCTGCTGCGCCGCGACGTGCGCGATCCGCGCGTCGGCATGGTGACGCTGACTGCGGTCGACGTCGCCCCCGATCTGTCGCACGCCAAGATTTTCTTCACGATTCTCGATAAGGAAAAGCAGGTCGAAACGGCCAAGGCTCTGCAGCGCGCCGCGGGGTTCCTGCGCTCGCAGCTCTCGCACCGCATGATGATGTACACCACCCCGGAGCTGCGCTTCGTCTACGACGAATCGGTCGAGCGGGGCGACCGCCTCTCACGTTTGATCGACAGTGTCGTCCCGCCCAAACAATGACGCGCCGCAAGCTGGACGGGGTGCTGCTGCTCGATAAACCGGTCGGCCCGAGTTCGAGTGCGGTCCTGCAGGCGGTGAAGCGCCTGCTGGAAGCGGAGAAAGCGGGACACGCGGGCACGCTCGACCCGCTTGCCTCCGGCCTGTTGCCGCTGCTCTTTGGCGAAGCCACCAAGTTCGCCCAGTTCGGTCTCGACTCGATCAAGGAGTACCGGGCGCAGGTCAGGCTCGGCGTGGCTACGGATACCGGCGATGCCGAGGGGCAGGTTGTCGAACGCCAGCCGGTGACCGTGGACGCGTGCGGGCTGGCGCTGGCGCTGGCGCGTTTTCGTGGTGCGATTGAACAGGTGCCACCGATGTACTCGGCGCTGAAGCACGGCGGGCAGCCGTTGTATGCGCTGGCGCGCGCTGGCAAGTCGGTGGAACGCGCCGCACGGCAGGTGACAGTGCATGAGCTCGAAATGCTCGAGCGTGCCGGCGATGTGCTGCACCTGCGGATCAGGTGCAGCAAGGGGACTTACGTGCGTCAGCTGGCAGTCGACCTCGGTCTGGTACTGGGCACGGTGGCGCACCTGGAGGGCCTGCGCCGTACCGCCGTCGCCGGCTTTCGGTTGGACCAGGCGGTAGTGCTGGATGACCTCCAGGCCCTGAGCGACGAAGCCCGGCGGGCGAGGCTGCTGCCTGCGGACAGTCTGCTCGCCGAACTCCCTCGGCTCGACCTCGATGAGCCACAGGCAGCATGCTTCCTGAACGGCCAGGCGATCGACCTGAATGGGTCGCCAGGCCCTTGCCGGGTCTACCGGCGCGGGGGGCGCTTGCTGGGGGTAGGCGAAACTCGCCCCGGAATTGGATTGCGCCCCGTCCGGCTGCTTGCAAGAGGCTGAAATAGCAAGAAAAACTTGTAAGCCGGTAGTGTTCTCGCTAGAATGCCGACCTCACATACCGAGCCCCGAAAAGAGAGAAGAGCATGAGTTTGCAGGTTGCGCAGATAGCGCAGGTCGTCAAGCAGCACCAGCGTGCCGGAAACGATACCGGTTCCCCGGAAGTGCAGATCGCGCTGCTCACCGAGCGCATCAACGGTTTGGCCGAGCACTTCAAGTCCCACGTCAAGGATTTTCATTCGCGCCGCGGTTTGCTGAAGATGGTCAGCCAGCGCCGCAAGCTTCTCGATTACCTGAAGCGCAAAGACGCGGACAAATACCGCTCGCTGATCGAGCAGCTCGGGCTGCGCAAGTAATTTGCGGTAGCTAAAAACGCTCATCGCACAGATGAGCGTTTTTGTTTGCGTCCCCACACAGAGGAATTCCTTTGAACCCCATCAAAAAGACATTCACCCTTGGCACGCAGCAGGTCACGCTGGAAACCGGGGAAATCGCCCGCCAGGCGCACGGCGCCGTCCTTTGCACCGTCGATGACACCGTGGTGCTCGCCGCGGTGACGGGATCGAAAACGGCCAAGCCCGGGCAGAGTTTCTTTCCGCTCACGGTGGATTACGCCGAGAAGACCTATGCCGCCGGCAAGATTCCCGGCGGCTTTTTCAAGCGCGAGGGACGCCCGACCGAGAAGGAAATCCTGACCTCGCGACTGATCGACCGCCCGATCCGGCCGCTGTTCCCGGACGGCTTCTACAACGAAGTGCAGGTTGTGGCGCAGGTCCTGTCCCTCAATCCGGAGGTGGACGCGGACATTCCGGCGATGATCGCCGTGTCCGCCGCGCTCACGCTGTCGGGCATCCCATTCAGCGGTCCGATCGGCGCCGCCCGCGTCGGCTACCTCAACGGCCAGTACGTGCTGAACCCGACGCAGTCCCAGATCAAGGAATCGCAGCTCAACCTGGTCGTCGCCGGCACCGCCCAGGGCGTGCTGATGGTCGAGTCGGAAGCGCTGGAATTGCCCGAGGACGTGATGCTGGGCGCCGTGGTCTACGGCCACGAGCAGATGCAGGCCGCGATCAACGCGATCGAGGAACTTGCGGAAGTCGCGGGCAAGCCGGCCTGGGATTGGAAGGCCCCCGCCAGGGACGAGGCGCTGGCGGCGAAGATCGCCCAGATGTCGGAGGCGGACCTGCGCAAGGCTTTCGCCATGCGCCAGAAGGGCGCCCGCTCGGAGGCGATCGACACGATCTGGAAGCGCGTGTTCGAAGCCGTGGGCGTGGGGTCCGAAGGCGGCCCCGATTCCAACACCGTCAAGGACCTGTGCTTTGCGGTCGAATCGAAGATCGTGCGCAACCAGATCCTCGACGGCGAGCCGCGCATCGACGGCCGCGATACGCGCACCGTGCGCCCGATCACCATCCGTACGGGCGTGCTGCCCCGCACCCACGGTTCGGCGCTTTTCACGCGGGGCGAGACGCAGGCACTGGTTACCGTGACTCTGGGCACCGGGCGCGACGAGCAGATCATCGACGCGCTGGCGGGCGAGTACCGCGAGCGCTTCATGTTCCACTACAACTTCCCTCCGTACGCCACCGGCGAAACCGGCCGCTATGGATTTACCAAGCGCCGCGAAGTCGGCCATGGCCGTCTCGCCAAGCGTTCGCTGGTGGGCATGCTGCCGCCAGCCGCCGACTTCGGCTACTCGTTGCGCATCGTTTCGGAAATCACCGAGTCGAATGGTTCATCGTCGATGGCCTCGGTCTGCGGCGGCAGTCTCGCGCTGATGGATGCCGGCGTGCCGATCAAGGATCACGTTGCCGGCATCGCCATGGGCCTGATCAAGGAAGGCAACCGCTTCGCGGTGCTTACCGACATTCTCGGCGATGAAGACCACCTCGGCGATATGGACTTCAAGGTCGCGGGTACCGAAAAGGGTCTCACCGCGCTGCAGATGGACCTGAAGATCGAGTCCATCAACAAGGACATCATGAAGGTGGCGCTCGACCAGGCGCGCGAGGCGCGCATCCACATCATCGAGCAAATGAAGCAGGCGATGGGCGGTTCGCGCACCGAGCTTTCCACCTTCGCGCCGCGCATCATCAAGGTGAAGATCAACCCGGACAAGATCCGCGATGTCATCGGCAAGGGCGGCGTGGTCATCCGCGGCATCCAGGAAGAAACCGGCACCACCATCGAGATCGAGGACGACGGCATGATCTCCATCGCCTGCGTCTCGCCCGAAGGCGGTGAAGCGGCGGCCAAGCGCATCAGGGAACTCACTGCCGACGTCGAAGTCGGCAAGATCTACGAGGGACCGGTGCTGCGCCTGCTGGATTTTGGCGCCATCGTGCAGTTGATGCCAGGCCGCGATGGCCTGTTGCACATTTCGCAGATCAGCAACGAGCGCGTCAACGCCGTTTCCGATCATCTGAAGGAAGGCCAGATCGTGAAGGTAAAAGTGCTTGAAGCCGACGACAAGGGCAGAGTGCGCCTGTCGATGAAGGCCGTCGGAGCCCCCGAGGCCGCGAAGCAGGGCTGATAGAACGTCGTTCCCGCTTCCGCGGGGGCGACAACCTGTTCAGTTACTTCGCGACCTGCCGCTCCCGCATTTCGTCGAGCGTCTTGCAGTCGATGCACAGCGTGGCCGTCGGACGCGCTTCGAGCCGCTTGAGACCGATCTCGACCCCGCAGCTCTCGCAGTAGCCGTATTCGTTGGCGTCGATGCGGGTGATGGTCTCGTCGATTTTCTTGATCAACTTCCTCTCGCGGTCGCGGTTGCGCAGTTCGAGCGCCATGTCGGATTCCTGGCTGGCGCGGTCGTTCGGGTCCGCAAACACGGTCGCCTCGTCCTGCATCGTATGGACGGTGCGGTCGATCTCCTGCGACAGCTCGGACTTGAGGCTGTCGAGAATCTTGCGGAAATGCGAACGCTGCTTCGCGTTCATGTACTCCTCGCCCTTTTTCGGGGCGTAGGGGGCGAAGCTGTTTTTTTTCAATTCCAATGGCATTTCGGATGTCGGCTGAAAAAATGAAGGTAGGCTT
>Ga0315281_10003953_pt1 | contig 21620 bp, 23 predicted proteins | sample YL17G07_0_MG_FD_204540 | JGI IMG/M metagenome (GOLD analysis project Ga0315281, IMG submission 204540) | Sediment microbial communities from Yellowstone Lake, YNP, Wyoming, USA - YL17G07_0 | ecosystem: Environmental > Aquatic > Freshwater > Lake > Sediment | place: USA: Wyoming | collected... | reverse complement strand
CGCTCGTTATGGAAGGCGATCGCTTCGCGCTCGGCCGGGTGTACCGAAATCTGATCACCAACGGGATTCAGGCCACCGCACCAGGCGGCCGCGTCACCATCGTGACGAGCCGCGCCGGCGATCAGGTCGAGATCATCGTCACCGACACCGGCTCCGGTATTCCGCCGGAACGGATCTCGACGATCTTCGACGACTTCGTGACGACCAAACGCCGGGGCCTCGGGCTCGGCCTCGCGATTTCCAAGCGCATCGTTGAACAGTTGAACGGAACGATCGACGTGCACAGCGAAGTCGGGCACGGCACGGCGTTCACGCTGCGCTTCCCCGCGCGCGACGATCGTTCAGCACACGCGGCGGCGAGCTAGTAAATGAGGAGGGTGGACAGATGTTCCGGACTCTTGTGAAGACCGACGTGCTGGCCGTGGAAGACCGGACGGTGCCGGTGCGATATTTCGAACTGCGGACGCTGAGAGGCGCGCGACGCTACAGCGCGGAGATCCTGCTGGGGCCAGGGGATCGCATCATCCTGGACGACGATTCGGTGACCAATCTGGAAGCGCGGACGGCGTGTCTCGTACCCGCGACGCTCTACAGCCGGATGCTGGCGCGTACGACCGCGGCAGCTTGAACAGACCGACGAGAGGTGGCACGGCGGCGAACAACCTCGCCGCCGCAGCGCTCGCCCTACTTCTTGGGCAATACGGCGTCTTTGAGCTGCTTGGCAATCCGCGCCTTGACAACCGTCTTGGCGGGAATCTTGATGGCTTCGCCCGTGGCCGGGTTCCGTCCCATCCGCGCTTTCCGCTTCTGCACGACGAGCTTCACCATCCCGGGCAGCACGAACTCGCCCGATCGCTTCAGCTCTTTTTCGGCAAGCGCCGTCAGCTCGTCAAAAAATTCGCGAGCCTGCGTGCGCTTCACGTCGAACCGTTCCGCGAAGTGCGAAAACAGTTCGGACTTGCCCATCCGCCGGACGTCGGTGGTCATCGCGTTCCCCCTCACCTGATTGCGGTTTTTCTTCGAAAAACGCCGTATCCTAGCCCGCGCCTCTCGCCAGTGTCAATTAAACGCGATCCGCGCAAAACCGCTATTTCCCCCACGGAATGCTAGAATTTCGAGCCATGTCAAGCTCGACGCTCGAGACGTTCCCGAACCCCAGGCCCGAGCGCGATTACGAGATCCAGATCCAATGCCCGGAGTTCACGTCGGTGTGCCCGATGACCGGCCTGCCCGATTTCGGCGAGATCCGGATCACCTACGTGCCCGACGCGCGCTGCGTCGAACTGAAGTCGCTGAAATACTACATGGTGGAGTTCCGCAACAAGGGCATCTTCTACGAGCACGTCACCAATCAGATCCTCGACGATCTCGTCGCGTCGCTCCAGCCCCGCCGCATGACGGTGGTCGGCGACTTCTCGGTCCGCGGCGGCATCAAGACGGTCGTCACGGCGGAGTACAAGAGCGGGGGCTAGGGGCTAGCAGGCTGCTGAAAAGCGCAGCCTGAAGTGAGAACTCAGAACTTAGAAGTTCGAACTTCAGTCAAAAGTGGCCAGAATCTTCACTTCACAGTTCTCAGTTTTCAGTTCTAAGTTCAGGTTGCTGGCTTTTTCAGCAACCTGCTAGGGGCTCGGGGCGACAATCGTCGCCCAGTTGTCTGCAGATCCGTAAGAGGGGCGACTGAAATTGTCTGTTTCCGTCGCGACCGGCGGGTGTACAGCCGCGAATCAGGCGCGAATCCGCACAACGCGGGTCGGTACGCGACTTGCGACTCATCCCTCCGTGGCGAACCCAAGACTGAAACATCTGCCCGACTCTTCGACGATGACCTCCGCGTCGACACGACCCGTGTGCGACGAATGGGGTCTCTACGACCCCGAGCAGGCCGGCTTCGAAGCGATCATCCGCCGCCTTCTGCCCAACGAAAAAGACAGCGCCAAGCGCACATTGGCATCGGCTTTGCCATGGAGCCCCGCGACGTCCACTCGCCGATCGTAAATCCTTGATTTCCGGCGGCGCGCAGATCGCGCGTCGCACAATCTGCGCGCGAGTGGCCGATTCGTGATGCAGATTCCGCCATCGGCTCGCGACGAGAGCCTCGCCGTTCGACCGGGCGATCTTGTGCAGGTGCGCCGCGCGCGATGGCGGATCGTCCGGATCCGCGCGTACGCGGACTGCCACCTCGTCACGCTGTGCGGCCTCACGCCGCCGCATCTGGGCCTCGAGCGACGCGTCCTGACACCATTCGAAACGATCGAGCCGATCGATCGCGTACCGCGACCCCGGGTCGTGCGCGCCGTCAGATGGCGCCGCGCGTGCCGGGCGCTGATCGCAGCTGACGACCCACCCGGGTCGCTGCGCGCGGCTCGATCGGCGCGGATCGATCTCCTCCCACACCAGTTCGAACCGGCGCTCGCCGTCGTTCGCGGGCTCGGCACGCGGCTGCTCCTGGCGGACGAAGTCGGCCTCGGCAAGACGATTCAGGCCGGGCTCATCATCTCCGAACTGATGGCGCGCGGAGCGATCGATCGCGTGCTCGTGCTCACGCCGCCAGGGCTGCGCGAGCAATGGCTGCAGGAAATCACGGACCGTTTCGCGATCGACGCGACCAGCGTCGACGGCCATCTGCTGAGGCGGCTCGCCGCCACGCTGCCGATCGGTGTCAACCCGTGGCGCACGCTGTCGACCGCGATTGCCTCGGTCGACTACGTCAAACGGCCGGAGGTCTTCCCCGCCGTCGCGGCCTGCCGCTGGGATCTCGTCGTCGTCGACGAAGCGCATGCGTGCGCAGGGGATTCCGATCGGCGGAGCGCGGTGCACGCGCTTTCGGTGCGCGCGGGTTACGTCACACTGCTGAGCGCCACACCGCACAGCGGCGATCGGGAATCGTTCGCGGCGTTGTGCGCGCTCGGCGCGACAGACGCCGGATCCGAAACGACGCGGCCTGCAGATCACCCCGCCGACCCGCCGCTGCTCGTGTTCCGCCGGACACGCGCGGATGCGGGTATCGGCACGACACGCCGCGTCCATATCGTCCGCGTCCGGCCAGGCGCCGCAGAAATCCGCATGCACGCGATGCTGGCGCGCTACAGCGACGCGGTCCGCGCGGAAACAGGAATGGAGGATGCGTGGCTCGCCTTGTCGGTGCTTCACAAGAGGGCGTTGTCGTGCGCGTGGTCGCTGGCGCAGTCGGTGGCGCGACGGATTTCGGCGCTGTCGGCCGAGGTTGATCACGTCGTCGCCGAACAGATGGCGCTGCCGCTCGGCGATCCGCAAGGCGAGCTCGTGACAGCGGACGAGGCGCCATCGTGGCCAGCGGCGCTGCGTCTGTCGGATCCGGCCCGTGAGCGTCGGTTGCTGGCCGCGCTGCACCAGTGCGCGCGCGCCGCCGCGACGAGCGAGACGAAACCTGCCGCGCTCGTCAGGCTGCTCCGGCGGGCCAACCAGCCGGCGGTCGTGTTCACCGAGTACAGGGACACGCTGCTGCATGTACGCCAGGGGCTCGCGCAGCCGGCGCTCGTGCTTCACGGTGGCCTCTCGCGCGAGGAGCGCTCGTCGGTCCTCGCCGCGTTCAGGCGCGATCCATGTGCATTGCTGCTTGCGACCGACGCCGCGTCGGAAGGGCTCAATCTTCACCATGGCTGCCGGCTCGTGGTCAACCTCGAGCTGCCCTGGAACCCCATGCGGCTCGAGCAGCGTATCGGCCGCGTGGATCGCATCGGCCAGCGGCGAACCGTGCACGCGTTCCATCTGGTCGCCTGGGGCACGGGCGAAACGCGACTCCTGGCGCGGCTGCGCGCTCGCGTCGCCGTCGCGCAGGCCGACATCGGGGCGCCCGATCCGCTCGCGAACGACGATCGTGCGACGGCACAACTCGTGATCGCGCCGTAGGGGCCGACCCGCGTGTCGGCCCAGGGAGGACCGAACGAGATGACGATGAACTCGGTGGATCTGCGGACTGAAGCGGCGGCTGAAGTCCGCCGGTTGGCGAGCGCGCGCGCGCTGATCCGCGATGGCGACGAACGCGCGCTCATGCAGCTCGACGGGGACGCGCCGTGGATTGCCATGCCTCGACGGGCCAGGCTGAAACGGTCGCTGGGCCGGCGCGTCTGTCTCGTATGGCGCGTCGCGTTCGAGGATGCATCGGGTCGCCTCGTCGAATCGCGGCTCGTCCCGGTCGTCCTCGAGGTGACGCGCGTGCCAGGGAAGGCTGAGCGCCGCGCGTGGATCCGGTCGCTGCTTCGACACTCGGACGGCCTCGTCCGCGCGCGGGTCGAGGCCGCGTGTGACGAGTGGCGCGTGGCCGCCACGCGCGTGGCGAGCGCGTTCGCGACAGCGCGTCTTGCTCGCGAGCGTGAAATCGCCGGACAGCCATCGACATCCAGTCGGGTGGCACCGCAGCCCGGCCTGTTCGATCGCCGTGCCGAACGCTCACGGCAGGCTCACACGACGGCGGTCGCCGACGCCGAGCAGGCCGCCGTCGAGCGTCGGCGTGCGGTCGCCGCGTACGCGGCGATCGCTGCCCAGCCCGCGCGGCTGATGCTCGTGCTGGTGCCCTAGCCATGCTGCCGGGGATCGAGGGACATCTCCTCTCGAGCGCGTTCATCGCGCAACAGGTGCCGGCGATTCCCACATCGGCGGATGCCGGAGCTCGCCGCGAGCTGGTCGCCTGGCGAGGACGCTGCGCGATGCTCGGCCCTTCCTCGACTCCGCGCACGATCCTGCAATCGGCCGCGGCGCTTGTCGCCACGCTGGGCTTCGAACCCGCGGGACAGATTGAACCCGCCGACGCGGCCGCATCGGTGGTCGCCGCGACGCTTCGATCGGCCACCGGGACGGTGGCGCTGCTGGTCACACCGTGGGGCGACGCGCGCGATCCGCTGTGGCGGCTCGCCGTGACGCAAGCCGCGCGGCGGTCGGCCTCGTGGTGCCTGATCTTCAACGGCCTTCACCTGCGAATCGTGGACGCCAGCCGGCTCTACGCGCGCCGCCACCTCGAGGTCGACATCGATCTGGCGATGGACGATCCGCACACGTTCGCCGTCCTTCTGCACATCTTCGGCTCGGCGACGCTCGCGGCCGGGCCGGACGATCCACGGTCGCTGCGCGTGCTGGTGGCCGCGTCCGATCGGCATGCCGCCGGCGTCTGTCGATCGCTTCGCGACGGCGTGCTCGCCGCGTCGGCCGACGTGCTGCGCGCGCTCCTGGCGAACCAGCACAAGGTCCGGCTGAAGCCGGACGCCACGGAGAGTGGCACAGCCCTCGTGGCGTCCGGCTTGAGCCGGACCGCGCCTCTACAAGACAGCTTCGATCAGGCGCTGACGATCGTGTATCGCATGCTGTTTCTGCTGTTCGCCGAAGCGCGCGCGCTCGTACCGCTCTGGAATCCCATCTACCGCGAGAGCTACAGCCTCGAAGGGTTGCGCGACGCGGCCGAGCGGTCGCCGCACACGCCGGGTCTCTGGGACGCGCTGCGCGCCATCGCCCGCCTCGCGCATGCCGGCTGCCGCGCCGGCGATCTGCAGGTGACGCCCTTCAACGGACGCCTGTTCGCGCCGGCGCGCACACCGCTCGCCGAGCGACGCGATCTGGACGATGACGCGGCGCAACGCGCGATTGTCGCGCTGTCGACGCGCCCGGCTCCCGATCGCGCGGGACGGGAGCGCATCACCTACCGCGATCTCGGCGTCGAGCAACTCGGCGCGGTGTACGAGACGCTGCTCGACTACGAACCGCGGGTGGCACGCGGGGCTGTCTCGCTCCAGTCCGGCTCCGGCGTGCGCAAAGCGACCGGCACGTTCTACACGCCACAGCCGATCGCGGACTACCTGGTGCGCCGTACGCTCGGCCCTCTGGTGCGCGACGCCACGCCCGAGCGCATTCTGCAGCTGCGCATCGTCGATCCGGCGATGGGCAGCGGCGCGTTCCTGGTGGCCGCCTGCCGGTATCTGGCACACGCGTACGAAATCGCGCTCGTGAGCGCGGGCGGTTGTCATGCGAGCGACATCGGCGACGCCGAGCGGGTCGGCATCAGGCGAACGATCGCGGAACGCAGCCTGTACGGGGTGGACCTCAACCCGATGGCCGTTCAGCTGGCGCGACTCTCGCTCTGGCTGGCTACGCTCGCCGCCGATCGGCCGCTCAGCTTTCTCGACCACCGGCTGCAGGTCGGCGACAGCCTGCTCGGCACCTGGCTCCACCATCTACGGCATCCGCCCGTCACCGGTCGCCGCCGTGCGCCGGACGGGACCCTCCCGCTCTTCGGCGACGAAGCCGTGTGTGCGGCGCTGCGCGAAGCATTACCGCTCCGTTTTTCGCTCGAGACGACACCGAACGATACGGTGGCGCAGGTGCGCGCGAAGGAACGGGCGTTCGCCGATCTGACCGGCCGACAGGCCGCGCTCTCCCGGTGGAAACGCGTCGCCCATCTGTGGTGCGCCACCTGGTTCGCCGACTCCAAGGGCGCGGCCCCCGCATCGGCGTTCGGGTCGCTGTCGGATGCGGCGCTGACCGGCCGGAGCGCGCTGCCACCAGGGACGGCACGCCGCTATCTCGATGAAGCCGACGCGATCGGCGACGCGCGGCGGCTCTTTCACTGGGAGCTCGAGTTTCCAGAAGTGTTCTTCGATCGCGACGGCACCCGCCTGCCGCACGCCGGCTTCGACGCGGTGATCGGCAATCCGCCGTGGGACATGATTCGCGCCGACACCGGCGGGGCCGATACGCGTTCGCGCGCGCGACTCGACATGGCGCCGGTCATCCGCTTCACGCGCGACGCCGGCGTCTACACGGCGCAATCGGACGGCCACGCGAACCGCTACCAGCTGTTCGTCGAGCGGGCGATCGCGCTCACGCGCCGCGACGGCCGTCTGGGCCTCGTGCTGCCGTCAGGGCTGGCGACCGACCACGGCAGCGCGTCGCTCCGCAGGCTGCTGCTCTCGCAATGCCGCGTGGACGCGATCGTCGGCATGGACAACCATCGTGGTGTCTTCCCGATTCATCGCGGCGTCCGGTTTCTGCTGGTCACGGCGTCGGCGGGCGGACCGACCACTCAATTCGCCTGCCGCATGGGCGTGGACGACCCCGCGGATCTCGAACCCCTGGGAGACGACGCGTCGTACGCGGGGTTCCCGGTCCGCGTGTCGCCGGCGCTGCTCGAACGGATCTCCGGCCCCGACGTGGCCATCCCCCATCTGCGCAGCGCGACCGACCTCGCGATCGTCGAGCGGGCGGCGGCGCTTTTCGCCCCACTCGGCAGCGCGGAGGGCTGGGCGGCGCGCTTCGGCCGCGAGCTCAACGCGAGCGACGACCGCGCGGCGTTCCGCCCGGCAAGTCGTGGCCTGCCGGTCGTCGAAGGGAAACACCTCGAGCCATTCCACGTGGCGCTCGATACGATCCGTCACGGCATCGACGCAGCGGACGCGCGCCGCCTGCTGCGATCCGATCGTCACGAGCATCCGCGGCTGGCCTACCGGGACGTCGCCAGCGCCACGAATCGCCAGACGCTCATCGCCGCGGTGCTGCCTGGCGGCTGCGTCTCCACCCACACGGTTTTCTGCCTGCGCACGCCGCTGCCCTCGCGCGCGCAGCACCTGCTCTGCGGCCTGTTCAACAGCTTCGTCCTCAACTACCTGGTTCGCCTGCGCGTGACGATGCATGTGACGACGGGGACCGTGGAGCGGCTGCCGGTCCCGACGGCCGAGACTGCGCCCGCGGCCTGTCGGGAGATCGCCAGCCTCGCGCGGCTGCTGGCGACGCGGCCCGATGTCGCCATGTTCGCGCGGCTGAACGTCAGGGTCGCGGCGCTCTATCAGCTGAGCGTCGAGGAGTTCGAGCACATCCTCGGGACGTTCCCGTTGATTCCGATCGAACAGCGGCGGGAGACGCTGCGCGCTTTCGCCACAGAAACGCGGAGGGCCGGGAGATAGACGGGCCACAGAGACACAGAGGATCCAGATGACCACGGGCCACGGAGACACCGGGACACAGAGGATTCAGATGATTCACGGGCCACGGAGACACCGAGACACAGAGGATCCAGACGATTCACGGGCCACGGAGACACCGGGACACAGAGGATTCAGATGATTGACGGGCCACAGAGTACACCGAGACACAGAGGATCAACATGATGAACGAGCCACACGGGCACGGAGACACGGAGTTCAGCGATCTCAATCGATTGACCGCACGAATCATCGGGTGCGCGATCGAGGTGCACAAAGCGCTCGGTCCGGGATTGCTGGAATCGCTGTATGAATCCGCGATGTGCATCGAGTTCGATGACGTCGCGATCGAGTACGCCCGCCAGGCTTCCATCCCGGCGTACTACAAGGGCCATCTGCTCGGTCAGTACCGGGTCGACCTTGTCGTGCAGGATCTCGTCCTCGTCGAGATCAAGAGCGTCGAGCGTCCCGTTCCCGTCTTCGAGGCTCAACTGCAGACCTACATGCGGCTCATGGAGAAGCGCGTCGGCCTCCTGATCAACTTCAACTCGCGTCTGTTGAAAGACGGCATCAAGCGAATCATTCTCTGAACGGACAAGCGTCGCACGACGCCGCACGGCGGCGGGCCGGACAGAAGAAGGACGAAACGACAAACCCACCGCCGACGGTTTTCGGGCTTGTCGTTTCGTCCTTCTTCTGTCCGGCGCCCGACCGGCTGCGCCGGTCGGTCGTGCGACCTATTTCTGATCCGCGAGTCTCCGTGTCTCGGTGTCTTCTATGTTCAAGCACGCCGTCAAGCTCCCTCGTTACTGCGTGTGGACGCTGTGGGCCGCGCGTGCTGTGCGCGGTCCAAGGCGTGGCGCGTTCTTGGCGCCACACCGCCAGCGTCCATACGCCTTGTTCTCTCCTCCTCACGCGGGTCCGGGTCAAGCCGTGGGTGTGTGACCCAGTGCTCGCCTTCTATCCGAGCTCGCGCGCATGCGCGCGGCTCCCAGAGACTGTTCAGTCTCGGTCCGGACACGGGTGCTACGGCACCTTCTCTGTGGCGGTCGCGCGCCGCGACCCTACACAGCTCCGTGCGCGCAGCGCGCGTGAGACGCGGCGCCGATGGGCTAGGCGACTTTCACCATCGCCCCGGTCGGCAGGACGCCCGTCGTCGCATACCGCCACAGCGCAATCACCAATTTGCGGGCGACCGCGACAATCCCGATGCGTCGCGCGCGCTTCCCGCCTCCGGCAAACCGCTGGTGATACCACTGCGTGAGCGCGCTCGCCGGTTGCCAGCGCACCCAACTCCAGGCCAATTGAATGCTGATCGCTTGCAGGCGATCATTCCCGGCGCGACTGATGCCTTGGTCGTGCGTGACCTCCCCACTTTGATAGGGTGTCGGCGCGAAGCCGAGGAGGCCGCCGATCTCGCGGCGATTCCGGAAGGCGCGCCAGACCAAGCCTTCGTCGAGCAACACCGATGCCCCCGTGGTGGCCACGCCCTTCAATTGCACCAGGCGGCCCAACGCACTGTCCGCTGGTGCCCCCCGCATCGCGGTCTTCTGCGCCGTGTCGAGTTCCGCGATCTGGGCCTCGAGGACCGTCACGCGGGCCGCCGCCCGCGCGAGGCGCGCCTGCACCGTGTCGGCGAGCGGCGCCCCCGCCCAATCCCGCACGGTGGTCCACCACCCGCTCGATCGACGCGACGGCAGGGCACAGCCCCACGTCACCAGCCAGCTCCGCATCTGATTCATCACCCGCGTCTGCTCCTGGACCAACGCCGTGCGCTCCCGACTGACATGGCGCGCCGCTTCGTCGGCCTGGCTCGGCACGCGCACTTCGCGCCAGACGTCACGCTCTCCGCCACACGCGCGCACGAGCATCCGCACCAGTTTCAACGCGTCGAGCCGATCCGTCTTCGCACGACGCGCGCGGCGATTCACCGCGATACTTGCCGAATCGACGACGCGATTCGCGATCCCCAGCTGCGTCAGCGCTCGATGAATCCAGAAACCATCGCGCCCCGCTTCGTAACAGCTCTCCGCCGGGGTGCCAGGCGCCACCCGAAACCGCGTCCGCGCCTGCTGGATCGCGCGCTCCACCCCGCGCAGATCGCCGGCCACCACATGCCGCAACCACGGCTCGACACCGACTCCAGACGTCATCGCCAGCTTCCACTGTTTCGCACTCAACTCGAACGCCACATACAACGTCGGCTCGCTTACACTACGGAACTGAGGGCGGGTCGTTGCAGTCATCACCGCCTCCTTCGGCTTTTGAACTCCGAGGAGCTTACCCGCAACGGCCCGCGCTCATAGTCTCTCTGTGGCCTTTCAACCTCTCTGGTTCTCTGTGTCTCAGTGGCTCAGTGGCCCTTCAACCTCTGCCGTCCCCTGTGCCTCGGTGTCGCGGTACGCGTGATATATTCGCCGTCCCGCATGCCCAACTACGGGTTCGCCATCGATCTTCGCAAATGCATCGGCTGTCACGCCTGCACGATCGCGTGCAAGGCGGAGCACGACATTCCCGTCGGCGTGAATCGGTGCTGGGTCAAGACCGTCGAGCAGGGCACGTTTCCCGACACGCGCCGGTTCTTCCTCCCCGTGCTCTGCAATCAGTGCGACGAAGCGCCGTGCATGACGATCTGTCCGACCAATGCGCTGTTCAAACGGCCGGACGGGATTGTCGATCTGCACAGCGACTCGTGCATCGGCTGTCGGGCCTGCATGGTCGCCTGCCCGTACGATCAGCTGTTCATCGACCCCAACACGCACACGGCGGAGAAATGCAACTTCTGCGCGAACCGCGTGGAAAACAACCTGCTCCCCGCGTGCGTCAGCGTGTGTCCGACGGAATGCCGGATCTTCGGCGACCTCAACGATCCGACGAGCGAGGTTGCACAGATCGCGCAGCGAGAGGCGACCAGCGTGAGAAAACCCGAGAAGGGCACGATGCCGAAAGTGTTCTACATCGCCGCCGAAGAAAGCGCGATGCAGCCGGAGATCGCCACGCGGCCGTTCATGTACAAAGAAGGCCAGGTGCTGCTTCGGCCGCTGGGATCGCCCGAAGCGGACCCGACCCGGCCCGGCGATGCGCGCGTGGACTACGACACGCCGCACGTGAAACCCTGGGGCTTCGACATGGCGCTCTACCTGCTGACGAAAGGGATCGCCACCGGCGCGCTGCTCGTCAGCCTCTTGCTGCCGTTCGCCGTCGCCGACCCCTTGCCGTTGACGACAATCGTGGGGCCGGCGATATCGCTGCTCTTCCTCGTCATCACCGCGGTCCTGCTGATCGCCGACCTCGAGCGGCCCGAGCGCTTCCACTACATCCTGCTGCGTCCGAACTGGCGATCGTGGATGGTGTGGGGCGCGTACTTCCTGACCGCACAGGGGCTGATCACCACGGTGTGGATCGTCGCCGCCTGGTTCGGCGCCGACCTGGTGCTGGACTACCTGCGCTGGCCGGCCGTTGTCTGCGCGATTCTCACGACCGGCTACACAGGGTTCCTGTTTGCGCAAGGGCTCGCGCGCGATCTCTGGCAGGGGCCGCAGGCGACGGTCGATCTCTTCGCGCAGGCGGTGGTCGAAGGCGCGGCGGTGCTGCTGCTCGCGTCGCTCTTCAAGGGCATCGGCGATCCGCGGCTGACCCGCGCGCTCGGGATGATTCTCTCCGCCTCGATGGTGGCGCACGTCGCGCTGATCGTGTTCGAGAACCTGCTGGCGCGGGGCGGTACGCGGCATCGCCAGCTTGCGATCCACGCGATCCGGCGAGGCGCGTTCGCGAAGCTGTTCTGGGGAGGCGCCATCAGCGTCGCCGCCGCCTCGGTCGTCCTCGCCGCGCTGTTCTCCCAACTGGGAAGCCTCGGGGCCGCAGCCGTGCTTGCGCTTGCCGGCAGCTTCGCATGGGAATATATCTGGGTCGAGGCAGGGCAGAGCGTGCCGCTCTCTTGATCGGGCAAGGCTGGAAGGTGGAAGGGCGGAATGGCAGGAAGGAAAGGTAAGAAGGTGGAAGGGACGGTCGGACGGGCTCCAACTGAGCCGCGGCGCGACAGTTGTCTGCTCGGACGCCGGCGATCCCTTTCCGCCTTCTGCCTTTCCGCCTTCCGCCTTTCCGTCTTCCGCCTTTCCGCCTTCCTGCCTTGCCGCCTTCCAGCCTCGCCCCATGTCTAAGTTTCGCTCCCACCCCGACCCGTCTGTCTGGGACCACTACACCGACTTCGAGTCGACGAGCTGGCCGAAGAAGGACAAGCGGAACTACTGGATCATTCCCAGCATCTGCTTCAACTGCGAGTCGGCGTGCGGCATCCTCGCCTACGTCGACAAGGAGAAGCTGACCGTTCGCAAGATCGAAGGCAACCCGCTGCACCCCGGCAGCCGCGGCCGGACGTGCGCCAAAGGCGTCGTGACGCCGAACCAGCTCGACGATCCGGACCGCATTCTGTATCCGCTCAAGCGCACCGGCGAGCGCGGGGCGGGTGCGTGGACGCAGGTGTCGTGGGACGAAGCGCTGGACGACATCGCGGGACGTCTGCGCAAGGCGATCGTCGAGAACCGCCGGAACGAAATCATGTACCACGTCGGCCGCCCGGGCGAGGACGGCTACGCGAACCGCGTGCTGCAGGCGTGGGGCGTCGACGGACACAACAGCCACACGAACATCTGCTCCTCGTCCGCGCGGCTCGGCCATTTCCTCTGGTGCGGCAACGATCGGCCGTCGCCCGACTACGCCCACGCGCAGACGATCCTGCTGCTCTCGTCGCATCTCGAGACCGGCCACTACTTCAACCCGCACGCGCAGCGCATCATGGAGGGCCAGGCGGGCGGCGCGACGCTGATCGTGATCGATCCCCGCCTCTCGAACACGTCGGCGAAAGCGAACGTGTGGATGCCCGCCTACTCGGGCACCGAAGGTGCGCTGCTGCTCGCGATGGTGAACGTGATCCTCCAGGAAGACCTGTACGACCGTGAGTTCATGCGCACGTGGGTGGACTGGCGCGGCTACCTGCGCGCCGAGCGGTCCGACCTTGCCGTCACGTTCGACAACTTCATCGTCTCGCTGAAAGAGTTGTACGCGCAGTTCACGCCGGAATTCGCCGCCGACGAGACAGGCGTCGCCGCTGCCCAGATCGTCGAGTCCGCACGCGCGATCGGGCGCGCGCGCGGGACGTTCAGCACGCACAACTGGCGTTCTGCCGCGGCGGGGAATCTCTGGGGCTGGCAGATCACGCGCTGCCTGTATCTGCTGGTCGTGCTGACGGGATCGGTCGGCACCAAGGGCGGCGTCGGGCTGCACCTGTCGAACAAGTTCGTGCCCAGGCATCCGACCCAGCCGGGGCCGGCCGACTACTGGAACGAGCTGCTGTTTCCGAAGGAATACCCGCTCGCGTTTTTCGAGATGAGCTTTCTGCTGCCGCACTTTCTCAAGGAGAACCGCGGCAAGCTCGACGTCTACTTCACCCGCGTCTACAACCCGCTGTGGACCAACCCCGACGGCTTCTCGTGGATGGAGATGCTGACCGATCGCGACAAGATCGGCCTGCACGTTGCGCTCACGCCGACGTGGAGCGAGACGGCGTGGTTCGCCGACTACATCCTTCCCATGGGGCTCGGCACCGAGCGCCACGACACGATGAGCCAGGAAACGCACGCGGCGCAGTGGCTCGGCTTCCGCCAGCCGGTGCTCCGCGTGGCGCGCGAGAAGCGCGGCGAAACGATCAACGCGACCTACGAAGCCAACCCGGGCGAGGTGTGGGAAGAAAGCGAGTTCTGGGCCGCGCTCACCTGGCGCATCGATCCCGACGGCTCGCTCGGCATCCGCAAGCATTTCGAGTCGCCGTACCGCCCCGGCGAGCCGGTGACGATGGATGAATATTACGGGTGGATGTTCGAGAACTCGGTACCAGGGCTGCCGGAGGCGGCGGCGAAGGAAGATCTGACGCCGCTCGCCTACATGCGCAAGTACGGCGTGTTCAAGGTGAAGGACAACGTCTACAAGCAGTACGAGACGCCGCTGACCGCCGAGGCGCTGGCGGGCGCCGCGATCGAAGAGGACGAAGAACGGATCCTGAAAGACGGCACGCCGATCGGTGTCCTGGTCAACGGCGTGCCGGTCACCGGCTTCACGACGCCGTCGCGCCGGCTCGAGTTCTACTCCCAGACGCTGGTGGACTGGGGATGGCCTGAACATGCCGTTCCCCGCTACGTGCCGGGACACGTGCACTGGCGCGACCTGAAGCGCGCGGAGGGCGAGTTCGATCTGCTGCCGAACTTCCGGCTGCCGACCTTGATCCACACGCGATCGCCGGTGAAGTGGCTGTACGAGATCTCGCACGACAACCCGCTCTGGGTGGCCACGCTCGACGCGCAGCGCCTGGGAATCGAGACCGGCTCGCTGGTCAAGGTGCGCACGCGCATCGGCCACTTCGTCACGCGGGCGTGGGTCACCGAAGGGATCCGCCCGGGCGTGCTCGGCATGTCGCACCACCTCGGGCGCTGGCGGCTGCACGAGGAGATGGGCAACCGCACGGCCTCGGCGCTGGTCAAGATCGACCGTCAGGGCAGCGGCTACAAGGTCTCGCAGATCCACGGCGCGCGGCCGTTCGCGAGCAGCGACCCCGACAGCTCGCGCATCTGGTGGAGCGAGGTCGGCGTCCACCAGAACCTGACGTTCCCGGTGCAGCCGGATCCGGTCAGCGGCATGCATTGCTGGCACCAGCGCGTGACACTGGAGGGTGCCGGGCCCGACGACCGGTACGGCGACATCTTCGTCGACACCGACAAATCGCACGAGATCTACAAGGAGTGGCTCGCGATGACGCGGCCCGCTCCTGGCCCGGACGGCCTGCGCCGACCGCTCTGGTTCGATCGTCCGCTCCGCCCTGTCCCCGCCGCGTACAAGTTGTAGCGCCATTGGTTCATTACCGTGGTAATATTTTCCCATGGCGATGGCTCACTCGAAGCTCACGGCTCAAGGTCAGATCTCGGTTCCGGCCACGGTGCGTCGGAGGCTGGGCGTCGGCCCGGGTTCGGTCCTCGAGTGGGACGATGACGGCGGGCAGGTGGTGGTTCGCCGGGTCGGCCGTTTTACGTCGGAGGATGTGCACCGGTCGTTGTTTCCGGCGCCTCCCAAGCCCAGGACATTGGGGGAACTGAAGGAGGGCGTGCGACGATACATCCGGGGGCGCCGTGCGCGCCGTTGATACGAACATCCTGGTTCGCCTCGTCACGCGGGATGACGCGAAGCAGGTGTCGACGGCCGAGGCCTTCGTGGCACGCGGGGCCTGGGTACCACATCTCGTACTCGCCGAAGCGATGTGGGTCCTGAGTTCGGTGTACGATCGCGGTCCGGTGGAAATCGCCACTGCCGTCGAGATGCTGCTGAGCCACGAGCACCTCACGCTTCAGGATTCGGAAGCCGTGGCTGCTGCGGCGGCTCACTTCCGCAGACGGCCGGCATTGGGTTTTTCAGATTGCCTGGTCTTGGAGGTTGCCCGGAAAGCCGGTCACTTGCCCCTGGGCACGTTCGACCGCGATTTCAGCAAACTCGATGGTGTCGAGAGGTTGTGACTCAGCCGCGGACGGCCGAAAATCAGGAGGACGCCGATGATGGATCCGATCAGACGCAAGATACTGAAAACGGGCGCCGCAGCGACGGTCATGGCGGCAGCGCCCCGCGTGCTGGCGCAGCAGACTGGGCAAGGAAGAGCTGCCATGTCCCTCTACGAAAAAGGCTCCGTTCGCATCCACTATGAGGAAGCCGGCTCCGGCTTCCCGTTGTTGCTCATCGCCGGCGGGGGACTGAACTCGACGATCTCCGGCCTGACCAATCCCTTCAACGCGATCGAGGAGTTCAAGGGAGATTACCGCTGCATCGCGTCGGACCTGCGCAACGCCAACGGCGGCCAGTCCTCCGGCCCGCTCGAGATCGACCGGCCGTGGGATGCCTATACCGATGACCATCTCGGCCTGATGGATCACCTGGGCATCGAGAAATTCATGGTGCTGGGCTTCTGCATTGGCGGCCCCTTCATCTGGAACCTCTTGCGGCGGGCGCCCAATCGCGTTGTCGCCGCCGTGCTGGCACAGCCCAGCGGGTCGCGCCCGGAGCAGCGCGATCTGTTCTACAACACCAACATGACGGGCTGGGGTCCGGAGCTGATCAAGCGCCGGCCCGAGATCACGATGGAGATGGTCGAAAAATTTCTGACCAGGATGTACCGCACCAACCCCGACTTCGTCTTTACGGTGACACGCGACTTCGTGCGCGGGTGCCAGACGCCGGTACTGATCCTGCCCGACGATATCCCGGCGCATCCGTACGCGGTCGCCATGGAGGCCGCGATGCTCGCGCCGAAGGCCGAAGTGAGCATGTTCCCGTGGAAGGAGCCCAAGGAACGGATTCCCCTGGCGGTGCGCCAGATACGTTCCTTCCTCCGGGCGCATCGGCCCGCTTCTGCCTAGCACGACACGACAAGCTCTTAACGAGCCGATGGCTGGAGGATCACATGCGGATGGTCGCGACATTGACACTGGTCGGGTTACTCGTGGGCAGCCACGCGGGTGTTCGGTCCGCTGCGGTCGGCGGGGCTGCCGGGCCCAGACTCACGGCGGGCCCCGTCACGGATGGAGACATGGAGAAGATGCTGCAAGCGTTCGCTGACGCGTGGAACCGGCACGACGTCGATGCGCTGATGTCGATGATGACGACCGACGGTGTGTTCGAGGCGTCTGGCGGCAACATGGTCGACGGCGAGCGGCACGAGGGACAGCGCGCCGTGCGGGCCGCGTACGCCGCCATCTTCGTGCTGTATCCGGATGCGCACTGGGGCAACGCCCGGCATTTCGTCGCCGGCGATCGAGGCGTGTCGGAATGGACGTTCACCGGAACACTCAAGGACGGCAAGCGCGTCGAGGTCACCGGCTGCGACGTGTTCACGTTCCGGAACGGCAAGATTGCGGTCAAGAACTCGTTCCGGAAGAATCGGCCTCCGATCAACTGACACGAGTCACGCACGCGTTTCACGCGAGGAGTTTGACATGCGCTGGATGATCACCGCGGCGGTATTGTTTCTCCTGCAAGCATTGCCCCTGCCACCGGCGTATCCCCGCGCTGGCGCCACGAAGATCTTCGAGAACAACCGGGTGCAAGTGTGGAACATCAGCTGGCTCAAGCAGCAGTACGCGCTCCATCGTCATCTCTACGACCTGATCGGGGTGTACTACACGAACGGCGATCGCATCATTGTCTCGACCGAGGGCGCGCGGCGGCCGGTGAGCACCAAGGCCTGGGACACCGCCTATCAGTTGCGTGGGGTGACGCATGTCGAGGAAGGGGCCAGCGACTCGCCGCTGCGCGCCGTCTTTATCGAACTGAAGGAAGACGCACCGACCGCGCTGGTCGATAGTGCGACGACACCGCCGGCGTTCACAGGCGGGGAAGGCAAGCAGTTGCGCGACAACGAGAGGGCCATCATGTGGGAGTTCGTGCCCGCACCGGCGGCCGGTGCCGCGCATCGCCACATGCGCGACGCGGTGACCGTCGCGTTCACCGGCGCCACGCCTCGAGTCTTGTATGTTCCACGCGGAACCGTGCACACCGATGAGGGCATCGGGCGGGCAGACCGCGCGTACATCGTCGAATTGAAGTAGCCTGACGCCGAGGCTCGCGGCTGAGCGCCGGGTAGAGCGCGGTCCGTGCACACGCGGCGCCGCGGACGTCATCGAGGAGCGATCATGAGAAGCCCGATCGGCAGGTTATCCCCAAGACGACGTATCAGCATCGCGGCCTGCGCGGGGTTGCTGATGACCATGAATGGCCACGCGCTCCCCCGGTTGGAGGCGCAGTCGGCCCCAGCGGCGGCCTCCGTGCCGGACCTCTCCGGCGTCTGGGATGGGACGCGCCGGGCGCATCCGACCAACAGTGCGACGGTGCCGTGGGCTCGGACCGTGCCCGCGGGGACCATCCTTCCTGACGGCACGCCAGCCGACACGAACTACGTGTCGAATTTTCCGGTGCTGAACGAGAGGGCCCTCGCCTTCCAGAAGATATTCGATGAGCCGATCTCACCGAAATACGACTGCCAGCCGTCCACGCCGCCGGCGCTCGAGTTCGATCCGTTCAACATGGAGATCGTGCAGTGGCCGGATCGGGTCCTGCTTCGCTACGAGAAAGACGATCAGCTCCGTACGGTATGGCTCGACGGACGACAGCCCACGGCCCACGATTTCGGGATTCAAGGATTCTCGGTGGGGCACTACGAATCGAACGCGCTCCTGGTGGAAACCACCCAGTACGTGTTCGACATCACCGGATTTGACGACTACAACGGCATTCCATCGTCCCAGCAGAAGAAGGTGACGGAGCGCTACTGGCGCGACAAGGACCAGTTGAAGGCCACGGTCACGGTGGAAGATCCGATGTTCCTCAGGAGACCGGCTTCATACACGATGCGATGGTTACCTGCGCCGAAAGGATACAAGCTGAAAGCATTTGACTGCGATCCCGAAGCGGCGCGACTGTCGGTGCAGTTCATTCCGCCGAGGTACAAATGAGACAGTCGATGAAGAACGGCAAGGAGGGTCTTCTCATGACAGTTGGAGCGCGGATCGTGTGCGCATCGGCGGTGCTGACCGTCGGATTCCTGGCGGGCGTGACGCCCGTGGTGGCCCATCATTCGGCCGCGGCGGCCTACGACGAGACGAAGCGCGTGGAGGCGCAGGGGACCGTCACGAAGATCCTCGTGAGAAACCCGCATTCGTGGGTGTTCCTCGAATCGGTCGACAACGGTCAGAAAATTGAGTGGCAGATCGAGATGGGCGGCGTGACGTCAATGGCATGGGCGAAAGACGCGCTCCCGATTGGCGCGGCCGTCAAGGTCACGGGCAATCCGTCTCGAGCCCCGGGCACGCACGGCCTGACAGGTGCGGCGTTTGCGAAGGCGGACGGCACGCCCATCGGACCTCGCGCGGGGCGAGGTGAATATACGCCCCGGTGACGGACTTTGCCGCGTGGCTGCAGGACTCGGCGCTGGGAGTGTGGACCCGCGAGTCGCCTTCCATCTGGGCCTATCCGACCGTGCTGACGCTGCACACCGTGGGTCTCGGCGTGCTCGTCGGCGCGAACGCCGTGATTGACTTCAGACTGCTCGGGTTCGCGCAGCGTCTACCAGTTCCGGCGCTGGCTCCTTTGTACCGTTTCATGTGGGCCGGCTTCGCCATCAACGCCGTGACCGGCATCATGCTCTTCGCAAGCGATGCGACGAAGAAGGCCGTGCAGCCAGTCTTCTATGTCAAGCTCGCGCTCATCGCCGTGGCGCTGGTTCTCACCGTGGTGATCCGAAGGACGATGGAGCGCGGGCCCGCGCTCCGCGACACGGACCTGAGCCCGGGGCCAACCAGACGACTGGCGGCACTGTCGCTGCTGTTGTGGGCCGGAGCCATCACCGCGGGACGCTTGATGGCGTATCTCTGAGCGACCGACACCATGAACGGGTTTGTCGTCTGGCTGGAAAGCACGTCGCTGTCGCGGGCCATCGTCCACTACCGCTGGATCTGGCCGATCTGCGAGATCCTCCATTTTGTCGGCTTGACGCTGGTGATCGGGATCGCCGGCTTCTTCGACCTGCGGCTCATGGGGTTCATGAGGCGCGTCCCCGTGTCTGCGGCGAGGGATCTGATGCCGCTGGCGATGGCCGGGTTCCTCGTGAACCTGACCACCGGCGCGACGTTTTTCATCGGCGCCCCGCACCAGTACGTGGGCAACGTCGCCTGGTGGGCGAAGGTGTTTTTTCTCGTTCTCGCCGGTCTCAACGCCGTGTTGTTCGAGAGGACCGTCGGCGCACGCACCATGAACCTCGGTGCGGGCGACGACACGCCACGTTCCGCGAAAATCGTCGGCGCCGTCTCGCTCGTGTCGTGGTTGGGCGTTCTCTACTGGGGCCGCATGCTGCCGTTTATCGGCAATGCCTTCTGAAAACGACGACATCGACGAGTTCTCTGGACTCCTAATCTTAGACGGCCGGCGCGTCGACATGGTGACACCGAAGTGTCTCAACGCCCGCATTCGCGACCAGGCGCTGAGCAGCGGCGAACCGCTGTATGTGGTCGCGACTTGCTCGGTATGCTAAATCTAGCATACCATTATTGAATGACGCAGCCGTCGCCAAAGCCTGTCATCTGGCTCAGCGACACGCTGGCGGTGCTTCGGACGTGTCCTCAGGACGTTCAGGACGAAGTGGGTTATGCCCTTTATCTTGCGCAGATCGGCAAAAAGTACGCGGGGGCGAAACCGCTCAAAGGACCGGGGCCAGGCGTGCTGGAAGTCGTCGCTGACCATCGCGGCGACACGTATCGAGCCGTATACACGGTACGGTTCGCCGAGCGCGTGTACGTTCTTCACGTTTTCCAGAAGAAGTCGAAGAAGGGCATCGCGACGCCGCAATCAGACATCGAATTGGTGCGACAGCGGCTCAAACGAGCTGCGGAGTTGGACCGGAAGCGGGAGCACTGAAAATGGCCACGAAGAAGGACCACGTCGTCGGAAGCGGCAACGTCTTCGCGGATCTCGGATATGCACGGCCCGAGGAAGCCGCCGCCAAAGCGGAACTGGCACACAAGATTACGAAGATTATCGAGCGGCGTCGATTGACACAGGCCGAGGCCGCAGCCGTTCTTGAAGTCGACCAACCGAAAGTTTCAGCTCTGAGATGCGGCAGGCTTTCGGGCTTCTCTCTCGACCGCCTCGTGAGGTTCTTGGTGTTGCTCGGAAACGACGTTGAGATCGTCGTCAAGGAACAGACGCGTCGGCACCGCCGTCGCGCGAAACTGCTTGTCGCCTAGCTAGATTGGTCGCCGAGGTCAGCTACTTTCCTCCGGTTCGTCGCCACTTCCGGATTCACCCAGGCCCACAGCGGCTCCCCCTCGAGCAGGGCCGCGGCCAGATCGGCTTCGACCACGAGCGGCTCTCGGGCCGTGTTCACAAACACCGCCGTGGGTTTCATCTTGGCAAACGCGGCGGCGTTGAACATCCCTCGGGTGGTGTCGTTCAAGTCCGCATGCGCGGTGGAGCCGGTGCACGAAGGGATTCGCGCCGTTGGTTGTCGGATGGCCTCGACGCGCGGGTGTGTCGGGACATGGGCGCAACCGCACGGCGCACGGTTCCGACCGGTCATCCTGGCGGAGCGCCCCGGACCCGCTGCAGTCGCAAGTCCTTTGTTGTGAGCAGATCCGCGCTGTCGCGCCTGTCCTTCCCACAAGGCACGCCTTGTGCTTCCTCTCGCGCGAGATGGCGCACCGCACGACATCGAACCGCACCCTCACGGTACGGATCGCGCTCGTCACCCTCGGCCTGACCGTCGGCGTGGCCTCGCCTGCGGCGGCCCTTGACCCCGGCAACCCGATTTCACAGTTCTCCCTCACCAACTGGCAGACGGCGGACGGGCTGCCGCAAAACGCCGCGACCGCCATCGCGCAGACGCCGGACGGCTACTTGTGGGTCGGCACGCAGGAGGGGCTGGTTCGCTTCGACGGCCGCCGGTTCGAAGTCTTCGATCGCCGGAACACGGCGGCGTTTCCCGCCAACGACATCCGCGCCCTGACGGTCAGCCGGGACGGGAGCCTCTGGATCGGCATCAACGGCGGCGTCGTCCGCGAGAAGGACGGTCAGTTCATCCAGTTCGCGAAAGGGGAA
>Ga0315281_10003952_pt1 | contig 21632 bp, 22 predicted proteins | sample YL17G07_0_MG_FD_204540 | JGI IMG/M metagenome (GOLD analysis project Ga0315281, IMG submission 204540) | Sediment microbial communities from Yellowstone Lake, YNP, Wyoming, USA - YL17G07_0 | ecosystem: Environmental > Aquatic > Freshwater > Lake > Sediment | place: USA: Wyoming | collected... | reverse complement strand
GGTTGGGGTGGGGTGGGGTGGTGGTTGGGGGAAGGGGCTAAGGGCCGCAGGCCCTTACCCCTTCCCCCAAACCCCCATCCCCAATCCCTTAAGGTTTGGTGGCACAGGCGTTCCGCCTGTGCCAAATGATGTAGGGGCGGACCCGCGTGTCCGCCCGCTCGGGGCTTAGAATAAAGGTCAGCGATGGCGATGGATTTAACCGTGGGAACGAAGATTTACCGCCCGGCCCGGGTGGTGGCCGAAGGCGACGGCGCTTTGCGGGTGGAGCTGGAAACCCCGGGGATGCAGCATTTTGACGACGGCGCCACCATGCTGCGGGCCGTGCCCGATGCCGGTCTGGCCCCGGATTGGCGAGTGGCGCCCTGGAGGGAGGCGGGGGGCCGGGTCTGCGTCTGCGACGAGCCCATCGGCCCCGACTGGACCCACTTTGAAGTGCTCTTTGCCGACGTCAACTTCGCCGCCGTCTCCCCGGTGGCCGGCGACCCGGAAGAACTTCGCCGGAAGCACCTTGAAGCGTTTTTAAAATGTAGAACCGCCGCGCCTGGCGGTGCTTGAGCCGTCCGGTGCCCCGGCGCCTTCATACCAATGCGCTCGTTAAGAAGTATGGTGAGCCTTGCCCTGTAGGGGCGCACCTGCGTGTGCGCCCGAACTTCAGGGCGGACCCATGGGTCCGCCCCTACAAGGAAATACCTCTTTGAGCGCATCTTGGCATCAGATGCCGCCGTTCAATGTGTTTTCAGGGTGAGGAGCCCCAAAGACCCGGAATTCCCGGAAGATTTCCCGCCGCCCATTTTTTTCTTGACACTCCCGGCCAATATGCTTAATTATCTTGAGCGTGCCGCTTTGTGAGGAAATTCACTTGGCTTCTTAAACCGAAGTTCCCGAACCCAAAAACCAACCCAAACATGAAACTAACCGAACTTTTAGCAGAAAAGAAAACTGCCATCGTGGACCGGTGGCTGAAACTGGTATTTGCCAGCTACCCCGGAGAAAGCGCCCTCTTTCTGCATGGGGAAAAGGACCGGTTCCAGAACCCCATGGGGTATCGCCTCACCGAAGGCATCCACGGACTGTTTGAGGCGCTGCTGCAGGATCTGGACGCCGAGCGGGTGAAGGCTTGCCTGGATGAAGTGATCAGGATCAGGGCCATTCAGGATTTTTCCCCCGCCCAGGCCCTGGCCTTCATCTTTCTCCTGAAAAACGTCATTCGGGAGGAGTTGGCGGCGGCATTGGCCGATGCGGCCCTGGCCCAGGAGGTCCTGGAGCTGGAATCCAGGATCGACGGAGTGGCCCTCCTGGGGTTCGACGTTTACATGAAGCGCCGGGAGAAGCTCTACGAGATCCGGGTGGAAGAGATCAAAAACAGGATCGGCGGGCTGTTGCGGAAAGCCGGTCTGAGCGTGTCCAACCCCTAGCGGCGCCGGGGGTTGGCAAACGGTTAACACGAGACGAGGTGACGGTAAATGAATTTTTTTAAGCGTCATTTCCTGGTAGCCCTCGGGGCGGTCTTGGGGCTGGTGTTGGTGGCCTTCGTGGGAGTGCAGACGAATCTGCAGCTCCTCTTCGGGGTCGTCGTGCCTTACCTGGCCGCGCTCATATTTGTGGAAGGGCTGATCTATCGCGTGATCCAGTGGCTCCGGTCTCCGGTGCCCTTCCGGATACCCACCACCGCGGCCCAGAACCGGTCGCTGCCCTGGATCAAGAAAAATCTGGGGGAAAAATTCGACAACCCGGAAACCACGCCCCACGTCATGGGCCGCATGGCCCTGGAGATCCTGGCGTTCCGCAGCCTGTTCCGGAATACCCGGACGGAACTGAAGAGAGATCCGGACAATCCCGAAGCGGCCCGGCTGATCCACTGGTCCTACAAGTGGCTCTGGCTGGGGGCCATCGCCTTCCATTACGCCTTCCTGGTGGTCATCATCCGGCACCTGCGGTTCTTCACGGAACCGGTGCCCCAGTTGGTCACCCTCTTGAGCGATGTGGACGGGTTTTTCCAGTTTTTCGTCCCTGCGGTTTACCTGAGCGGCATCATCCTGGTGGTGGCCGCCACTTACCTGCTGGCCCGGCGCATCACCTTCCCGCCCCTGCGCTATATCTCCCTGGCGGCCGACTACTTCCCCCTGTTGCTGGTCCTGGGCATCGGCGCCACCGGCATCCTGATGCGCTACGTCTTCAAAGTGGACATCCTTGCGGTGAAGCAGCTGGTCCTGGGCCTGGTCACCCTGCATCCCGTGGTGCCGGCCGGCATCGGGGTGCTCTTTTACATCCACCTCTTCCTGGTGAGCGTGCTGTTTGCCTATTTCCCCTTCAGCAAGCTGCTGCACGCCCCGGGGGTCTTCCTGAGCCCCTCCCGGAACCTGGCCAACAACAACCGCTGGGTCCGCCACGTCAATCCCTGGAACTATCCGGTGAAATTTCACCACTATCCGGAATATGAAGATGAATTTCGGGAAGCAATGATCGAGGTTGGCCTCCCGGTGGAAAAGGAGCAATGAACCTATGGCCAAGGTTGCTAAACCAGCAGAACTACTCTCTGGGATAAGTTACCAGCCCCCCGAGAAGGGGTGGATGGATGTCAAGCCGGATTTCCGGCCGGGCACCTATTGCAATGCCGCCAGCCCCAAGTGGTTGGAGCAGATCGGCTACCCCAATATCCGGAACTGGTCGGTAACCGACGCAGACTGGAAACTGCCGCCGGATTGGAAAGAAACCATCCTGGCGGGGATGGCGGACCGGCTGAACCGGTTCCGGTCCCTGAAGCTCTTTTTCGATATCTGCGTCCGGTGCGGCGCCTGCGCCGACAAATGCCACTTTTTCCTGGGCACCGGGGACCCCAAGAACATGCCGGTGCTCCGGGCGGAGCTGATGCGCTCGGTCTATAAGCGCTATTTCAAACCGGCGGGCCGGCTCCTGGGGGAGATTGCCGGGGCCCGGGACCTCACCGAAGACGTCATCAAAGAATGGTTCATGTACCTGTACCAGTGCACGGAATGCCGGCGCTGCTCCTTGTTCTGCCCTTACGGCATCGACATGGCGGAAATGACCATCCTGGGCCGGGAACTCCTGAGCTCCATCGGCGTCAACATCGAGTGGACCCTGGCCTCCGTGGCCTCCTGCTATGAGAGAGGCAGTCACATCGGCGCCACCCCCCAGGCCATGAAGGACATGATCGACTTCTTCGTGGAGGAAAACGAACGGGTCACGGGCGTCAACACCCCGGTAACGTATAACCGCAAAGGGGCCGAGATCCTGTTCGTGGCGCCTTCCGGCGACTACTTCGCCGACCCCGGCACCTACACCTTCATGGGCTACCTGCTGCTCTTCCACTACCTGGGTCTGGATTACACCATCAGCACCTATGCGGCGGAGGGCGGCAACTTCGGGTTCTTCATGTCCCACGAGATGGGCAAAAGGCTTAACGCCAAGATCTACGAGGAAGCCAAGCGCCTGAAGGTGAAATACATCATCGGCGGCGAATGCGGCCACATGTGGCGCATCTGCAACCAGTACATGGACACCTGGAACGGCCCGGCGGACTTCCTGGAAGTGCCGGTTTCGCCCATTACCGGCACCCGGTTCGACAATGCCGCCAGCCACAAGATGGTGCACATCTCCGAGTTCACCGCGGACCTGCTTCACCACGGTAAGCTCAACCTGGACCCGCAGCGCAACGCCCATATCAAGCTGACCTTCCACGATTCCTGCAACACCAGCCGGGGCATGGGCATCTTCGAGGAGCCCCGCTACATCATCCGAAACGTGTTGCCCGAAGGCCATTTCGTGGAAATGCCCCCGGGCACCATCCGGGAGAAGACCTTCTGCTGCGGCAGCGGCAGCGGTTTCAACGCCGACGAGTACCTGGAGACCAGGATGAAGGGGGGGTTGCCCCGGGCCAACGCCGTGCGGTTCGTGGCCGAAAAATACGGCGTGAACCACCTGGGGTGCATCTGCGCCATCGACCGGGCCGTGCTGCCCACCCTGGTGAATTACTGGGTCCCGGGCATGGAGGTCACCGGCGTCACCGAGATGGTGGGCAACGCCCTGGTGTTTCCCGACGAGATCGAGCGCACCACCGACCTTCGGGATCGGGACCTGGTGGGTTTTGGGGAAGCCGCGGAGGAAGAGGAATAACCAATGGCGGAAGAATACAAAAATGAATTTGGGGTGTTTGGAGAGCGTCCTAAGGTCGAGAAGAAGCTCTACGATGCCAAATATGTCATCCCGGGTTTGATCATCTTCTTGATCCTGGTGACCCTGCCGTTATGGCCTAACCTGGGGAAGACCGTGCCGGTGCCCCAACCGAGCCTGGCGACCCCGGCCATCGAGAAGATGAAGGATAAGAAGTGCGTCGAGGCCCTGGAGTTTATGCGGACCAACCACATGCGCCTGTTGATCGACTGGCGGGACGGGGTGGTGCGCACCGATGAAAAGGGCGCCACCCAGGGCGGCCGGGAATATGTCGCCACGGATGGCAAGCGCTACACCGCCAGCCTCTCGAATACCTGTCTGGAATGCCATTCCAACAAGACTCAATTCTGCGATCAATGCCACAACTACGTTGCGGTGGTCCCGAACTGTTGGGGGTGCCACATCATCAAGGAGCAGCAGGTGGCGCAGGGAGGGGCGAAGTGATGGGTATCAACAGACGAGAATTTATCAGGATAGCCGGACTCTCCACCTTAATCGGGCTTGGGGGTAAATCGGCTTGGGAAATACTGGCGCCGGGGGAGGTGGATGCGGCCATTGCCGAGAAACCGCAAGCCCTGAAGGCCACCCGCTGGGCCATGGTGATAGACATGCGCAAGGTGGACGAACAGGTGGCCGCCCGGTGCGCCCAGGCCTGCCACCTGGTGCACAACGTCCCCGACCTGAGCCATCCCATGGAGGCCAAGGACGCCCTGCCGCCGGAGGTGGCGGCGAGACAGCAGCTCAAGTGGCTCTGGACGGAGCAATTCTACAACGCCTTTCCGGGTGATGAGCAGGAGCACCTGGCGGAAGAGGTGAAGGCCAAGCCTTTCATGGTTCTTTGCAATCATTGTCAGAACCCCCCATGCGTGCGGGTCTGCCCCACCAAGGCCACCTTCCAGCGGGAAGACGGCATTGTCATGATGGACATGCACCGCTGCATCGGCTGCCGCTTCTGCATGGCGGGCTGCCCCTTCTCGGCCCGGAGCTTCAACTGGCGGGACCCCAGGCCGTATATCAAAGACGAAAACAAGGATTATCCCACCCGGGAAATCGGGGTGGTGGAAAAGTGTCTTTTTTGTGTCGAGCGGTTGGCGGTGGGTCTGATGCCCGCCTGCGTGGAGGCCTCCCAGGGGGCCATGGCCTTCGGCGACCTGAACGACCCCAAGTCCCAGGTGCGGGAATGGCTCAGGGCCAATTTCGCCATTCGCCGCAAGCCTTACCTCGGGACCAATCCCCAGGTTTACTATATCGTGTGAGGTAGCCATGCTGGAAAATGCCCTGGTGGGAACAAAAAGATATTATGGTTTGCTGGCCTTTCTGCTGGCCTTGATCGGCATAGGCAGCTTCTTCTACCTCCAGCAGCTCAAGCTGGGCTTGAGCATCACCGGCATGAGCCGGGACGTCTCCTGGGGGTTTTACATCGCCCAGTTCACCTACCTGGTCGGGGTGGCGGCCTCGGCGGTGATGGTGGTCCTGCCCTATTACCTGCACAACTACAAGGCCTTCAGCCGCATCACCATCCTGGGCGAGTTCCTGGCGGTGGCCGCGGTCGCCATGTGCGTCACCTTCGTGCTGGTGGACATGGGGCGGCCGGACCGGGTCTTCAACGTCTTTAAGTATCCCACGCCCAACTCGGTGATGTTCTGGGATATCCTCGTCCTGAACGGTTATCTGCTCCTCAACATCGTCATCGGCTGGAACGTGCTGGAGTGCGAGCGCCATTCGGTGCCGCCGCCCAAGTGGGTCAAGGTCCTGACCTATATCTCCATCCCTTGGGCCCCCAGCATTCACACGGTCACCGCATTTCTGTACGCCGGGCTGCCCGGCCGGGGTTACTGGCTGACGGCCATCATGGCCCCCCGGTTTCTCTCCTCGGCCTTTGCCGCCGGGCCGTCCCTCCTCATCTTGCTAGCCCTGCTGGTGCGCAAATACACCAAGTTCGATCCGGGCCGGGAGCAGATCCAGACCCTGGCCAAGATCGTCACCTACGCCATCCTGGTCAACGTCTTTTTCTTCTTCTGCGAAATTTTTACGGTCTTTTACAGCCAGATTCCGGATCACATGTTACACTTCCAGTATCTCTTTGCGGGACTGCACGGCTTTGGCAAGTTGGTGCCCTGGATGTGGTTCTCCATCGGGGGGATGACGGTGGCGGCCATCTTGATGGTCTTCCCCAAGATCCGCAAGAATGAGAGCACCCTGGCGCTGACCTGCGGTCTCATTGTCATCACCACGTACATCGATAAAGGGCTGGGGTTGATGACCGGCGGGTTTGTACCCAGTCCCATGGAGAAGATCACCGAGTACTGGCCGACCGCGCCCGAGGCCCTCATCACCCTGGGGGTCTGGTCCATCGGCTTCTTGATCATCACCGTGCTTTACAAGGTTGCGGTCTCCGTAAAGGAGGAGGTCAGGGCGTAGGGAGAAAACGTCGATTTGATTTCAGATCGAGGTTTTTTATATTCCAGAGCGCAACGATAAAGGGAGGTAATGCTTAATGGCCTGGCGGGTTGAAGTGGATACTGACAAGTGTACCGGCGATGAAGAATGCGTCAATGTGTGTCCGACGGGAGTCTTCGAGATGCAGGAAGGCAAAGCCAATCCGGTCAACGAGGATGAGTGCCTGGGTTGCGAGAGCTGCGTGGAAGTCTGCCCTTCCGGCGCCATCACCATAACCGAAACCTGAGAAGCCCTCGGGCTTGCAACTGATGCGGCCGGCCTGCCCAAGCAGGCCGGCTTTTTTTGTTCCCGGGGGCCTTTCCGCATGAGACCCGGGCCAATCCTTCCACCTCTCAAGTTTTTATACCAGGATGCGCTCATAGAAGTAAGAAAATCCTTTGCCCTGTAAGGGCGCACCCGCGTGTGCGCCTAGAATTCAGGGCGGACACATGGAAACTGTCTCAGAACCCGGTCTTGCGAGGCATTGTCATTCTGAGCGAAGCGAAGAATTTAATCATTTCAACGAGTTTTAGATCCTTCACTTCGTTCAGGATGACAAAAGAACCGTTTTGAGACGGTTTCCATGGGTCCGCCCCTACAAGTAAATACCACTTTCAGCGCATCATGGTATTAGTGGTCAGATTTTCATATCCTCGATTTGGCCGTGCTGCAGATAGTGGCAAGTGATATTGCAGGACCAAGCGGCGAATATTTGGCGGGGGCTTATGGGCTTTAAAGGATCGTCAGACCTGCCAGGCGCAAGCCGTCGAGAAGGGCATTTGCGAGGGGCTCGAATTTCACATAGCAGCCAATCAGCCAGGGGCCCTTGGTAGGGAAATCCGGCCGCAAATGGAGCAACTCCGCCAGCGCCTCGCCAGCCTCCCGCTCCCTTCCCAGCTGGCCCAGAGCCGCGGCCCGGAGCAGCGGATCCCAGAAGAGCTGGGGCATCTGGAGTTGTTGGGCTTCCTGATAGGCTTCCGCATACCTGCCCTGCCGGTAGAAATCAAAATATGGCGCCATGTGGAACCAACCCGGGTAGTGAGGGTGCAACTCCATGGCTTTTCCCAGGATGGCCAGCCCGCGCTCCCACTCTCCATAGAGAGCCAGGAGCCATCCGAGAAACCCGATAAGGGCGGGGGCGTTGGGGTTGAGGGCCATGGCAGTTTCAGCTTCCGACAGGAACAACTCCCGCTTATTGCGGAAGAAATGCACATGGGCAAGAGCGGCCCGAGTCATCTGGTTCTCCGGCTCAAGGGCCGCCCCCTTTTGGGCAGCGACCAGGGCTTGCTCCACGGTTGTCTCCAGGGGAGAAAATTGCAGAGTGTAATTTTGGCAATAGAGAAATGCCAATAAGCTCCAAGCGAGACCGGAGTCCGGATCACGGGTAACAGCCTGCTCCAGCACACTCAGGGTTTCGGAGAAAGTCTGGGGGCTCAAGATGGTGGCATGGTGGTAGAACCGCAGGAAGGCCTCATAGGTCTCGAGAGATTCAGGGGGCTTTTTGCGGGACTCCCGGGACAGGGTCAGGGGGATGATGCCATACTCGCTGCCGATTTTCGCCGCTACTCGCCGGGCGATCTCCTCCTGTAAGGCGATTAACGTGTCAGCCTTGAGCTCGCGCCGGTACTGGTCCCCCCAGATCTGCACCCCATTTAAGGTATCGATCAGGCGCACCGATATCTTGATGCTCCCGGCTTCCTTGCGGACGCTGCCCTCCACCAGAAACCGGACCCCCAGGCCCCGGCCGACTTCCCGGGCGTCGATCTGCTTGCCTTTCCAACGGAGGGATGATTGAAAGGCAATCACCCGGAGGTCCTGGAAGCGGGCCAGTTCACTGGTTAGTTCTTCAGCCAGACCGTCGGTAAAATACTCCTGCTCCCCGTCACCGGTGAGATTGAGCAAGGGCATGACCGCCACATACGGCCCTGGGGGTCGCGCCGGAGCCGGGCCGGCCGGGACCGCCGGAGCCGCCTGGGGCCCATTTCGGGAAGCTTCCCGAAACCTGGGCACATAGCTGCCCTTGGGAATGTCGATGCGGATTTGGTCCTCTTGGCCCTGAATTAGATAATAGCGTTCCAGGGCCCGGCGCAACCTGCCCGCCATAATGCGCACGATGGGATCTTTGTCCCCGTCAAAGTCTTCTTTCCTCCCCAGCACCTGGGTGGCCACCGTGTAACCCTTAATTTCATGGGCACACCCGACCAGGGTCTTTTCCACTACAAACCGGAGAAAATTAGCCAACGTGGCCAAGCCCTGAAACTCCGGGCTGGCCAGGATTGTCCCCAATTGCTGCCGGACGGTCTCCTCCGGGAAGCTGGCGGCGGCGACAGAGTCAGGCGGGGGTTTGACGTTTTCCTCTGGCAGCATGGGGGCCTTTGGCGCAGTACAAGGCAAGGTTTAAAGATAATAAACTTTTAAAGCCAAAAGATAGTGCACGATGGCGCCCATGTCAATAACTGTAAGTTACTGTAACTTACCTGGCCGTAAAACCAACTCAAGCTTATCTTAAAAGCAGATTCACCCTACCCTTGTCAAAAGCCTCTTGATAAAGGCAAAAATATGCACCCTGACAGCCGGCAGCAAAATGCCGCCAGAACCGGCTTGTTCCGACTTCAGGAGAGATTTTTTCCGGAGCAGAAAGCCCTGCAGCGACTGTTCCAAAAAAATCTTTCTTTCCGGTCCCTCTGCAGTGATTACCAGGATTGTCTGGCCGCCTGGGCCTATTGGCAGCAGTCCACCGCCAAGGAAGCTTCAGAGCTATGCCGGGCTTACGAGACTCTTTTGCAAGAACTGGAACAAGAGGTCCGGCTATATTTGCAAGATGAGACCGGGGCGGGCTCCCCGTGAAACGGGTTTGACAGGGCCCCACGGAGCAAGGCATGGGGCTGGGAGCTGCAGGCGGGCAGGAAACAGATTCGCTTTCCGGCCCGATGTTGCGGTCGCACCCCCTCGAAGGGGAGACAGATAAACCCACATCCAGATAAGGAGGTCGTATGAAGATTCGGCAACGCAGGTATGGAACAGGTATCGCCATGCTGGCCATGGGGGCTTTGGCCGTGATGGCAGTCTCGTCCCTGGCCATGGCCCAGCAGGCCCAATGGATGAAGGACGCCGCCAAAATGATGTCGGACGGCTGGAAGCAGTTCAATGACGGCCAGCGGATGGTCATCCAGGGTAAGGAGATGAATGACCTGGTGGCCGTGCAAATGGGTTTCGAGGGCCAGATGGCCCAGGGGAACAAGATTATCCGGGATGGCCGGAATACCCAAACCCAGGCGGCCACGTTATTTGCCCAGGGTGAGAAAACCTACCTGGATAACCAGGCGAACCCCAGCGTGGCAAAACCAGGTCTCCAGATGATGGGGGATAGCTTTCATATGGCCAACGACGGTTCAAAGATGATCACCCAGGGGGTGGCCATGAACAACCAGGTGGCTCAGGCCGCAGGCGCCGCTGACAAGTTCTCCCAGGGGAACCAGGTCATTCAAACGGGGGTGGCGACCATGGCGAGTGGGGCCAAGTTGTTCATGCAGGGTGAAGACCTCTTCTTGAAGAATAAGTAAACCGAGAAGTGTCCGGCCACGCTTCATCAACCGGGCGTGGCCGGGCTGTCCATGAAGCCAGAGACAGGCCGATGGGGCGGGTTATGAGGGCTCGGAGCCAGGTGCTGGAAAATTTTCATTCCTGACGTCATGAGTGGAGAGGGCAACCATGCAGAAAGTGAGTATAGCCATTATCGGCATTCTGCTTTTAGTGATCTTATGTCCCGTGGCTCATGCCCAGCGGGAGGTGGCCGGCCCGCCAGCGGCGGGCCAGGAAGGGACCGTTAAGGTAAAAGAGGACGTCCGTCTTCCCGTCCAAAAAGAAGAATGGCAATTCTTCTTTGCTCCCTATATTTGGATCCCGGGGATAAATGCCCAGGCCACCATCAACGGCCACACATCTAATATCAATCTGGGCTGGTGGGATACTGCCAGTGATTTGTTCAGCAGCACCATCGGGGTCATGGGGCGCTTTGAGGCCTGGAAGGGCCGGTGGGGATTTCTTCTCGATGGCTACTTTACCTATCTCGGCGGCAATGTCAGTGACAGCGCCGGGAAACAATTCTTCCTGGGCCGCCTGCCGACCCCCCGAACCCTGGTCCTCTCGGGCGACCTGAAATACATCGTCCGGGCCGGAAACCTGGATTTCGGCGGGCGCTACCTGGTGGGCACCGTACCCCTGAGCGCCGAAAAGCCACTGCCCATCATGTCTTTCGAGATTCTGGGCGGGGGGCGTTTCAACTCTTACAACCAGTACTTGCGGCTGGGGGTGAGCAGCTCATTTACCGGGCCCCTGGTGGACCTGACCCGGGGCCAGAGCTTTGCCAGCACCTTCAACAGACAGTACGTTGAACCCTTTCTCGGCTTCCGGCTCAGCTTCTGGCTCACCCAGAAGGCGGTCATCACCTTTAAAGGCGACGTGGGCGGTTTTGGCTTCGCCGCCGACAGCAATCTGGACAGCAACCTCGAACTCAACTTCGGTTACCGGGTTCATCCCAGTATCTACGCGTATATTGGCTACCGGGCCCACTATGATCAGTTTCACCAGAGTGAGCTTTCTTTTTCCGGATGGCTCAATGGTCCCGTGTTGGGAGTGATGTTCGCGTTATAAGGATGGGCTGACGCCGCCTGGGCAAATCCCGCGGGTGGGTCCGGAGTCAGCCGGGAGAACCGGCCAAGCAATCCCCAGCGGGAGGAGGGTTGGCTAAACGCGCATGGCCAATTATATGGCTACCTCTGACTGTGTAGGGGCGTGATTTATCATGCCCTATGGGGCGCAATGAATTGCGCCCCTACATTTAACTGCAAAGTACAGGGGGCTATTAGTGTATCGCCCTTCGGTAAAGCCGTGAAAAACCGCCTAGTTATGGGTAAGATGCCTGGATTGGCCACATTTAGAAAGGTAAATAAAATGTCCATCACCTCGGAGAACCGATCCTTGCGGCCAGGCCGTTGGCTCCTGGTGGCCTGCACGGTCACCCTGGCGGTGTTCCTCCAGGGCTGCGCCGCCCTGATGGTGTACCACCCCCCACCGGCGAACCTCGAGGACCGGGTGGAGATCCCCAGGATGCCCGGGGTCAGAGCCTGGGGGGATGTCTATAGTGAAAGTCTGGAGAAGAGCGCCATCGAGTCCATCCGGCAGGAGAAGGCAGCCAATCACGGCAAGCTGGAACCCGTGGTCTACGGCCTGGCCCTGTCCGGGGGGGGCGGCGACGGGGCCTTCGGGGCCGGCCTCCTGTGCGGCTGGACCGAGGCCGGGACCCGGCCCCGCTTCAAGCTGGTGACCGGGGTCAGCACCGGGGCGCTGATCGCTCCCTTTGCCTTTCTGGGCAAGGCTTACGATGCCCGGCTCAAGGAAGCCTACACCACCATATCCGATCGGGATATCTACAAAGCCCATAAGCCATTGGCGATAATACTGTCGCTGGCCAATGTCAGGCCCCTGCCGTCCATGGCCAGTACTCGTCCCCTGGCGGAGCTCCTCAAGAAATTAATTGATGACCAGATGATCCAGGAAATCGCCCGGGAACATTTAAAAGGCCGACGCCTGCTGGTGGGCACGACGCAAATGGACGCCCAACGCCTGGTGATCTGGAACATGGGGGCCATCGCCGCCAGCGGCGACCCCCGGGCTCCCGAGTTGTTCCGGAAGATTCTCCTGGCCTCGGCCTCCATCCCCGCGGCCTTTCCTCCCCAATATATTACGGTGGAGGCCGGGGGCCAGAAGTTTGAAGAGATGCACTCGGATGGCGGCGTCATGGCCGAGGTAATGCTGTATGAAAACGCCCTCAAGCCCTTCTCCATGGAACAACACTTGCTTAACATCGCCCCGCGCTCCCGCAAGCTGTACCTCATCCGGAATCAGCAAGCCTTGCCGGAGTGGCAGTATGTCAAACCCCAGTTAAAGTATATCGCCTCCCGGGGTATCGACAGCCTGCTCAAATCCCAGGGCCTCGGCGACCTTTACCGCCTCTATGTCTATGCCCAACGGGATGAATTTGACTATAACCTGGCTTTCATCCCAGCGGATTTTCAGGCGGAACATACCTCGGAATTCGACACCGCTTACATGAATAAGCTCTTCGATCTTGCTTACAACCTGGCGCGTTCCGGCTATAAATGGCACAAATACCCGCCGGGCTTTAGTCCTTCGACCAAGGCAACCCGGGAGTCTCAACGCCCAGATAAAGGAGCGCCGGCAAAGGATTAAGGTCACTTCCGATCCGAATCAATGAGGCGCAAGGCGGCGCCATCCCGGCAGCGCCAAACCGACAGAAGGGATCAGCCATGTCCAAGTCAAGACCCGTGTCCCATTTCGCCCTGATCGTCATGGTAGCCATGCTCGTCCTGACCGGGTGCGGTTCCACCATCTCATCATCCGTCACCCTGGTCCCAAGTCCGGTGAATACCGGCCAGTTGCTCATGGAGGCGGGGTTCCAGAAGCGCCTGGCGAACACGCCCCAAAGAGCGGCCCACCTGCAAACCCTGCCCCAGGGGCAAATAATGCCGATAGAGCGTCACGGCCAAATCACGTACCTTTATGCCGACGCCGCCAACTGCAACTGCCTTTACGTCGGCAACCAGCAGGCCTATCAGCGCTATCGGCAACTGGCGGCCCAGAGGACGGATGTCTACAATCCCCTCGGGGCTTCCTCCGGGTCGAGTGCGCCAGTTCCCTCTATGGATTGGGGCCTGTGGGAGGAGATGCAGGGCGCTGAATAACTGATGGTAACCCGTGCAGGCAGAATTGAGGATAGTTCCTGCTAAAAGGAGGAAAGAATGAAGCGACCACGCCCAATGATCTCTGGAATTGTCATGGCAGGCCTGGTCTTGCTGCTGGCCGCGTTGCCGGCCCTGGCCCAGCAGGGCCGCAAGTGGTCGACGGCATCAAGCAGAAGCCGATCGAAGGCGTGAGCCTGGCCTACACCTTCGACAAGAAGAACGAGAAGGCTCCATCGACGCACAAGACCCAGTACTTCGAGATGATGGGCGATCATGCGATCTACCACGACGGCTGGATCGCCAGCACCAAGGTGATGCGGCCGCCGTGGGAAATCACTGGTGGAGTCGGCCTGGACCCCGCGAAGTACCCGTGGGAACTCTACGACCTCAGGAACGACTGGACCCAGTCGGAGGACGTCGCCGCTAAGTACCCGGCGAAGGTCAAGGAGTTGCAGAACCTCTTCTGGAAGGAGGCCGCCAAGTACCAGGTCCTGCCGCTCGATTCGACTGTGGCGACGCGTCTCGTGGCCCCGCGGCCCAGCCTCTCCACAGGCCGGAAGGAGTTCAGCTGGTCGGGTGAGATGACCGGCACGCCCAACGGCGACGCCCCTTTCATCCTCGATTCCTCTTACAGCTTCAAGGCGGAGGTGGAGATCCCGCAGGGCGGCGCCGAAGGCATGATCGTCACCCAGGGCGGTCGCTTCGGCGGCTATGGGTTCTACGTGCTGAAGGGTAAGCCGGTATTCCTCTGGAACCTGGTGGACCTCAAGCGCATTCGCTGGGAAGGTCCGGAGACGCTGTCGCCCGGTAAGCACACGCTGGAGTTTGACTTTAAGTACGACGGCCTGGGCCTTGGCACCCTGGCCTTTAATAACCTAAGCGGCATCGGCCGCCCCGGCACCGGCGTGCTCAAGGTGGACGGCAAAGAGGTGGCCACCCAGAAGATGGAGCGCACGCTGCCGCTCATCCTGCAGTGGGACGAGAACTTCGACGTCGGGGCCGACACCGGCACCCCGGTGGAGGACAAAGACTATCAGGTGCCTTTCAAGTTCACCGGCAAGCTCAACAAGCTGACCCTCACCATCGACCGGCCGCAATTGACGCCCGAGGACATCAAGAAACTCGAAGCGGCGCAGCGGAACAACAAGGTGAGCGAGTAGTGCAGTACTAATAAGGAGCGAGGAGCGAGTGTCGAGTGGAAGAATGGGCGCGCAGTGCCTCAGAGATCGCACAACGGCCACCGCACTTCCATCGACACTTGCACTCGGCCCTTTTTCCCCTCGACAGAGGGCTACACCCCGGAGATCCGGAAAGGAGCAAGCCATGAAAAAACTGAGTGAATTCTCGGCGCAAATCGTGAAGTAAGGAGATCGGCATCGTGCCGGGCCAGGATTTCGACATCGCCAAAATTGGTGTTTTTCAACAGCCTGCTGGATGACAGAGGGCGGGCTCGCTGCTGCCGCCTTCGGCCAGCGTCTGGCGCTACCGGTGATGACAATCTCCCGGTGCGAATGAAGCGACTGGAAAAACCAAGATTAATGACCATATTAAAGTTCATATATCCGTAATTAAGGAGGTACAGCATGCGCCCCAAGACCCTTGGCTGGCTTTTGCTTATGGTAATGTTCCTGGCGGGCCAGCCGTTGATGGCCCAAGAGGTTAAGCAGAAGCAGGCTCCGCCGCCCCAGGCCCAAAAGGCCGCGGCGCTGGCCCCTCAGGCGGAAAAAGCCAGGCCCCCGGAACCTGACCCCCGCCAGATTCTGCAAAAGATGTGTGATTTCCTGAAATCCCAGCAACAGTTCACTTACAAAGCCGAGGTCGCCGACGATGAGGTGTACCAAGGCGGCAAGAAACTCCAGTATGAAATTGATATGGAGACGTTTGTGCGGCGGCCCGACCGGCTCCGGGTCAACGCCGAGGGCGACCTGATCGACAAGCAGTTTTTCTTCGACGGCAAAACCATCACCCTTTATGACAAAGACCACAACGTCTATGGCGCCATGGCGGTCCCGGCCGATATCGAAAGCGCCCTGGAGAAGGCCAATAAGGACTTCGGGGTCCGGGTGGCGTTGACCGACCTGGCCAGCCCTGAGCTTTGCGAGCACATTAACAAACGCATCAAACACTCCCTATATGTGGGATTGTCCAAGATCCGCGGGGTTCCCTGCCATCACCTGTCTTTTGACGGGGAGAAGGTCCAATTACAGGTGTGGATTGAAGCCGGGGACCAGCCCCTGCCCCGGAAGGTCGTGCTGACCCATAAAAACTTGCCCGCTTCTCCCCAATGGACCGCGTACCTCAGCGACTGGAATTTCTCCCCCCAGCTTAACGACAACCTGTTTGCCTTTACCCCCCCGCAGGGGGCCGAAAAGATCAAATTTCTCCCGGTGCAAGCCGCCCAGGCCCCAAAAGCCAAGCCGAAGAAGAAAGGAGGTAAATCATGAAGCTGATGAAACTGAAGTCTCCTTTTTGGAGCCTGGTCGCGGTGGCGTTATTGGCGGGCCTGCCCTTCCTTAGCTCCGAGGCCCAGGCCTTCCGAGGCGGTGGCGGTGGCTTCCATGGTGGCGGCGGGTTTAGCGGGGGCAGCTTCCGTGGGGGCGGCGGCTATGCCGAAGGCCCCCGGGGGGGCGGCGTGGCGGAGGGCCCCCGGGGCGGCGAGGCTTACAAAAGCCCCTACGGCGGGGGTGCGGCCAGAGGGGCATATGGGGGCGAGGCAGTGCGAGGCCCTTATGGCGGCGCGGCTGCCAGAGGGCCGGGGGGAGAGACGGCATATCGTCCGGGGGGCTACTACGGTGGAGGTGGGACTTACAACCGTAATGTGAATGTCTCGGGGAACTGGAACGCCTATTATGGTCCCAGATATGGCGGTGCCGCCGCCGGGGCGGTCGCCGGTCTGGCGGTGGGCTCGGTGCTAGGGGCTTTGCCCGCGGCGGCCGCGGCCCAGTCAGTGGCGGGTCAGACCTACTACTATGACGGCAGCAACTATTACCAGCCCTGCTATCAGGGCACAGATGTAAATTACTGCGTGGTCCCCGATCCCAACCAATAGGGATACTTCGTTGGCCTCCGCTAAGCTGTAAGCCGATAATCCTTTGAAGGGCGCCCCGGCCGGGGCGCCCGGCTTCTTGGACCGGGATTTATTATGGGTCTTGCGGAGAGCTAAAAGGAAGTGCTACAAGCACACCGGGTTTGATTGAGCCGAGATCGGTTGATTTCCCCAGGAAGAGGCATCATGGGTATTCCTTTTGATCTTGCCTACTTTGACAAAATAGGGTCCCAGGCCCGGGAATATTTCTTTCAGAACGTGCTTTCCTGGTCAATGGCGGCCCAGATCGTGGCCATCGGCTGCGCTCTGCTGTTAGCCCGCCAAGCGAGCAGAGCCATGCGCGCTTGGTTGATCCGCCAGGAGGCGCAATACGCCACGCATCCGGAAGTTTGTGCCGACCTGGCCATACTACTGAATTTCGTCAAGGTTATTAATACCTTCATCGCCTTTATCCTAGTGGCGATTGCCCTTAGTATTGCGGACCATTTCCACTGGCCCCACAACGAACTGTTCGCCGCGGGCATAATTTTGATTGCCTTGACCATGACCCGATTATTCACCGACGAGATGAAAAACCGCTTTTGGGCCAAAATTCTGGCAATGGCTATTTGGGTTTATGCCTTTCTCTTGGCCTCTTTCGGTCTTTTCAATTACATCGACTTTTGGCAGCATTTTTTGCAAGGTGTTGATTTTCAGCTCGGGCAAGTGCACTTTTCCCTCCTTCAGGTTAATCGGGCCTTTTTTTTGTTGTTGGCTCTTTATTGGGTGTCAAAAAATCTGCGCGTGCTCTCCCACTTCTGGCTGACAGCAAGATCAGGTTTGACTCCCGCAGCCCAAATCCTGTTGTATAGGCTCGGCAGCATTTTTCTCTTTGTCGCCTGTGTCGTCATAGTCTTGCATTACCTGGGGCTCGATCTCACCGTCTTCGCCCTGTTCGGCGGCGCCCTGGGGCTGGGGCTCGGTTTCGGCCTGCAAAAAGTCTTTGCCAACCTGGTGAGCGGGTTCATCCTCCTGGCGGATAAATCCATCAAGCCCGGCGATGTGATTCAACTGCGGGATAAATACGGCTGGATCAATTTTTTGGGAAGCCGCTATGTTTCCGTCATCACCCGAGACGGCACCGAGCATCTCATCCCCAATGAAAACCTGATAACCGGCGAGGTGATCAACTGGTCTTACAGTCAGAACCTCGTCCGGTTAAAGGTGCCCGTGGGCATCTCCTACGGCTCCGATTTGGAGAAAGCAAGGGATCTGATGTTGGAAAGCGCTGCGGTCACCAAGCGGGTCCTGAAGGACCCCGGGCCTGCCTGCCTTCTATCCGGCTTCGGCGATAATGCCATCAACCTGGAATTGCGGGTGTGGATTAACGACCCGCAGAACGGCTTAGGCAAAGTCAAGAGCGACCTCTTCTGGGAAATCTGGCAACGGTTCCGGGAACATGGCATAGAAATGCCCTATCCCCAACGCGATGTTCACCTGACATCTATTCCTGAGATAAGGGTTCGAACTGGGCCCGAAGGAGGAACAAAGGCGGAATGACCCCCCACATCCGCTATTCCTCGGACGATTGAAGTATCTAGATATCAAATTTGATGACTAATTAAAGGGTCATAGTTTTCTTAAAGGCAGCGCAAATCAAGGCTCTTCCCCGAGGCAGCACTGATAATTATCTTGGAGTAAAGGGAGTAGAAATCATGTTTAAGGAAGATAGAGACGAATGCCAATTCGAATGGAGCATGTTGGGGGATATCGAAGCAGGCCGACCGAATCTCGGCCCCATGGTCCATGTGGCCGTATACCGCCTGATGCAGTTCACCCTGCGCGACCTCCTCATCCGGGATTTTGGGGTCGAGAAGACCGACAGGATTATCTTCGAGGCTGGTAAGAAAGCCGGTGAAGAGTACTGCAAAAACATCCTCACCGAGAAGAGGGACCTGGATGGCCTGTTTGCCGATCTCCAGCGCACCATGAAGGAGCTCGGCATCGGCATCTTCCGCGTCGAGTCGGCCGATTACGAGAAGGGCTCTTTTGTGGTAACCGTGGCGGAAGACCTCGATTGCTCGGGAATCCCAGTGTGCTCCGAGGAGATCTGCACTTATGATGAGGGATTTATTGCGGGCCTTCTGCTCGCCTACTCGGGGAAGGACTTCCACGTCAAGGAAGTCGACTGCTGGGGCTCCGGGGGGAGGGTCTGTCGTTTCACGGTTGACCCCAAATGAGGCGTTGAGATGATCTCGGTTGAAGAGGAGCTCATTGACCGATTAACGGCAACATTGCATTACCTGCGCACTGGGAAAGTCCCGCCGCCGATCCCCATTCCGGACGACCTCCCGGACAATGAGATCCGCCAGCTTCTTACCTTTGTAAACCGCTTCCTGGTTGAGTTCGCCCTCTTCACCGAAGCCATGGAGCAGATCGCCCAGGGAGAACTGAACCCTCGCCCGATGACGAGCAAGATGGCTGTGGTCCATTCCTTCAAGGCCCTCCAGTCCAACCTCAAGCACCTCACCTGGAAAACCCAACAGATCGCCGCGGGGGACCTGGAGCAGAAGGTGGATTTCATGGGAGACTTCTCCACCGCCTTCAACAGCATGACCCAGCAGTTGAAGGACTCCCATGAGCAACTCGTCAGTCTGAACCGGGAGCTCGAGCGTCGCAACCGCTTCATCCGGGAGACTTTTGGGCGCTATACGAGCGACGATATCGTGGGGGTGCTCCTGGATATGCCGGAAGGGCTCAAGTTAGGGGGAGAGAAGCGCCAGGTGACGCTATTGATGTCCGATCTGCGCGGTTTCACCGCCCTGGCCGAACGGCTGGAGGCCACCGAGGTGGTGGCCTTGCTCAACCATTACCTCTCGGCCATGGTGGAGCTGATCCACCGGGGCGGCGGCACCATCGATGAGATCATCGGGGACGCCATCCTGGTGATTTTCGGCGCCCCGGTGGCGATGCCGGACGCGGCCCGGCGCGCGGTCTGCTGCGCCCTGGAGATGCAGCAGGCGATGCGCCGGGTGAATGAATATAACTTTGAGAGGGGTTGGCCCGAAATCGAGATGGGCATTGCGCTGCACACCGGTGAGGTGGTGGTGGGCAACATCGGCTCGACAAAGCGCTCGAAATACGGGGTCGTGGGGCAAACAGTCAACCTGACGGCGCGAATCGAGAGCTTCACCGTCGGTGGGCAGGTGCTGGTCTCCCCCACCCTGATACGCGCCGCGGACCGGGGCCTCATCCTCGGTGACCAGGTCAAGGTCCACGCCAAGGGCATGCGGGCGGCCCTCAACTGCCGTGAGCTGCTGGGCCACGAAGACTATCCGGAGCTTCTGCTTGAGGAGGAGGAAACCATCTTTACGACTCTGGCTGACCCCGTACCTATTTATTATACAGTGCTGACTGAGAAGCATCTTGATAAACAGATGCAGCCCGCTGCCCTGGTGGGCATTTCCCCACGGCGGGCGGTAGTCGAGGTGGCCGGCCGGTTACCGCGGTACGCCAACATCATGCTGCGGTTGGAGGTTGCCTCCGGCGCGGAAGAGTCGCCGGAGTTGTACGCCAAGGTGATCCGCCCCCTCAATGAGTCCGACAAGCGCTACCTCATCCACTTCACTTCGGTCCCCCCCGCCGTGCAGGCGCGGTTGGCCCGGCTGGCGAAGCGGGTGAAGGGTCACTGAGTCATAAGGAATCTGCTGCAAAGGATGAGGCATAAAGGAGGATCTTTTCTCGTTCGCAAGCTTGGCGTGGGAACGCCATTATACCTTGGTTGCTGTTTAGAAGTTTTGAAGTAAGGTTGAGGAGTTTCTTTGGAAAAGGGCGTTTGCCAAGCCGCTCTCGCAGAGGGAGTCCCCCGGAAGATTTAAACCGGTTGCGATGGTGATGATGGAAACATAAAATGGAATTTGCCTGGGATCCGAAAAAGGCCGAAGCAAATAAACGGAAACCTAGCGTCAGTTTTCATGAGGCGGCAACGGTCTTTGGGGATCCGCTGGCCATCACTTTCGCGGACCCGGACCATTCTCTTGATGAAGATTGATACCTCACCTTTGGTCTGTCGAGATTCAACCAACTGCTGGTTGTCGCACATGCTCAAAGTGGGGAGAAATTGAGGATCATCAGTGCGCGCCTTATGACACGCCAGGAGAGGGGAATATATGAGGAAGGATAAATCTGAGGAAATGCGCCCGGAATACCGGCGTGAAGACCTTGGCCCTGGTGTTCCCGGCAAGTATTCGGCAGCCTACCGGGAGGGAACCAATCTGGTCCTCCTTAGCCCCGATGTGGCGAAGGTGTTTCCCACCGAAGAGGTGGTGAATGAAGCCCTTCGTTCTCTCATAGAAGTGGCGCAGAAATCGGTTGGCCCCACAAAGCGCGCCAGCCGACGCGGTAAATCGGCCAAGCTTTCCCGTTAGGATAACATCTGCCTTACGCCACGGCCCGCACCCTGGCGGGGATCTCCTTGTTGGAACCCATCTTGCCGGAGGTGGTGATTACCCTGGGGGGATTCCCAGTGCGCCTTACGCCACCCCCGGCAGCGCCGAAGTGCCGGAGGCCATTCGGGATTTCCTCCGGGAATTTGACCCATCCTTTTATCCCGCTTTCCCTTTAAAATGCAACAAACTTAATCTCTGTAACTTATTGACAAATCTCATTTATTTTAACCGAAAACAGAAAACCGAAAACAGAAAACCGTATTATACCGGCACGGCGCTATGACGGTGGGGCGGGACGTGACGGACGCCTACAAAAAATGGAGAAGCTGGAACAACCGCCCGGGTCGTCCTGACCGCGCTCCCCCAGGGCCCTCTGCCGCCTTTGCCGGCCGTGGAGGTGGAGAAACTGCGGCGCCTGGGGGAGAAGTATAAGCGGGGGAGTTGAGTTGGAAGTCTGCACGGAGTCGGACTTTAGAAAGGCGTGGCCATGCCTCTATCGATATTTTGCATTAAATCTACTTACATAGCCAGCGATACGTGCGGTGATAATATTTGCGGCTAGTTGATTGCCCGCAATATTCCAATGAGTATCTCTAACTCTATAGAGCCGTTCGTCTGATTTTTTCAGAAAATCCGGCAATAGGTCAATATATTTTGAGACCGTTGCAAAAGGGTTTAATCCCTTGCCATTCCTTTTCGGGGTTTGAAAAGGGATTAGTTAAGCTTAAACGACGACAGTTTTGGGTTTAGATACGGCACCACCCA
>Ga0315281_10003951_pt1 | contig 21634 bp, 25 predicted proteins | sample YL17G07_0_MG_FD_204540 | JGI IMG/M metagenome (GOLD analysis project Ga0315281, IMG submission 204540) | Sediment microbial communities from Yellowstone Lake, YNP, Wyoming, USA - YL17G07_0 | ecosystem: Environmental > Aquatic > Freshwater > Lake > Sediment | place: USA: Wyoming | collected... | reverse complement strand
GCTCGCTAGGTATCGGCGCATAGAGCGTCATATGGCGTTTGAAAACCACATCACCAAAGAAGGTAGAGACGCCCCGGAAGATGCGCTCCCCGAATATCTCTTCCTTGCTGCCACGGCTCATTTCAGCGCCCCCAACTTGTCCATGAGATTAATGCCGCTTTCCACGTTCCTAACCACGGGTTGAATAGGAAGCCCCGAAAGTAGTCCGAACAATTCCATGGTTGTGTTGGCGTACTTGATCGAATTAATCCGCAGCCGGTAGGTTCGTGGATCTATCGTCATCAATGTCCATCGTTTGGCTAGATCAATCATTTCCATTGTGGGGGTGGAATTCGTTTGCGTAGAACGGCCAAGTAGAATCTTATATGCCGCAGCATTCAATACTTGGTTGGCAATGGGTATCCCGCCGTAGGGTGTCGAAGCTATTTGTGCTAATTCTTTGTTGGGGAATGCATCCTGTGGCTTACCATGCGCTGCATCACGTACTCGATTGATCTCCGTTTCAATAACCGGTTCTATTCCGAGAGTTAGTACCATCACTTTGGCGAACTTCAACCACGCTTGCGGAGTTTTCTTCCTCTGCGCCTCTAGGAATGCCCGCCGACGCATTGTCGCCGTGGTCATGGGTTCGGATAGAAACAAAGACATCTGCCGGCCGAATTCATTCAACCGCTGATAGTCACCTTGGAGCAACGGATTATCAGAGGTTTGTGTGTGCTCCGTCACCCACTCGGAGAACCTCCACGCCGCCTTCTCTTTCTCCGTTAAAGACAACGAAACAACCTTCGCGGGGTCAAGACCGGTGGCCTCTATTACATCAGGAGAAAGAGTGCCTGCCTTCAATTCATCAATGGCTTGTAAGTAAGCTCCGCGCATTCCCGGCCGCACCACACCCCGGGTGTCCGCCCATCCTATGCCCGCCATGGTCGCGCCCTTGATCTTCTCCGTCACAGTTTTCGGCCGGCCAACATTGCCCAGAGCACGAAGGACACTTGACACCTCAAAGGATTTCCCTCGTTCTTGGCGAACGGCATACAATCCTGGAGAGCCTTGCCGAACGATCCGTTCCGTCTGTTTCGGATGTCTTATAGAATCATAGATGCCTTGCACCAAATACTTCGGCTTGACGTATAGACCATAACGCAGAAACGCTCCGAACTGCTTACCAGGGATAGCGAGTTTGGCGCCAAGAACGGCCGTAGAGAAGTTGTTACGGATCTTCGCACCAAAACGGATATCAAAATCTGTTTTGGGATCGTGTTGGCCAATCAGATCCTTCAATGCCTTGGTAATGATATTTTTCTTGATCTCCCCATCCGGAGCGCGACTCAATACGGCGTTGACCTTTTCATTCTTCAAGATAGAATTGGCCTGTCTGATAGGGTCCGCGAAGTGAATATATTTCGATGAATCTTCAATGGAATTCGCCAACTTGGTCCGCGCTGGATACCAGTAAATCGGAATACTAGAATCAGTGCGCTCGATGTTGGCCGAACGATCCAAGTGCAAACTGGCGTATGCGGCCTTCGATTCCATGGCCACCGCCTCAGCTTTTGCTGTTCCCTTCCGGCCGACCGGCATGGTATCAATGCGCCAGTAGTTATCCACCTTTGGATACGGCAACATGTTCTGTTGTAGAAACACTTCTCCGCGATCACCACCGGTCTTGTTCATCGCCCACCGAAGCATTTCCGAATAGACCATCTCGGGTGTCCGTGTCTTTCCATCGCCCTCGACCATGTGATTGATTTCGGTGACAGCTTCGGGCGTAAGACGATAGACCTTATTTACCTTATTGCGGCCCGAGTAGGGCAAACCATAACCGCCATCAGTTTGGTGACGAGCATTATCTGGATTCAATGTGTCCATATAGGCCGAGATAATGTAGTCCCGAGAAACTTCTACGTTTACTTTCTGACCACTCTCGTCGAGCATAGGTAACGCCCGCGTTTCGTTGAACCACTTATCAAGGTTGCCCACCTGCTCAGGAATGGAAGCGATGCGCAGACCTGATTCTTTCTGCATCGCTGCAACATAGGCATAGTGATCCTTGGACGCTTGGAGTGCCCGGTCTACCGTAGCTTTCCGGAATGTCGGTCCTACCTCCTCAGCCACTAGATCAACGTGTTCACTTCTAAGTCTTACATTATCATAGGTAGCCTCGACGGCTTCCTTGGACCGGGTAATGGCGCCCGCCTCGGCCTTCACATTTGACGATTCTCCAATCTTCGCAACCAAGGGCTTGGCTTCTGCTTCAATCTGTGCAGCGGCATGGGCGATATCCCACTGCCTGCCGGCAACTATGATTTGATTCTCAGTGAGGTTCAACCAACGGTAATGTTCCGCCGCCTCTGTAATCAACTTAAGATCGTCGACCGACAAGTCTTTGTAAGGCGTCTTATCCATCTCGCCAAGCTGATACATTTCCTTCTCAGACAACGCCATATTAGGATCGACGGCCAGTCTAGACCGCAGGTCGTTCAGTTTTGCGGTGGTTCCCTTGCTGAAACGTTCTGCGGTAAAGTTTTTCTTTATCTCCTCAACCGGAGCGGCAAACTCGGGCCGCATTTTAGATGTATCCACCTTTTCGATACGGTTTATGTAACTGGCCGTCAACTGGCGGCCTTCCAACTTCGCCTTGTATTCATCGATGGCCTGCGTCGCTACCTGCTTGGCAGTCAGATCCTTGGCTTGGATGTAATCCGCCGATGATTCAGTGGACCGAACAGAAGCATCCAGCTTCGCGGCCTCGGCGTCGGTGATAGCGAGGATGTCTCCGATCTTCTGCTCACCGGGGGCGGCGGGAACGTAGGGTTTGGTTTCCGGGATCGCTGGTTGCGAGGCGGCAGGTTGCTCCACTTTCCTTGCTTGTTCCTTCAACGCCAAATCAATCGGTCCGCCGCGGCGGATTCTGAATGCCGCTCCTGCTATCGATGCCGTGGATATAGTCGCGCCAATACCAGTGGTGATGGTGCCCTCTATCCCTATCTCTCCCATGAATTGCCAAAACTCTTTCGTCGGAAGCCCCTGACTTGCCTTGGCAATCTCAGGCGCCAACTTGTCAGCCGCGGTCAGGCCATAACCATAGAGAGCTTGTTCTCCCGCCGCCGTGACCGCCCGCACTACCGTACCACTGAGTAGACTCCGCTTGACGGCTTCCTGCGCTACTTCTTTTGCAACATTCGCGCCGGCCGTAGCCGCTCTGGCCATCGGGATCGCGTTCGCCGCGGTATTGATGGCGATAAGCGCCGCCGCTACCCCGAGAGCCCGTGGTCGGTCCATCCCCGCCTCGATTGATGAGATGTAGGCCGCACCTGCCGTTTGTTCCTCCATCTCACCCACCACGTTGACGACCTTCGCCGGCAAATAGAACCCACTGATAAGAGCTACCGCCGCGTTGGCCGCTACCTTGGCCGGCTGGTCCTCTAGATTAACCTTGCCGAATGCGTAAGCCTTCGTAGGTTGATAGAGGTTACCGTAAGCAAAAGACAGGAGAGCATTAGGGACCATCTTCAACGTTTCATCAGGAGAAGGTAGCGAGGTATTAATTTCCGACAACCGCCTGACGTCATCCGGACGTTCCCGGCCGAGGGCCATTCTCGCGCCGATCTGATTCTTCTCATGGTTTAACTCCAATGCCCGGAGAGAGTTTCTGAACCGTTCGGCAATACTGGCAGGTTTGTTCGATTGGCCTGGCCACAACTTGTCAGAGATGGGTTCGAGATATTTCTCTACCTGCAATGGAGACATCGCAGTCAGTTGCGATATGGCGATGCTGGCCTTGGCCCTGTTTATGACCGCTGCGGAGTCCTTCGTCTGGTCGGCTATGGCCTGCGCCTGGTCGAAGTTGGCCATGTCAGTCGGGGGCGCCTGATCGACCGGGCCGAAGTCCGCGATGTCACTGGGTTTGGTTGTCGTGATCCCAAAATCTGCGATATCGCTCATTTCACCTTGACCCACTGACCATTGACTACCTTGTAGATGACATTCCGCATGACACCGTTCACCGGCTCCTGAACGACCTTATAGATCGAGTTATCCTTGGCCAGATAGTTCATTTCATTATTCGGCGCCAGTTTGCTGTTGACGATATTCTTGATGCCGTTCTGGGCGAGGAAGTCGGTCTCCTGTTGCTGGATTTTCGGGAGATTGGAGCGCCACCTAGCTTGCGATGCCACATCAGTGACCAATCCTTGAGTTCTGGCTGCCTCCAATTGCATCTCGGCGGTAAATCGGGGGCCCTGCCCAAAGAAATAGGAACCGAACGCCGGGAATCGTACCTTGTACTGATCAAGCATGGCTTGAACGGCATCCTGCGAGGCCTTTCCGCTCATGATCTTGTCGAGTTGATCCCCCCACGCTTTCTCATTCCCAGGATTTCGGCGCATGAAGTCCATCATCTGCATCTTGAGTTGGAAGCCCTCGTAGGATGCGGACTGGATCGCCGTGCCAGCTTCCTTGCCCTGATTGACAACGATAGAGTCGATCCTGCCTTTGGTGTAGGTCTCGATCGGGTCAAGGTAGTCCTTACGCGCCTTGTCCGTGGTTTCGAGGTTGACCGCCGCACCAGCAATTTCATTTACCTTGGCACCCGGCAACCCATTGCCAAGCATAGCTTGGATCTTGAGTTTTTTAGTTTCTGCATTCCATCCGTGCGTAGTGTCCAGCGCGATCTGCCAAGCGGCTTGTTCCTGCCTCGGGTCAAGGAAGTTTGGTCCCTTCCGTGTTCCATCGGCGATCCCCTTCATCGTGCTTGTATAGAGATCGTTGAGTTGGTTGTATTCCGGCTCCGTGATCCGGAGAGTGTCTTTAGCATTCAATGCCGCATTTAGTTCTTTCGGTCCCCACGGCGCTTGTCCGTTCCCATCCCACAAGCGCATAGACGTGTCGAATTGAGAATAGTTAGCGGTCATATCACGCTGGATCTTGGCTTCGTTGATGCGTTTTGTTTCCTCATCCACGGCGTCCCGCAAACTCTTGGCAATCTCATAGCCCGGTGAACCGAGGAGAGCCGCCATGGCCTTTGATAGCGCTTCTCGTGTTGGCATGGTCTTTGGATCAGAAGCATTCGTGATCAGATCCTCTGTCATCTTCTGTTGCTGTTCTTTGCGCTGCTCATTGGCGAGGGTTTGTTTTGATGCCTTTTGGTCCTCGAAGTGCCTTGTCAGATCCTCTACTTGCTTAGGATCGAGCTGGAACCGTTGAGAAGCCTCGGGATTGGTCAATGTCTCAATGGCCGCATTGGGATCGTCCAGCTTGTCGAGTTGCTGAAGGATGAAGTTGTAGCGGGCTTTCGGGATGTATTCCCTCGCAACGTTCGTAGCCTCGGATGAATTCCACAATCCGCCGGAGACCATCTCACGGATCGTGCTCTTGATGGCGCCTTCGTTGCCTCCGTTGGCGAAGTTCTCTATAGCCACCTGTCCCTGCGCCTGCGCCGCCGCTACGGTCCGGCCCCGGGCCTGTTTCGCCACGTAGTCGTTTTGCTTATCCGCCTCGGTCAGCCACCATTCGTCGTACTTTTGTCTGGCGCCCGGGAGTGTGATAATCGAAGACACCGCATCATTAATTCCAGCCTTGTAACTTGTCCACGTATCGCCGTAGTGCTGATAGTCGGTATTGGTGTCCAGTTCCTTGTTGAAGGCGTTCACCTTATCGTAGGCGAGGCTCTTGGCGGCAATGAGTTGCTTAGTAGACTCTGCGTCCAGAAGTGCCTGTTGCTCAGGCGCGTACTGTCTTTGCTTGCCAAGCGCGGCGCCGAGTTGCATGAGTTCGTTCCCGAACTGAGATAGGTACCCGCCCGCCACTCCGGGGGCGCCAGGTCCTACGATCGGGGGAAGGTCAATTCCTGCCATTAGTACTGCCTCCCCCATGCACTATTCCAGTCTACGTTGGACATGCTGGCGTAGGGATCGCCATAGGCCGTCCCTGTCTCTGTCAGAAAACCGCTAGATGCTGGAGTTGCCTTGCTTTGCGATCCGAGAGGGGATCCGCCCATCCCAATTGCGCTTGCCGCGAATCCCGTGACGCCGCTGGCAATCGAAAGCCCTACGCCCCACGTGCTCAGCCAATCGGCCTCATTCTTTAGCGCCGCCGCATCCTGCGTTCCGGCTGTCTGTTGGAACTCAAGTTTTGTCTGTGCAGCCGTATCCTGCGCCGCACGAGTAGCCAACCCCCGGAGAGTCCCCTCATACTGCAGCCGGACCTTGGCCATGTTGAGATTCACCTGTTCGGTGATCGTGTCCTGCCGCTTTGAGATAGAACCGGTCTGCGCCAAGTTCCCCGCCCCCGCCGTGGCCGCAACGCCTCCCTTGGCCTGCGCCCCTTGCCGGGTGATTTCGATGGAACTTATGGCAAGCATCTTTCCCGCCGCCGCCCGGTCAGCTTCGACATTCTGCAAGTCGGACTGTATCGCTTTGAGTTCCTGATCGTAGTAACCGCCGGGCTTGGAAAGATCTTCGAGCTGGGAAGCTTTCCGCTCATCTTCCTTGGCCTTGGCCTGTGCCTGCTGGACGTTGCCGATGATGTTGACAGCGGCACCGATTCCGAGGATTGCCAGCGCTATCCAGAACATCAGCGATCTCCCGTCTCAGAGTCGGGGAGCATGGCCACGAGAGTGAACGGCCGGGGATCGTTGACGATGCACCAGATGTAGTTGTCGCGGTCCCACTGGCCAGGGAAGGGATAGGAGACAACCTCTGTTGCAAGTGCAACGCTCGTTGAATAGGATATCGACTCCACCGCTGTCGTGGTTGTTGGCCCGAACTTAGCCAACGCCGAGGAATCGTGCACCCACAGCGTCAGCCCCGAGGTGCGCTTGTTGAGCCCCGCACCGTCGCCATACGAGCTGCCATGGTCGCCTCGGAGCGTCTGGAGGTAACTTGAGTACGGAAGTCCGGCGTGTATCGCCGTCCCTGAATACGGCGCCGTGGTGATGGTGCCCGAGGCCGCCACCGTGAGCCCTGCTATCCACCGGGAGCCGTCTACCAGCGCATCGACCACCTCACCAGCCAGATGCGTGAGAGAACCAACCGTCTGGAACGTGGTTCCACTTGTCTTGTAGACGCCGCAATCGACGTAGTGAGCTGCGGCAAACGATGCAACGGCAAGGGTATCCATGTATTCGATGTATCTCTTTGTCGAGCCGCCAATGGTGCGTTTTACGATGAGCCATATTTCATCCTCCGCGTTGCTCGTAGGAATGATGGCCACGTCTTCGATGACAGCCGCTCCCGCCGCGGAGGCCGCCGCCTTGATCCTCGCCCATGCACGAAGGTTGTTGTCGAACGTCAGCGCCAGCATCTGTCCGTCATTGCGGATGGCGTAGACCATGCTCTGCGGGTCGTCCTGGTGGGCGAGTTTCGTAACGCCGCCGGATGCGATATGGTCAGCGTAGGAAGTGAGCTCCGGCGACTGGTAGGCATTCTGCGATGGTACATAACCCCGGATGATCTCCCCGCCGCGCTGGACGAAGACGATGGTGTCATGGATGCGGACGGGCTGAATGTTCGCACTCCCGAACGTGGAGAGCCAGCGGAACTGTGCGGTAAGCGGGGTGATGCCCTCTTCGGGAGAGCCGAGCAGGATTCCCTCGGCGGTACGCGTCCCAACTACGAGACCGCCCATGTCGCCCATGATCCACTGGATATCTACATTGTCCGGGCCGGTTAACTCGTACTCCCAGGAATCGCCGGCGACGTCGCCGAGAAAGAAACGATTCAACTCCCCGGCCTTGGATGCCCGTAGCGTCGCGGGTTCATTCGTCGATGCCCCGAGAACGGTCCTCCCTTCGTTCCCCGCGATGATTGACGGTCGGTCTCCCGCCGTCTTGAAATAGGTGTGCAACTGATCCCATCCCACCGCCTGAGAGTCAACATAAATAGCCGCATCGGTGACCGTGGTCACCGTCCACGTCCTTCCATCCGTGGAACTAAGCCTGTCAACTCCGAGACTGGTAGAATCCGCGGCAGTGGGGTGCTTCGTAAGATAGACAAGAAACCTATTCCCGTCGAACGTGATGTAGCTATTGATGTACTGACCGGTATTGAAGGAATAGCGAGCATCGAAAGCCGAATCTGCCGCGCTCCACGTCACGGCATTATCACCGGAAACGTAGAAGGTGGTCGAGAACGTGCTCGCCTTCTGCGCCAGTGCTACCCATAGCGTGGCATCGTTTATCGTTCCGTGTCTTACGGCATAGAAGTTGTAACTGGTGACCGAGATCGCGGTCGTAAAAGCTGCCACGGAGGTAGCCCTGTACATTTTGCCACCAACGGCGGAGAGCCAAACATCATTATAGCCGTCCATGGAAAAGACTTGTCCGCCCGCTACACCGCTCCCGGTTGTCGCCCACGACAAGCCATCATCGGCGGTGTACATGCCGGCACTATTGGCCTCGATCCTCCATCGCTTCTTAGCTTCGTCGTAGCCGACAAGATCGAAGGTTTTTGCTGTTATCGTTCCCGTAGCCGGGGATGCCCATTGCGCGCCCCCGTCGTGGCTAATGGCAACTTCTCCCGTCGATCCCCCGCACATCATCGCGGTACCGGCGCTGTTCACCCATAGCCAGGTTGCCCATATGTTTGTTGCCGGCGGATCGAACGGTAAGGTTGTCATCGCCCAGGATTCCGCATCCTCGCTGAAATATCCTTGCGCCCGTGCCGGATCCCATCCCGTTTGATTTCGGTTGATGGATAGCCATCGGCCGCCGCCGAATAGGACGTAGGTCCTCGGACTCCCCGAGGTATCGTATGCCACACGCACCGATTCGTCAGGAAAAGCGCTTTCCCCGAATTCGTTCCTATCGAACACTTGACCATCGACCGAGACATAGACTTCTTTCTCATAGTGTTCAAACGGAAAGTAGTCGAGGCTCCAGTCAGTGCCACTGGTCCATGAAAGCAAACGAGGCTCGTAGACATTGTGGACGAACGCAATCGCCTTCTTCTTGGGGAAGTATTGGTAGCGGAGACTAGAGACGTCCCCCGTGCTCCATGGTGAAGTGATTTCCGTTGACAGATATGCATGTGTCGACTGGTCGAACACACGGACATAAGCATCGCCGATCTCAAGGACGTAGCGATTGGTGTCATCGATGACCACCGGGACAAGCGCCGTGGCCTTGCTGGAATCCTTCACCTCGGCGACAAAGAACGTCCCCGGCCGCCGGGTGGCCTGCCCCTGCTTCTTGACGATGTAGTTCTCAATGGTCCGGCAACCCTTCTGAGTCAGTTCATTGGTGATGCCATCGACCCACGGGGCCATTTCGCCGGAAGAGAAGTTGCGGGGAAGCGGACGAGTCCTCATCTCTGTGCGTCCACCCACAAATCCTCTGGCGCCCCGTCGTCTCCCTCGCCTTGAGAGTTCGTCATGCGGGCTCTCTGGATCGCTTGGTTCATCTCGTTGTAGACCTGGGTCCTGAGCGCCTTGTCAGAATGGATCCTCATGGACACCAGCCACGACAGACGAGCGGACATGACTTCTACGAGATCCGCTTCAAAGAGTGTCGGGTCGGTCGTCTGCTTCACGTACTTCACCCCGGCATTCTCGATGTCCGTGTAGATGAAGTTCCGTTCCTTCGTCCACGAGTACTTGGGCTGAAGTTTTCCGATCTCATTCATGATGGCCGCCACGCGGATACAGTCGGTAGGAAGGTCGTAAGCGAACGCCCAGTTGCCCGAGCTTCGATAGACATAGCCCCCGGAGGTCCATGCGGTGTAGCCCGATGCGTCCAGTGAAGTACCGTCCGTGTTGTAGAGCGTGAGAGAGTTGGTGCCGATGGCGAACACGCGGTATAGGTTGTCGTTGATCTGCGACATGCCGGTGACGCTTTCCACGCTCACTAGTTCGTTAGCGATGAAGAGGTGTCCCGTGGCCGTGACATGCGGGGGGTTGGCCGCCGTGATCCCGGAGATGGCAGTCTTGCCCGCCCTCGTGAGTGTAGAACGCTGCAAGAGACAGTCCCAGTCCGCCAGCATGAGGCAGTAGTCGCGGTTCTGCGCGAACAATTGATTGCATGCAGTCGCGTCCCTGGAAACTTCAGTCAGCGTAGAGATAGCGGGCTCTCCCAACCTCGAAAGAGCAAGGTTGGCTATATCGACATTTGCCGTGATGCTTGCCGTACTCATGGTTGTAACACCTCGCGGGCCCGGAACCTCTTCAGCTTCTTTTTCCTCTTGTCATTCCAGATGATGTATCGGATATGATCCTCTGCATCGTCGATTTCAGAGAACATCAACTTCAGTCTCCACCAGAAAACAATCTTCCGTTCGGCCCGGTAGCGTTCCGGTTGATACTCGACAATTCTCCACTTCATGAAAGGGCCGGCTAAACGCCGGCCCCACTCCTTTCAGTCCGTGGTCGCCGGATAGCGCCGCAGGACCTTGTCCAGCAGGACAAGGAACTCGTTGATCATGTGTGGCCTCCAGTAGCTGTTGGCTACACCGAAATCGTTGATCCACTTGGCAAGACTGACTTCGCTCGTGGTGAGACACGAAGACGTGACAGCCAGACTCCCGATGAGCCCGGCGCTTGCCGCGATCTCCGTCCAGAACTGATTGCTGGAATTGAACGTGCTTTTCATTCGTTTCGTCCCTCCTTAAGGACCTTGGCCTAACCGCTCGTCGCTATCGTTCGATAGCAACGCACGGCACCCGATGTTAGGGTGAAGTTTGTGAAAGCTCCGTAAATCACCGAATTGACGAACAACGCCGTTGATGCCGTTGTCCCCGTAAGTGAATTGACGCCGAGCACTGTCAGCGTGGCAAACACCGTCACCGACCACATGCCCTGTATGGCAAACCATACGTTGCCAGCCGCTACCGTCTGAGCGACCGTGGTCGTAACAACGTCAGATCCATGCTGGCCGAGTCGGTCCCGTACTGTGTTCATCTATCCCCCTTGGGGGGAGTCCTGAACTCCCCCCGCTTGAGACTAGTTCTTCGGCGCCGTGGATGCGATGAAGCAGTCCACCTTGCCCGCTGACCACCCGGAGCCTGTCGTGGTCGTGTAGACCACCTTCAGGTACCGCAGACAGTCCGCAGGAAGCGGGATCGTCAGAAGGTCGAGTCCCTTCACAACTTCCCGGCCTGAGAAGCCGTACCCCTGCGCGATCTTGACGTAAGTGCCGCCCGAGGTTGCGGAGTTCTGCAACTGTGCGTCAAAGGTCTCTGAGCCGCTCGTCACTTCGACGAACAGCGTGTTGACCCTGCAGATGAGCCACAGAGGCGTCCCCCCTCCGATATTCGGGGTTGCGAACTCAAGATCGATCGTGTTGGTGCTGTTCGTGGTGCTTGACGTGGTGATTGCCTGAGCGTCAGAAAGGATAAGAGCCTTTTCGGTTATCATCTTTTTCCTCCTTTCCTTACGCCACTACCGTATCGGTCTTACCGATGGCGTCGAGCTGACGGATGGGAGCCCCTCGGAACATCGACACCGGTTCTCCCCACAATTGCCCCGGGGTGTAGAGCACGTTGCCTTTGTCCATGGCCAAGATGTCCATCTGAGTGAGTGCAATGGAATGCGCGTACAGCATCCATTCCGGGTAACTCGTGATCCCGAAGATCTGGTCCCCTCCGGTCCCCTGCCCCTTCTTGCCGAGTCTCATGAGCTGGACCAGAAGATCCGGCTCGATGATGTTGGCACCCGAAGGATCATCCTCGATGTTCGTAAGACGGATGAGGTTTCTGTCGTCCCAGTTGCAGAGTCCCATGCTGGCCTGGAACTTCGCCTGGTAGACATCCCTGCGCGTCGGGCTCGTTGAGGACCCATCCTCCACGGTCGCCTTGCCCTTGTAGTCAACACCTACAGACGCATTGACGTTGGGCTGGTGGACGAGCGGCTGGTAGATCCCGTGGACCCTGTTCGCGCCCCACTGGATCCCGTAGATCGACGTGGTATCGCCGCCCGATCCTCCGCAGCCGAGAACGTAGGTTCCCAGTGCATTGAGCCGGATCTGCAACCCGTCGAACTGCTCGGGATTCAACTGGGTATCCGCTGAGACCAGCGCGGTCGTGAGCGTCTGGCCAAGCCCCTCGATGAAGGAAATAAACTCCGTGTTGAGGAATACCTGTTTATCCCCGAGCATGGACAGGAGGGTGAGTTCGTCAACCTCCGCCCAGGATTCCAGGGTGCCGACGTTCTCGACGACCTGCTTGGTATGTGACATTTCGGTGCTGGCACCAGTCCCGATGATCCTCCACGTTCCAGAGGGAAGCGTGGTTCGGCGGCTGTGCACGTAGGCACCGACCTGGTTACAGGGTACGTATGGGATATCCATGAGGATCTCGTCCACGCGGGAGAGAACCTCGGATATCGTCAGTACGACCCCGTTGTTGGTACGCTTGGCGATTTCTACAAGGCCAAGCCCATTGTTCTGAAGTGTAGCCATTCCTTCTCCTTGTCAGCCGGACATGGTTGACGCTGGAGAGGATTGCCCTTCGCTCGGTCTCCTAAGAGATTGCCCTCGCTTCGGTCCTCAACTTGTCTGAGCGAGCTCGGGGGACTTCGAGGTATCGAAAACAAACCCCGGTCTGTTCTCGGTCTTCGCCGCCCCAACCTTCACGCGCCCCGACACAAGGGTCTCATCCGCGAACTGTTTACTGATCGCATACAAGCCCTGTCTGACCACGGCTTCCTTGCCCGGTCCGCTGTTCATGTACTTCACGAACTCTTCACCGCCCAACGCGATGACCTTCTCCACGGCCGCCTGGTTCGCATCGTGCGAGGTGCCCCATGAAGAACGAAGTGCGGTTTCCCGATCCTCGGTCTGCTTCTTGGCAGCTGCCCTCTGCGCGATGATCCCATTGGACGCCCGTTTCATGGCCCATTCATGCAACCCCCTTGCCTGATCCTTGGTCAGTTTCAGGGAGTGCACGAACGCCTTGAACTCCGCGTCCGCCGTGGCTTCCTTGGGAACGCCATCGGGCAGGGTGATGGTGGAAAGTTCGTAGTCTTCCGGCTTCTCGGGAAGTGCGAGCCGCTTGAGATACTTCTCTTTCTCGGAGTCTGTCATGTCCTGGAAGGTCTTCGAAGAGTACGCTTCAAGCTCGGCGTATCCTTTTGCGAGGTCTGCGGGAGACTTGAACTTCTCCACCTTCTTCTTCAGACCTTCGTCGAAGTCTTTTGCCCAGTCAGACGGGCTTGCCTGATTTTCCGGTGCGGCTTCCTTGTGATTGTCGGGACTGCCGGTCACAATTGCAACCGCCGGGTCAGTTTCTGCCATAGAACCTCCTGTTAACTAAGACCAAGTATACTGTAGGCGTTTCCGCCGCCGTTACCCGTCAACGGCTTCCGGCGGTATTGTGAGGTTGAAAACTAGTCGCGCCAGTTCGTCGTAGTTCAAACCCTGCGGGATTCCCATGTTCTCCAACATGGTCACCACGACGTTGTGGGCCGCCCGCTGTTCCTCGGTATCGATGCGCTTGAACAAGCCGCCAGACTCCAGTAACCGCGCAAAGGCCCAGAGGCCGAACTGAGGATCGCTGTAGACCTTGCGATAGGCAAGGATCGTTTCCCTAGGTCTACTGTCCCGACGCAACAGGCTGGCCCTGATTTTGCTTAGCCATCGCATCAGCTACACTCCCCGGTTGCGCCGGCTGGTTGAGACCTTGCATCCCGCCCATCTTCTGAATCGCATCAAGTTGCTGCTGTTTCTGAATGGCATCGGCGCGCTGCTTGCGAATCTGCTTGAAAGTCTTGTCCTCCAGAAGCGATTCGATAGGCAGACCATTTCCCTGAGCAAGTTCTTTCAGGAAACGGTCCCAATCAGGTATGTCCATGATCTGAGACGGTAGATGCTGGCCCGTGGGATCCACGCCCATCATCGCCTGGATGTCTTGAATGGTTTTCCTGTACGGCTCCGAGTTGAAGAAGTTCTTCTGCGCTTGCGCCAAGGGACCGGAGTAGGAAATCTCCAGTTTACGTCCGTTTAGGCTCTGGACGAGTTGCGGCGGTGGTGGAGGGATCAACCCGTTATCCGCGGCATCGTTGAATATCCCCTCCACGATGGAATCCATGAACTGAACTTGGAAGCCCATCGCGTAGGGTCCAAGAAGAATAGCCATCTCCTGTTCGATCTGGCGGACCTCGTAGGCGGTGCGCTCCCTGTCCATCCCCCCAATCTGTTGCATGGCGGTGAAAAAAGGAACCATAAAATGGCGCTCGATAATCTGCTGCTTGTGCTGCTCGCGTTCAAGACCGGCCTTCAGGTCGATTCTCGTCTCGGCGGGTTTCGCGGTTCGCCCCACCTCGTCGAAGTAGTTCCGTCCGCCTGGGCGCCACTGGACCTTGCCCTCTTGCTCGCGTGGTATATCCAACGGAGGGTTGACTTGCATTTGCGCGCCGGTGATGTCGGTCTTGGCGTAGGCATAGAGACCCTTGATGTCGGCCAGAGCTCGCCAGCCAGGGCCGCGCCCGTAGTCCTCGTTGACTTCCTTCTCGATGCGCCAGGCCGAATAGGGCATCACCGAGTAACCACCCTTGCGCACGAGATTTTCGTGGTCGAGATCCACGTAGTAGGAAACGTACTTCTTCGCCTTAGTGTCTCGTTTGCGCGGATCGTAGTCAGGATTCGGTTTCACGGCATGGATGAGCCGGACATCGTTGTGCTTCTCGGTATTGGAACCGGCCATCCGGATCACCTCGGCATCCAGCGTGTCATTCTCAAACGCCTGTACCATTGTCTTGGCGGTCATGATGGTGAGGCGGAACACGGTGTCCAGTTCCCCGTCCGGGCCGTCGGAGTAGAACATCTCCCACGGGTTGCGGCAGGAGAAGACTTCCTTGCCTTCTTGCTTATCGAAGTATCGGTACACGCCACCCGACCCCATCCCTCCAGCCACGCCGAAAAGTTGGTAGACCATGGGATAAAAGGTGGAACGGTTGATCAGGGAGAATATGACTTGGTTGACCTTGGAAAGCCACATCCGGATGTCTCGGTCGTCGGCCATATCTTCGTCGGGCGTCTCCACAGCCAGCCAGTCGTTCGTGTTGGACATCAGACGCCCCATGAGGCCCGCCTGGAACGTACTGAGCGCCGAACGCGGTGTCCCGTCGATGATTTTTTCATCTCGTTTCTGGCCCTGCTCGGTTTGACGTGAGGAGGACTCAGCAAGGCGGGCTACGTTTGGAAGCAGATTCGCGTCAATATCGTCCCAGACGGCCTCAAAGGGTTTTCTGATCTGTACAAGGGTGGAGTATTCGTCAAGAACGTCGAGAACTTCACTCATCTAGTGGCTCTTCGCTTTTTCCCCACAGTTCAGCGGAACGAAACTCGAATGCCTTTACAAGTCCCAACTTCTCAATCAGTGAACCTGCGGAAAAGTTCCAGATACTTCCATCTCCCATGGCCATTGATATGACGATTGCCGTTGCCTTCCCCGCCTGCATCATGGCATCAGCGAGAGCCCCCGAAATGTCCTGCTGAACGGTGGTTTCCGAATCGCTCACAGTTCGTTGATCCTCCGCTCCATGTTCCTGCGAATGGCCCGCATCTCCTCGGTGGACTTGCGCACGAGATCCGGCCGCTCGGCGAGGTCCTCAAGCCGCCGGCGCTTCAGGATCTTGCGCCGTTCGGCAGCGGCTTCTCGTAGCGGCAATGACTGCGCTTTGTCCCATGCGTCAATGGCGGCCTTGCGCTCTTCACGGGTAAGGCCATCGAGACTTGGCTTCTTGTCACGGACGAAAAAGTGCACCTATGCTCCCTTCAGATACCGGGCTTCGAGAATGCCCCACGGATAGGACTTCGGACATTTCGGGCAGAACAGTCTCGAACGCAACCCGCCGCCGGCGTCGGCCGCCGTGTGCTTCTCAAGGACAGTTCCGCACGCAGGACAGGGAATGTCGGTCTGATCGCGTTCGATGACCATTTACTTCTTCTTGGGCCGTTTGCGGATGAAACTGGTTGAACCAGCCGGCACTTGCATCATTGAATTCATCCCCTTGCCGCTCTTGGGCATCTTCGGCATACCCGGCATCATGTGCTTCATCGTTTCAACTCCCTTACAAGACGCTCATACGCTTTCCGCTGTTTCAGCGTCCATACGTGATTCCGTCTTGGCAATTCACTGACCAAGAGATCAAGACATTCCAGAGCGCTCATCGTTTCTTCCTCTTCTTGTGCGTCCCCTTGATCTTTCCGGCGTTCTGGCTGGCATAGAAAACCTCTTCGCCCTTCTTGGCGCCGTAGGTTTTCTTCATCGCGGCCATGATCTCACGGCCCTTGGAGGTCAGCGGCATCTCAGTTCCTCGGTTGCCGTCATCGCTTGCGTCTTTATCACCTTTTCCTCCTCATACTGGCGCCGCCCACTTCGTTTTCTTTGCAGTCTTCGAAAGTAAGGCGGTCGTAGTCGCACTGGCAGAACTTGTGTACCAATTGGCCTGAACGCGCCCATGGATCGGGCAACCGACTGCGTACTGCGCGACCCCTGTCTTTGATTTCGTTGAGACGATCGCGGTAGGTCCGCCGCAGTACGGACATCCGAGCTCAAGCATGTTCGCCATCTACTTCTTCTTTCTCATCTTACCGAGAGTCTTGGCCAGCGCCGCTTGATGCTTCGTCTTGCTTGATGCGTGACTCCCCGACTTCAGCACCTTACTTGCGTAGGCGCTCGTGCTCATGCCGGCGGACTTGGCCTTTGCACTGAATGCGCCGGGATGCTTGATCGCTCCTGCAATCCAGTTCTTGCCCATCTACTTGCTCCTCTTTGCCTTCACGGGTTGGCCTTCGGGAAGGATCACTTCATCCGGTGCCGCATCATCGTCAGGACCCATCATCGCCAACTGTTCCTCCAGCGCCTTGTCAACCGGCAACTCGACTTTGGTAGGAACTTCCTCGAAAATCTCGGGCGCCCAGTTCTTCTTGATGACACGATCCAAAATAGGCTGGGTGATTTCGCTTGGGTCCATGGACTGGAACTTGACCGTGGTCACTTTCTTTCTGTACGCCCTGGCCGACAACTTGCGACCCGTGAAAGGGTCATAGGCCGGTCTGCTAACCTTTTTTACGGTTACCTCAAGGTACTGTTTCGCCAACGGTCGTTCCGTCACGATGTAGTCAGGATGGAATGGGCGCCCCCTGGCATCCGTCCCTTTTGACGGTCTAAGTCGAATTGAATGCTTCACGATCTGCGGCGCATCCTCTCTATCCGACCCTTCCCCGCGCGGGCCACCCTTCCCCCACGGCGCCATGAAACCAAGATCCACCTGATTCACACACCTGTAGTAGAAATACTTAGCCATTCGGCTACCTCCACGGTCGGCTTGATGCCGTACCAGTTTCTAATGCAAAGGTAACACACCGGTTACCCTAGCGGGTCGTAGGATGCGTAATCGTCCCTGTCGCCACCGCCAGACCGTACCGGCATGCGGTAGGGCACGACACGTTCACCAAACCAGATCGGCAGAGCGACGGATATCACAAGGTCGTCGTGTATCTTATCGTCCATGCTCTCGTAGGTCATAACGCCCTGCTTGTTGATATCGTATCCAAAACTTCCCATTTCTTCTTTCAATTCTTTCCACCACTTTACCTCATTGGGATATCCCTTTAGCCTTCCCATTTGCGAAGTCCGCATCAACTGTGTCGTCAACGCGGCCTTCGGAACGTTATACTGGTCGATGTCTGGGTTGCTCTCTTGATTGCCCGCCGTTAGCGTGACACCGATGGTCCTGACTCTACGCCTTCGTATACCTTCAAGCACCGGAGCGCCGACACCCGTCATGTCCATGATGAAATACTTGCGATAACCAGCAATGTCGGCCCAGTTCCACCATTTCTGTGCATCGTCCTCTATTTTCTCATACGGAGTCTTCAGATCGTAGCGATTAAGATAAACGCAGTAGTATTTTGTGACCAAGGTACTCAGGTTGTTCTCAATCGGAAAAACGTAGCGCACAAGTGCAGACAGCGCAGAGTGGTCAACGACACGCCCCACATCCAGCCCGAAGAATATGGCCTCGGCACCTCGGAGCCTGTTTACCAAAGCCTCGGTTGCCTGGATTTCAGAGACTTCACGCATCCAAGTTATCCGGCATCCATGGTCTTGCTATTGGAGCGACATCATCCCTGATATCCATCATATCTAGCATCTCCTGCGTGAACAGGGATCCCGCAAGGTCTATGAATTCGCAGAAATACTCCTGCCGGTACATGGCATCGCTGGTCATCTTCGTGCGTTCGCGCTCAAGGAACTCTTTGGTGATACGTGGACATTCGTTCGCCGGAACTTCGAATCTGGTCCAAACTGGATCATCGCCATGCCATTCACGGTAGAAGTGGCCGCGCTTTCCGTTCGGCGTGCTCTGCAGGACAAGCTGGCAAGAATGCGCCGCCCTCATCGGCCTCAGCGCATCATACAGCGCGTCAGACACGCGGGCGTCCTCGTCCACAACTATCATCGATGGCGAGTAACCACGGATCGAGTCCTCTGACGCCGGCGTCGATATGATCCGGGAGCCGTTAGATAGTTCCAGACTAAGCACAGATCGGCGCACAATCTGCGGACCGTCTTCCGGATCATATTCCATAACCTCGTATTCGCGGCCTTGAACTGGCGTAAACTTCTGCGCTGCTCGCGTGAGAGCCCACTGAGCTTTCGCCTCAAGAAGCCCAGCCTGCCGTTGAGTCGCGGAGACAACCAGGATTTCGGATTCACTTACGAACCTCGCCTTGTGCGCTGCCTTGATCCCAGCGGTTGTAGTCTTTCCCCACTGGCGAGTGCAGTTGATGATAATGTCAGTGGCCTGAGAGTTGATGAACTCCGTCTGAACATCGTCAGCAATGAACGAAAGAACATCCCGCGCCCAGACCGACGGGAAGAGGTAGTGGCTGACTCCCCGAAGGTATGCAGTCTCACTTCTTAGCACCGGTAAGTTTTCTCAGTTCCACCAGTAGGGCCTTACGTCCCGCCTCATCCGCCAACCGCGCAGCCTCGCTTGCCCCCTGTTCGTACAGTGATAGGCCGCCGCTTAGGTTCATGGTTTCGGCTGCCTTCCCATAGGCACGGTCGAATAGAAAGTTTGCATGCGGCGCGCTACCGCCTAGAGCCAGTTCTACGAACTTCAAAATGATCTGTTCGCCCTTCGACTTCTGGCCCTTCTTCTTGCTCTCAAGGATGTCGCGCGCAAGCGTAGCTACAGAGTTGGCTACCGGCGGGCGGCCCTTGGTGTTTCTCTTTGGATCATAGCCCTTGCTGAACATGACACCTTCAGGATAACATCGCGGTTACTGGTATCGCCGTCGAATGCTCGATGATGCTGTAGACTGAGCGCTTGATCGAACCGTGAACGATCTTCCACACACGTCCCTTGTTCATGTCCAGCGTCTCCCCTATATCGCCGTAACTCCTGCCTTGGAGCCGAAGCCACAGGATCATGCTGTCATTGCTCGGCAATTCGCACAGAGCTAAATACACCTTCTCGGCGACTGATGCGTGGCAACCCGCCTCTGCGATAGCGTTGGCCACGAGGGCCGGGAATAGATTATCCACCTTGTGCCTCCCTTTCCTTCAGTGCGTTGGTCGCTTCCACGAATGCCTCCCGTACTTTCTCTTCTGGCGATCCCTTGTTCATCTCTACTACTTGCGTAATCTCCGGTGCCAAGACGTCCCCGGGTTGCATATCCTTCACCGGCACCATTGGCGCTTTTGTGTAGCCACGCTTGACAGCCTCAGCGAGCAACCACCGGCGACGCTGGAGAGTAGCGGGTATGTCGATCAACTTGATCTTGTGCCAGTCCCATGTCTGGAACTCCTCGGCGCCATGAAGCAGAAGGTCACCGGCCTCCACTGTGATGAGTCCCTGCGCTATCATTTCCTGCACCGGCTGTTTGTGTTCGGCCTCGATGCGCTGAAAATCCTCGATGTTCTTCTTGACCTGGTGGTTGTAGCCATAGAGGGCCCCGAAGTAGTTCGCCTCCTCGGGTCTTGCGCCGTAGGATTGCATGAGCTCAATCGCATCGCGCTGGAGATGGCTAATCTGATCCTCGTTGGCATCCGCGCTAATATACGTATGATAATCGGGCCCCCAACCGCCGTTCAGTGAGACCATGAACGTATCCCAGATAGCGAGCGCCATCTCCAGTTCATCGAGGACCTTCTGTCTGTCGAACTCCTCATATTCTCGTCCCGCGAGAATATCCGACCATTCCCGGCGCGGAAATTGTGTGAGAAGTGACCGGTCTGAAAGTTGATAGATTCTCTGTTGATACTTCCAGTTGGCGATCTGCATGAACGAGGAAATGAGCGAACCCCGGGATGCGTAGGACATGGCGTGTTCCGCGTGGCCCCCGATTTTCCCCATGTCCACCTTGCTAGTCACAGCGTCAAGGGACCACTCCTTGGTATCCATGTTCCAATCCCAGCGGTCGAACCGAGGGCCGCTGTAGTCGATGCCCGCTAGGTAAATCGGAGAGTATCCCAGCCATGTAGCGAAGCTGATCTCTGCGGCGCCGGAGTCGATCATGGGCATGATGATATGTCGGATCCACGGATAGCCGCGCCCCAAATGGTGGCTGTACCAGTCGTAGGTTGGTTCCATGATACGGCCAAGGTAGATATTCCCCCGAGCTCGTTCCAGCCATCGCACGACATAGGTATGAGGGATGCTGACGTGGCCAAGAAGTACAGCGTCTCCCCAGTCCGACGCAGACAGTTCATCCTGCGGAGCATCCCGTGGGTCAAGACAGACCACATAGTCCGGCGCTCTTCCGTACTTCACCATCGTGGACGCCTGAGATGTCGAGCACATGACAGCGCCAGGCCAGTCCTTCAGAGTCGGGCCGATCTCGTTGAAGGAACTGCCAGATCCGATAACCACGATAGGCCCCTTGCCGCGCGGGATCGCCGACATGTCTTGTATGCGCCCCGGCGCCATCTCAAGCAAGGCACGCATCTTCTCGGCGCTCTCGGGAAAGGCCGAGGCGTAGCATAGGTACCAGTTGGCGAATGCGTTAGCTGTCTCTATCGGGAGGTTGGCCATCTGCCAGCCCAACTTCTGCATCATATGTTCATTCATGGCCGCGAGACCTAGTTGCCCTACGTTAAGCATGTTTTTCTCCTATCCGGTATGTGTTTGGATGCGAAAGTCCGATGCCATAGCACCGGCCGCAGGTGTTCCCATCTGCCGTCCCATAGCCATTGCAAGAAGGACAAGTCAGAAAAGCCGCGTGGCTCCATCCGAAAGAGATGTCGTACACCCGGCTGACATCGTACTCATCAACACTTTTGTCTGGTATATCGGCAAACAAGCACCATGCCCCGTCACCCGACTCAGCCATTCTTGGTTTGTTCGGCACCGTGATGTCCATCATGTAGCGCTTCAACCCACGACTTGCCGCGTTCATGGTTTCAATTTCCTTTTCAGATTTGTCTTCCAGCGCCCCCACAACATTTTTATCAGAAGCACCATCATTATACGCAGAAGTTCTGACGATTGCTCGACCAAATACCAATAGATGAGACCTATCGGATTCGGAAGGGCTTTCATCTCCTCTAAGTTCCAAGCCCCAAAAGCAGGAATCCCTTCCCTATTAACTTTGGCAATCTTCTCTTTATCGTGATAATTAAATAAGTAGCCGCCCCTTTTCTCGGCGATAATTGTCATCACCGAATCCCCAGTCTTTTCTTCATAAGCGGAA
>Ga0315281_10003950_pt1 | contig 21634 bp, 18 predicted proteins | sample YL17G07_0_MG_FD_204540 | JGI IMG/M metagenome (GOLD analysis project Ga0315281, IMG submission 204540) | Sediment microbial communities from Yellowstone Lake, YNP, Wyoming, USA - YL17G07_0 | ecosystem: Environmental > Aquatic > Freshwater > Lake > Sediment | place: USA: Wyoming | collected... | reverse complement strand
ACATCCTTGATCTTCATGGTAATGCCAAGAAACGAGAGGTTGCCCCTGACGGTGGCAAGGACGAGAATGTGTTCGACATTCAGCAGGGCGTGGCAATTGGCATCTTTATCAAGGAACCGGGTAAGCCAGGGCCTGCTAAAGTTCACCATGCCGGACTGTGGGGGCTGCGTGAGGGGAAATATCACACCCTATTTGAAACAAACATCACGACCATGGATTGGGCTGAGCTCAAGCCAAATAGCCCCTTCTATTTATTTGTACCAAGGCATGAGGAACTCCTTGCAGAGTACAGCCAGGGATGGAAGATAACCGACGTATTCCCTGTTAACAGCGTAGCACCTGTCACAGCCCGAGACTCGCTAGTTATTGATTTTGGTGAGGCGACGCTACTGGATAGAATCACGGTTTTGCGCTCTGAGAGTCTTCCGGATGATGCAATAAGGCAGAGGTTTCAGGTGAATGAACATAAAGGGTGGATTCTTGGTCACGCTCGCAAATTGCTGCGTGAAGATAGTGATTGGAAGCAAAAGTTTGTCCGTTGTACCTACAAGCCCTTTGACCAACGGTATTTCTACTACCACCGGGCGTTGCTCGAGCGACCTCGAATAGAGGTGGCTGGACATTTGTTCGCACACGAGAATAAGGCTCTGATTGCCACTCGGACAGCCTCAGCAAGCAATCCATTTTCACATGTATTCGCGACGTATGCTATTCCGATAGGTCGTACTTTCCCTGACTTGGCTGCCATTACCTATCTATTTCCCCTGTACCTTTATCCTTCGAAAGAGGGATTGCAAGGTAAGCTAGAGACTGAAGAAGCTCATCATCCCAACGCGAATCCTGAGTTCATCAAAGCCGTCTCGGGAAAGCTGGGACTGAAGTTCATTGAAGATACTAAGGGTAACCTCTCAGAGACTTTTGGCCCAGAAGACATCTTTAACTATGCCTATGCTGTCTTCCACTCGCCTACCTACCGCAGCCGCTACGCCGAATTCCTCAAGATAGATTTCCCGCGCTTGCCTCTTACTTCTAACAAAGAGCTTTTCAAGGCGCTGGTTGGTAAAGGCGCTGAACTCGTAAGCCTCCATCTTATGGAGTCACCCGCACTGAACAATCTAATCACCAAGTATCCTGTGTCGGGCTCCAACATTGTGGAGAAAGTCAGCTACGATGAAAACAGCAAGCGAGTTTATATCAATAAACTTCAGTACTTCGAGGGCGTTCCGTTTGGGGTTTGGAATTTCCACATTGGGGGCTATCAGGTATGCGAAAAGTGGCTGAAAGACCGCAAGGGCAGAACACTAACCTACGATGACCTGACGCATTATCAAAAGATTGTGGTATCCCTCAAAGAGACCATCCGCCTCATGGCCGAGATAGACGCCTTAATTCCATCCTGGCCACTCGAGTAGCGGAGACAACGTGACAAATAAGGTCTGAAGCTAAGAAATTCGAGCTATGGAGACATCAGTTTGGGAATCACCGAGTGGGTTAGTATTTACGGTGCGGTAATCGGGAGCATTAGCGCATTTTTGTACCTACGCAATTGGTGGTACGACCGTCCGCACATCAAAGTCAAGGTAGCATACGCACTCGGCGGAGCGGGTGTCGCACAGCCATTAATCTTCATTAGCCTATCGGCAGTTAATACTGGAAAGCAGACAGTGACACTAACGGGAGCGGGTTTCAAATTGGAAGAACACCAAAATCTATGGTTCACAGTGTCTCCACGAGGAATACCGCAACATGTGTTCCCCAAGGATCTTGCCCCAAATAATAAATGCGATGTCTATTTCTCACTACCCGAACTCATAGACACTCTTATTGAAAAGAACAGAGGGCAGGCACCTCGATCAGCTTGGTTTACAGATGCAACCGATAAACTCTATAAGAAGACAATAGACCCTGCCATCTTTGCGAATTGGGTCAAGCGGGCAAACAAAACGCATTAGAGTGGTAGGGTGGGCGGAGTGCAGCTAAACCCATCTTTTCTGTTTTTCGGGGGTGTGGAGGGTTGCGTCCGCCCAAGGCGGACTTCACCTGCCCTCAATTCTGAGGCTACTCTGAAATATTTCGAATAATAATCTCCGTCTCTGCGTTCTCCGCGCCCTCTGCGGTAAACCGCTTCCCTGCGACATTTTCCTCTTGACACCATAAGAACTAATGTTCTATTATGGCCCCATAATATCGGGACTGCATGTATACAGCTCCCGACCAAATACAAGAGTGGCAAACAGCATCTACTGAGCCGCACAATTGTGGGCTGATAGCTTGAAGCTGATTGCTTATTGCTCAAAGCTCTTGACATCCCTTGGAATTGAATATCAGAGAGCATTCTGTAGGGGCACTCCGTCAGTGGCGGTTGCTCGAGATCCCTGAATGCTAAGCGAACCGCTGAACAGCTATTCCGAGTCTATGACTTGGGGTTCACAGTTCCGTTGCAGGCGTCGTTACACCTGAGCGTAGGGGCGTTTTTTACCTGAGGGTTTTCTCTTACGTTCCAGCGAAGCTGCCCGGAACTCGCTGTTCAGCCATCCCGGCGGCTCCAAAAATTGAATAATCCGAAATCCAAAAACTCGGGCTGTGCTGTGCCCTTCGAGTCAAACTTGCCACTGAGCGCTGAGGTTGATATACTATCTGGAAGCGCCCTGAAGAGAAAGGCAGATGGAATACGAGACTATCATCGGGCTGGAGGTTCACGCTCAGCTCCTGACCAAGAGCAAGATGTTCTGCCGCTGCAGCGCGGACTATGCCAACGCTCCACCCAATACCCATGTTTGCCCCGTCTGCCTGGGCATGCCCGGCGTGCTGCCCACTATCAATAAGAAGGCCATAGAGTACGCCGTCATGACCGCGCTGGCGCTGAACTGCACTATCCCCGAACATACCAGGTTCGACCGCAAGAACTATCCCTACCCCGATTTGATGAAGGGGTATCAGATTTCACAGTACGATAACCCGCTCTCCCGCAATGGCTGGCTCACCATCGAAGTAGACGGCAAAACCAGGCGCATCGGCATCACCCGTGTGCACCAGGAGGAGGATGTGGCCAAGCTGGTGCACCGCAGCGACCCCAGCGGTGAGAGCTACAGCCTGGTTGATGTCAACCGCTCCGGCGTGCCTCTGATGGAGATTGTGAGCGAGCCCGACATGCGTTCCCCCGAGGAGGCGCGGGAGTACCTGATGAAGCTGCACAGCATCCTGCAGTACCTGGGAGTGTGCACAGGCAACATGGAGGAGGGCAGCTTCCGCTGCGATGCCAATGTCAGCATCAGGCCTGTCGGCAGTACCAAGTTCATGTCCAAGGTCGAAGTCAAGAACATGAACAGCTTCAAGGCGGTGTACCGCGCCCTGGCCTACGAGGTGGAGAGGCAGCGCAAAGTGGTCGAGGAAGGCGGTAAGCTGGTACAGGAGACCAGGGGTTGGGTCGAGGAGAAGGGCGCCACCGTATCCCAGAGGAGCAAGGAGCAAGCCCACGACTACCGCTATTTCCCCGAGCCAGACCTGCCGCCGCTGGAATTGAGCCGGAAGCTGGTGGATGAGATAAGGTCTCGCCTCCCCGAGTTGCCCGACGCCAGGCGCGACAGGTTTATCTCTCAATACGGCCTATCGGGATATGACGCTAATCTCCTTACTGTTTCCAGGGCAATGGCGGATTACTTCGAGACCTGCCTCAAGCTCTTGCCTCAGGGCACAGAGGCAGAGAAGAAGGCGAAGACATTGGCTAACTGGCTACTGGGAGAGTTCACCAGGCTGCTCAATGCCACGAATATCGAGATAAAAGATGCCAAGGTCGAGCCGCAACATCTCGTCGAGATGCTTGACCTTATAGATAAGGGGACTCTGAGCACCACTATGGCGAAGGCGGTCTTCGAGGAGATGTTCCACAGCGGGAAGAGGGCATCTCAGGTCGTGAAGGAGAAGGGGCTGGCTCAAATCAGCACTGCCAATGAGTTGGAGGCGATCATGGGTCAGGTGATTGCGGCGAACTCACAGGCGGTGGCCGATTTCAAGCAGGGTAAGGAGCAAGCCTTGAAGTTTCTGGTGGGTCAGGTGATGAAGGCGACCAGGGGGCAGGCGAACCCCCAGATGGTGAATGAATTGCTTAGGAGGATACTGGCTGGCAAATAGCCAGTAAAGAGTAAGATGACACCTGTACAAATTGCGCTGATAGTTATTGCCGTGACGCTGGTTGGTACAGTCCTGGCTCAGGTGCGCGGAGGGGGGCTGGGTGGCATATTCGGCGGGTCGGGCGAGTCTGCGTTCAGGACCAGGCGTGGCTTCGAGAGGACGCTGTTCCGTTTTACCATTGTACTCATCGTGGTATTCGTGATTCTCTGCATACTCAGCGTCAGGTTCTCATCGGCGTAAGCCAATTCGTTCGCCCTGAGTCCTTCAGCCGAAGGAAAGGGCTGTTCTGGTTCGACGAGCTCACCACGAACGGTATCTGGGTAGGAGCAGATGCTTCGACCCACTTGGTATAGGCGCGTACGGCTATAATCTCTCAAGACCTGGTTAAGAGGGGAGGCTGAAATGGCGAGTGTGAAAACCTGGCTCATGCAGGTAAGGGCTCCATTCCTTCTGGTAACGCTTATATCGGTGCTGGTGGGTGTGTCCGTAGCGGTATATGAACCGCATCCGCATCCCATAAATATCCTCTACCTTGCGCTGGCTTTCGTGGGCGCTTTGCTATCCCATATAGCTGTCAACGTTTTCAATGAGTACTTCGACTACAAGAGCGGCGTGGACTTCAAGACTATGAAGACGCCTTTTAGTGGTGGCAGCGGTGTGCTGCCGGCGGGACTGCTCAATCCCCGGAGCGTGTATATATTGGGTGCCGCATGTATCGCCGGAATCATCGCTATCGGAGGCTATTTCATATATGCCCAGGGCCCTCTGATAATTCCGATAGGTGTTGTAGGTATTCTTACTGTTTACTTTTATACCACTCATATAACGAAATCACCGCTAATCTGTGCTATTGCGCCGGGCCTCGGCTTCGGACCTTTGATGGTTTTGGGCACGTATTTCGCTCTCACGGGGACCTATAGCTTGGCGGCAGGGCTGGCATCGCTCGTCCCTGGTTTCTTGGTGAGCAACCTGCTTCTGCTTAATCAATTCCCGGATGTTGAAGCCGATGCTTCTGTGTCCAGGCGGCATTACCCCATAACGGTAGGGCGTGAGAAGAGTTCCTTGATTTACATGGCCTTTGTGCTGGCGGCATATCTGGCGCTGATAATCTCTGTGCTGGTCGGGGTTTTACCCTATCTGGCACTGCTCGGCGTGGTGACGTTGCCTTTTGGGTTCCTGGTGGTGATGGGGGTGCGCAAATACCACGATCAGATAGAGCGCCTGATCCCGGTAATGGCGCGCAATGTGTTGCTCACACTTTTCTTCCCCATGCTGATGGCTATCGGCATCATAGTTAGCTGAAATATTTAACAGGTAACGGTTGGAAGGCTATAGTAGGGGCATCCTTCCTGGGAAGGATGCCCCTACATTTTTACGGGGTAGGTTGGAGCATCTGCTCCAACCAAGTTTGGCGTTCAGCCGAACGCCCCAACATGTGATACAATATCAGGTGCCGAAAGAGGTTTGACATGCGCATCGTGTTTATGGGCACACCGGAGTTCAGCGTACCTGCTCTGGAGTACCTTGTTAAGAGCGAATACCGAGTGGTCGGGGTCTATACCCAGCCCGACAAGCCGACTGGCAGAGGGCGGACGCTGGAGCAGTCTCCGGTGAAGAAAATGGCGCTGGAGCACGGTTTGGAGGTGTTTCAGCCAGTTAAGCTGCGAAATCCCGAGGAGGTGCAGCGATTAGCCGCACGCAAACCCGACCTGATACTCTTGTCTGCCTTTGGCCAAATCCTGCCTCAGAGCGTCCTTGATATATCGCCCTTCGGTTGCCTCAATATTCATCCATCCCTTCTGCCGAAGTACAGGGGGGCCACCCCTATACCTTCTGCCATCCTCGGCGGAGATAGCGAGACAGGGGTTACCATCATGCTCATGGATGCAGGGATGGACACCGGGTTTATTATCTCCCAGATTATAGTTGGGATCGAGCCTCAGGATACTACCGAGTCCCTCGGCAACAGGCTGACTCAGGGCGGGGTGAGGTTGCTGGCGGAGACGTTGCCTCTGTGGTTTGACCGTTCGCTGAAGCCGCAGCCGCAAGACGGGAGCAAAGCTACTTATACTGCTCCTATCACCAAGGAGGACGGCATTATAAACTGGCAGATGACCGCCGAGGAAATCTCTCGGCGTGTGCGCGCTTTCTACCCCTGGCCGGGATGCAATACCTGGTGGCAGGGGAAGCTGTTGAAGATACTGGAAGCAGTTGCTTTACATAAAGAAAGGAATTCGTCTCCAGGGAAGGTGATAGCTTTAGCCTCAGGTCAGCCTGCCGCTGTCGGAGTTGAGACCGGAGACGGCGTTTTGGGGCTGTTACGCGTTAAACTCGAAGGAAAGCGTGCTCTAACGGCGGCGGAGTTCTTGTTGGGACAGAGGACGTTTGTGGGGAGCACTCTGGGCAGTAAAAGCTGATGCTAAGCTGCCGGCTTCTTATCTGAGCCTGCCTGTTTCTTCTCCGATTCCGCAGGGGCTTTCCCCTCAGCCTTGGCTGCTTCTGCCCCCTCTTCCCCCTCCGCAACCTCAACCTCGGCTTCAGCCGCAGGCGCTGCGACTTCTTCCACAACCTCAATGCGGAGGCGGGCGATCTTTGCCACCACTTTCCCGGGGTCGGCTATAATGGTGACGCCCTCGCCGAAGCGGAGGTCTTTGACATGCAGAGCCTGGTCGAGCTGCACCAGACCCGATATATTAGCCTCTACGCTGTGTGGCATATTGGCGGGAAGGCATTCCACCTCAATGGAACTCATTTCCTGAACCAGTATCCCGCCAAACTCTTTCACAGCGGGGGCTTTGCCCGTGAGCACCAGCGGGACCTCGATCTTCAGCTTCTCATCCATTCTCACTTGATAGAAGTTGACGTGGAGCAACTCGCCTTTCACGGGGTCACGTTGTATTTCCCGGACGATAGCCATGTGAGGGCGTTTCGAGCTTCCTACCTTTAAAGAGATGAGGCTAGTCTTACCCGCGTGAGCAAGAGCTTTTCTAAGCGCAGGTGTCTCTATTTGCAGGGAAGTGGATTCGACACCGTGGCCATAGAGGTTGACAGGTGTGATACCTTCACGGCGCAGAAATCTAACCTTCTTGCCCAGTAAATCGCGCTTGTGAGCTGTCAGTTCGATATTGTCCATTTTGACGACCAGTTTAATACTATAACAGGACTCGGGGTTAAAATCAATATTTTATAGGTACTTATTAAAAAATAAGGACACAGCATGCCGTGCCCTTACCCTCTCGACATAGTGGGCTCCAGATGTTTATAATCTTTAGCAGGATGAAAACCAGCGATTTCGATTATGAGCTGCCTCTGGAGCGCATCGCCCAGACTGCGGTCGAGCCCCGCGATCACTCAAGGCTTATGGTGCTCTCCCGGAGAGGTGGGAATATGGAACATCGCCACTTCTACGAGGTAGGCGATTACCTCCGAGCTGGCGATGTATTGGTGTGCAACAATAGCCGGGTAATACCGGCCAGGCTTTTAGGTCGCAAGGTAGATGGTGGGGCTAAGGTGGAGCTTCTTCTATTGAGGAGGCTGGAGCGAGGCCTCTGGGAGACGCTGGCCAGGCCGGGGCGAAGGCTCAAGGCGGGGACAAGGGTGGAGTTGGGCGAGGGGTCTACTATCGAGGCGCAGGTAGTTGAAAAGAAAGAGGACGGCGCAGTTATTGTCAGCTTCCCCGATGAGGAAGCGCTGGAAAAGACGGGGGCTGTTCCCTTGCCTCCATATATACATACTCCCCTGACAAACCCCGAGAGATACCAGACAGTATATGCACATGAGAAGGGCAGTGTAGCCGCTCCTACAGCGGGACTGCATTTCACCCCCGAGCTGATGAACAGGCTTCAGGGTAATGACGTTCGTTTTGTCTTCGTCACCCTTCATCTGGGGCTGGACTCTTTCCGGCCGGTGCAGGTGGACGACCCGGCAGAGCACGTGATACACAGAGAGTACGGCGAGATTACGTCGGAGGTTGCCAGGGAGCTCAATCAGGCTAAAGCCGAGGGCAGGCGGGTCGTCTGCGTGGGCACCAGCTCGGTCAGGATGCTTGAGCATACAGCACTAGGGGATGAAGGCCGTGTAAAGCCTTTTACGGGCTGGGTAGACCTTTTTATCCGGCCTGGACATCGCTTCAGGATGGTGGACGCCCTAATCACAAATTTCCATCTGCCGCGCTCCACGCTGCTGATGCTGGTATCTGCCTTTGCAGGCAGGGAGCTTATCCTTCAGGCCTACCGCGAGGCGATGAGGCTGGGCTACCGCTTCTATAGCTTCGGCGACGCGATGTTGATTATTTGAGGAGAATTATCAGTTCACAAAAATCCTGTATCTGTTGTCGAGGGGTGATATGTGTTTACTACGGCAAGTATTTCAATGAGAGACATACTTTATGCACTGGCTATTGCGCTGCCCGTATTCGTCTTCGCAGGGCTTTTCTATTTCATCCTTAGAGTAATAGCGCGCCGGATAGCGGCCAGGACGAGCACAGTCCTCGACAACATGCTAATAGAGAGCCTGGAATGGCCGATCTTTGCCGGCATAGTCTTAACAGGGATTTACTTTGCCGTACTCCATCTTCCCTGGAAAGGATCGCTCCATTTCGAAATCAGCAGAGCCTTCCATACGGCTTTCATCATCCTGGCCGCCTACGTAGGGATAGCGCTGCTTGACAGCCTTTATCGGTGGTTCAAGCTTGAAGTGACATCAAAGACCCAAACGGCTTTGGATGACTTGATTGTAGGTACCCTAAGAGTAGTTACCCCAATATTGATTATACTCGTAGCACTTCTGGCGGCATTGGAACTATTTAACGTAGATACCAGTGTGGTTAAGGATTGGCTTGTTGTACATGGAACACGCATAGGTTTAATATTAGTGCTATCCGTTGTTGCGCTTTTCCTTCTTGGTTTCGCTGGCTCCAAAGCTATCAGGGCTTTTGTGGCCCGCGGCGCATCGGGACAGGCGGAAGAGGAGGTCCGGAAAAGGGCTGATACCCTGAGTAGTGTTCTCATAACCGCAGGGCAGGTCTTCATCATAGTCATAGCTGCTTTCATCGTCCTCTCTGAGTTGGGAATCAATATTGCGCCTATTATGGCAGGTGCGGGGGTGGTAGGCATTGCCATTGGCTTCGGTGCCCAGAGTCTGGTAAAAGATTTAATTGCTGGCGTGTTCATAATAATGGAGAATCAATACCGGGTAGGAGATGTGGTTAAAATAGCCGACATATCAGGCTTGGTGGAGCAAATTAACCTTAGACGTACGATGTTGAGAGATTTAGACGGCGTTGTCCATATAGTGCCCAATGGCGAAATCAGGGTAGCCAGTAATTTCACCAAGGAGTGGTCGAGGGTAAATCTGAACATCAGTGTCTCGTACGGGACAGACCTGGACCATGCCATTGCGGTCATCAACCGGGTCTGCCAGGAGATAGCTCAGGAGCCCGAGTGGGCTCCACTTATCATAAAAACGCCACAGGTATTGAGAGTTGACAATCTGGGTGAATCTGGGATTGACCTCAAGATTTTGGGCGATACTAAACCCATCCGACAGTGGGACGTGATGGGAGAGATACGAAAAAGGGTGAAGAAGGCCTTCGATGAAGAAGGTATTGAGATACCCTGGCCGCATACTAAAGTATTTTTTGGCACTCCGATCCCTCCCCAACCCGAGGCTATGAAACAGAAGGGGACTGAATAGATAATGTGGACGAAAGAAAGCCTGCGTCAATTGGTTGAAGAGAAACTGCGTGGTTATCTATTCATTGTGGTTTCAAACAGGGAGCCCTACATTCATACGTTCTCGGGGCGGGAAATCCAATGCCAGGTGCCACCCAGCGGACTGACAGTTGCTTTGGACCCTGTAATGCAGTCCTGTGGAGGCACCTGGATCGCGCACGGCAGCGGCAATGCGGATGCGGATGTGGTGGATGAAAGAAACAAGGTAATGGTGCCGCCACAAGCGCCTCAATACGCCCTCAAGCGGGTGTGGCTCTCCAAAGAGGATGAAGATGGCTACTATTACCGTTTCTCCAACGAGGCCTTATGGCCCCTTTGTCATATTGCTTATACCGCTCCTTTCTTCGAGGAATCATCCTGGAATACCTACAGAAAAGTAAACCAAATTTTTGCCGATAACGTCCTGGATGAAGTGGGGGATAGGAAGGCACTTATTTTTGTCCAGGACTATCATCTGACGCTGGTGCCCAGGATGATAAAAGAAAGGAATGCTAGCATAAAGGTAGCCCAGTTCTGGCATATTCCCTGGCCTAACCCGGAGGCTTTTCGTATATGCCCCTGGCAGGAGGAGATACTGGATGGGCTGCTGGGCAACGACCTGTTGGGCTTCCATATATTATACCATTGCCAAAACTTCCTTGATACAGTAGACAGAGCTATCGAGTCAAGGGTTGACCGAGAGAGATACGAAGTGATCCGCGGCGCCAAGAAAACTGCGGTGCGGTCATTTCCTATCAGCGTGGATTTTGAGGCGATATCCAGAGAAGCACAGAGCGAACAGGTGGATGCTGAGATCAACAGGCTGAAAGGCGAGTTGGGAATTAGCGATGAATTGATAGGGCTGGGCCTGGATCGCTTAGATTACACTAAGGGTATACCTCACAGGCTAAGGGCTATCGACCGTTTCCTTGTGAAGTATCCTGAGTGGAAGGGGGAAATGGTGTTCATCCAGGCAGGTGTCCCCAGCCGGGTTCGCATCCCAGCTTACAAAAAAGTAAATGAGGAGATAGAAAGCCTGGTTGAAGAGGTGAACTGGAAACATGCTGCCTGGCATTGGAAGCCTGTAATCTTTTCGGATGAGCACCTCTCCCCACTTTCTCTAATGGCACTGCGTCGCATGGCCCATTTCTCCATAGTCAGCTCTTTACACGATGGCATGAACCTGGTAGCCAAGGAATTTGTCGCCAGCCGCTTCGACGAAGATGGTGTTTTAATTCTCAGCCCCTTCACTGGCGCTGCCAGAGAACTCACAGATGCAGTGCTGGTGAATCCATATGCCACTGACCATTTCGCGGAGGCTATTAGGCAGGCGGTGGAGATGCCCAAGGAGGAGAGGCAGAGACGGATGCGGAAAATGCGTGAGGTGGTCAGTGAAAACAATATTTACAAGTGGGCTGCAGATGTAATTTCCGAGTTAGTCAAGTTAGATGTCGGAGGCTAGGTGTTGCAGGATATTCTATATTATTCAAGTTCCCCATATGGAGTGGAGGAGTGAATCTACTCGGCAGCGATTATAAGGGAGTATTAAATGCATTGGCTAGCTGAGAATTGGCCCGACATAATCTTGCCGCTGGTGGCCCTACTGGCCGGCCTCATCGTCACATTGTGGCTGCGCAGACGTGCCTATAGAGCACTGGCTCGATGGGTCCAGAAAAGCAAATGGAAGGGCGATGATATCCTGGTTCGAGCTACCAGGGCACCCTCAATACTGTGGTGCATAACATTCAGCGCTTATTTGGCGGTAGAAGTATCCAAGCTTTCCGCAACCTGGAAGACAAGAGCTGGCAATGGGCTGTGGACACTACTTCTAATTTCCCTGGCTTTATCAGCAGCCAACCTGGCCAACGGACTCATAGCTTACTATGGTGATAGATTCAAGGCATCTGAGCGCACCATTGCTGTTTCCAATAATGTCGCCAGGGCTGTAATCTTCGTCATCGCTGTATTAGTCCTGCTCCAACTCTGGGGCGCACCCACAGGCGCGCTGCTTCTTGCAATAGGCGTGGCCGCTCTGCTGCTCGCTCTGGCTTGGAGAGATACTCTCCCCAATCTCTTAGCGGGACTCCAGCTAAATGCCAGAGGCCGGATCAAGACTGGAGACTACATAAAGCTGGAGACTGGGGAGGAGGGCTATGTTAAGGAAATGGACTGGGCACATATACATATAGAAGCTCTAGGGGGTGGCGTAGTTTCAATCCCCAATCGAAAAATCGTGGAAGGTACAGTGGTCAACTACGGGCGTCAGCTTAAGAAAGCCAGGGAACCATTTCATTTTTTTGGACGAGCGCACCTTAAAGAGTTGACCGGGTTGAAGGCGAGTAATCTCGGAGAACTGGTGAATATTCTCAAAACCGTGCCAGATTCCATTGTATATTATCATACCCACAACTTCATAGAAGAGCACCACTACCTGACCCCGGAGCCAGCCAATGATTTTTCGGTATGGGTGAGTGACGCTCTGGGCGACGAAGTCTTAGGAGAACAACTGGCGGCTATTGATACTTTCGAATTTACTTCTTTGGCAGCTTTGAGAGACAGGCTGGTCAGCATAATAGAGGAGCATCTGAGCCAGGAAGCGCAGCCAGTAAATGGTCATCGAGACGCTCCTGAAGGAAGAGAATTTCGCTTTATCAAGTCTATTAGTATAATCTTGCCTACACACTATGTAGCACACGACCTGCGGGAGTTTGTGGAAGCCCTACGAATACTCAGCTTAAGTTCTTTGTATTTCCATGTTTTCGAATCGAGACTTCGCCTGGGCAAAGGGCAGAACGACTTCTCTGCCTGGTTGGAAAGCAGCCTTGACGAAAAGGAGCTGGCACAGGAGGTTGCCCGGCTTGACCCTTATAACTATACGCTGGAGGGACTGAGATCGTCGCTGATACAGCTTATAGAAAACCGAATCAAGTGAGGATTGACGACTACGAGCCTATCATTGGCAAGAGCAGCATTGAAGAGTTGCGACTGCTGGCAGATAAGCTCTCGGGTAAGGTAATCCGGAATATAAATTCTACGTATGCCGGCGGGGGCGTGGCTGAGATCTTAAGCAGGATGTTGCCGCTTTTCAATCAGCTTGGCGTGGATGCTCGCTGGAGCGTGATCAAGGGCAATGATGAGTTTTTCCAGGTGACTAAGAAAATCCACAATGCCCTGCACGGAAGAGGGGGCCCGCTCTCGCCTCAAGACATCTCCTTGTTTAAGGAGACGAGCCAAAAGAATATAGAGGAGATAAACCTCAGTGGAGACATTCTCTTTATTCACGACCCTCAGCCTATAGCCTTGGTCGAAAAGAAAAAAGAAATTGGCAAGAGATGGATTTGGAGATGCCATGTAGACGTTTCCCAGCCCATCGAGTCAGTTTGGGGCTTTCTGGAGCCCTGGGTAACCCAATATGATGCAGCAGTATTTTCTGCCCCGGCCTTCTCGCGGCCACTTCCTATGCGGCAGTTTCTTATCTCCCCCTCTATTGACCCGCTGAGCGACAAAAACAAGGGATTACCTCGTGACACAATCGATGCTGTCCTGTCGAAGTATGGTGTTCCCAATGACAAACCCATGATTGTCCAGATATCTCGTTTCGACTATTTGAAAGACCCGGTTGGCGTCATCAAGGCGTTCAAGTTGGTGAAAAGAAGTATAGACTGCTCTTTGGTACTGGCCGGCGGCACAGCTACTGATGACCCAGAATCCAGCACGGTTCTGGCAGAGGTCAAAGAGAAAGCGGGCAATGATCCGGATATTCATATCTTGCTCATACCACCTGATAGCAATGTTGAGATCAACGCATTACAAAGAGCCGCCACGGTTATTCTGCAAAAATCTCTAAAAGAGGGCTTTGGACTTACTGTGAGCGAGGCCCTGTGGAAGGCAAAACCTGTGGTCGCCTCGGCGGTAGGGGGGATACCCCTGCAGGTTAAGAACAAATTTACCGGCCTTCTTTCTCACGGTATAGAGGGTACAGCTTTTGCCATCAGGCAAATTCTGACTAATCCGGAATACGCCAAGTGGCTGGGTGAGAATGGTAAGGAGCATGTCAGACACAACTTTCTTATTACTCGCCACCTGAAGGAGTATTTGCTCCTGTTTATATCTCTAGACCATTCCGAAGATGTTATCTATCTGTCATAGATAGGATCGCATCCGTCATTTTCGTTGGCAGCTCGTATAGACACTAAGGAGGTTTTCTAAAATGTTTGAGAAAATCCTTGTATGCTTGGATGGATCTGAGCTTGCTGAGCAGATTCTGCCCTATGCCACTGAGGAAGCTATACACTTCGGCAGTAGGCTGGTGCTTCTTCGAGTCATCACTAGTCACAGCTCTGTGCCTATGGCGGCAGCAGGGGTGCCTGCCTATACGACTGAGGCGGTAACGCAGCAAATTGAGAGTGAGGAACAAGAGATAAAGGTCTACCTTGAGCGTTTAGCTCAACCTCTGCAACAAAAGGGGTTGCATGTGCAATGCGTTACTCTGCACGGATTGCAGGTTGGTGAAGCGATCGTTAGTTACGCTGATGAGAATAACGTTGGCCTCATTGCCATCGCTACTCATGGGCGCAGCGGATTGGGCCGCCTGGTCTTTGGCAGCGTTGCAGACTTCGTCCTGAGAGAATCGGGACTACCGATTCTGCTGGTAAAGCCAAAGAGGAGCGGGACTTAAAAATGTTTTCCATAGGGCAAAAATAGGTTACCCATGGTCTCTGCATTCATGCCGCGAGAGCAGGTTCTTCTTCAAAACTACTTGGCTTTAGAGTCCCCAGATACTACATTCCTTAAATTTGATGATTTTTAACCTTTTTCGCTTTCATTTTATAACTTCTTTATAGGCAATGTTTACTATTGGTGTTGTATTTGTCCTGAAATTACTTTCTTATTTCTGGGGACTATCCCAGGGATGATTATGATTGCAGCAACTTTCTGGCGTTCTGCGTCATTGGCCTGGCCTGAACGATTGTGCGATATCGTTTGGGTGATAATTGTCAATATAATAGGCAGCAGACAGGAGGAGACATGCAAGAATCGGGCGACCAGACAAACCACTTCACTGCGAACCAAGATATCCCCGATGATCCAGATAGCATCAACCTCTTAGTCGCTAAATTATCCGGAAAGGATGGTCTGGAACGCGAGAGAGCGCGCAGGTCTTTGGTAGATATCGGGAGCCCTGCTGTGCTGCCTCTCATTGAAGCGCTGGGAGCTCGCAGCAAGCAGGTTCGCTGGGAGGCAGCGAAAGCACTGGCTGCCATCGCTGATCCGACAGCAGCAGACGCGCTGGTAAAAGCTTTAGAAGACAAGGAGTTCGATGTGCGCTGGATAGCAGCCGAGGGATTGATCAACCTGAAGCGTGGGGGGCTAGTGCCTTTGCTGCAAGCGCTAATCGAGCGTTCAGATTCGACATGGCTGCGAGAGCGCGCTCACCATGTACTCCATGATCTTGCTGTAGGAGATCTTCAAGAATTACTGAAGCCTGTAGTGGCCTCACTGGAGGACATCGAGTCAGCGCTAGAGACTCCTCTTGCAGCGAAAGCTATTTTAGACAGGCTGGTATCAGAACAGTCTGAGAATTGATGAGAACCTATGCAGATTTATAGTGCATAGAGATGTATGTAAGGAGGACAACATGCCGATTCCGAGGAGCCAATTCGACAAAGCTGTAGGCAGAATGTCGGAAAAGGTTTTGAAATTCTTGAAGTCACATCCTAATGAAGCGTTTGCGATTGAGGAGCTGGCGGAAGCAGTGGGCGGAAGGCAGCTTGAAGTCTGGTCTGTTCTGGATGATTTGAAGAAACAAAAGTTAGCGAAGGGAAAGTGTATTGAAGGAAAGAGCCACTATTGCATCGGTAAGGCATGATATACCGATTACGCAGTACTCGTGATATACTGTCACATAACGGTAATCCGCGAGCTCTAATGAGGCCCTAAACTCAATAAAGGAATAAACAATAAAGGGGATGAACACTTTGTACGAGAAAATCCTTCTTCCACTGGATGGTTCGGACCTGGCTCAGCTAGCTATACCATACGCTGAAAAATTGGCAGGAAGACTTGGTTCGCAGATTACGCTCATATATGTCAGTGCACCGCAAGAAGGGGAACATAGTAACGTGCACAAGCTGTATCTTCAGAAAATAGCTGAGGCCATAAAGAGCGGAGCAGAAAAGTACGCTGACAAACCGAGTAGGGGAAAAATTACTGTCGAGTCGGTAATACTAGCTGGTGACCCCGCGCAGGAGATTGTAGATTACGCAAACAAGGGAAACATCGACCTAATTGTGATGTCAACCCATGGCCGGACAGGTATAACTCGCTGGGCTCTGGGGAGCGTGGCCGATAGAGTGTTAAGAGCTACGAGAAAGCCGCTGGCACTTATCAGGGCTAAAAATATCCGACCCAATACACTCCCCAAGAATATAATTAACAAGATACTGGTAACCCTGGATGGTTCAGCCCAAAGTGAAGTAGTTATACCTTATGTGGAGGAACTTGCCTCCAGGATTAAAGCCGAGGTTGTCCTGCTACATGTGTTAGAACCAAACTACTATGTCTATACTGTCGGGGGATTCAACTGGGATGCCTATTCAGAAAAGCAAAGAAGGTCCATGAAAGCCTTTTACACAGATTATCTTCGAGGTATAGCAGACAAATTTCAGAAAAGGGAGATAACTACGAAGTATCAAGTTATATTCGGCATTGTGGCTGAGGTGATAATCGACTTTCCAGACAAAATCCATGCCGATTTTGTTGCGATGTCCACACATGGCCGATCCGGTGTTAGCCGTTGGGTGTTGGGAAGCGTGGCAGAAAGAGTTCTCCGGGCGGGTAATACTTCGCTCTTCCTGGTTAGAGAATCAGGCACCAAAACCGAGTAGGTTGGGGAAAATTCGTTCATGGAAGACTGTATTAATATCTCTCATGAACATTATCCTGATCAGTAAGGAGTTCGTGAGAAGGGATAATAATGTCAGTTATTCGTACGCCGGAAGAACGTTTTAACGACCTGCCCAACTTCGAATTTGTACCCCACTACGTCGAAATTAACGGATTGCGTATTCACTATATCGACGAGGGTAAGGGGGAAATAGTCCTTTGCTTACATGGTGAACCCACCTGGTCGTTCCTGTATCGCCGGGTGATCCCCATCTTGGCAACCAAACATCGGGTCATAGCGATGGACTTTGTTGGCTTCGGCCGGTCAGACAAATTCACAGAGCGAGGCAAGTATTCCTTCCATATGCATAAAGATACGCTGGCAAGTTTTATCGATAAGTTGGTACTTAATAAGATAACTCTGGTGGTACATGACTGGGGCGGTCTGGTCGGTCTGGGACTAGTAGGCGAGACACCGGAGCGATTTGCACGTTTAGTCATCATGAATACAGGCCTGCCTACTGCTGAGGAATCTGTAGATAAGGACAGAGTCAATGCTTTTTTAGCGTGGCGACAGTTTGCTGAGAGGACACCAGACCTTCCCGTCGGACAGGTGATACGCATGGGCAGCATGCACGGTGATAGAATTAAGCCGGAAGTAATTGTGGCCTATGAGGCACCGTTTCCCGACGCTTCCTATAAGGCTGGGGCAGCGGTGTGGCCGCTGCTTGTTCCAATTCTTCCTGACGACCCTGGTGCAGCCGAAATGCGTCAAGTGCGAGAGGTGCTCTCCAAATGGAACAAGCCAGCGCTAATCATGTTCTCTGACGGTGATCCCATTACCAGGGGTGGGGATAAATTCTTCCGTAAATTAATACCCACGGCGAAGAACCAACCCGAGATCGTGATCAGAGATGCCGGTCACTTCCTTCAGGAAGAGAAGGGCGAAGAAATCGCACAGCACATTTTGGACTTTGTGGATCGAACCCCGATTTAGTGCACTAAATATTTTACGTCCCGGTAATACTCACTCTCAAACGGAATTGATATTGGACGCCCTACCCCCATCGGATTTCTTCAGTGTGACCAAAGTGTGATGTATTCACACTTTATCTTTTATTTCAATTACGAAGCTACTTACCACACAGCACCTCAGGTATATCCGTGTCCGTGGTGATGACACCTTCTATCAGTAAGTCGGCAACCTCGTCATCGGAAAGCCCTAGAATCTCCTTATAGACGTATTCATTGTCTTCACCAAGGCAGGGCGCTGCTTTCGTGATAGAGCAGGGCGTCTTGGATAGCCTGTATGCTGGAGATTGATAGGCATGAACTCCGATCTCTTTATGCTCCAGGAATCTGAAATGCTCCCTGTGTTTCAATTGGGGGTCATTAAAAAGGCCCTCAGCCTTCTGTATTACTCCTGCGGGCACCCCAGCCTCCTGGAGCATGGTCATAGCCTGGTCGGCTGTGTAGTTCTGGGTCCATTCTCCTATTCGCTCCTCTAGCTCGTCCTCATTTCCCTTCCTGCCAAGCATGGTGGAGAACCTGGAGTCTTTGGTCCAATCGGGGTTACCGATTACGGAGCAAAAGTTTTGCCATTCTTCGTCATTTGTAATAGCAATTGCGACCCAGCAGTCAGTCCCACTGCAAGGGAAAATACCGTGCGGGGCAACATAGGGGTCACGGTTGCCCATGCGGCAGGCTATCCGCCCATTTACCATATAGTCCAGTATTGAGGGGGCTAAAAAGCTAACTCCCACTTCAACCTGTGATTGATCGAGGTACATTCCCTTTCCAGTCTTGCGTTTGCGAATCAATGCAGCGACAAGTGCTGTGATTAAATAGTAGGGTGAAATGAAATCGCTGTAGTTGTTAAAAAGGGGCAGCGGGTCTCTATCGGGCCACCCATTAAGATGACTGTAGCCCGCATAGGAAACCCCTATAAAGCCATAGCCTTTTACCTTGTTATAGGGGCCGTGTTGCCCCATCTGGGTTGTGCTGAAGTAAATAATTTCAGGCTTTATCTTCTTGCAGCTCTCGTAGTCCAGCCCCCATTTGGCCATAGCGCCCACAGACATGCTATCGCTGACAATGTCAGCCCACTGTACCAATTTCTTCGCAATTTCCTGACCTTTGGACATATTCAGGTCCAGACTTATTCCATATTTGTTGACATTGTATGCCGCCGTAAAAGCACTCCTGTTGATGCCTGTGATGCCATCCTTAAAAGGCCCCGCTGTTCTGGTGGTTTCCGGCCAGCGATGGCATTCGATGCGGACCACCGTGGCTCCATAAAAAGCAAGCTCTCTGGCGATCTGAGGCCCGGCTCCTACCCAGGAGAAATCAGCAACCTTTAGCCCTGCAAAAACCTGTCCGGTCATCTTCGCCCCCTTCCCCCGCTCTCTTCTGAGAGCCTAAATGACGCCGCAATTCTTGAGTATGCCTAGCTGCTCCTTCGAAAACCCTAATTCCTTTTCGTATATCTCCTCATTGTGCTCCCCTATAAGAGGGGCCCGCCGTTGCACCCGGTAAGGAGCCTCGTTCATCTTGATCGGATAGCCGGGGTAGGTAATAGTTGCTCCCAGTTCAGGGTGCTCCACTTCCTGCCAGAACCCCCGGGCTGTAAACTGGGGGCTTTCCACTACGTCCTTCACTGTTGTGAGCGGAGCGAGCAGGATACCCTTTTCCAGCGCCACACTTGAGAGCTCTGCCTTGGTCTTGGTCTTAATGAATCCAGCTATGGCGTCTGTAAGCCTGGTGAGCTCCTCCTGGCTTATAGTTGCTGCGTCTATGGTCTGCCAGGGATAGTCCTTCAGTTCGAGGGCCATGCCCTCCCGGTTAGCCATTTCCACCAGCGCTCGGGAAGAGCTTACCATGCCGGCTTGAGACGCCCCGGTGACCAGTAGAAAGACATGTCCGTCCTTGCAGGGGTAAATCACCTGGCTGAAGAGAGGGGAACCACCTGGTCTGGCGCCTGCGTAGAAGGGCCCCATTCCCCTGTAGCTATACTTGAGCATATCCCAGATTTCCGCAACGATCATCAGGGATAGTACCACCGCCTGCTGACAGGAGACATCCACTTGCTGTCCCTCGCCGGTGAGTTCCCGATGATAGTGAGCTACCATCGAGCCCGTAGCGCCATGAAGTCCTCCCAGAAAGTAGAATTGAGGACAGCTAAGCCGATTCGGCGGGCGGTCCATCTCACCATAGATATAAACCATCCCTCCCATAGCCACTCCCACTATATCGGTGGTCTTATAATGGGCATAGGGACCGGTTTGCCCGAAAGGTGTGATAGAGGTCACGATGATTCTGGGGTTGATTTTCTCAAGCTCCGCATATCCCAGTCCGAAGCTTTCCATATATCCAGGCTCGAAGGATTCCACCACGAAGTCTGCGCTTTTAACAAGCCTCTGGAAAATCCCTTTACCGTCAGAAGTCTCGAGATTTAAGGTGATGCTTCGTTTGTGCAGGTTGGTGTAAAACCAGAAAAGGCTCTTCTCGGGGTGTGGAATGTCTTTATAGAACGGTCCCGTGTTTCTCGCAGGGTCTCCTCTGGGCGGCTCGATCTTGATGACATCGGCTCCCAGGTCACCAAGGAGCTTGCCGCAGAGCTGCCCCTTCTCATCGGTCAAATCGAGAACCCGATACCCTGCTAGCAGGGAGTTCTTCTCTTCCGCCACAGTTCCACCTCCACAACACTGGGATGACTCAAAATAATAAAGAAACCAGGGTTAACTTATCACCTCTTTTTGACGCAATGTGTCTATGCTCGTTGCATCGTGGCCGAGTTCGAGTAGAATCTCTTCAGTGTGCTGTCCGAATTGCGTGCTCCAGTTCCTGATTTGAGAAGGTGAGTTCAGTAGCTTGAACATAAATCCCACTTGCTTAACGTGGCCCAAAACCGGGTGGGGCATTTCCTGAATCATGCCGCGGGCGAGGAGTTGGGAGTCTGAAACAAGCTCTTCGATGGAGTAGACAGGGGCGACACAGGTATCTTTCTGTCTCAGGATTTTTACCCACTCATCTCTTGTCTTGGTTAAGAAGGTCTGTTTGAAATATCGGAAGATCTCCTCCCGTTTCTCCCCTTCCGCATATTGATGCTCGATAAAATCCTCACGGCCCAGAAGCTGGCACAGGTTGGCATAGAACGCAGCTTCGATGGCGCCAATGCTGATGTACTTCCCGTCTTTTGTTTTATAGACGTTGTACCAGGGCCACTGCCCGCTGAGCCAGGTTTCGCCTCTCTGGCAGGCTATCCCCCAGGCGAGGTAAGGATTTATCCATATAGACATCAGCCCTACTATTGTGTCTGTTATTGACACATCGATAAACTGCCCTTTGCCTGTCTTCTCTCTTGCCATCAATGCCGCCAAAATAGCTGTTGCAGCGGACAGACCGCCGCCAGCGAAGTCTGCTATCGGTATACCAGGGATCACCGGCTCTCCGCCGGCAGTCCCCGTAATTCCCAGGAGTCCCCCTATGGATATATAGTTGATGTCATGCCCCACGAGGTCCCGGTAGGGGCCGTCTTGTCCGTAGCCTGTCAGCGAGGCGTAAACGATCGCCGGGTTTATCTTTTTTAGGGCAGCATAGTCGATGCCCAAACGTTTCACAACCCCTGGCCTCGATCCCTCCACCACGACGTCGGCGTTTTTAGACAGGTCATAGAAAATGTTGCGCCCCTCCTCGGTTTTTAGATTAAGCCCCAAGGTCTTGCAGTTCCTGAAACCGGGGAAGTCAGACGAGTTGGGGAATACCTGCGTAATTAAGCCGCCGCGACGTTCGGGATGGGGTTCGTGTATCTTTATAACCTCGGCGCCGAGGTCGCCCAGAAGGGTGGTGCAAAATGGGCCAGGGCCCACCCAGGTCATGTCCAGCACCTTAATCCCCCGCAACGCTGG
>Ga0315281_10003949_pt1 | contig 21635 bp, 17 predicted proteins | sample YL17G07_0_MG_FD_204540 | JGI IMG/M metagenome (GOLD analysis project Ga0315281, IMG submission 204540) | Sediment microbial communities from Yellowstone Lake, YNP, Wyoming, USA - YL17G07_0 | ecosystem: Environmental > Aquatic > Freshwater > Lake > Sediment | place: USA: Wyoming | collected... | reverse complement strand
GTCTACCTGCCGCTCGAGGTTCTGCGTCAGCCGTCCTCCGCGTCCAGGGGATTCGCTGAGTCGGCGCCGGGCGGGTCGTCCGGATTGCGCGACCTGGGCCTGACGCAACGCCAGGCCCAGGTCCTCGCGCTGCTCGTGCAGGGAAAGTCGAACAAGCTGATCTGCCGCGAACTCAATCTGGCCGAAGGGACCGTAAAGGTCCATGTCGCGGCCGTCCTCAAGGCGCTGGGGGTGGCAAACCGCACCCAGGCGGTGCTGGCCGTGAGCAGGCTCGGCATCAAGCTGCCGCAGCTCGCCTGGACGACCCGGCCGCGGAGCTAGACGGCCCCGCGCTCAGGCTCTGGCGAGGCGAGATACACATGGAGCGGCGAGGCAAGGTACGCATCGAGCGGCGGGATCTGGCGATGCGGGTACGCCGCGAGCAGCTCACCCTGCTTTACCGGCAGCTTCCGACATCGATTACCGGGACCTTGATTGGCAGCTTCGTATTGGTGGTGGCGGTTTGGCCGCCGGTCTCGGGCAATGTATTGTTTGCATGGCTCGTGATCGTACTTGCAAACCAGGTACGCAGAGGGCTTCTGTATCGGCGCTTCGCTCGCGACGGCATACAGGACCACACGATTGACAGATGGGAGTTGTACTGGGTATTGGGATCCGGGTTTTCCGGCCTCATTTGGGGCGTCACGCCGTTCCTGTTCCTGACCACGAGCGACCCGGGCGAGCAACTCGTTCTTACGGTGCTGGTGTTTGGCGTTGCGACCGCCGCAATCTCGTTCATTTCGACTCACGCGGCAACCTCCTACGCGTTCACGATACCGGCGCTGTTTCCGTTGATAGTGCACAACGCTTTCCTGAATTCGAAACAATCCTATCTGCTCATGGTCATCGAGACCACGGTAATGCTGGCAATCCTTTCGTTTGGGCGCAACTACAGCCGCAGCTTTACCAACTCGCTTATGAATCGTTTCGAGAACGAGGCGCTTGCCGAGCAGCTCAAGCACCGTAACGTCGAGCTTCGCCGGGCGCATGAAGTCACGAAGACAGTGAGCCGGGCGAAATCGCAGTTTTTCGCGGCAGCAAGCCACGATTTGCGGCAACCGCTGCACGCGCTGGGCCTGTTTGCCAGCGCGCTGAACGAAAAAACACACGAGCCTGGGGTGTCCCGCCTCGTGGCAAGCGTAAAAGCGTCGGTCAACGCCTTGGAGAACCTGTTCAACGAGCTGCTGGACATTTCCAAGATCGACGCGGGTGGAGTCAAGGTGAATCTGGAGGATTTCCAGGCCAGCCGCATGCTTGACCGGTTGCGTTCGGAGTTCGAGCCCGAGGCGTCGGCGAAGGGCCTGCGTCTTTCGGTACGACCCTGTCCGGCCTATTTGCACAGCGATCCGGTGCTGCTCGAGCGGGTTCTGCGCAATTTGGTCAGCAATGCCCTGCGTTACACGGAACGCGGTGGAGTGCTGCTCGGCTGCCGCCGCCGCCACGGCCGGATGGTATTTGAGATATGGGACACCGGCATCGGCATACCGGATGACCAGCAGCACAGGGTATTCGAGGAATTCTTCCAGATCGGAAACCCCGAGCGAAGCAGCAAGCGCGGGCTCGGCCTCGGACTGTCGATCGTGAAACGCCTGAGCGACTTGCTCGGCTACCGGATCGTGCTCACATCGCGTCCCGGGCGGGGCACGACGTTCCGTTTCTCGGTTCCGCTCGGAACACCCCCGGAGGCGGAGCTCCTGCCCAGGTCACCCGAACAGACCCACGGCGATATCGCGGGCAGCCTGATCGTGGTGATCGACGACGAAGCGGCCATCGTTGAAGGGATGACATGGCTACTGTCGGACTGGGGGACCGAAGTGATTGGATCGGCGAGCGGGGACGATATCGCCGAGAAAGTGTACGCAGCCGGACGAATGCCGGACATCATCATCGCCGACTACTGGCTCGCAGACGGCCGGATCGGGGCTCACGTCGTCGAAGCGTTGCGCCGCGAGCTCGATCCGGAGATCCCTGCGATCCTTATTACCGGCACCACCTCGTCCGAAGTTGTACAAGATGCCAACCGGTATCGCTGCAGCCTGCTGCTCAAGCCGGCAGACCCGACCCTGCTGCGAGCCCTGATTGCATCCAAGCTTCGGGAGGGATCTCTGGCCGCTGAGCCGGCCGGCGCGAGCCAGGGCTAGTCGGCCAGACCGGCAAAAAGCGGCGTGCTCAGATAGCGTTCGCCGAACGAGGGAATAATCACCACGATCAGCTTGCCTTTGTTCCCGTCGCGCCGGGCAATCTGCAGCGCAGCCCACACCGCAGCCCCCGATGAAATGCCGACCAGAATCCCTTCTTCGCGCGCCATGCGGCGGGCGATGTCCATTGCGTCGTCGTTCTTCACGCGCACAATTTCATCGTAGATCTTCGTGTTCAGTATCTTCGGCACGAAGCCCGCGCCGATGCCCTGGAGCGGATGCGGCCCCGCCTGCCCGCCAGACAGGACAGGCGATGCATCCGGTTCGACCGCAACGCACCTGAAAGAAGGCTTGCGCGCCTTGATCGCTTCCCCCACGCCGGTGATCGTTCCGCCCGTGCCGATGCCCGATACCAGGATGTCGGCCTTGCCGTCGGTATCGCGCCAGATCTCCTCCGCGGTCGTGCGCCGGTGCACGTCGGGATTCGCCGGATTCTCGAACTGCTGGGGTATGAAGTAGCGCGAATCGGCGGCCGCCATCTCCTCGGCCTTCCTGATTGCACCCGGCATGCGCTCCGCGCCCGGCGTGAGCACGAGTTCCGCGCCGTAGGCCCGCAGCAGCATGCGCCGTTCCTTGCTCATCGTGTCCGGCATGACCAGCGTGCACTTGTACCCCCGCGCCGCGCACACCATGGCCAGGCCGATGCCGGTGTTGCCGCTGGTCGGCTCCAGGAAGATGGTGTCGGGTTTGATGCGGCCGGCTTTCTCGGCCGCCTCGATCATCGACAGGCCGATCCGGTCTTTCACGCTGTGCGCGGGATTCTGGAACTCCAGCTTGGCGAGCACCTCCGCCACGCATCCCTTTGCTAGACGATTGATGCGCACCAGCGGCGTGTTGCCGATCAGTTCGGTGACGTTATTCGCGATCCTCATGTTCTTCCTCCTGGTGTTAGGTACAGTGCATTATCCCCATCGGCGGCCCGGGCTCCACCAGTGCCTTGTAGTTATAAGCATATACAATAGTCTGCGGTCCCCGGCCCGATTTCGAACGCCACGTAAACAACAGGTGAACGGCACCGTTCCTCAGCGGTTGTTGGCACGGGTCGTCGCGGTGCAGCCGGGCGAGCTGCGCTCGCTAGGCTGGTCGTTCGCCTATTTCTTCTGCCTGCTCGCCGGCTACTACGTGCTGCGGCCGCTGCGGGACGAGATGGGCGTCGCGGGCGGCGTGCGCAACCTGCAATGGCTGTTCACCGCCACCTTCGCGGTAATGCTCGCGGCGGTGCCGCTGTTCGGCGCCGTGGTGGCCCGGCTGCCGCGCCGGCGGTTCATTCCACTGGTCTACCACTTCTTCGTCGCCAACATCGCGATCTTTTGGCTGCTGCTCGCTCTGGACGTCGGCAAGGTACACGTCGCCCGGGTGTTCTTTGTCTGGATCAGCGTATTCAACCTGTTCGCGGTGTCGGTGTTCTGGTCGTTCATGGCCGACCTGTTTTCCTCCGAGCAGGGAAAGCGGCTGTTCGGCTTCATCGCAGCCGGCGGTTCTGCCGGGGCGCTGGCAGGACCCGCCATCACGGTCTGGCTCGCCGTGCCGTTGGGCCCGGTCAACCTGCTCGTCGTGGCGGCGGTGCTGCTCGAGGGCGCGGTGCTGTGCGCGCGGCGACTGGAGTTCGCCGCCCCGCGATCGAACCGCGCGGACGCAGCGCGGACCGCGGCTGCCGACGTGGCGGAACCGGCGAAGCTCGGCGGGAACTGGCTCGCCGGCATCGCGATGGTGCTGCGATCGCCCTACCTCGCCGGCATCGCGCTGTGGGTGGCGCTGCTCTCGCTCGCCGGAACGTTCCTCTACTTCCAGCAGGCGAGCATCGTCGCCGCGGCCTCCGACGATCCGGCGGTGCGTACGCGCATCTTCGCCACCATCGACCTTGTGGTCGGCCTATTCACGATCGTCGTCCAGTTCCTTGCGACCGGGCGGCTGATCACGCGCTTCGGCGCCGGGCCCGCAGCCGGATTCCTGCCGCTCGTTTTCGGCCTCGGCTTTGCGGTGCTCGGGTTCACCCCGGCGCTATTCGTGGTGATCGCCTTCCAGGCCGCGCAGCGTACCGCCAACTTCGCCCTGTCCAACCCGGCGCGCGAAGTCCTGTTCACCGTGCTCGCGCGCGAGGAAAAATACAAGGCGAAGAATGTCATCGACATCGTCGTCTTCCGTGGCGCCGACGCGGCGAGCGGCTGGCTGTTCGCCACGCTGCGCGCAGCGGGACTCGAGCTCTCGGCGATCGCACTGGCGAGCGTTCCGGTCGCGGCCGCATGGCTCGCGCTCGCGCTCGCACTGGGGCGCGCGCAGGAGCGCCGTGCCTTGAAACGCGCTTCAAGCACCGGCGATAATGCGAATACCACTCCAAAGGAAGCCTGAAATGACTGATCCCCGCTTTTCCTGCAGCAGGACATACACGCGACGGGAAATCCTTGAGATTGCCGCCGGTGCCGGCGTTGCGGCCGCGCTTCCGTTCGGGCGGGCCCGTGCGGCTGCGGCTCCAGTGCTGACCCGGCCCATTCCGCGCACCGGCGAGCGGCTTCCGGTAGTGGGCCTCGGAACCGCGATCGTCTTCGACATCGGCGAGGACGCAGCAAAGCGCGCCGAGCGGCGCGCCGTGATCCAGACCATGATCGATGGTGGCGGGCGACTGATCGACACCGCACCCTCCTATGGCACTGCGGAAACCGTATTGGGGGACCTGCTCTCGTCGATGGCCGCGCGTGACAAAGTTTTCCTCGCCACCAAGGTGCGCGTCACGGGGCGCGAGGACAGCATTGCGGAGATGCAGGAGTCACTCCGGCGCCTGCGCACGGGCAAGGTCGACCTGATGCAACTGCACAATGTGAGCGACGCGAAGACGGAGCTGCGCACGCTCAAGGAATGGCAACAGAAAAGCCACACGCGTTACATCGGCATTACTCACTCCCAGGCCCGCGCCAACGACCGCCTTGCCGAAGTCATGCGACGCGAGAAGCCGGAATTCGTCCAGCTTAATTATTCACTCGCGGAGCGCAGCGTCGAGGAGCGACTGCTGCCGCTTGCCGCCGACACGGGAACGGCGGTGCTCGTGAACCTGCCCTTCGGACGCGGCAAACTGTTCAGCGCGGTCCGCGGCAAGACCCTCCCCGAATGGGCCAGGGAATTCGATGCGGCGAGCTGGGGCCAGTTCTTTCTCAAGTATCTCCTCGCGCATCCGGCGGTGACCTGCGTCATCCCAGGTACGGACAAACCGGAATACATGCTGGACAACCTCGACGCGGGGCGCGGCAGGCTGCCCGACGCGGCCATGCGCAGGAAGATGGTCGATTTCTGGAACGCTTTGAGCTAGGGGCGGGAAGGCCGGGTACGGCTCCCGCGTTCAAACCCAGATCAGGAGCCAGTGGAGGCCCGAACCGAGCGGCTCGCGCTCATGAATTCGCGCCCAGGGACAATCGTCCAAAATACAAAGCCCGGCATCGCCGGGCTTTGTATTTTCAGCCGATGTCGGGCACACCGGCTGCTGTGACTCGGATCAGGTCGTCTTGCCCGACGCGTCATGGCTTTGCGCATTCCCCTGCTTGGTCTTCTTCTTGTCGGCCGAATAGACCATCCACATGAAGCCAACGCAGAAGCCAACGAAAAGGACACCGAAGATGATGAGGCCCATCGGGTTGCTTGGCTCCTCCGGGACGTTGGCTGCCGCCGTCTGAGCGTACGCGGAGCAATAGAAAAGAAGAAGGGATAATCCGCAAAGGAATCGGGTCATGATGCGCCTCGCTTACTCGATAATGAACTGCTCCTATACTACGCCCGGCAGACCGTCCAAGTGCTGACAAGATCACGACTGTCAGCACAATGAAAGCTTGGAGTCAAGAGGACGGAAACCTCAGACCCGCCAGCGGCCCCCGTCCCGCGTTACTCTTGCTTCGGCTTCCAGCTTGATGAGGTGCGCAAGCAGTGACTGGCTGGCAACCGGATGCATCCGGGCCGGCACGTCGTCATAGACTATCGGCAGTAACTCCTCGACGGCGGCTGCGCCGAGTCTGCGCAGCGCGGCATACACCTTGTTCTCGCGATCACCGCGGTGAATGAGCAGCCGCTCGACCGCTTCCTGAGTCTTGTCCATGAGGAAGCCGTGCCCCGGCGCAAAGTGGGCGAGATCTTCGCGCTGCAGCAGGCGCAGCGAGGCGAAATAGGCGGTCATGTCCCCATCGGGCGGATTGATGACCACGGTCGACCCCTGCATGATGTGGTCGCCTGTAAACAGCAGCTTTTCGTTCTCCAGCAGATAGCACAACTGATTGGAAGCGTGTCCCGGGGTATGAATCACCCGCAGCATGCAGCCTGCCACGTCGATTCGATCACCCTGGGCGAGCACGCGATCCGGGCGGAAGCTCTGGTCCTGGCGCTCGTGCGGCGGCGGCGGCATCCCGAGCAGTTGCGCGCCCGTCATGGCCTTGAGCAAAGCGGCCGCCGGCGAATGATCGTGATGGGTGTGGGTAACCAGAATCCACCGTATTCGGCCCCGGGCCTCGTCGAGCAGTATCTGCACGTGGGCGTCGTTCGCGGGACCGGGGTCGATCACCGCGATCTCTTCGCCCGCACCGAGCAGATAGGTGTTGGTACCGGGGCCGGTCATGAACCCCGGATTGGGTGCAGTGATGCGTCGCACCTGATCGGAGATGCGAGTCACCACGCCCGGCAGGATCTCGTACGACGCATGGCCCCTGCCCTGCGGGTCGACCTTCCCGGCTTCCGCATAGGCATAGTCTCCGGGTACGAGCATGCGCTGGCCGTCGCGGCCGGTGGCCGCGCGCGGCATCATCGGCAGCATCGCGCGCGGCGTGCGCGCATGCTCCATCACCGCCGCCGTGTCGGCGAAGCGCGCCAGCGCCTCCAGCGTCTTGATTGTGGGAAACAGCAGGTTCAGTTCGCCGCGCCGGTGACGCTCCAGCGCCTCCGCGGGCCGGATCCAGATGTGGCCCACCGTTTCGCCGCTGTCGTGCGAGGGCGTCTGCAGCGGTGGCGCGACCGCGACGAAGAAACGCGTGTCGTAGCGGCGCGGGCGTCCCTGCCCCCCGATCCAGTGGCTGAAATACGCAAGATGACCCAGTGCCAGACGCAGATCGCGCTCGCTGCATAACTCGGCGAACGAAAGCGACCCTGCGATCAGTTGCTCGCGAAGGCTGGCGAACTCGCGGGCCGTGTCCGGTTTGTCGAGGGTGAGCATCTCTCCGCTCCTGTCGCAGGCAAGGAGCAGTCCCGCCTCCTCGAAGCACTCGCGGATCGCCGCAATCCAGTATGCAAGACCGCCCTGCTCGAGCCCGAGCAGCCGACTTGCCGCGGCATCGTCCATGCCGACACAATGCGCTGCCCAGTGCTCGCCCAGATCGGACGGATCGAGCGCGCCGCCGGGAAACACGTAGGCGCCGCCGGCGAACTCGGCCAGATGCGTCCGGCGCAACAGGAAAACCTCGACTTGCTCCGCGGCCTCGCGTGCCAGGATCAGCGTCGCGGCGGGGCGCGGAACCATCGGTGACTGTGTCATCGGACGTAACTATACGCGACGCACACAACGTCCGGTGTGCGCCGGGCGCATTGACCGAAGGATGTCGCGCGCGGCGCCAGCAGGCGGGCCCGTCGCCGGATCCGAGGTTTGTGAAAGGCCCGGCCCGGCCTACAGTCTTACGCTGTTACAACTGCTGGGGTATCGTCGGGTCGCCCGGCAGCTCTTCGCTCGGCCGATACGGTTGCGGCACGCGCGCAAGAGCGTCGTTGACCCAGGTGATATGCGCTTGCTCGTCACGCGCCATCTCCAGCGCAACCTTGCGGATGCCGGCGTCGCGTGCCTCGGCGAGCACTTTCTCGAAGAACGCCTTGGCGCGTTCTTCCGCGCGCAACGCAATCTCCAGCGCGAGGCGCGGCGTCAGCATGCGATAGACGAAGGCATGCGCCTCGGGCACCGGAGCTTCCCGGTCGAGCCAGGCATGTTCGCCGGCGGCGAGTTTCGGCAGCGTCATGCCTGCAGTCTTCTTCGCGAGGTGATACGCGTGCTCGCCCTCGAATACGGCGAGTTGCTCGAACAACTCCGCCAAGGCGTCGTTGCCGTGTTCGGTCATGTGCGAGGCAAACTCGCGGTAGCGCTCAGTCGCTTCGCGTTCGATCAGCAGCGCGTGTGCATAGAGCAGGCCGACCGAGCCGACGCGCTTTCGAAGACCCGTCTTCGGTGCTACCTTCTCCTGCTGCAGACCCTTCGCAGCCGGATGCGCGTCCCTTCCCTCAAGGTGTGGATGAATCGCAGCCATGTCCTTTCTCCTCGTAAGGTCCCATGCTGCGCGTTGCTGCGCTGCAGTCAACTTGACTCAGATCAACCGCGCCGCGCTATTGCATCGCAGTAATTCGATGAGTGCATCAAAAGAACTACTGGAGAACTTCTGCTGCAGCGCGATGGGACCCGCCGAATCGGAACCGCCATACCTATGCCGGCTCCACGATTTCTGCCAGCCGCGCGTGCGAGGAAAGCAGGCGGTCCGGCCAGTGCGCCGACAGCATGGCGCTGTCCCCCGCCCCGGTGAGCACGGCCACTGCGCGCACGCCCGCGGCGCGGCTTGCCTGGATGTCCACCGGGGTGTCGCCCACGTAGACCGCCGCATCGGGCGCAACGCCGAGTTCCCTCAGGCACTTCACGATGCCTTCCGGATCCGGTTTGCGCCTGGATACATCCGCAGCCAGGACGATCGAGTCGAACCGGTCCAGGACTCCGTCCCTGCGAAGCAGTTCGAGCACCTCAGGCCGGGCGCCGCTCACGATGCCGAGCCTGATGCCCAGTTGCTTGATCGCATCCAGCGTTTGGGCAAGTCCTTCGAATACCTTGCCGTGCTCGCGCAGCACGCGCGGCCATTCGCGCCCGGCATGCGCGGACAGCGCTTTCATTATCGCATCGGCGTCGTGCCGATCCTCCGGCACCACGCCCTTCCAGAAGCTGCTCCCGGTGGCGAGCGAGTGGCGCACGTGCTGTTCCGTCACCTCGAGTCCGTGTAGTTGGGCAGCGATACGCGCGACCTCCAGGTAGGCGCCCACCGAATCAATGAGCGTGCCGTCGAGATCGAAGAGAACCGCCTTCGCAACGAGGGGGCGGCACAGCTCTACTTTCAGCAGAGCGTCTTCGACCAACGACAGATGCCGGCGCACAGGCAGCGCCGCAACAAACTCCAGCTTGTCCTCGGGATAATCGGCGATCTCAGGTAGCACCACGGCAGCCGGGATGCGCCCCTCGATCCGCACCGGGTAGCAGCGCGCGCTGCAGAATGCGGCGTCCGGCGGGACCATGGCATGGCCGGGCAGGTCGCGCCAGTTGCGCCAGCGCGTCCGGTTGGCTTTGTCGCCCAGCGCCAGATTGACCGTGCCGGGATGCGGATCGATTCCCGCATATTCGATGAGCTGGCGCCGCACCCAGTCGATCTGCGTGAAATCGGCGGCCTTTCCGAGTCCGCGAACCAGTTGTCCTTGAATCACCGTCATGGGTTTGCCGTGCTCAGTTGGCGTATTTCTGCACCGATTTGGCCATTGCCATCACGTTCTCCGGCTTCGCCTCGTCGGGAATGCTCGCCGCGCCATCGAGAATGAATCCGCCGCCCTTGCCGACCTTGGTGATCAGGGTCTTGCAATACCCGTCGACCTCCTCGGGCGTGCCGGTGATGAGCAGCGAGGTCGGCACATTGCCGCGCAGGCACACGGTGTCGCCCAGGATCTCCTTCGCGCGGATGAGATCGGTCTGTTCGAACCAGTACACGGCCTTGCCGCGTGGAATGTCGCCGATATGCTCGAGCCGCGAGCTGCAGTTGCCCTCCCAGAGCACAACCGGAATCAAGTCGTGCTCGATCAGGTGCATCATTACTTTGCGCAGCCCCGGCCAGTAGAACGTGTCGAAGTTCTGCGGTGACATGAAGCCGTCCAGCCCCCAGTGCAACGGAATGAACACGTAGGGTGTGCCGCCTGCCCGGGTTTCGTCGACCACGTCGTGCAGCAGGAGATCTCCCACCCTGTCGATCGTCGCCAGCAGCTTGTCCTTATTGCGCAGCATATCGAGCATCCCGCCCTTTGAGCCGCGCAGGAAATCCGTGACATGATCGTAGGGCGCCTTGCAGAAGCCGCCGCCCACCGATGGAAATCCCAGGCCGGCCATCCGATTTACGAACGCAATGGTGTTCTGGGCCGCCTGCTCGGCGCGCTCGCCCACCTCGAGCAACCGGCGCAGGCTTTCGCGCAACGACGGATTCGCGAACGCCCGCATGTTGCCGATGAAGCGCCACTCCGAAAGTGAAGGGAAATCCGGCATCCGCGCCAAGCCCTCGAAGGCGCCGGCGACGCGAGGCAGGTATTTCCGAAAATAGTATCCCGTCGGATCGGACAGATACTCCTCGTACTCCCTGGCAGGCATTAGCTCCTTGTCAAGATACTGAAAGGTGGCGTTCGGACCGGTACCGTGCCCGGGCCACTTAAACAGCCGATAGTCCAGCGCGTCGAGGGTTGGACCGAATGCGTACAGCGACGGCGTATAGCCGTCCGGCTCAAGCCACAGCAGGACTCGCTCGAGCGCGGCGGCCGACTTGTCGGCGTCGTACATCTGCTCCTCGAAGGTGATGCCGGCAAATTTGGCCGCCCAGAAACGGGTGCCGAAGACAAACGGGATCCGGTCGGTCTCCTTGAGTGCCACCTGATCAAGAAGCCGTCTGTTCCGTTCCTCGTAAAGCGCGTTAGACATCGAGTTCGATTCCCCTGCTGTCAATCAGAGCGATAAGGAAGCTCTGATGAAGTCCCCAAAGCAATCAGAGCTTCCTCTGAATTGGGGAATTCAAAAGGGGACATTGCCCCCTTGTCCAGACCATACATAACCGCCTTCCTGGTTCGGTCAAGCTCCGGCGTGCAAGACTCGCCCGACCACGATTCTACGCAATCAGAGCTTCCTTGGCGCCGTCGGAGGACTAGAATCGGGTAGAGCAGAGGAGAAGGACATGAGACTTGTCATCCCCCAGCCGGCTGCCGGCAAAGCCGCGCCGCAGACCAACGATGTCGATACGGATGGGCGCGGGCTGATCTGCATCGTCGATCGGCACGGCGACCTCGACGTTCTGGAATTTGTCCGCGGTTAAATCACTTCGGCCAGGCGCTCGCAAACCACGGCTCTACTCATTACCCAGGACGGCAGCGTCAGCTACAAACGGCTCACGGGCGGCGTCACGACCGAAGTCAATGGTCCGCTGCAGAGGTTCGATCACGACAATATCGTTGTTGGCATCGCATTCTTGTCCACCACCTTTGAGGTGTCAAAACCGCCTTTTCAGCAGGATGGGCAGTGGAAGATGGTGGTGGATGGAGAGGAGCTTTCAAGACATCAATAGCGGCCAGGATTGCGCTCCGGCAACCGGTGCAGGAAGGATCGAGCAGCGACGGCTGATCTGAAACGTGGTCTGGCGAGATGATCGACCGATGAATGCGAGAACGTACCAAGTAATCTTCGACGGCGTCCGGCCGGGCGTCTCCGCAACCGATGCGCGGAACAGACTGGCCGCTCACTACAAGGTCCCGCCTGAGCGGATCGACGTGCTGCTGTCGAGGCCTGATCACGTATTGTGGAAGGGCCTAGCGTTCAACGTTGCGGATCAACACAGGAAAGCCATTACATCGGCCGGAATCATCTGCCGGCTGATACCGGAGGGGCTGCCGAACCCCAATATCGAGGGACTCGATCCGGCGCAGCGAGCAGCAGGCGATGGAACCGTCGCCCCACACAACGGGCTGGGCCAAGCGTCCTCCCTTGCAGTGGAACGCCGCGCCCCGTCGTCGGCAGATCCTTCTCAAGATACGTCAAGGAAGGCGCAGAAGCAGATTTCCTTCGAGTTTACCGGCCAAGCCGGCGAGTATTTCCGTATCTGGATCGTCAATGCCTGCCTGAGCTTCATCAGCCTGGGGATCTACTCGGCATGGGCCAAGGTGCGCCGCAGGCAGTATTTCTACGGCAACACACTGCTGCAGAACTCCGCCTTCGAGTACCTCGCCGACCCGCAGGCAATCCTGAAGGGCCGGGTCATAGTCGTCGTCGCGTTTGTGCTGTACTCCATCAGCAAGGAGATACACTGGCTCCTCGGATTTTCACTTCTCGTGGCATTTCTTGGCTTGCTGCCGTGGCTGGTGATGCGCGCATTGAGCTTCAACGCGAGGAACTCCGCCCATCGCAACGTCCGTTTCGGATTCCAGGCCGGCTACCGGGAAACGATCCTCTTCCTTGCGATCCCCGTGTTCCTGGTGGCGTTGACGCTGGGCCTGATCTACCCCTATTACGTGTACCGCAAGAAGCGGTATCTGCTCGAGCACAGCTTGTACGGCGCGACGCCCTTTGCTTTCACCGCCACACCGGGGGCGTATTACCTCGTGTACGGGAAGGTAGCACTGATGTTCCTGCTGTTCCTCGCAGGCAGCATCGCCACGGTCGGGATCGGTGCGCTTCCTCTCTATCTCCTCTTCGCAGCCTACCGCGACGGCGCAGTCGCCCGGCTCACCTGGAACGGCACTTCTCTCGCGGGCATGCAATTCAAGTGCGGCTGGACCACCGCCGGCCTGTTCAAGCTCTATTTCGCCAACAGCCTCGGGGTCATCATTTCCCTCGGCCTTCTGACTCCCTGGGCCGCGATCCGCAGCGCGCGCTACCAGCTGGAACAGCTTGTGCTCACCACACCCGATGAACTCGACCGCTTCGCAGGCGCCATACAGCAGCAGATATCGGCGACGGGGGACGAGGCCGGCGAGTTCCTGGGATTCGACTTCGGCCTATGATTAGCTTCAATGCGCAATACTTCGACGGGAACTCCTCGGCCAGCCACGCGGTGAAACTGCAGCTGCAGGACGACGGCACGGTGCGCATCAGAGGCGATGGCATCGACCTCGCCTATCCCCTCGCTGCATTCAGCGTTGCATCGCGAATCGGGAACGCGCGCCGCTCGCTGCGCCTGCCGGACGGCGCACTGTGCGAAACCGACGATAACGAAGCGGTCGGCCGGATGTTCGCGCAGCGGCAGGCCGGCTCGTTCCATAGCTTGTTGCACCATTGGGAAAGCCGGGCCCGCTACGCCGTGCTTGCTCTGGCCCTGACGGTGATCGCGGTGTGGGTGGCGATCCAATTCGGCATTCCTGCGGTCGCGCGCCAGGTTGCGATCGGCCTCCCGGCCGCCACCGAGGCCGCAATCGGAAAAAACGCCCTTGCCGGTCTGGATCAGTTCGTGTTCAAGTCATCGCAACTTCCTGAAGCGCGCCAGAACGAGTTACAGGCCCTGTTCGCGGAAATCACCCGGGACCTCGAACCCGGCCGAAGCAGCCGCCTCGAATTCCGGACGGGCGAAAAGCTGGGACCGAACGCGCTCGCGCTCCCCTCCGGCATCGTGGTGATCACCGACGAGCTGGTGAAGCTGGCCGGGCGCGACGAGGAGCTGGCCGCGGTCCTGGCGCACGAAATCGGCCACCTCAAATACCGCCATGCGCTGCGTCACATTCTGCAGGATTCCGCCACGTCGTTGCTGATCGTGTTCGCGACGGGCGACGTGTCATCGATTCTGGGAGCAATACCGACCGGCCTGCTACTGACCAAGTACTCGCGGGATTTCGAGCGCGAGGCCGACGATTTCGCGCTGCAATACCTCGATCGCCGCGGCATCGACAGCAAAGCCTTTTCCGACATCCTGCTGCGCATGGACAAGGAGCGGCCCGGGAGCAGGGACATTCCGAATTTCCTGTCCACCCACCCTTCCACCGAAGAACGCGCGAGGCGCTCGCAGCAAAAGCCGTAATGGGAAGGCAGGACCCCCTGCCTCGAAGTATAGAGTCCCGAGTCCCGCGCAATGCGGGGAAGCTGGAAAAGCTTCCGCGTGGACGACACGCGTGGCGGCCAAGGAAGCGGCCGCATAATGACGCCGCCCTAGGAGTCGCCGATGACCGCCTTGATTCCGGTGTAGACCGATACCACTGCGCTTACGGCAGGGGCGACCCCGGCGCCGATCTGGGTAAAGCGCGCCACCAGCTTCTGCACCCCGAGTTCGCCATGCTCGTCCTTGGCGAACAGCTGGGCCAAAAAAATGACCAGGCGGTTCGGCTCCGGCGCAACGTACATGCGGTGATAGCGGAACTTCCCGAGGAGCAGGCCCGTGAGGAAACTGAAGGCGATACTCGCCGCGTACTCGATGAACTCGCGCCATTCGCGCAGATCCTGGGGCAGCACCGGGGTGTTGTCGATGCGCCCGGTGACGGCGCTCATGCCCAGCACAGCGGCGCAGGCGACAAGGGCTGCCAGAACTACCGATCCCCAGCCGCGGTGGGGATGCCAGACGTACAGAGCAAAGCCGAAAGGCAAGGGAATCAGCAGCGAGGCGATGCGCAGATAAAGCGGCTTAAGGTCATAGACTACGATGATCAGCGCATGGGCGATCATCAGCAATGCCACCGCAACCACCCCGGCAATCAGGGCGCTGACGAAAAAGTTGCGCGGCTCCGCCGGAGCAGAAAGAGGTGCCTGGATCGCTGAGGGCCCGGCCGGAGTCGTGGCGGGTACGTCACGGCGAAGCTGCTCCAGTTCCTTTTCCAATGCCGCCAATTTCGATTCGAGCACCTGTGTCTTCTCGGTTTGGTTCGCCTCGAGCTGTTTTTCCAGAGCCTCGATCCGCTGCAGCAGAGGCTTGAACAGGTACAGGTCGCGGGTGCACACCGGACACACCAGGGCGGCGTCGTTGATCTCGGACGTGCAATACGGGCAATGCATGCGCTCTCCCTGATGGCGCTGCGGTCTGTCCCGGGCCGCAACTCGGCCGGGGAGCGAATCAATTCACGACGTTCAGGTTGATGACCTGGCTGGTCTGGCGTCCTTCGTCGTCCTTCACCGTGACGCGGATCTGGTGCTCACCGGCAGGCACGGCCGCCTTGCTGACTTCGATGCCTTCGGGCTTGATGCCCGACTTGACCCGGGGAGTCAGGTCCACCGCGGGATTCTTGAGGTAGGTGAGCGTTGCGCTCGCAGGGTCGATTTTCGAGCCCCCGCGCGGCTCGAACGCGATCTTGAGATCGAATGGTGCCTTGACCGTCTTCGAGGCCGGGTCCGGCGACAGGACCTTGACGCCGGGGCCGCGGGTGATGCCACGGCTGCTGATCTGGCCGGTGGCGTTGGGCAGACTGGACTCGTCGGCGGTGATCAGCTGTAACGTCTGCGCCTGTGCGGCAGTTGCGGCTGCGTACAGCGCGGTAGCAATGAGCAGAGAGCGGATCCGCATGGAATCATCCTCCTCAGGTTTCTGGTGTCATTTTTCGACGCGGCCTTGCGCGCCGATTCAGCGTTAACGCGCGAACTTGGCTAACTGCTGACTGATCCTCGAAGTCGCCATTCTGCCCTCGCTAGTCTGCGGGCGCAATTGGACGCATGTCCACTGGCTGATTCGGGTCCTGAAAAACCTGCCAATCCCGAAACACCCTGCCAAGCCTCCTTGTACTCGGGCAGTTTCTGGCGGTAGCCCCATTTGAATTCTTTCCAAAGCTCTTCCTGTGCCACCGGAATGCGCACTCGGTCCGACGCGACCCACCACCTGCGCAATCCAGCCGACTGCCTGGATGGATAGATGACCGTACCGCGCCCCTCGATCGAGAACGCGTTGAAAATGCCGGCGCGAAGAACCGGAGGACCAGTTTTCTTATCCGTCCTCATCCGTCATAATGCCCGGCTCGGGAGGAGGTCCGTAATGCGCGGCCGTTGTATTGCGTTTCTCGCGTTCATGTTGACGATTTGTCCGGCGCTGGCGCAGGACTGGCCGGCCCGACCGATGCGCGTGGTCGTGCCGTTTTCCGCCGGCAGCATCGGCGAAATCATGCTGCGCGTGATCGCGCCGCCGATGGAGGCGAAGCTCGGGCAACGCTTCGTCATCGACACCAAGCCCGGGGCTGCAGGCAACATCGGCACCGCCGAAGTGGCGCGCGCCGCGCCCGACGGCTATACGCTGCTTCTCGCCCCGACCGCCAATTACGCGGTCAACATGCATCTGTTCAAGGACATGGCGGTCGATCCGTTCGCCGCATTCGATCCGATCGCGATGATTGCCGAGGCGCCGCTCATCGCAGTGGTCGGCCCCGGAGTCTCAGTCAAGACGCTGAAAGATCTGGTCGACCACATCCGCGCCAATCCGGGAAAGCTGAACTACGGCTCACCCGGCACCGGTTCTCCGACGCATCTCACCGGCGCGCTGCTCTCGCAGATGACCGGCAACGCGCTCGTCTATGTCCCTTACAAGGGAACGCCGCCGATGATGCAGGCGCTCATGGCGGACGATATCCAGGTTGCGTTTCCCACGCTGGGGACGGCGATCGGGGCCATCAAGGCGGGCAAGGCGCGGGTGCTGGCGGTGACCGCGAGGCAGCGGCTGCCCGAGTTGCCCGATGTACCGACCAGTGCCGAAGCCGGCTCACCGGAGCTGCTCGCCGGCAACTGGTGGGTCATCAGCGCGCCGCGCGGCACCGATGCGCGCATCGTGGAGCGCTTGGGCACGGAAGTGCGCGGCGCGCTCGCCGATCCCGCGATCCGCAAGCGCATCGTCGAGCTGGGCCACGTTCCGGTGGGGCTGACGCCGGCCGAGACCATCGCATTCCTCAAGGCGGAATCCGCGCGCTTCAAGGGCATCGTTGAACGCGGTGGGATCAAGCCCGAGTGATGGCGGTCGGCGTCGACATCGGCGGGACTTTCACCGATCTCGTCGGCTATCGCGACGGGAAGATCCGGCTTTCCAAGACGCTGTCGACGCCGGCCGATCCCACCGAGGGCGTAGCCCGCTCGCTCGACGCGGCGGGTCTGGAGATCGCCGAGCTCGGCGAGTTTCTCCACGGCACCACCGTGGCGATCAATACGGTACTCGAGCGCAAGGGGGCCATGACCGCCTTCGTCACCACCGAAGGCTTTCGCGACATCTACGAAATCGGCCGCGGCAACCGTCCGGAAAACTTCAACATCTTCTTTCACCGGCCGCGGCCGCTGGTGCCGCGTGATCGCTGCTACGAGCTGCGCGAGCGGATGGACGCGCGCGGCGAGGCCCTCGTTGCGCTGGACCAGGATGAGGTACGGCGCCTGGGCGCGCAGCTCGCGGCGGACGGTGTCGAGGCGGTGGCGATCTGCCTGCTGCACGCGTATGCCAATCCCGCGCATGAAATCCTGGTCGCGCGCCTGCTTCGCGCCTCGCACCCGCAGCTTTTTGTCACCGCTTCGCACGAGATCCTGCGCGAAGTCCGCGAGTACGAGCGCAGCTCGACCACCGTGCTGAACGCCTACATCGGCCCGCGCACGCGCGACTATCTGCAACGCCTCGAAGCGCATCTCGCGGACAAGGGCTTTCGCGGCCCAATTCAGATCATGCGATCCAACGGCGGCAGCATGTCGGTGCGGCATGCCGCGGCGCAGCCCGTGTCGATGATGGAGTCCGGGCCGGTCGCCGGCATGATCGGCGCCGGCCAGCTTGCCGGGCTGCTCGGCCTTTCCCGGGCAATCGGCTTCGACATGGGCGGCACGACCGCGAAGGCGACGCTGCTCACAGACGGCGCTGCGGCGATCGAGGAGGGCTATTTCATCGGCGGCTATGCCAGCGGGCAGCCGATGCAACTGCCGGTCGTCGACATCGTCGAGGTCGGCGCCGGCGGCGGCAGCATCGCCTGGCGCCACGCGGCTGGCGGCCTGCACGTGGGCCCGCGCAGCGCAGGAGCTGAGCCCGGACCCGCGTGTTACGGCCGCGGCGGCGCGGAGCCCACGGTCACCGACGCCAATCTGGTCCTCGGCAGGCTCAATGCGCAGCGGTTCCTCGGCGGCGGCATGCCACTGGACGTGACGCGCGCAAGAAAGGCCATCGAGGACGTGGCGGGTCCGCTGGGCCTTAGTCTCGCGGCCGCGGCCGCGGGCATCGTGCGCATTGCGGATGCCGCGATGGCGCTCGCGGTGCGCGCGGTGTCGGTGAAAAAGGGCGTCGACCCGCGCGACGCGGCGATGATCGCCTTCGGCGGCGCCGGCCCGCTGCACGCGGTAGCGCTGGCGCGGGAGATCTACGTGCCGCGTGTGGTCATTCCCAAGCTGCCGGGCAATTTCTCCGCGCTCGGGATGCTGCTCACCGCATGGCGGCATGATTCCGTGCGCACGCTGGTGGGCATCGTGGGCAAGCTCGACCCCGGGCGGGTCGGGCTCGCCTACGACGAGTTGATCGCCGCGGCGCGCAAGCAGCTCGCAGCCGACTCGCTCGACGCCGCGCGCGCCGCACTCGCCTTCGCTGCGGATCTCCGTTACCGCGGCCAGGAACATGCCATCACCGTGCCGGTCGCGGGGCCGGACGCATTTGCGCGCGGCGAGGAAGCGGTGCGCGACCGGTTCCATGAGCTTCACGAGCGGCGTTACGGGCACGCGGCGGCCGAGGAGACCATCGAGATCGTGAACGTCCGCCTGACTGTGACCGTCGCACGCGACGATCCGGAGTTGCGCGGCTATTTGGCGGCGCCGTTCCATGCCGAGGATCCGCGTCCGGAACAGAAACGCGATGTGGTGTTCGACGATCCCGAGCACCCGCTTGCGGCGCGCATCCTCTGGCGGCCGGGCCTTGCGCCCGGATTCCGATTCGAGGGACCGGCGGTGATCGAGGAACCAAACTCGACTACGCTCGTGTTTCCCGGAAACGTCGCCGAGATCACGGCGCACGGCCATATCGTCATCACCCTGTGAAACCCGACCCGATCACCCTGGAAGTCGTCGGCAACTCGCTGGTGGCCTACGCCGAGGAAATGGCCGAGGCGCTGTGCAAGTCGGCGTACAACATGATGATCTACGAGGTGCGCGACTTTTGTTGCGGGCTCATCGACACCGAGGGCCGGATGATCTGCCAGAATGCGGGCGGGCTGCCGATCTTTCTCGCCGATCTGGGCATTGCGGTGAAGGACGGCATCGACCGCTACGGGCTGGACGGTTTTGCACCGGGCGACGTGGTGATCATGAACCACGCCCAGGTCTGCGGCCAGCATCTGAACAACGTGGTCGTCTACACGCCCTGCTACCATGAAGGAAAAGTGGTTGCCTTCGCCGCCAGCCGCGCGCACTGGGTCGATGTCGGCGGGCTGCGCACCGGTTTCGGCAACGTTCAGACCACCGAAATCTTCCACGAGGGACTTCAGCTGCGCTCGATCAAGCTCTACGCGGCGGGCGAGCGCAACGACGGCGTGTGGCAGGTGATCACCGACAACATCCGCTTTCCCGAATCCTCGCTCGGCGACCTGCGGGCGCAGATCGCCTGCTGCCAGCTGGGCGGCCGCCGCCTCGGCGAGCTGCTTTCGCGCTATTCGCCGGCCACCGTCCAGGCATGCATTGCCGAGCAATGGGACCAGGCGGAGCGCGAAGCGCGCGCGGTGGTAGCGGCGATCCCTGACGGCCGTTACAGCGCGGAGAGCTGGCTCGACAACGACGGGCGGCGCATCGACACGCGCCTGCGCGTCAAGGTCACGGTGATCGTCGACGGCCCGAAGATGACCATCGACTACTCCGAGATGAACGAACAGGTGCCCAGCCCGCTCAACTCCGGCTATTCGGGAGGACTCGCTGCCGCGCGCGTGGCGTTCAAGGCGCTGACCATGCCCGATGCGCCGGTGAATGAAGGCTGCTTCCGGCCGCTAGCACTGATTTCGCCCGAAGGCACCATGCTCAATGCCCGGCCGCCGGCGGCGCTCGGACTGTGGAGCATTGCGCTGCCCACGGTCATCGACACCATACTGAAGGCGCTTGCCACGGCGATGCCCGAGCGCATCCCTGCCGCACACAAGGGCGACATGGGCGGCTGCTCGTTCTACGGCTACCGCAAGGACACCGGGACGCGCTTCGTGCTGATGAACATCTTCGGCGGCGGCTGGGGCGGCCGGCCACACGAGGATGGCGAGAGCGCTTCGGTGTCGATCTGCCAGGGCGACGTGCGCAATACGCCGGTGGAGTTGCAGGAGATCCACTATCCCTTTGTACTCGAGTGCCATCGGCTGCGTTCGGACAGCGGTGGCCCGGGCAAGTACCGCGGCGGCCTGGGCATCGAGATCCGCTACCGCGCCCTGGAGGAATGCACGGTCAACATCAATCTGGAGCGCACCATCGATCCGCCCTGGGGCGTGAACGGCGGGGAGAGCGGCGCGGTCAACCGCTGCGTGATTAGCCGCGCCAACGGCGAAGAAAGAGAAGTGAAGAAGGAGAGCAACGTGCCGCTCGCGGCGGGTGATGCGGTGACCTTCCTTACCGCCGGCGGCGGCGGTTACGGCGATCCACGCGAGCGAGCGCGCGAGCTCGTCGAGCGCGATCTCGCGCTTGGCTATGTGACGCCCGACGGCGCGGCGCGCGACTACGGAACCAGCAATTGGACGACCTCAAAGCGCAGCGGCACCGCCGGCTGACGGCGGCGATGGCCGATGCCGGGATCGACGTACTGGCGATCGCGGCAAATCCCTGGCGCAGCGATTACCTGCGCTACGCGCTCGACGTAACCGTGGTCGAGGGAACGGCCATCGCGCTCATCGAGCGCGATGGCGCCACGCGCTTATTTCTCGATTCTCCCGCAGAGGCCGAGCGTTTAGGCGGGGAATGGACGCAGTCACCCCCGGCGCGCGCCGCCGAGACCCTGGGTTCATTCAAGACGAAAAGGATTGCCCTGGCGCCACGCCACGCCCTGCCTTACGCGCTCGCGCGGGGCCCCTATCGCAAAAGCATCCAGTCAGCCACCGCGATGCTCGATCGGCTGATGCTGCACAAGCTGCCTGCGGAAGCCGAGGCGGTAAAGCGCGCCGCGGTCCTCGCCGACGAGGGCTACCGGGTTTTTCGCGATGCGGCGCGGGTCGGCCGGGCGGAGTACGAGCTCGTTGCCGATGTCGAAGCGTTCTTCCGCTCGCGCGGCTGCCCGGAAAATTTCATGATCCTAGGCTCGGGCGGTGTGGAGGTGCGCGGCATGCATCCGCCCGGCGAGCGGCGCATCGCGCGCGGCGATCTGGTGACCACCGAGCTGACGCCCTGTCCCGAGGGCTATTACGCGCAGATCTGCAGGACGCTGGTCGTCGGCGAGCCGAGCAAAGCGCAGCGCAGCGCGTTCTCCGTCTACCTCGAAGCGCTCGAAGCGGGCGTCGCGGCCGTGCGTCCGGGGGTGACGATGGGTGACATTGCGCGCGCCGAAAACGAGGTGTTCCGGCGCCGTGGCCTGGGCGATTACGTGACGTCGGAGTACACCCGGGTGCGCGGGCATGGCATTGGACTCTATGTGGACGGCCCGGCGGTGCTCGAGGACGTGACGCTCGCGCTCGAGCCCGACATGACGCTGATCGTGCATCCGAACACCTATCACCCCGAGGTCGGCTACATGGTGCTCGGCGATTCCG
>Ga0315281_10003948_pt1 | contig 21635 bp, 26 predicted proteins | sample YL17G07_0_MG_FD_204540 | JGI IMG/M metagenome (GOLD analysis project Ga0315281, IMG submission 204540) | Sediment microbial communities from Yellowstone Lake, YNP, Wyoming, USA - YL17G07_0 | ecosystem: Environmental > Aquatic > Freshwater > Lake > Sediment | place: USA: Wyoming | collected... | reverse complement strand
ACAACCGCCGCTCCGTTTCCAACATGCAAACTTTTTAATTTTCCTATTTCCTCTTTAACAATTTTTTCTGCTTCTTTCTCGACGTTATAATCAAGCGATGTTTTAACCTGCAAACCGCCTCTTTCGACCATTGCCTCGCCAAACTGCTTAACCAATTGCTCTTTTACATAAAAAACAAAATGAGGTGCTTTAATTCCCGCATTATTTTGCGTAAATTGCATAAATTTAATTTCCTTAAGCGCATCATCCGCTTGTTTTTGGGTTATATATTTATCTTTAGCCATTGCATCCAAAACTTCTTGAGATCTATTTATATAATATTTATTTCCGCTAAAAGGTGAATAAACCGTAGGGCTTTGCGGCAAGCCTGCAAGCAGTGCCGACTCTGCAAGATTTAAATCTTTAACGTTTTTATTAAAATAAACTTCGGAAGCCGCTTCAACTCCGACGGCCGTTCCACCGTAACCGACATCATTTAAATACATTTCCAAAATCTGATCTTTACTGTATTTATTATCAACCTGAATTGAAAGCATCAGTTCTTTTATTTTTCTCGGCACCGACCTTTCCGAAGTAAGAAGTACATTTTTTACCAACTGTTGAGTAAGAGTCGAGCCTCCGGAAAGCTGTCTGTATAAAACTATATTTCTAATAGCCCTTAAGTATCCTGTAACCGAAAATCCCTGATTATTGTAAAAATTTCTATCTTCAATCGCTATTGTTCCTTGCTGTAAATACTTTGGGATATTGGGAAGATTAACATAAATTCTATTTTGATCCTGATAAACCGAATAAAGAAGAACTTTGTTTCTATCGTAAATTCTGGTGGAATCAGACTGCTGGGCATCAACTAATTTTCCCGGAGTCGGAAGTGATCTTCCATACCAAACAAAAAGAACAGTCATTAAAAGAATAAAACCTATTAATCCAAAAAAAGTATACTTGGTAATTTTACTGATAAGAAGCATCTTTGCAGCGTCTGAAGAGTACCTTTGCCTTCTTGATTTCCTGCGTCTTCCGTAATCTAGCATAACCACTAGTATAGCAAATTTACGCCTAATCACAAATATGCTATACTCAAATCATGATTGATTTTGAAGAACTTTTAACAAGAGGCGTTGCAAATATAATTTCCGGCAAAGCAGAACTTGAAAAATTATTAAAATCAGGCAAAAAACTTAATGTTTATCTCGGCATAGATCCCACTGCTACAAAAATTCACCTTGGGCACACCGTAGGCCTTAGAAAGCTTCAAGCATTTGCAAGTCTTGGACACAACGTAACATTTCTAATTGGGGATTTCACTGCGTTAATAGGAGATACTTCTGACAAGGATGCTGAAAGACCAAACTTGACCTCAAAAGAAATTGAGGAAAATTTTCAAACATATAAAAAACAAGCGGAAAAAGTTCTTGACTTTTCAAAAGCAAAAGTAAGATACAATAGCGAATGGCTTAAAAAATTAACTTTCGAAGAAATCCTAAAACTTAATCAGCATTTTTCCGCAAATGATTTATTAAGCAGGGAGCTGATTAAAAAAAGAATTGCCGAAGGCAAAAGAGTAGGTCTTCATGAATTTTCATATCCTGTAATGCAAGGATATGACAGTTATTTTTTAGATACCGATATTCAAATTGGCGGAACCGATCAAACATTTAATATGCAAGCAGGCAGAACTTTGCAAAAAGATTTAAGACATAAGGAATCATTTGTTTTAACAACACCAATCCTTGAGGGACCCGACGGAAGAAAAATGAGTAAATCTTACGGCAACGCAATTTGGCTTGATGATAACCCAAACGATATGTACGCAAAAGTTATGGCAGTAAATGACGATTTACTTGTTCAATATTTTATTTTGGCAACAAATTTGCCTTTGGATAAAATTTCAGATTATGGAAAAAAATTAAAATCAGAAAATCCAATTAATATTAAAAAGGAATTAGCGCATATAATTGTTTCTGAACTTCATGACAAAAAATCAGCCGATGAAGCACAAAATAATTTCAAAAAAACTGTTCAGAATAAGGAACTACCAAAAGATATTCAAACTTTATCAATTAATGTAGGCGATAGCGTTACCGTTACAGATAATTTGGTAAAAGCTAATCTCGTTCAAAGCTACTCTGAAATAAAAAGGTTAGTTGAACAAAAAGGAATAAGAGTGAACGATAAAATTATTGACAATATTAATTTTGAACTAAAAACTGGCGACTTATTGAAGGTTGGAAAAAGAAGAGTTGTAAAAATATCTCTAAAATAATAAAATAAGCTTATGGAAATATTTAGAAAAAATAAAAAAATTTGGACCGTAATCGTTGCAATAGCTTCTCTTGCCTTAATAGCAACGTCATTTCTTCCGTTCCTTACTCTTCGTTAAAATATGAACTTACAAACACCTGTAAGAGATGCCTCGCGGGCTTATAAAATGTATGCCTCAAGACTTGAAAAACTTGGAATAAAAAGTTTAGGAGATTTTTTGCTCCATATTCCTTTTAGATACGATGATTATTCTCTTGTTTCAAAAATCGGGGAGATTCAAGCCGGCGAAACCGTAACCGTAAAAGGAGTAATAGAAAAAATAGAAAATCAATACACCGGAAAATTTAAATCATTACAAAGAGCAACAGTAAAAGATGATTCCGGAGAAATTAACGTACTATGGTTTAATCAGCCTTTTTTAACCAAAGCAATGAAAATAGGCGATTTAATTTCTATTTCCGGAAAAGTAGATTTGGACAAAAATAAATTTACAATGATTTCTCCTGATTACGAAATTATTTTCAATAATGAAACAATCCATACGGGAAGACTTGTTCCCATATACTCTGAAACAAAAGGCATTTCCTCAAAATGGATACGCAGACAAATATATAAAATATTAAATGAAGAAAAAGAAGGCTTAAAAGAATATTTGCCGGACGAAATTATCAATAGTAATGGCCTGATGAACTTTCAAAAAGCCATTCAAGAAATTCATTTTCCTCAAAATCTGGAATTTGCGCAAAAAGCAAAACAAAGATTGGCTTTTGAAGAATTATTTATTCTGCAATTATCAACCCTTGCAAGAAAAAAAGAATGGGACAGCACTTCTTTGGGACATAAATTTCTAACTACAAAGTTTGAAAAAAACATAGAAAACTTTTTAAAAAAACTTCCGTTTGAATTAACAAATGCACAAAAAAGGGCAGTAAAAGAAATATTTGCCGATTTAGAAGCTAAAAAACCAATGAACAGGCTTTTGGAAGGAGAGGTAGGGAGCGGAAAAACAGTTGTCTCCGCGATTGCGATGTACCTTGCTTTTCTTAACGGATTTCAATCTGTCTTAATGGCCCCAACCGAAATATTAGCACAACAACATTATAATACTATTTCTAATCTCTTATCGCCATTTGGAGTTAAAGTTAATCTAATAACTGGAAGCAAGAATTATGAATCAAGAATTAAGCAAAAAAATCATACTTCAAAATTCATACTTCATGATTCAGATATTACCATTGGAACTCATGCTGTAATTTCCGAAAAAGTTAAATTTAAAAATTTAGCATTTGTAATAATTGATGAGCAACAAAGATTCGGAGTAGAACAAAGAGCAATAATCAGAAGCAAAGGTAAAAATCCTCATCTTTTAACAATGACTGCAACGCCAATTCCAAGAACCGTGGCTTTAACCATTTACGGAGACTTGGATCTTTCCTTACTTGACGAAATGCCAATAGGCAGAAAGAAAGTAAAGACTTGGCTTGTTCCTCCGGAAAAAAGAAACGGAGCTTATGAATGGATTGAAAAAGAAATAAGTGAACATAAAAGTCAGGCATTTATAATTTGTCCGTTTATAGAAGAATCAGAAAGTATGATTACGATTAAAGCAGCTACTAAAGAATTTGAAAACTTAAAAATAATATTTCCAAAACTAAACTTAGGACTTTTGCACGGAAAGTTAAAAAGCAAAGAAAAAGAAGCTGTTTTGGCTAATTTTAAAAACAAAAAAATAGATATTTTAGTTGCAACTCCTGTTGTTGAAGTGGGGATTGATATTCCGAATGCAACAATAATAATGATCGAAGCATCCGAAAGATTCGGCCTTGCACAGCTTCATCAATTAAGGGGAAGGGTGGGAAGGGGAGAAAAACAATCATACTGCCTCCTTTTTACCGACAGCAAGAATGATTTAACGCTTGCAAGGCTTAAGTCTATGGAGAGTATTTACATAGGGGCGGAACTTGCCGAACTTGATTTGAAATTAAGAGGAGCAGGGGATTTATACGGAACAGCCCAGCACGGAAGAAATATGCTAAAAGTTGCAGACTTTTCCGATATTAATTTAATAGAAAAAACAAAACGCGAAGCAAGCAATATATTTAACCAACTTTCCAAATATCCCGTTTTACTCAAAAAAATAAAAGAAATAAATAATAAAAACGTCTCCCCCGATTAATTAAAGCCTTGCAACAAGCTCAAAAATAAAGTAAAATAGCAATATGCCGCAAGAACCAAAGAAAAGACATTCACGGGCAAGACAAGGAAAAAGAAGAGCTGCAATTAAGCTTAGCATTAGAAATACGGTGCTTTGTTTTAATTGCCAAAGTCCTGTTTTGCCGCACACAATTTGCAAGAAATGCGGATTTTATAAAGGCCGCGAAGTAATTGATGTTGCCAAAAAGAAGAAAGCAAAAGAAAAAAGAGAAAAAGAAGCTGATAAAAATACGGCATGAAAAACCCTCTTGACCCGCGACACAAAAAGAGACAAAAATTAGTAGAGGATCTTTTTAAATTAGAATTCCATAAGCAAAGGGTATTGCTGGAAACGAAAATTATTATTTCTCAACAGGAGCATATCGATAAAGCCATAGAAAAATCTGCTCCTGAATTCCCAATCGGAAAAATTAACAGAGCCGATTTGGCAATATTAAGACTGGCAGTTTACGAATTATTAATAGAAAAAAAACAGCCGCCGAAAGTAATAATTGACGAGGCGATTGAACTGGCAAAAGAATACGGCGGAGATACAAGCCCGGCATTTATAAACGGCGTTTTAGGCAATATTATTAAATTATGATAAACCTTCCTAAGTTTAAAAATAAACAGCTTTTTGAGCAGTCTTTTGTGCACAGGTCATTCCTTAACGAAACAAAACAAAAATTATCAAGCAACGAACGTTTAGAATTTTTAGGCGATAGTATAATCTCTTTTGTTGTTTCGCAATACCTTTATAATAAATATCCTAATTTTGACGAAGGAATATTAACCAACCTTAGATCACTTCTCGTTAATACAAAAAGCCTTGCGATTTGTGCAAAAGAACTTAATTTCGGAAGCTATATGCGTTTATCAAAAGGGGAAGAAGAATCAAGAGGCAGACAAAATCAAAGTTTGCTTGCAGACAGCTTTGAAGCTTTTATAGGAGCATTATTTTTGGATCAGGGAACAGAAGTTGTTGCGGATTTTTTAAGCCATGTGTTGTTGCCAAAAGCCGATTTATATGTAAAAAATAAGGCTTTTAAAGACCCCAAAAGTCTTTTGCAGGAAAAAGTGCAATCACAAAAGCAAACCTCTCCGCTTTATAAGGTTATAAGCGAGCAAGGACCTGCACACTCTAAAATTTTCACAGTTGGCGCATATGTTAATAAGTCACTGCTGGGAAAAGGCGAAGGCAAGTCAAAACAGGAAGCCGAAGAAAACGCCGCAAAAGAAGCATTAATCTCTTTAAGCCTGGAGACGGCTATTGACCCCGATTTAATCGGGGTTGAGAAGAACAACAAATAATGGTAAAATAAGATTATGGCAGTTGTAATTAGATTATCAAGAACGGGAAAAAGAGGCGAAAGAAAATTCCGCATAGTCGTTAAAGAAAAGCGCAGCAGACGTGACGGAGCCGCAATTGAAACCCTTGGCTATTTTGAAAAAGGACCAAATGGGAAAAAAGATATCAACAGAGAACGTTACAACCATTGGCTATCAGTCGGCGCAGAACCAAGCATAACAGTTACAAAATTATTGGAATAAAAATATGAAAAAAGCATTAACGTATATTGTTTCTGCAATTGTAGACGATCCAAAACAGGTAGAAATAACCGAAGAAGAAGCAGACGGAGTAATTAATTTTACCGTTACCGTTGCAAAAGAAGATATGGGAAAAATTATTGGTAAAAACGGCAAGGTTATTAAAGCAATCAGAAATGTAGTAAAAATTCCGGCAATTAAGCAAGATAAAAAAATCTATATATCTCTTTCCGAAAATCCGCTACCACAAGTTTAAAATAAAATATTTTAAACTTAAAATATGAAAATTTCAATTCTTACACTTTTCCCGGAAATGTTCCAAGGTCCTTTTGACGTATCCATGATTAAAAAAGCCCAGGAAAAAAAATTGGTGGAAATCGAATACATTAATATAAGAGATTTTGGAATAGGTAAACATAGACTGGTTGATGATACGCCTTACGGCGGAGGAAACGGAATGGTATTAAGAGTAGATGTTTTATATAAAGCAATTGAGAGAGTAAGGAATAGTAAGTTAAAAAAAGATGAAGAAAAAATAATACTTCTTGGGGCACATGGCAAGACTTTTAATCAAAAAATAGCGGAAAAGTTTTCAAAACTTAAACATTTAATAATTATTTGCGGACACTACGAAGGATTCGATGAACGAATTAAGAATTTTGTGGACGAAGAAGTTTCTATCGGGGATTTTATTCTTACAGGCGGAGAAATTCCGGCAATGTTAATAACCGATAGCGTTGTAAGACTTATAAAAGGAGTTCTTAGAGACGGTTCGGCAGCTCTTGAGTCTTTTTCTCCTTTCCTTGAACATCCTCAATATACAAAACCACAAAAATATCAAGACTTATCCGTACCGGAAATTCTTTTATCGGGAAACCATAAAGACATTGAAACTTGGAGAAAAAAAGAATCAATAAGTATCACATCTAAGCTTCGACCGGATCTAATTAAGTAATTAAAATGGATTAGGATTAGTTTCTGCGCTCGAAGAAGCAGGAGCAGGTTGACTTACCGTTTGACTAACTCTTGTCACATTGTTCCAGGAAGAAAAATTAGCAATGGTAGATAGGCCCTGTTGAGATATCGGATTTATCGGCATACTACTATTAAATCCAAGCGGCGGAAAAGGCTTGTAATAAAAAAGGGCAGTAATTTCAGAAGTTATATTACTAACTTTTACACTTGTAATTTCAGATAAAGGAACTGTCTTATAGAGCTCTGTCATAAAACGGGTCACACCACTCACTCCTCCGTTAATTGTCAAAGACAGCTGTAGGGACGGATAAGACTGAATGTTCAAAGAAGGTTTAGTAATATCTCCTACTTGAAACTCATAATCTCCTAAAAAAACTCCGGATTTATTTGCCGCAACGGAAATACCGTTTAAAATAGCTTCAAAATCTTTGTTTGATGGAAGGGCACCGGATACAATTTGCAGCTGTGAATCCATTTGGGATTCATCCATGTTGGTTAATAAATTTAAATTATTTTTTAAAATGGCAAGCTTACTTGACTCTACTTTTGCCTGCTGCTGAGTATCTAAAAAATTTTGAAATTGAGGAATAATCACAAAAAGAAAAAGCAAAATACAAACGAAAATAACGCCGACCGGTAAAAGATATTCTTTATACCTGCGGTATAAAAACCAAAATGTTGTCGAATCTATATTAACTTTTTTTTTCATAACAATGTTGTTTTAAGCGAAAGAGAATAGCTTCCTGTTTTTTGATTAACAACCAGATTCTCTATTGTTAAACTGCTTATTACTTGTTTTTTTGCAGAAAGCTCCATCATGCTATTTAAAAATTTATCTATTAGCAAAAGAGAATTTGAACGAACAACAACTGTAACGTCTTTTTTGCCTAATTCAAGCGTGGTCGTAGAAAGACCCGGAGGCATTAATTGCAATAAAGTATTGATTGCGCTTGTGTAATTTTTTCTTTTTTGTAAAATATCCGATACATCCTTTACTCTATTATTTACAATTGCAAGTTTTGCGGCTTTTTTATTTAAGTATGATATGCTTTGGAGAGTAGAATTTTCATCTTTTTTTATCCCTTCCAGAGAGGTTTGACTATTAATAATAAAAATTATTATTGACAAAAACGCAACTATAGCAAGACTGATAACCGCTATTGCCCTAACCTGCTTTAGTCTTTTTTTTGCTTTTAAAGAATCTTCATCTTTATTTGAAACTAGATTAATATTGTTACTCATAATCTCTCATCGCAAGTCCTACGGCTATAGTATAATCGGAGGCGTTATCAAGAACTTCTTTAGGAACCGCTTGTGAAGAAAGAACCTTCCATGGATTGGCTATTGCCGTTTCAATACCTGAATTGTTAGCGAAAAATATCTCAATACCGGGAAGCTTTGCCGTTCCTCCCGAAAGCAAAATTTGTCTTATCGGAGTCTCGTCTTTATATTTTTGAGTGTAAAAAGCGAGCGATTTCTTGGCCTCCATTAAAATAGAATTAAGTATCGGTTCCGTTGCTTGGCCTATTTTCCCCCCTAAACTTTTTCCCGAAACACCATATACTTTCTTATATTCTTCTGCTTGAGCAGGGGTTAAGCCAAAATCCGTAGCAATAGCACGGTTAATTGCGCTTCCTCCCATTGACATTGAGTAGGTAAAAATCATTATACCGTTTCTAACAATTGCAAAGGACGTGCTTACCGCTCCTATGCTAATAATTAGAGTTGGGGGGAAATTTTCACCTAAAACAAGCGATCTTATCGTTGAAAGTATTTCTGTTTCCATTGAGTTAATGGTCAGACCTGCCATCAAAAGAATTTTTTGATATTTTTTAACCAGCATTGTCGGAGCACCAACCATTAAAACCTGCATTTTATCTCCCGAAGTTGGGTGATCTGGCCTTTTTAACACATTCCAAGTTAAAGTAACATTTGCTAAAGGAACAGGGATATATTGCTCTGCTTCCCAATAAATGGCCGAGGCTAGCTCTCTGTCGGACAAAACAGGCATTTCCAATACTTTTGTATAAACCTGATTTTCCGCCAAGGCAACATTAACATATTTTGAATCAATATGAGCATCGTTAACTGCTTTTCTTATTGTTTGCGCCATTTCCTCCTCATCAAGCGGAGATTCAGACAGCATTCCCTTTGCAGAAGAAGGAGCGATAAGGGAAGTTTTGTAGATATATCCCCCTTTTTGTCCTTCAAGAAAAACAAGTTTTATGGTTGTTGCGCCTATGTCAAGGCCAAACGGCTTTTTATTCATCCTATTTATTATTATTTACGGTACAAATAGATTATAAAGGTAGTATTCGGCAGGCAGCTCGGGGTAACCTTGAAAAACATTCACTTTGCGCTGTGTAGTTCCGGACGAACCAATGGCGGTAATAACCGATCCTTGAGAAGGAAAATTATCTGTACCATTTACTCCCATAACAGCACTCATATAAAGGGGGACTATTCTTGCTACTAGTCCGCCGCCGCCTGCTACGCCACCATCACCAACCGGTATAGTAGCCTGATAATAGAATGTCCTGCCGGCTATAGCGGCTTGAGACGAATTAACAAATGCAAAATGGTTTTGTCCGCTTCTTGTTTGACAGGGGTCAAAAGCATACTTTGACAAGATTGGGGATAATTTTTTTCCGGCTATAACAACTACCTCAAGTGCCGCATTGCTACATCCCCCGGACGAATCACCCCAGTAAACAGTAAAGCTACCCGAACTTGGATAATAAGGGCTTTGGTAAAGCCTTGCGGAATCACTTGAATAAACAGTTAACCAAAGATCGATTCCACTACTTTGTAAAAGAGAATTACCTCCGTTTAATAAGAACGTTTTTCCGCTAACAATATTTACTACCGTAGAATATTTCGTGTCTTGGGAAATAGAGGTAATAGGAATTGAGGTATTTGATTTTAACGCCTGTTCTATTCCGGCTTCAGCCGCAGAAAGAGCTTTTTGAGAGCTTGCCTGTTCAGTTGAATTACGAAAACTGGTAATGCTTTTTGAAGCTATAGATAAGCCTACAGTTAAAGCGACAACCATAACTAAAACGACAATTAAAAGCGCTTGTCCGGTTTGGTAATTTAATTTTTTAAAAAAGCTTATTTCCGGCATATAAAAGACGTACAATTATAGAGTAGCAAGCATATAACCTTCTGTCAACTCCATGGCTAATTGAGCTTAATTAAAGATTATTATTTCTTAGCGTAACCGAGGTACTAAATGGAATAGTTGCTTGTTTTTCCGCAAAACTGCTTGTAGTATTTGCAGATAAAATAAAGTTTATTTCAATTGTAGGAACCTGGCCAAAATTATTTTGCGTACACGCAAAAGAACATGAAACAAGCGAAACAGTCGAAGCGTCTATTAAAGATGCGCCGTTTGAGGCAATAGTTGAATTACTACAGGAAAAAATTGTTTGACCGCCGTCAAACGAAGTTATTTTTATATAACTATAAGAGATAGGTGCAGGAGTGGGGGATGGAGAAGGAGGAATATCTTGAATACAGTTGGTTGTATAAGAAATCCCATCGGCACTCATACCGTTAAAACTTTGAGCATAAATAAGCATTTTTGACATTTGTGTAATTGCAACATTGCCATTTTGCCTAACATTATCTATAACATTAGATTTACTTCCTCCGCGTAAAGAGGAAATAAGAATACCGGCCACAATAACCCCTACAACAACTACAATTGCTATAACTGCCAAAAGTTCTATTAGCGTATAGCCTTCTGAATTGAAAATTGAAAATTGAAAATTGAAAATTCGTTTTCTCATGGCAATGAAACACTGCTATTATGATTAGATAGGCACGAATTAAGCATAACATTATGGCAATAAGGATCATTTAAACTACACTTACTGTCGGACCAGGAAACTATCACTGTAATCCCTATGCTTCCACTAGAGCAGGTTATTTTAGAAGCTTGCGCAATATCTACTTCGCGGACAAAAATTCCGTAATTCTGGCCGCAAAAAGTGCCTGACGGATTTTGACTGCAAGAACCTGTTAAGGAACCAAGAAGGCAAGGGGTAGCATCTCCTTTAGCAAGACAATACCTGCCGGCAGCATACCCGGAAAACGTTATCCAACTGGATTGACTTATCTGGCGCATAGTTTCCAATGCTTCTTGCGCGTATTGAGTCGCCAAATTTTGATTTTTTGTATACTGCACATTATTAAGAGCAGAAATAACAGCAACCGCAATGGCAGATAAAACCAAAACCGCCGCTCCCAAAGCAATCAAAGCTTCGATTAAAGTTTGACCTTGCTGTTTTAATAATTTTATATTGGAAGTCATATGAATTTTAGTAGGAAATTGTAACCTGACCGTAATATTGCTCAACTCCGCTTACTATTGAAGTATTTGTAGCCGAAGAGGAAACGAAACTACTTCCGCCGCCTCCGCCTCCACCTGCCCCTCCACCTCCGCCATAATAGCCTCCACCACCGCCGCCGCCACCTGAATAATTAGCAATGCCGTTGCCGCCTGTACCCAAAATACCGTTACCGGCAAATTTACTATAACTACCGGCTCCACCGTTTCCTCCCACAGTCTGTGTTCCACCTTTTCCACCGGTAGTACTAGTGTTGCCGGCTCCTCCGGAAAGTCCTCCGCCGGTTCCGCCTATAGCACCAGCTGTAGTTTGATAATAACTCCCACCGCCTCCGCCGCCTGCTGCAATAAGTATTCTGTTGGAAAGAGCAGTTCCACCTAATCTTATATCAGACGCACCGCCGCCCGAACCGCCTGCGCTACCACCGTTACCGGCAGCTCCCGTCCCTCCACCGTTATATCCGCTTGAAGCTCCTACATAAACATAAACTGCCTGTCCGGAAGTAACCGTAAATGTTCCCTTTGCTTGGCCGCCATATCCGCCTTTTCCACCCAAAACGCCATTCGTTGATGTAGGCGCTGTTTTCCCTGCTGCGCCAAGAGCGTCTACTGTTATTTTTGTCACTCCGGCCGGAACTGTCCATGTTTGCACGTTTCCCGTATAAACGAAAAGTTTAGCTGTTGGCGTTGGGACAGGCGTTGGGGAAGCCGTTGGACCTGTCGTTGGAGTTGGAGTAGGAGTTGAATTAAAAGTTGCAATAGGAGTAGGTGTCAATGTAGCAATAGGAGCGCATGTTGATATTTGTAATTGGACCAAAGACCCTCCGCCCATGCTTACACATCTTGACTGACCATAACCTGTTAAAGCAATCACTCCACCGCCTTTAATCCCGCCTGTTAAAACAGGAAAAAATACCGTATTTGTAGTTGTTTTATTAAGATCAAAGTTTACGCTGGTTGGTAAAGAAACTTTATTGGTAGAAGCGCCAAAAGGATTAGCTAAGGAATCCGAGCAAACAGCCCAAATTGTATAACTATTGGGCTTATTGACTGTATCTATAACCACTTCATATCCTTGCAAAACCTGACTCTCGCACCCGGCAGGCTTAGTTTGAGAAAGAGCACGTGATTTTGCCATATTAATTGTTGCTTCCAAATTTGAACCCGCAGACTGCACTACCTGAACCCTACTGTAATCAACAAATGAAGCTATGCCTATTGTCGAAAGAATCGAAATTACCGTAAAAACAATAATCAGCTCAAGAAGAGTAAATCCTACGGAATTAAAAATTGATTTTCTTTTTCTCATGGGTTATTTACCACAAAATAAGTTGGTGGGCTAGATATACAACCGCTTCCTACTCCCAGTGGAGGAGCAGCTGTTCCTTGCTTGTCACCTGCATTTTCAAGACAAGCTTGAATATCATAAGTTATCCCACCGCTTTGATAAAGATAATTACCGGTATTATAATAATCTGTGCCAAAAGGATCGCAAGGGACTTTAGTCATGTAGGTAATAGCCCCATCTGCACTAACAAATTTATTACCGCAAGTTGAGGGGAAATTCCCATTACCAACGCCCGAAACAGGATAAACTCCCTGATCTGCTCTATAAAGCTCCAATGCGGATTGAATTTGCCTTAAATCGGCTTTTCTTTGCGCATCTCTTGCTCTTTGTCTTACGCCGACAAAATTAACCATCAGGAGAGTTGCTAAAACACCAATAATGGCGATAACAATAAGCAGCTCTATTAGAGTAAAACCCTTTTTAAAATTCTTAATTCTTAATTCATAATTCATAATTCATAATTCATAATTCATAATTCATAATTCTTTTTACGGCGAAACATTGGGAGTCGATACTCCGAAATTGCATGGTCCTCCACAGGAATTTGCTCCTATATTATTTGTTTGTATGCTATTACACTCATTGCTTGCCATATTTTGACAACTTTGCGGGTCTTTGCTTCCTCTATCCAGACTAGCATATAAAAAGTATGATTGTCCAGTTGAGTAATAAACATAATGCTTAGAAGCAACCGGATCTTTTGGCACAAGATTCATGTACGGCTGCCACGCTTTTCCCCAATCAACAGTTGTCGGAGTTGTTTGTCCCGGAACAGTAATTTTATAAAGCGGTGCCGTAATAGAGGATAGGGGATAGCTGCCGTTATCCTGATAATAAGTTTCTAAAGCTTTTTGAAGCTGTGATAAGTCTGATTTTCTTCTTGAATCATTTGCTTTTTGAAATTGTACAAGCGGATTAATTGCCACTAATCCTACAACTGCCAAAATAGACAATATACCGATGACAACAATCAACTCGACAAGCGTAAACCCTTTATTTAAATTTCTTATTTTTCTAGTCATTATTTTGTACACCTGCAACCATTGCAAGTAGGACTACTATTGATTGACCCGACTGAATAACAAGCAAGACCGCTACTTGGAGTATATATATCGCACTGACTGGCAGGAAATATGCTATTACAAATCCCATTGCTTACTGCAAAATAACTATTAGGCGAACAATCACATGCCACCGGCGTTGGAGTAGGGGTTGTTACCGGCGTTGGAGTCGGAATAGGTGTCGGTGTAGGGGTTGTTACCGGCGTTGGAGTCGGAATAGGTGTCGGTGTCGGAACGGGAGTTGGCGCAGGAGTGGCAAATGAAGAAGACGGTAATGAATTTGCTGCTATATAATCACAATCTACTTTTCCCGATACAACACAATAATTATAGCCTAAGCTCTTAAAATTTATTGGCACACACTGCTTACCGGTGCTATCGGTCATCTGCGTTAACGAACATGTAGTTTGTACTCCTTGGGTTGAAGACAATTTAGCAAATAGTACATTCCATTGGGGATTAGTTTGAGCAATATCTGTTTGATAAAGATATGAAGCGCCATAGCCATTTAAATAATCAGGGTCTTGAGGAACTTTTTGAATATATACTGTTGAACCGCTGTTAAGCGATATTCCCATTGTTAAAGATGTGGGGTAATGATTATTGTCGCTATAATAATTATCAAGTGAATTTCTTATTTGTGACAAATCATGCTGTCTTTGTGCGTCTTTTGCCTTTTGAAGCTGTTTTATCGGATTAAGCGTTACTATAGACATCGTGACCAAAACCGAAAGAATAAAAATTACTACTACTAACTCTATTAAAGTAAACCCTCTATTGTTGAATTGTTGAATTGTTGAATTGTTGAATTTAGTTTTCATAACAATATAGCAATTTAACAATGAAGCAATCTATTTTTATATTCCAAGAAGTATTAAAACGTGAGAGTAAATGAATTCTCCCCAAAAAAGAGCTATCAAAGAACCCATTATTAAAAAAGGACCGAAAGGAATAGACTCTTTTATGGACTTTTTTTTCTTCCATAGAATTAGTATGATACCCAATAATGCTCCTGTCAAGAATGCTATATATAAGGCTAAAATAATCTTCGGAAAACCCAAAATTAGTCCGAGTAAAAACACCAGTTTTACGTCTCCAAAGCCCATACCTTTGCCTCTGGTAATCAAAAATAGTGCGAGGAAAAAGGCAAAAGCTCCGAAAGCGGAAGATAAATGAATTATGAATAATGAATTATGAATTGTGAATAAATATGCAAGAGTAATAATAATTGCGGGAAAGATGACCTTGTCGGGAATAATACCAAATTTCAAATCTTCAAAGAAAATGATAATAAAACTTGAAACAATAAATAGATAATAAACCAGGCTGATTAAGGTTTGGGGATTAAAGATTAAGGAATTGAAAATTAAGAATTGGCTAATTGATTGAAAATTGAAAATTGAAAATTGAAAATTAAGTCCATAAACAAACACAAATGTGGTTAAGAATAAAATTCCCGTAGAAAACTCTATGATAGGGTAAAATACACCAATGGACTTATGACAGTATCGGCATTTTCCTTTCAAAAACAAAAAAGAGAATAAGGGAATTAAATCATACCAGGTAAGTTCCTTTTTACAAAACTCGCAATGCGATCTTCCCTTTGCAATTGTTTCCTTACGCGGCAACCTATCAATAATTACGTTTAAAAAAGAACCAACAAATAGTCCTAATACAAATAAAAACATTACCTTATTAGTATAACAAATTAAAAGAAAAAATGAGGTTTACTGTGTGCACCAGAAGCAGGTGTTATCAAGAGCAGTTGCACTTGGACATGCGGCTCCTATTGCGGCTCCTGCAGAGTCAATCCATTTTGTGTCAGGAGCTGCTTTTTGAGATTTTGATGTTGGGCTAAAGCAGACTATAACGTTTGTAGCATTACCATTATTCCAACTTACATATACTTTACCGAGATCATTTAAATTTGATGTAAAAGATGCTTTTAATTCGCCTTCGGAAATCAGACTTCCGCCTGGAGCGTTTTGAAGGCAAGCTAACATTCCTGCTGTATTAAGTTTAACACCTGTAATTGCACCTGCACTTAGACCGGTACAGTTTGTATTTGTATTATTGGCTATGCTAGTTGCATCATTCCAGGGAAATGAACCGTGCGTAGTATAGTACCTTACCAAACCTGTTTGAAATTCTACACTGATATTTTTTATTTTTGCGTCATCTGCTTTTTTAAGCTGTTCAAATGGATCAATTGTTGCAACTAATGCTGCTGCTAAAACACCGAGGATTCCGATTACAACCAAAAGTTCGATGAGTGTAAAGCCTTTTGAGGATTTCAGTAAGTTCTTTAGCCGGGCAGTTAATTTTTTCATGTCTATATCCAATGTAAACATTTTTAAATACCTTGTCAAGTACCAATTTGAAGCTAAGTTTTACTGAATTGATGAAATTAAACTATAAATTGGTGTGATAACAGAGATAATTAAAAAGGCAACACCAATACCTAAAATAATCATAATAAAAGGCTCCATTGCCGTTGTTAAAGTTTTAACCGTTTGGTCAACGTCTCTTTCAAAATATTCCGAAGCTTTTGTTAAGGATTCATCTACTTTTCCTGTTTGTTCTCCGATTTTTACAAGCTGAATAAGAATTGGCGGAAAAAGAGGATAAACAGACATCGCGTCTCCAATCGTAACGCCTTTTTCCACTTGCTTTGAGACGTCTTTAATCGCATTCCTGTAGTGTATATTTCCGGCCGTATCGGCAGTTTCCAAGAGCGAATCAACTACCAAAGTTCCTGTTCCGACTAAAAGACCGAAAGTCCTTGAAAATTCGGCCAAAATTGTCTGCTCTATAAGTTTTCCAAAAACCGGCAGCTTTAAAACTATACTATCTACTATTAGTTGTCCTTCTGTTGTTTTGTGCCAACGCCTAAATAAAGTTACGCCACCTGCCAAAACAGCTAATACAACCGGCCAAAAAGTTTGGACAAAATTAGACAAACCTACTATTATCTGTGTTGGCAAAGGAAGGGGAACATTAAGGTTTTTATATAACACTGTGAGCTGGGGAATAACAAAAATCATCATAACAAACATAACTACCGCCATAAGAACTACTACTATAATCGGGTACATAAGCGCAGATTTTATCGTGCCTTTCAGCTTTGCACTTTTTTCAAGATTATCGGCAAGCCTTGAAAGAACTTTATCCAAAAGTCCCGAAGCTTCTCCCGCTTTAATCAGGGAGATATAAATGCTTGAAAAAACCGTGGGAAATTTTGATATTGCTGCGGAAAAAGGCTTACCTTCTTCAACATCGTTAATAATGCTGTTTACTACCTCCTGCATGGCTGCACTTTGCACCTGCTCTTTTAAAATCGACAATGCACGCATTAAAGTAAGACCGGAAGCAAGCATTGAAGAAAGCTGTCTGGTAAAAATGATTAAATCCGAAGACTTTACTCGGCTCATCATCGGCAAAATCCTCGCTAAAGGATTTTCCTGTTCCGGCGTAATATGAATAGGCATCAGCTCTTTGCTACGAAGATATTGAGCCGCAGCGTTTATGTCGTTAGCCTCAATTATGCCTTGTTCTGTTTTTCCATCTTTTGTTGCGGCTTTATAATGAAGTCTCATCCCGTTAGAAAAACCTCCCTCCTAAAAGATTCATTAAATTTAATGTGATCTAATTTAAACATATTTTCTAACGGGATCATAATTTAACCTACTAAACGCAGCAAGTCTTCGGGGCGCAAGGAATAGCTTTTCGCCATCTCAAGACTGATGCTGCCTGACAAAACTAACGCCGCTAAAGAAGATTCTAAGGAGATCATACCTGCATCTTGCGAAGTTTGAATAATCGAATCTATCAGATGTGTTTTTCCTTCCCTTATTGTACTTGCTATTGCATTAGTTCCAAGCAAAACCTCAACTGCCGGTATTCTTCCGCCGCTTATTTGCGGCAAAAGTCTTTGTGAGACTATACCCTTAAGCGTCGAGGCAAGTTGAGTTTTTATCTGACCTTGCTGGGTCGAAGGAAAAGAATCTATAATTCTATCTATTGTTTGCGAAGCCGAATTGGTGTGCAAAGTTGAAAGCACTAAATGTCCTGTTTCCGCAATTGTTATTGCGGCAGAAATTGTTTCGGGATCTCTCATTTCTCCGACTAAAACAACGTCGGGGTCTTCTCGAAGCGCCGATTTTAAAGCCGTCGGCCACGAATGAGTATCAATGTCCATTTCTCTTTGCGAAATTATGCTTTTTCCAGCAGGATAAATATATTCAACCGGGTCTTCTATGGTTAAAATGTGGGCAGATCTTTTAAGATTAATTTCATTGATAATTGCCGCCAAAGTTGTTGATTTTCCGTGGCCGGTTGGGCCGGTAAGTAAAATAAATCCTTGTTTTAAATCCGCAAACGAATGGAGTATCTTTGGCAAACCAAGTTCTTCGATTGTTCTAATATTTGGCAGCAAAAAACGCAATGCGGCAGACAAAAAACCTCTTTGGTAATAAATATTTACCCTGAACCTGCCTAAATTCCCATAATCGCCTCCGCCAAATCCAAAAGAAAAATCAAGCTCTTTATTATTTATAACCAATTCTTTCTGGGCAGGCGTAAGTAAAGAAAAGATCATGTTTTCGACAATTTCATGAGTTAATGCAGCATAATTTGAAATATATCTTAAAGAACCGTCTATCCTGATAACAGGCGGAATACCCGGCAAGATATGCAAATCGGATGCGTTGTTTTTTATTGTTAAATTTAATAATTCGTTAATATCCATACTGTTTAGTTATTAGTAATTAGCGTCTAGCGTTTAGGCAACTATACCCTATACGATATTTTCTATACGCTATTCCTGTGCGACTCTTAGAACTTCTTCTACTGTTGTTATTCCTTGCAACACTTTAATATAGCCGTCCTGTTTCATTGTAATCATTCCCTCTGCAATTGCTTCTTTTTCTATTGTACTACTATCGGGATTTGACAATACAAGTGCGGTTATTTTATCCGTAACGGGAAGTGTTTCAAAAATTCCCACTCTTCCCAAATAACCGGAACTACCACAATCTTCGCAGCCTTTTCCTTTATAAAGCTTTAACTCGCCGTTTGCAGCAGGAAAAAGATTACCTAAAACAGATTTCATTTCTGCAACTATTTGCGGTAAAGGGGCATAGCTAACTTTACAATGATCGCAAATTTTTCTGACAATTCTTTGTCCTAAAATAGCAGTCATTGTGGACGCCAATAAGAATCTTTCCGCGCCTAAATCTACAAGACGGGGAAGTGCGCCGGCGGCGTTTGAAGTATGCAAGGTTGAAAATACCAAATGTCCGGTTAGAGCGGCTTGAATAGCCAATTCCGTAGTTTCCTGATCGCGGATTTCTCCGACAAGAATAATATTCGGGTCTTGCCTAAGAAACGATCTTAAACCGGTTGCAAAAGTAAGACCCACCGCAGGATTTATCTGCACTTGGTTAATTCCGGGCATTTGGTACTCAACCGGATCTTCCAGCGTCATAATATTAACTCTTGTTGTGTTAAGTTTATTTAAAACCGAGTAAAGAGTTGTGGTTTTTCCACTTCCTGTCGGACCTACAACCGTAATAATTCCGTGGGGCTTTAACATTGCGGTTTCGAGATTCTTTAACGAAACACCGGTTAAACCTAACTCCTGAAACGAAGGTACGCCGCCTGATTTACGTAAAAGCCTCATAACTATTTTCTCGCCAAAAACCGTGGGAAGAACCGAAATACGAAGGTCAACTTCTTTATCTTCAACTCTAAAATTAAAACGTCCGTCTTGGGGAGTACGATGTTCATCTATTTTCATTTCGGAAAGGATTTTAATCCTTGAAAGAACCGATTCCTGGACGCTTTTGGGAAGACTTAACCTGTCATATAAAATTCCGTCAATTCTGTAACGCACCCTAACCCTATCTTCTTGAGGTTCGATATGAACGTCAGATGCTCTGCTGGTTACCGCATACTCAAGAATCGTTGAAACAATTTTGGCAACCGGAGCAGATTTTATAATCTGGGCAATGTCTTTACTGTCAACTGTTTTAATTTTGTCATATTCTTCGGATTCCTTTATTGCTTCTCCAACTTCTCCGACTATTTCTTGTCTGTATTGCTGATTAATTGCCTTCGCTACGTCCGCTGCGCCCGCGGCAAAAGATTTTACAACAAGACCTGTTTTCTGACGGATAAAAGACAACGCATCTAAATCTACGGGATTACTCATGGCAATGGAAAGAGTTTTAATTTTGTCGTCGTACATAAACGGAACTAGGGAGAATCTTTCGGCAACTGCTCTGGAAACAAATGCCAAAGCCTGTGGAGAAAAAGAAGTACTCTCTAAATCGATAAACGGGATTCCCAAAAGCTTTGCCTTGGCTTCGGCCATATTTTGCTCGGTTACATAATTAGCAGTAGTTAAAATTGATTCATCCGAGACGTTTTGCGTTGCGCTTTTTACCCTTACATCGTTATATTGCTCTTGTGTTAAGAGGTGCTCGGCGAGCAAAATGTCGCTTAATGTTTGATTTTTTGTCGGAGTTTGAGTATCACTGGGCATTACTATTATAGTAAGGTAAAATATGATATAAAGTCAATATAATGCAGAGCTTCTTAGTAATCGGCAAGCCAATAGAAAAAGCAAAAAATTACGCTTTGGATTTTTGTTTAAAAAGCAAAATAGACAAGATTGATATAACTCTTATTGAATCTGAAAAAGCCGTAGGCATTGCGCAAGTCAGGGATTTTCAAAAAAGAATTTTTCTTAAACCTCTTAAAAGCGAACAAAAAGCAATAATTTTAAATGCCGGTAATGGATTAACACTTGAATCACAAAACGCGCTGTTAAAAGTTTTGGAAGAACCACCAAAGAATACTATTATAATACTACTCGTAGAATCAGACGAATCGGTTTTACCAACCATTCTTTCCAGATGTAAAACTATTTCTCTTGAAAAAGACATTGTTGAACAAAAAGATTTAGATGAATACGTAAAAATTTTCCTGTCCTTAAAAAATAACGGAGTAGGGGACAGATTAAAATTAGCCGAAGATCATTCAAAAGACAAAGAAACTGCTCTGCGGTTTATCGAAGGGCTGATATTGTCCACGGAAAATGTTTTAAGAACTTCACCAAAAAAGGACTTGGCCGACGCAATAAAGCTGATGCAAAAAACTTATACCGAAATAAAAACCACAAATGCAAATTTACGCTTGGCAATGGAAAATTTACTTTTAAATTTATTTAATTAAATGGTATAATCGCTAAGTCTTATGACAGAAATTCCAAAACCCGTAGATAAAGAAACCGCTTTAACTCCGCAATCGAATTCAGAATTGAGATTCGCTATATTGCCTTGGCTTAAAATATCAAAAATTACCTCGCTTCCCCCCGAGACAACAGAACAGTCTCCTGAAGAATCCCATAACTCTGCTTGGGAAGATGCCAGACGCAAGGCAATGGAAAATCCTGTTCTTAAACAGAGAAAGATTTTTGGACACAGAATTTTTTAATTCTTGCAGGAAAATCTTCCAAAAAATTTAACGGTAAATTAGCATGAAAAATTTGGATTTTAAACTTCTGGTATAATAACGCGATGGGAAATTCTGTTGAAATAAAAGATGGACATGAGAGGATATTTAGTCCTGCTTTACAAAAAGCTTTTCATGTCAGGTCAAGTTATGTTATTGGCGAAAAAAGAGGAAATGATTATATGACAACAACTTTTACTATTTTTGAAGACGGTTCGGTTTTAAGTCTTGTTAATCCCGATGACCAAGCCTTTCCAAAAACAGTAGGAAAAAATGGCACCATGGTTAAAGACCCATCGGCTCCGGAGCTATACATGATTAGATATGAACCCCTTATAGAAACTACTCCCAAAACAAAATAGCCCCTCGGAAAATTTGGTTT
>Ga0315281_10003947_pt1 | contig 21640 bp, 22 predicted proteins | sample YL17G07_0_MG_FD_204540 | JGI IMG/M metagenome (GOLD analysis project Ga0315281, IMG submission 204540) | Sediment microbial communities from Yellowstone Lake, YNP, Wyoming, USA - YL17G07_0 | ecosystem: Environmental > Aquatic > Freshwater > Lake > Sediment | place: USA: Wyoming | collected... | reverse complement strand
TGCCGTCCAGCGTTCCGCTCGACCAGACCTCGACGATCAGCGCGAGCCCCGCCAGCGAGCACGCGAGCGCGGCCCAGATCCGGCGCCGTACCGGCTGGTGCATGACGTAGTGCGCGAACAGGGCGACGATCAGGGGCGCGAGGTACTGGAGCAGCAGGGCGATCCCGATGGGCAGCCGGTGGATCGAGATGAAGTAGAGCCACTGCACCATCGCCACGCCGCCGATCCCGAACGCGGCGAGGAACGGCAGCTCGCGGCGCGTGACCCGCAACGAGCCGGGCCGCCAGAGCGCGATCGCGAGCGCGAAGCCGACGAACGCGCCGATCGAGCGCACCTGCACCAGCTCCACCGCGGAGATCCCCGAGGCGAGCACGACCTTGGAGACGGTGCCGTTGAGCCCGAAGAGCGTCGCCGCGACGAGCACCATCGCGTAGCCGACCGCCGGCTTCGCCTGGTGGCCGCGCGCGCCGGGAATGTACGGCAGGTCGACGATGGGGCGAGGCTATCGGAGCGCGGCCGGCGCGCTCAGGCGCTGCCGCCCGAAGGCGTCGCGGCGGCGCCGGGTGCCGGGGCTCCCCAGCCACGTGTCCGGCTCTCCGCGCCGCCGCGAGCTTCGGCTCCCTGCGCCTCGGTTGCGAGGAGGAGAGGGCAGGGGGTCTTCGCCGCCAGCGACCGGGCCCAGCCGCCGGCGATGACGACGTCGGCGCGGAAGGTCTCCGCTGCCCGCACGACGCACTCGCCGCGGTCGCCGGAGACGAGCTCGAGCTCGGCCGCGACGCCGTGCTCCCAGGCGCGCTGCCGGGCAGCGGCGAGCGCGGGCTCGTACCAGGCGTCCTGATGGCGCTGGAGCACGGGCGCAGCCGATCCCAGACGGCGGAGCCGCCGGCGGGCCGGCGGCCGGACGCACACGACGGTGAGCTCGAGGTCGAGCGTGCCGGCGAGCGAGATCCCGAGGTCGAGGGCCGCGTCGTCGTCGGGCGAGCCGGCCAGCGCGACGAGCCCGGCCCGGAGGTGAGGAACTGCCCGCATCTGGGCGGATCCTAGAAGCAAAGGTACACAAGATGGTAATTTCGGACAGCAGCGCTTCTTTCCTCCGCGCGGTCTTCGCCGCGCCAGTGCGCGCGGAGGCTAGGCGAGCCCCGGCCCGTCGCGCAGGATCCAGAACAGCATTGCTTCCGACTCGCCGAGATTGCGCCAGCCGCTGATGCCGCTGCGCTCGGCGAGGAGCGTCTCGCCCCGGCGCAGCACCGGACGGCCGCCGGCGAGCGAGACCTGCACGAGCCCCTGCGCGACCGCGACGAGCTCGACGCCCTTGTGAGCCGTCGGCGGCGTCGCCGAGGCGCCCGGCGGGAGTACCACGACGTAGGCACGGAGACCGGCCTCGGGGTCGTCGAGGAGGGGCAGCGCGACCGCCTTCGCGCCGGGCCGCCGCTGCGGGTGGTCGCGGCGGCCGAGCCGGTAGCCGGCGGCGGCCTCGCCGCGCAGGAACTCGTCGAGCGTGACGTTGAGCTTTCCCGTCAGCTCGAGCAGCGTCTCGAGCGAGAGCCCGCGCCGGCCGCGCTCGGCCTGCGAGATCGCGCTCGGCGACACGCCGGCCAGCCCTGCGAGGTCGGCCTGGTTGAGGCCCCGCTGGAGACGGACGGCGCGCAGGGCGGCGCTGAGGCGCGCCGCGGCCGGCGCGGCCGACAGCTGGGGCAGGCCGTCTCGCACGCGGTAGCGGAAGATCGTGCCGGCGACGCCCGGGCGCCGGCCCTCGGCCTGGGCGATGCGGACGCGGTCGTCGGAGAGCGCGATCACGCACTGCGTCACGTCCGAGATCGGCCGTCGCAGCCGGCTCGAGGCCTCGCCGGGGCCGAGCGACCAGTACGCGATCGCTCCCACCTCGAGCAGCAGCGGGCAGCAGCGGCCGAAGAAGCGTTCGGCCAGCTCGACGCTCCACGCCCGGGCCATCGCGTTGAGCGAGTCGAAGAGGAGGAGGCTGCGCTCGGCCGCGTGGCAGCGCCTGCCGATCTCCCCGAGCAGCGCGGCCGGCTGCGCGAGTGTCGAGCCCGGGCGCGCGTCGAGCTCCTCGAAGCCGGGGAAGCGCTCCCGCACCAAGGCCGGCTCGCTCTCGACCGCGACATAGACGGCGAGGTCGTAGCCGGGGGCGAGGGCGGCGATCGCCCGGTAGAACGGCTCCGCCGAGGCTCCTTCGCCGAGCTCCCACACGACGTTGTCGCCCCAGTAGAGCCCGCCGAGCGCGAGGTCGAGCTCGGGCAGGCCGGTCTGCGCGGTCGCGTCGTCGTGCAGTGTCGTCTCTGGCATCGGCGCCGAGGCAACCTTCGCACAGCGAGCCCGCCGGTGCCCGGCGGAGCGACCGCCTACACTTGGCCGACGGGACGTAGCGCAGCCTGGTAGCGCACCCGCTTTGGGAGCGGGAGGCCGCGAGTTCGAATCTCGCCGTCCCGACTGCTACTCCGCGAAGAGCTCCGCCAGCCCCTCCGCGCGGCCGACGACCGGCTCGTAGCCGAGCTCGCGGCGGGCCTTCTCGATCGAGACCGTCCGCTCGAGGCCGACGAACCAGACCGCGGTGCGCGTCAGCGGCGGCTGCCCCGGCAGGCGCAGCGCGCGCCACGCCGACTCGCCCGCCGCGGCGATCCCACGGGCGACGGGGCGCGGCAGGGAGCGCCCGGGCGGGACGACGCCCGCGGTCGCGAGCAGGTCGGTCGCGAACGCGCGCAGCGGCACGTCGTCGCCGTCGGAGACGTGGTAGGCCTCGCCCGCCCGGCCGCGCGCGGCCGCGAGCACGAGGCCCTCGACGACGTTTGCGACGTGTGTCGTCGAGATCAGGTGCCGGCCGCCGCCCACCCAGACGAAGCGCCCGTCCCGCACGGCCTGCGCCATCAGCGGCCGGATCGTCCGGTCCCCGGGCCCCCAGATGAAGCCCGGGCGGACGACGACCGTCTCGATGCCGGACGCCTCGCCCAGGACGAGCTCGGCCTGCGCCTTGGTCGCCGCGTAGACCGAGCGCGAGCGCGGCCGTAGCGGCCACGTCTCGTCGGCGTGCATGAGCGGCGGTCCGGAGACGAGCACGGCCTCGCTCGAGCAGTGCACGAGGCGCCGTACGCCGGCCGCGACACACGCCTCCAGCACGTTGCGGGTCCCCTCGACGTTGACGCTGACGTACTCCTCGCGGGGGCCCCAGTCGCCGACCCGCGCGGCGCAGTGGAAGGCGAGCCCGCAGCCGCGCGCGGCGGCCGCGAGCGAGGCGGGGTCGCAGACGTCTCCCGGAACCGGCTCCGCGCCGGCACGCTCGAGGGCCGCCGCCGAATCGTCCGAGCGGGCGAGCGCGCGGACGGCGTGTCCCTCCGCGAGCAGGCGGCGGACGAGGTGGGCGCCCACGAAGCCCGACCCGCCGGTCACGAGCACGGTGCTCACCGGCGGGACGCTAGCGGTCAGTCGCGGCGGTCGTCGCCGGTGCGCCGGTCGAAGCCGGTGCGCCGGTCGAGCCCCGAGCGGCGGTCGTCCTCGGGCGGGTCGCGCGGCTCGAGGCGCCGCTCAAGCCACGAGCGGCGATCGGATCCGTCCCGCCGGTCGGATCCGGAGCGCTTGTCGGAGCGGCCGGGCCGGAGAAGGCCGGCGAGCCGGCCGAGGAGCGCGGAGAGGATGCTCATTTGCGCTTCGTTCGTGCCGAGTGCTGTGAGTCCTCCGCGGCGATGTCCTGCTCCCCGAGGAAGCGGCTGAAGTAGACGGCGAAGGCGGCGAAGAAGACGATCGCCTGCTCGCTCGCCATCGTCACGCCCGCGAGCTGCTGGTCGGCGAGCGGCGAGAGCCCCCAGAGCCGCTCCGGCGCGTGCACGTAGAAGGAGTACGCGGCGTCGGGGAGCAGCGCCAGCAGTAGGCCGATCGGGCTGGCGAGCACGAAGGCGGCGAAGACGTAGCCCGCGCGCCGTCCGGTGGCGAGGCGGTGCGGTGCGTCGTGGAGCACCGGCCACCAGAGCGCAGCGCCGGTGAGGACGTAGAGGACGTGCTCGAGGTCGAGGAGCGAGTGCGGGCGCTCGAGGGCGGCGTCGTAGAGCCAGGGCAGGTGCCAGAGCATGTAGTTGGCGACCCACACCGTGAGCGCGACGGCGGGGCGCGTCACGGCCAGCACGGCGCGCCGGGCGCCCAGCGCGGCCGCGAGCGCGGGCGGGAGGCCGAGCACGGCGAGCGCGGGCGCCCACTCGGCCAGCACGACGTTCTGGAGCAGGTGCACGGTCAGCAGGTAGCCCATCCCCAGCGTCTCGACCGGCGTCACCGAGACGGCGAGCAGCAGCGCCGCCGCGGCGAGGAAGCAGGCGACCCGGAGCCGGCTCGCCGGGAAGCGGCGCAGCGCGAGAACGTAGGCGGCGGTCGCGGCGGGAACGGCCACGAGCGCCTCCGGGCTCCACGACCACGCGTACGGATCCACGCCGCTACGCTACTCGCGCGCTCCCGCGCGGGCGTAGCTCAATGGTAGAGCCCCAGCCTTCCAAGCTGGTTATGCGGGTTCGATCCCCGCCGCCCGCTCTCGCTTCCCCGGGCGCGTCCCCTCCCGGCCGGCGGAGCCGGCCTCCGGGGCCGCTCGCGCCCCTCGCGGCGCTCCGGTCGGGGGCCCGTGCTAGCGCACTGTTCCCCCTCCCTACGCACCGCGAGGGACGCGCCGGGAAAGCGAGAGGGCTGCCTCTCGCGGTCGCCGCCCGCTCTCGCTTCCCTGGCCGCGCGGCTCCCGCCGGGCGGAGCCCGGCTCCGCCGCGCTCGCCTCGCTCGCGCCGCTCCGGTCGGGGGCCCGTGCTTGCGCACTGTTCCCCCTCCCTACGCACCGCGAGGGACGCGCCGGGAAACCGAGAGCAAGCTCTCGCTTCCCTGGCCGGACGGCTCCCGCCGACGGTGTTCGTAGCTCCCCGCGACGGCAATCCGGGGGCCCACTGACGCACGTTGACCAGGCAGGAACCATCATGGTTACAGGCAACATGTTTGTTGCCTCTGCGGCAAGGACCCAAGATGAGAGAGATGCGTGCACCAGCGTGGCGATCGGGGGCGGCCTGTGCCGCCGCGGTCGCGGTCGCGGTGCTCGCCCTGGGCCTGGTCGTCGGCCGCGTCGCGCGCGCCGACAACGGCCCGCCACCGGCGGCAAAGCCCGTCGCGCCCGCGACGAGGGAGCTGCGCGTCTTCTTCCTGCGCGGCGAGAAGCTCACGGTCGTCCACCGCGTCGTCCCGATCACGCTGACGCCCGCCGCCAGGTCGCTCCGCCTGCTCCTCGCCGGCCCGAGTGCCGTCGAGAGCCGCGCGGGAGCCACGACGGCCATCCCGGCCGGCTCGTCCATCCGCTGGCTGATCCGTCGCGGCAACGTCGCCAACGTGAATCTCTCGTCGGACTTCGCCCCCGGGGGCCGGATCGTCCTCAGCCCGCAGGTCGCGCAGGTCGTCTACACGCTGACGCAGTTCCCGACGATCAAGCTCGTCCGGTTTCTCGTCGAGGGCCGGAAGACGCAGGTGGAGGCTGCGACCACGGACCAGACCTTCTCGCTCCTCGGCCGCCAGGCTCTCGCCGGGTACCTGCCGCGCGTCTTCCTCGAGTCGCCCGGCTTCGGCGAGCAGGTGCGCAGCCCGTTGGTGCTCGAGGGCAGCGCGCTCGGCTCGGTCTTCGCGACGCTCGTCGGCGCCGACGGGACGCTGCTGGCCAAGCACCTGCTCGTCGACCGCGCCGAGACGCGCCGGCCCTTCACGGTGTTCCTCACGTACAAGCTCGCCGTCGAGCAGCAGGCACGGCTGATCCTCTTCAAGCTCGACGGGGCGAAGTACGTATCGCAGATCGAGCTGCCGCTGACTCTCGTGCCGTGACGGAGTAGGCTCCGCGGCGATGCGTCGCCTCGCCCTTGCCGCCGCACTCGTCGCGCTCGCGATCCCCGGCGCCGCCTCTGCCGGGGGCTTCGCCTACGGCGTCGCCGCCGGGGAGATCACGCCGACGAGCGCGATCCTCTGGACGAGGGCCCCGGCCGCGGGGCAGGTTCAGCTCGAGGTCTCCAGGAGCAAGGCGTTCGCCGGCATGGGGCTCGACGTCGGCCTTGTCGCGAGCGCCGGGCACGACCTCACCGTCCAGGCCCGTGTCAGCGCGCTCGCGCCGGGTGCGCGCTACTTCTACCGCTTCCGCCAGGGCGCCCAGACGAGCCCCGTGGGGAGCTTCGTCACCGCGCCGTCCCCGGAGGCGAACGCGACGATTCGCTTCGGCATCTCCGGTGACGCCGACGCCGCACCGGCGAAGGGCGCGAAGAAGCCGTTCTGGAACGAGTTCGAGGTCTACGCGCGCATGGCCGCCGAGGGGAACGACTTCAACGTCAACCTCGGCGACACGATCTACTCCGACAGCGAGGTCCCGGGCAACCCGCTCGTGCTGACCGTGCCGGCGAAGTGGGCGAAGTACCGCATGAACCTCGCGCTGCCGGCGCTGCGCGACTTCCGGGCCGCGACCGGCGTCTACAGCCACTGGGACGACCACGAGTTCCGCAACGACTTCACGCTCGCCGAGCACGGGAAGGCGGTCTACGAGGCCGGCCGGAAGGCCTTCACCGACTACGCGCCGGTCGCGTACGCGCCGCAGACCGGGCTCTACCGCACGTTCCGCTGGGGGCGCAACGTCGAGCTCTTCTTCCTCGACGAGCGCTCGTTCCGGAGTGCGAAGGCGAGCGCCGGCGGCGCCTGCGGCGCGACGCCCGATCTCGCGCCCACCGCGCCGGCGGCCGTGCGCGCCGCCTTCGCGAGCCTGGCACCGTCGCTCGCCAACCCGGTCCCGCAGGCGTGCCTCGACCGGATCCGCGACCCGAAGCGGACGATGCTCGGCGCCCGCCAGCTCGCCGTCTTCACCGCGGCGATCAAGGCCTCGACGGCCACGTTCAAGGTCGTTCTGAACGAGGTGCCGCTGATGCAGTTCTACGCGCTGCCGTACGACCGCTGGGAGGGGTACGAGGCGGAGCGGACGAAGCTGTTGGGGGCCCTCGCGGGCGTCAAGAACGTCGTCGTTCTCACGACCGACGCGCACGCCAACTTCATCGGCGAGATCCGGCTGCAGACGCTCGAGGCGGCGAGCCCGGTCGGCACCGGCATCTGGGAGGTCGTGACGGGCCCCGCGGCGACGCGCACCTACAGCCAGGAGATCGACGCGGCGCTCGGCGGCACCTCCGGCGTCGGCGACGCGATCACCGCGCTCTTCCTCAAGCCGGCCCCGCCGCACGGGGTGGGTCTCACCTGCGCGGCGACGGACGTCTTCAGCTACGCCGAGGTGCGCGCCACCGCGACGACGCTGACGGTGACGCCGAGGGACGCGAACGGCGACCTCGTGCGGGAGAAGACGGGCGGGCCCTGCGGGCCGCTCGTGATCAAGGCCAGGTAGGGGTCCGGGCAGGGGCGGCGAACCCGCGCCCCGTGCAGGAACGTCTCGTCCACTTCCGCCCGCGCGCGATCCTCGTCGTGCTCGGCCTCGTGCTCGCGGCCGCGATCCTGATCGACATCGTCCTCGTCGCGCGCAGCGTGATCGTCTGGGTGCTGATCGCGGTCTTCCTCGCGCTCGCGCTCAACCCGGCGGTCGAGTGGCTGCAACGACGCGGCGTCAAGCGGCGCGGAGCGGCGGTCGCGATCGCGTACGTCGGCACCCTGGCCGCGATCGCCGGCGTCGCCGCCGTGTTCGTCCCGACGCTGATCGACCAGGTGAACCACTTCACGAACGCGCTCCCGGGCTACGTCGAGGACCTGACGAAGGGGAAGGGGAGGCTCGGCTTCCTCGAGCGCGACTACCACATCGTCGACCGCGTCCGGGAGGCGGTGCAGAAGAGCGGCGCGTCGGGCGTGCTCGGCCTGTCGGGCACGGCCGTGTCGGTCACGAAGGGCGTCATCACCGCCGTCGTCGGCTCCGTGACGATCGCCTTCCTGACGCTCTTCATGCTGCTCGAGGGGCCTGTGTGGGTCGAGCGCTTCTACTCGCTGCTGCCCGACGAGCTCCAGCCTCGCTGGCGGGCGATGGGGCGGGACATCTACCGCACCGTCGGCGGCTACGTGTCGGGGAACCTCTTCATCAGCCTGATCGCCGGGGTCACGTCGACGCTCGTCCTGCTCGGCGTCGGGGTGCCGTACGCGGTAGCCCTGGGACTCCTCGTCGCCCTCCTCGACCTGGTGCCGCTCGCAGGCGCGACGATCGCGGCGATCGCGGTCAGCGCGGTCGCCTTCCTCCACTCCGTGACGGCGGGGATCATCGTGATCGTCTTCTTCCTCGTCTACCAGCAGCTCGAGAACCACGTGCTGCAGCCGGTCGTCTACGGGAGGACGGTGCAGCTCTCGCCGCTCGCGGTGCTGATCGCGGTGCTGATCGGCTCCTCGCTCGCCGGCGTGATCGGCGCGCTCGGCGCGATCCCGGTCGCCGGCACGCTGCAGGTGATCCTCCTCGACTACCTCAAGCACCGGAAACGACCAGCTCCCGCGGCCGCATCCGGGTAGGCGCGGCGGTACCCTCCGTCCGAGCGCGCCCGTAGCTCAGTGGAAGAGCGCCGGCCTTCTAAGCCGTTGGTCGCAGGTTCGAATCCTGCCGGGCGCACCTCGAGCGTCGTCGATCTCAGCCTGCGAGGAACGCCTCCTCCCACGCCGGGCGCTCGGGCGCCTTGCCGGTGCCGAGGAGCCCGCGCCAGGCCTCGTCGGTGAGCCGCTCACCGGGCGGGGTCGTGAACTCGTAGTAGGAGTACACGCCGCCGACGGCCACCTGGAACCCGCCGCTGTCGTCAGGGACGAGCACGTAGATCCGGTCGATCCGACCGGTCCCGACCTCGAGGACGCTCTTCGGGCTGCTCGCGATGTCGGCCACGACCGCGTCCTGATCGACGTCCGTCGGTATCCCGTTGGCCGAGAGGTCCGATGTGCGCCACCAGAGCGCTTCGAGCTCGCCGCCGAGATACGTGAGCCGCTCGTTGTCGGCCTTCGAGATCGGCTTGCCGGCGAGCTCGTCCCCGGCGATTCGCTCGAGGAACCGATCCAGGGCGATCGCGGTCCGGAGCAACCCGGCCTGCTCCTTCGTGAGCAGACCCCGCTGGTCGAGCCCGCGGCGCATCAGGTCGGCCACGGCAGCGAGCCGGGCGAAGACGACCGGCTCAGGCTCGACCCAGTTCCGCCGCGCCGGGATCCCAGTGGGGCCCTCCCCCTCCGCGAAGACCTGCTTGGCGTACAGGATCGTGTCGTGCTTCAGCTCCGCGTAGGAGCCGAATCCGGTCTGGTGCGCCTTCGCGGTCCACGCGTCCGTGCGCATGAAGTCGGGGAACGCCGTCCCGCGGGGGGCGAACATCGGCTCCAGGCCATGGAGCCAGGCGTCGTAGACGGTCGAGCCCCAGTCCTGCGCCGGCCGGGTGGCGATGGCCTTCCGCATCGCCTCGAGCTGGGTGTCGTAGTGTGGGAACGTCGTCACGCCCATCTGCTTCAGCACGCCGTAGGCGAAGTCGGATCCGAACGCCGCCGCGAGGTCGAGGGCGGACGGAACCAGGCGCCCCGTGACGTTCGGGGCGACGAGCTGGTCGAGGACGAACGAGTCGACCACGAACCGCGTCCCCATGAGCCGGACCGACGCTCGTTCCGGGTCGATGCGCACGGGGCGCTTCGCGACCAGTGCGCGGGCGACGTTCTCAACGGCCGAGTCGCCGGCGAAGACGGAGGCGTCCCTGAGCCCGGTCGAGGTCGCTGCCTCGGCTGCAGCGGCAACCTCGAGCGGCGTGTAGTCGTCGGCGAGGCCGACGAGGAACGCGGTCGGCTCGTAGATGTCGCGCCAGAGCGCGACCAGATCGGCGTTGCCGGCGAGGACGCGCGAGGCAAGGATCGCCAGCCGGGCGGGCTCCAGGCCCGGGCAGTCTCTCGTCCCGGGCAGGCAGAACGCCGACTGGCCGAGCACCGACATCGCGACGAAGTAGCGCCTGAGGGACGCCGTGCGTGTGTAGTGGCCGCGGGGCGTGAGGAGCGAGTAGTCGAGCTTGGTGCCGGTGATCGGCGAGATCTCCCACGAGGCGCTGTGCGCGTCGACGAGGGCCCTTTCCTGCTCGGCGAGCGGGCCGAGCGAGACCGGGAGGCCGAGCTCGACCGCAGCCACCTGGAAGAGCTGCTCGACCCGAGAGGCCGCAGCCTCGACGGGCGTGCCCGTGGCCTCGACCGTCTGCGCATGTGCAGCCTCCAGTAGGCCGCCGGCGAGCGTCTTGAGCTTCGGAAGCAGCACCTGCTGCTCGAGGCTGCGCAGGATCTTGTCGAAGACCTGGTGCCACTCGTGGTACGCGACGTCGGTGGTCACGAACACCGGCCAGCCCTGGTAGACGTTCCCCTCGTAGGCGAAGTGGAACAGGCGAAGATCGGCCGGGACGACGACAAAGCCCCGGCGCTCGAGCGCCTTCGACGCGCCCGGCCCGCGGAGCCCCTGGAGCACCTCGGGCACCACCTGCACCCCCTCGAGCGAGTGCGGCGTCGGCGGCCCCGCATACGGTGGGGCGTCGGGCCGAAGCAGCGGAGCCGTCGCAAACGTCGCGAAGCGCACGGGCGCTGCCGCGAACGCGGGAGCGACGGTCGTCGCCGGCTGCGTCGTGGAGGTCGTGGGGACTGCCCCGTGGCGATCGCCGGAAACCCAGCGGGCCACCACGAGAGCGATCACGGCCCCGAGGACGAGCAGGAACCCGAGCACGAACCAGCGCTTCATCATCGTGGACTCCTTTCGAGGGCGAGCGGGTCGAGCCGGCCGTCGCCGTCGACGTCGGCGCAAGCCGGGACGCCGGGACCGGGCAGGTCGGGCAGCGACGTGAAGCCGAACCCGCCCCACCGCCACGCGCCGGTGCCGACGACGGTCGGATCGTCGAGTGATGAGTAGGCGACCGCAAGCGTCCCGTCGCAGGGCGCGACCGCGGCCACCGGGCGGACCAGCGTCCCTGCAACCCAGCGCGGGCGCAGGTCTCGCGGCCGGTAGAGGCCGATGTGGGCCGACCGGCCGGAGCGATCGACGAGTCGCCGCCTGCCCACGAGAGCGCTCACGTTCGTCGGCGTGAACGGCCGCCGGAACGCGACGACGAGATCGAGGCGGCCGTCACCGTCCGGGTTCCCGAGCGCCGCGTCGATGACGTCACCCGTGAAGCCGGCGAGCGGGCGCGGGCGCTTCGTGGCAGCCGGGGCGACCGGCCGCGCGAGCGTCCACCACCCAGCTCCGAGCGCGACGGCGTCGCCGCGCGGAGGCCGCCACCCCAGGAACCGCACCGGGCCCTCGACATCCTCCGTCGACCCGATCCGAAGCGCCCGCACGCCGTCTGTCCCGGCGAGCACTTCGACGATCGCGCCCCGGCGCGTACCGGGGATGTGCTGATCGAAGATCAGGTTGCCGAGACTCGTCGCCACCACGGTGGGACGGCCGTCGCGGTCCGGATCGATCACGTGGATCGGCTGGACGACGTGGGGGCCCGTGCCCCAGACGACGTCCGCACCCCAGGAGGCGAGCAGCCGTCCGAGCCGCAGCACGTACGGATCCGCGATCGGCACGTACTCGGCGCCGCCGTGGAGCCCGACGGCCACGACGTCCGCGGACGCCCGCGCGCGGGTCACGGCGTCGCGCGCCAGAGCCTCGTTCCAACGGGCCACGCCGGGAGGCCCCTGCCCCGTCGCGTCGAACGCAAGCAGTGCGACGCGCAGGCCGCGGACCTCGACGAAGCGCGGAGTGGCGGACGGCCCTGCGCCGACGGCGGCGATCCCGGTCGCCGCCAGCGCCCGCAGCGTGTCGGCCACGGTGCGCGGACCGGCATCGCCCGCATGGTTGTTGGCGATGCCCATTGCGTCGAACCCCGCCGCCGCGAGCAGCCGGGCGGAGGCCGGCGACGCCTCGAGCGCATTCGGCCCCAAGGCGGGGTCGTGCGGCCGCGAGGTGAGGGGCGACTCGAGGTTCGCGACGGCAAGGTCCGCCGCGGTCACGTCGAATCGGATCCCGGCGAAGAGCCCGTCGGGGTCGGCCGCCGCAACCTTGGCCACGCCTCGCCCGAGCATCACGTCGCCGGCGAAGAGCAGGCGGACCGCCGTCTCGCTCGTGGACGCCGCGTGCCCCCCGACCGTCGTCGGGGCGCTCACGACACGCGTGGCCTCCGCGTGCCGTCCGCCCGTCTCCCCGCAGGCCGCCGCTCCCAGGCCGGCCAGGCTCAGCACGGCCACCACGTGCGGCAGGAACCTGCGAACGCCGACCATCGGATCACTCCTCGAGCGATCCTGACACTCTCGGGCAACCACCGGCAACATACATCGGGAAGCGCCCGGATCAGGGATCAGCGAACCCCCCGACCCGGCGGCTCGAGGAGCCGTCAGCGGGGCAGGTGGAGGCCCAGGCGGTGCGGCAGGCTCGCGACGAAGGCGGTGAGCGGCCCGGGGCGGCGGCCCGCGTCCTCGGCGGCGTCCTTCGCGATCAACCCGCGGCGGATGAGCGCGCCGCCGGCGTAGCGGAGGGGCTCCGGCGGGAAGGACTTGCGCGACGGCTCGACGAGCGCGAGCGAGCTCCACTCGTCGCGGCGGTCGAGCGCGAGCGAGGCGAGGATGCGGCCGCCGAGGTGGCTCGGGCCGACGCCGTTGCCGGTGAAGCCGAACCCGTGGTGGACGCGGCCGCGGCTGCCGAAGACCGGCAGGTGCGTGGGGGAGACGTCGATCGGGCCGCCCCAGGCGTGCGTGACCTGCCGCCCGGCGAGCTGCGGGAAGAAGCGGACGAGCGCCGCTCGGGTGCGCTCAATCACGGCCGGGTCGAGCTCGAGCCGGCCGCTGCGCCGCGCGCCGTAGCCCATCGTGCCGCCGCCCCAGCCGAAGGCGATCCGGCCCTCCGGCGTCGTGCGCAGGTAGTGGAGCATCGTCCGGCAGTCGGAGATCGGCTCGCCACCCGTCCAGCCGAGCTCCTCGAGCACGTCGGGAACCGGCTCGGTGATCACCATGTGGCTCGAGGCGACGGCGAGCGCGCGGCCGAAGCCGGGGAAGCCCACCGTCGCGCTGTTGACGGCGAGGATCGCGGCACCGGCGCGAACGCGGCCGGCGGCGGTCTCGACCGTGCCGTTGGGGTGGACGCGCGTCACCGGCGTCCGCTCGAAGACACGCACGCCGGCCGCGATCGCCTTGGCGCGCAGGCCGAGCGAGAGCCGGGCTGGCTGCACGGTCGCCGCCACCGGCACGATCGCCCCGCCCCGGAAGAGCGGCGAGCCGCACCGTCGCCGCACGTCCTCGGCGGAGATCGCGGAGTACTCTCCGGCCACGCCCGCCTCCGCGCAGGCGGCGATGTTCTCGTCCCGCAAGCCGTCCTGCGCCGCCGCCGTCGCCACCTCGAGCTGGGGCGCCGCGCGGTACCAGGCGTCGACGCCGTTCGCCTCGCACCACTCGCCGATCGCGTGCACGGACTCCACGGACGCCCAGCCGACCGCGAGGGATCGCTCGCGCCCGAACGTCTCGAGCAATCCCGGGAGGTTGTCCCACAGGGTCGTCACGAAGCCGCCGTTGCGCCCGCTCGGGCCGTGGCCGCAAACATCCGCCTCGAGCAGCGCCACGTCGCAGCCCGGCTCGAGCTCCTTCAGCCGCAGCGCGCTCCAGAGCCCGACGTAGCCGCCGCCGACGACCGCCACGTCGGCTCTCGCGTCGCCGCGAAGCGGCGGGACGGGCTCGACCGCTCCCGCCTCCTCGAGCCAGTAGCCGTGACGTGTGTGCCGCATCGCGGCGATCCTACGTATCCTGTCTCCGCACGGTGGCGGTAGCTCAGTTGGTAGAGCCCCGGGTTGTGGTCCCGGTGGTCGCGGGTTCGAGTCCCGTCCGCCACCCCTCGCAATGGACCTTGTCGTCGTCGTCCTGCACGTCCTCGCCGCCGCTCTCTGGATCGGCGGCTCGTTCGCGCTCACGTTCGTCGCGGTCCCGGTGATCCGGAAGCTCGAGGGGGAGGCCCGGGCGCGGTCGCTGCGCGAGCTCGGCCGCCGCTGGCGCGCCCTCGGCTACGGCAGCCTCGCCGTGCTCGTGCCGACCGGCCTGCTGCTCGCAGACGACCGCGGCGCGCTCCACTCGCGGGCGCTCTTCCACACCGACTTCGGGCAGGTGCTGACGGTCAAGTCGGCGCTCGTCGTCGTCCTCGTCGTGACGGCGGTCCTGCACGACTACGTGCTCGGGCCGCGGCTCGCGCGCGAGATCCGCGCCGGCGGGCCCGAGCGCTCGCGCCGGAAGCTCGTCGTCGTCGGCTGGACGAACCTCGCGACGACGACCACGATCACCGTCCTGGGTGCCTGGCTCGTCTGGAAGCTGTAGCTGACGGGCATACTCCGGTGGAGGCCCCGTAGCTCAGCGGATAGAGCGGCAGCCTTCGAAGCTGCGTGCGGTGGTTCGACTCCACCCGGGGCCACCAAGATCTCGTTTTTCAGCCCCTGCCGGCGGCGACGTCGGCGGCGCACGACCCACACGAGGCGCCTGTCTTCGTGGGTTTGCCGTTGAAGGAGGCTTCCCAGGTCGCCCAGTCCGGCTCGGCTGGTCGTCAGCGCGCCAGGAGAAGCCGGCCAACGTCAACTCCAGCCCCATCGTGTTCGAACGGCATGAGTCGCTGGGCGGAGTGTCGTCCCGATATGCCAACGTACGTTAGAATGTTTCGGGTGTCTGACGACCGTTGTGATCTCCTCTGCCTGGATTTGGCGACCGCTGAGCGTCTGCGGTTTCAGCTGCTCGATGTGAAGGCGGCGGAGGCGGCCGCCGGCAGAGCACATGCGCTGTCGGATCCGACACGGTTGACGCTCGCGGCAGCGTTGCTTGGAGCGGACGAGCTGTGTGTCTGTGACCTGGCGTGGATCATCTCGCGCGCGCAGAACCTCGTCTCTCATCACGTGCGCGCCTTGCGGGCGCACGGCATCGTCCGCTCGCGACGTGAAGGGAAGATGGTGATGTACGCGCTCACCGACGAAGGCCGCGAGCTTCTTGCTGCCGTGCTCCAGCCGGTGGGCGCGGAACCGAAGGAGCGTGTTGGTGTCTGAGCAGAGCGCTCCCTTGATTCAGCTCGGCACTGCTCGCCCTCCGAGCGCGCCTGTCGTTCCGATCGGCCCCTCGCCCGTCGAGAGATTGAGGCTCGAGCGGCAGGCGCGCCTGCTCGCCTGGGGTGGAATCGCCTGGCATATCGTGGAGTTCGCGATCGCCGTGGCTGCCGGCGTGGCCGCGGGCTCGATCGCGCTGATCGGCTTCGGCGCGGACAGCCTGATCGAGGCGCTGGCCGGCCTCGTGGTGCTGTGGTTATTCACTGGCAGCCGGCTCGGCTCCCACGCAGCAGAGCGTCGCGCGCAGCAGCTGATCGCGCTCACGTTCTTCGCGGTGGCGGCGTACGTCGGCGTCGAGGCCGCGCGCACCCTGGCCGGTGGCGATCACCCGCAGGCGAGCTGGGTCGGGATCGGCCTGGCCGCATTCACGGCACCGACGATGCCGCTGCTGGCGCAGGCGAAGCGGCGAATCGGCAGCAAGCTGAACTCCTCGGCTGCGGTCAAGGAGGCGTCGCAGACGCAGCTGTGCGCCTACCTCTCGATCGCGCTCCTGGTCGGCCTGGGGGCCAACGCAGTGCTTGGCTGGTGGTGGGCCGATCCGCTGACGGCGCTCGTGATCGCCGGCGTAGCTGTCAGGGAAGGGCGCGAGAGCTGGCGCGGCGAGGGCTGCGACGATGGCTGCTGCTGAGCACGAGCACAGGCATGGCGGCTCGCACGCGGGCCACGCCCACGCGATGGTCACCGCAGGCACCGACACGCGCCGGCTCGCGGTCGCGCTCGGCCTCATCCTCGTGTTCATGGTCGCCGAGGTCGTTGTCGGCATCGTCGTCCACTCTCTCGCGCTGCTTTCGGATGCGGCGCACATGCTCACCGACGCGGGCGCGCTTGCCGTCTCGCTGATCGTGATCCGCCTCGTCGCCCGGCCGGCGAAGGGTGACCTCACATTCGGCTTGAAGCGGACGGAGATCTTGTCCGCGCAGGCGAACGGCCTCACCTTGCTCGTGCTCGCGGGGCTGATCGTGTACGAGGGCATCAGCCGGCTGACCTCGCCGCCGCAGCCGGAAGGGTTGCCGATCCTGATCGTCGCCTTGGTCGGCGTCGGTGTGAACCTGGCCGCTACCTGGCAGTTGTCGAAGGCGAACCGCGAGTCGATGAACATCGAGGGCTCCTTCCAGCACATCCTCACCGATCTGCTCGCGTTCGTCGCGACCGCAATCGCCGGCGGCGTCATCCTCGTGACCGGCTGGGTTCGCGCCGACGCCGTCGCTGCTCTGTTCGTCGCCGCGATCATGCTGCGCGCCGCATACGGGCTCCTCCGCGACAGCGGCCGCGTCCTGCTCGAAGCGGCGCCAGAGGGAATGAGCGTCGAGGAGATCGGGCGCGCGATCGCCGCTCACCCGCACGTCGAGAGCATCCACGACCTGCATGTGTGGGAGGTCTCGAGCGGCTTCCCGTCACTGTCCGCGCACGTGCTCGTCCACGCCGGCGACGACTGCCACGCCATCCGCCGCCAACTCGAACAGACGCTGCACCAACGGTTCGGCATCGACCACACCACGCTCCAGGTCGATCACAGCACGGCCGACCGACTCCTCGCGCTTGATCCAGCACCTACGTGATAGCGATCGTTGAATCGACACGGCGAGGGAGCCGCGTGCTATCTATGAATATGTGCTCATTCGTTCTTATGTCACGGGTGGCCCGTGAGTCACGGAGTTCGCGGACGTGCGTCTCTCGGCTCCGTGGACGCGGCGACGGCCCACCAGGTTGCCGAGACGATGCAGGCGCTGGCGACGCCGAGTCGTGTTCGTATCCTGGCGCGGCTGCGGGAGGCCCCCTGCTCGGTCGGTGAGCTGGCTGTCGCGGTCGGAATGGAGCAGTCCGCCGTCTCGCACCAGCTGCGGCTCTTACGACATCTCGGGCTCGTCGTCGGTGGACGCGAGGGCAGGCGCACGATCTACGCCCTGCATGACCCGCACGTCGGCGTCCTGCTCGAGGAGGCCGTCTACCACGTCGAGCACGTCCGTCTCGGCTACCCGGACAGGTCGCCTGTGAGAACGAAGGCGTCGTGAGCGACGCGCACTTCCATTCACAGATCGATCACGAGGACGCCTCCGGCAACCATGCGCATGATCACCCGCATCCTCATCCTCATCCTCACGGTCACGATCACGGTCATGCGGGCCGCGGGCATGGGCACTCGCACGGGCTCGTCGACGCGTCGATCGTCCGCTCCCGTGAGGGCGTCAAGGCGGTCTCGCTCTCGCTTGCCGTGCTGCTCGCGGCCGCGCTCGCGCAGACGGCGATCTTCGTCGTCTCGGGCAGTGTGGCGCTGCTCGCCGACCTGATCCACAACTTCGGCGACGCGCTCACGGCGGTGCCGCTTGGGATTGCGTTCGTCCTCCGCTCCTTCCGCGGCGAGAAGCTGGCCGGGCTCGCTGTCGTCGCCGCGATCCTCGTCAGCGCGCTCGTTGCCCTCTACGAGACGATCCAGCGGCTGATCCACCCGCAGCAGCTCTCCCACCTGTGGGTACTCGCCGCGGCCGGCCTGATCGGCTTCGTCGGCAACGAGATTGCGGCGCAGGTGCGGCTGCGCGCCGGCGGGAGGCTCGCCAGCCCGGCGCTCGTCGCCGACGGCAACCACGCCCGTGTCGACGGCTTCGTCTCGCTCGGCGTCGTCGCCAGCGCCGGCGTCGTCGGCTTCGGTCTGCCGCGTGCTGATCCGATCATCGGCCTGCTGATCACGCTGGTGATCCTCAAGATCACCTGGGACTCATGGCGAACGATCCGCGCGAGCGAGCCGGGCGAGGCCATCGACCACCCTGATTAGCCGAGTGCGCGGGGCCGCTGCCGCGGGACCGCTCCGCCCCAGCGTGTCGACGACCGCTTCCCGGCTCATCGCGCTACGCAGCGTGGCGGCACTCGCAGCGGCACGTCTTGCCCTTCTCGCAATCGCACTCCGCTCTCTCGCAGCAGCAGCCTCTGCCGGTCGGCTGGTCTGCGGCGGACGCGTCCTTCGGTCGGGCATGCTGCGCGGGCGGTGGGGCGGTGGGGGTGCGGCAGCAGCAGCTCACAGGAGGCTCCTTTTGGTGGGATCCGCGCAAGTATAGTTGCGCACTCGTGCAAGTGAATGACGACGACAAGATTCCGGAGTCGATCGAGCTGGAGCGCCTGACAGAAACGTTTCGGCTCCTCTCCGATCCAGGTCGACTGAGGCTTGTAGTGACCCTGCTCGAAGATCGCGAGCTGCCGGTCCAGGAGCTCGCTAGGGTCTCTTCCCTTTCGATGACGGCGGCCAGCCAGCAGTTGCGCGTGCTGCGCGACGCCGGCGTCGTTCGCAGACGCCGAGCCGGCCGCCACGTCTTCTATCGGCTCGCGGGCGGCGACGCGCGCGCACTCGCCCGAAACGCCGTCCTACGTGCCGCTGCACGCAGCCGCTACACGCGAAGGGAGGTTCTGAACGTGACCTACATCATCGCCGAGCCCTGTATCGACGTGAAGGACAAGTCCTGCGTGGACGTCTGTCCCGTCGACTGCATTCACGAGTTCGAACGCATGCTCGTGATCGACCCGGAAGAGTGCATCGACTGCGGCGCCTGCGAGCCTGAATGCCCCGTCGAAGCAATCTTCCCCGAGGACGCCCTCCCAGACAAATGGGAGCCGTTTGTGAAGATCAACTACGCCTTCCCGCAAGGCGCCGAGGCGATCAACCAGCTTGTAGCCGCCCAGGTCGAGCAATCCCCCCCACCACCGATCCCGGGATACCGCGAGTGAAACCCCACCGGCCGGCGCTCCGCCATGTCGCCGGCGGGCTGATCGTCGCCAGCATCGCAACGGGCATCGGCACCATCCTCGTCAGGGCCGCCGCCGGCGGCTCGCTGACCGTGCGCCTACTCGAAGGCGCGACGCTGCTCCTCGCTGCTGTCGCCTACCTGTGCTACGTGCTGGCGCATCACCGCCAGTTCGGCCAGGTCGTGACACGACTAATCCTGGTCACCGCCTTCGCCCTCTGGGCGGTCGTTCAACTGGCTCCGAGTTTCTCCGGCGCGGCGCTGCTCAACGACCTCACGATCCTCTTGTTCGTGGCTGACCTCGCCATCCTGCTCTCACCCGCGCGATGATCACGCCGATGAGCCACGTCTTGCCGCATGCGTCACTAACGGCGTAGCCCCAAAGGTGGGTGGCGAGCAACTCCCCCTCAACAGGAAGTCCGGAGGGTTTGAAAGCTGTTCACCCAGGGCTAAATTTGCTTGTGCTTGGTTCGCCGGTCATCGGAACCACCGCCTGAGCCAGTACTTCTCGAAAGCGACTTTGGCGAGGTGCCACTGTCGCCCCGGCCGGTGGGGACGGCGCCTTCGAGCGCGTAGACAGTGTGCGCGGCGACAAGCCTGCCCGTGCCGCCGCCGAGTACGACAACCGTCTTTCCAGGCATCGGGTTCCTCCCGCTCGCTAGAAGGTGACGACCTGGTCGGCCCAGAGCGTCCAGTCGGTCAGCTCCTCGAGCGAGGAGCGACGGGCGCCTTCGACGATCTGCTCGTCGTGGAGCGCGCGCGCGTCCATGCACGTCCCACAGAGGCCGACCTCCGCCCCGTGGCGCAGGGCCGATCCCAGCATGCGGTCGAGGTGGTAGTAGCCGTTCGGCAGCACTTGGCCGGCGATGGCGCAACCGACGGCGTCCGCCAGCAAGAAGACGCGCACGGTCGTTCCCTCGCGCTTCGCGAGGGAATCTGCGAGGCGCAGGGCGTTGTAGCAGCGCTCGGTACCGTAGGGCGGGTCGTTTACCAGCACGAGGACGTTCATCGTTCCTCCCTTCCGACCGCGACGGGAGGCCCGGCGAACGCGGCGCGGCGGTGGAGGTGGTCGCGCGTGATCAGCGCGAGATCGAGCACGAACAGCGCGACCGCGGCGTCGTTCAGCAGAGCGGCCCAGGGGTACTGCGAGAACAGGGCGTTGGCGCCCCAGAGCAGGAATGCGATCGAGAGCAGGACGCGCTTGACGAGCTCGCCCGGCGCGGGCCGCAGCACGATCTGCGCTGCGAGGAAGGCCGCGGCGATCGCCACCAGCGGCGTGGCGGAGGCGACCGGGCGGGCGCTGTTCTGGAGAGAGCGGGGGGCGGCGTCGAGGGCCAGCAGGACAGCTGCGCTCGCCAGCGAGACGTAAACGAGGCCCAGCGCGAGCCCCCGCAGCGCGCCGGGATGTGGATGCTGACTCGGTATCGCGGCGGAAGGCAGGGTCCGAGCCGTGCGATCGGTGGGCGCCACCCGCTCCGTGCTCGTGCCGGGCGAGCGGTCGGTGAACGTTGCGGTGGGGTTCGGCCAGAGCGTCGCCATGCAGGACGGCCCGCGCAGCCGGCGGCGCTCGCTCAGGCAGGGCGGGTAGTTCGGAATCTCCGCCATGCTCGTCATCGTTCGTCCACTCCGACTGCGACGGGGAGACCGGCGAGGCGCCACTCGGGGAAGCCGTCCTCGAGCCTGCGGGCGTTGAAGCCCCGCTCGCGCAGCAGCTCGACGGCGCGCGGAGCGAGCAGGCAGTACGGACCTCGGCAATAGGCGACAATCTCGGCGTCGCGGGGCAGCGAGGCGAGCCGCTGTTCGAGTTCCTCGAGGGGAACGGAGACGGCGCCGGGAATATGCCCGGAGGCGTACTCGTCCGGCGGGCGGACGTCGAGTACGACGACGCCGCGACGTTTCGCCCGCACGAGCAGCTCCGCGCAGCCGACAGGCTCGAACTCGCCTACGCCCTCGACGTAGCGGCGCACGAACTGCTCGACCTCGGCAAGGCGGGCGCCGGCGAGCTCGCGCAGGGCGAAGAAGAAGCGGCAGACCTCGTCGTCGGCGACGCGGTAGATGACCTTCGTGCCCTCCTTGCGCGCGTCGACCAGCCGGGACGCGCGCAGCGCCTGGAGGTGCTGCGAGGTGTTGGTCACAGTCATGCCGGACGTCCGCGCTAGCGCGTCGACGCTGCGCTCACCCTGGCATAGGAGGTCGAGCAGCTCCACGCGCCGTGCGGAGGCGAGCGCCTTGCCGATCCGCGCGAACTGCTCGTAGAGGTCGGTGTCGCTCGCCATTACTCTTCCACTATACCAGAGATCGCTGGAATAGTGGTATCAAGTTGATCAATTGGCGGTCTCGGCTTGGATCAGGCTCGGTCGGCACGTGCGACGACGAAACCGGCGCCGGCGGCCCCAAGCCGCCATTCAAGCCGCTCGATCGCCGGCGCCCGCTCGACGAGCACGCGCGCGTCCCAGGGCGGCAGGTAGAGGCCGTAGCGGGTGGTCACGGACGCCACGCCGCCCCGCTCGAACAGACGCCGGAGCTCGCCCGCGGTCGTGAAGTGCGCCGAGCGCCACGTCGCCGAGCCGCGCCAGCCCTTGAACCGCCGCCGCGCCCGGATCGCTTCCTCCGGTCACGTCCAAGCTTCAGCTTCGCGCCGAGCTCCTCAAAGAGGTCGAGGAGCTCCCGAGGAGGGTTTGAGAGAACTCCCCCGATGTCCGTTTCTCGCCTCGACCGGCGGACGACCGGGCCGCCTCGGTAGGCTTGGCGGGTCGCCGGCCGCATACCCCCCGGAGGAATCCGAATGACACGCCTGCTCGATCCGCCAGCCGCTGCTCGGAGGGCCGCCTAACCCGGATC
>Ga0315281_10003946_pt1 | contig 21642 bp, 22 predicted proteins | sample YL17G07_0_MG_FD_204540 | JGI IMG/M metagenome (GOLD analysis project Ga0315281, IMG submission 204540) | Sediment microbial communities from Yellowstone Lake, YNP, Wyoming, USA - YL17G07_0 | ecosystem: Environmental > Aquatic > Freshwater > Lake > Sediment | place: USA: Wyoming | collected... | reverse complement strand
TGAATGAAAAAATTAATTATTTAACCTGTGAAAAAATAAATAATATTATGGATGGCATGCTTGGGAAAGCATTGGTTTTAATTGCAACGCTCCTGATATTTTCTGCTCAACTAGTTTTTGCCTACAGTATTGGTGATTTGACAAATTATTTGCAAAATCTCTTTTACACAATCACCCAGCCAGTGATTATAGGTGGAACTACTCCGGACAATTGCTGTTGTGAATCCACAAGCGGTACGAGAAGCTGCATCAGTAGAATTAGTTGTTGGAACGGGCAGGGATGTGTTGGCAACTGTCCTTGTTCTTCGGCTACGACAACAACAGTCAATGCCGCATGCAACCAGGAATGTAAAAATAAAAATTATAACAGCGGAAATTGCAGAACGGGAAATATTTGTTATTCTGGCGAGAGTGACATAGGGCGGAATGGCTGTCCTTCGTATAATAAATGTTGCTGCTCCGGGAGCGGAACAACCACCACTACGGTTGTAAGTACGACCACTACTGTATCTCAATCTTGTGATTCTCAAACCGGTTATAGGTGCATGCCAAATGCTTGCAGTAGTTATCAACAACCGTGCGGCTCGACCAATGTCTACAGCTGCGAGGGTTCTTCCAAATATAAAACCAATCCATATTGTTGTTTTGGCACATGCTTGGGAACATCAACAACAATATCGTCGGACAAGTGCTGCTGTGAAACTAGCAGTGGACGTGGATGTTTGAGTGTAAGTATATGCGGAGCGGCTTGCGTTGGTGAATGCCCTTGTTCAACTACTACGACAATTCCGACAACAACAACTATCATTGGATGCTGTTGTGAGAGAATTGTTAGTGGTTTCAGAAGTTGTGAAAATGTCACTGCATGTACAACATTAGGGGCAGGAAAATGCATTGGTGATTGCCCATGTTCGACAACTACGACCACAACAATAGCCATAAATACTGAATCAACAACGACTGTTGAAGCTGAAATAAAATCAACTACTACCACTACACCATATCCACCGGCACAATGTGAGGACTATTGTAAGTATATGGGGTATCTGATAGGTGGTTGTGACTGGGTGTGTAGTATATATGAGATGCCGGAACCTTTAGGCCGCTGCTCATGGCCAAATCAATGCTGTTGCGGAGATAAATTAGTTCAAAGCTGTAATGATTATTGCAAATCTTATGGACAATCGACTGGAAAAAATATTACTGTAGGTGGTTGCGTTAAACAGGGTTGTATGCCTCTAAAATCTGAAGATAACACTGTTTACAATACTTATGAGGGTCCGGATGGATTTTGTCCGCTAGACATGTCGGCGTGTTGCTGTTATGAAGATGTTGATGTTAGTCCTAACATACCAATTGTAGCAATAACAAGCACTACTACGACAGTTGGAACGACTGAAGAAGAGACTACGACCACTACGCCGTTTCCACCCTCGCAATGTGAAAAATATTGTAAATATATGGGATATCTAATTAGCAGTTGTGATAATAATTTATTTTTGGGATGCAATGCGAATTACGTTAAAGAACTTGGCCAGTGTCCGTGGTATACGCCAGATTGTTGTTGCAGCCGTAAGGTAACTAAAAGCTGTAATGATTATTGCAAATCTTATGGACAATCGACTGGAAAAAATATTACTGTAGGTGGTTGCGTTAAACAAAATTGCCCATCTGGCAGTTATGGAGGCCCAGATAGGCTTTGCTCGATTGACATACCGATATGTTGTTGCTTTGAAAATTGGAATGTTAAAATTACTACGTCTGCTTAATCATCAATTATTGTAACCAAAACCTCTCTTTTTCTCTGCTCGAACAATTCAACAAAAAACACGTCCTGCCACGTCCCTAGGACTAGCTGGTTATCTTTTAGCGGCACTGCTACAGATGTGCCTAGAAAATTTGATTTGAGGTGGGCTGTTGCATTTACATTACCCTCATAATCATGCTCATATTTTTCATCAGAAGGGAACAACCTCTCCAAGGATTTGGCAAGGTCATTATGTATCGCTCGGTCATCCTCTTGTATTATCAACGCAGCAGTGTTATGCAAGGCATTCGCAAAAACCATTCCGTTTTTAATTTTTGACCTTGCTGCAATATTTTCTATATCGCCAGTAATCTTTACAAAATCATAAAGTTTTTTTGTTTTTATTTGTATCTTTTCCTGAAACACAGCCATAATTATTCTTAAAAGCATCACGTATTTAAATGGCAGAAAACCTTACTAAAGGTTAGAGAAACAAAAAAAATAAGGAAGTGATTTAATGGTTGAAAAGTTTGTTCTTGATTCTAGCATAATCATTGATGGTAAGGTTACAGAACTGGTTGAAAAGGGAGAGTTGGATGATGCAGAGATTATTATACCGGCTGCTGTTTTGGATGAGTTGCAGGCTCAGGCTTCGAAAGGAAAGGAACCTGGTTTTGTAGGGCTGGAGGAAATAAAAAAACTGAGGAAGATTTGCGAACAGAAGAAAATAAAGATGCGCTTTACAGGTGGAAGGCCTAGCCTCGACGACATCAAACTGGCAAGATCGGGCAGGATGGATGCACTGATACGTGATGTAGCTAAGGACGAGGATGCAACATTAATAACTGCCGATTACGTGCAGGCATTGGTGGGAGAGGCAGAGGGCGTTAAGGTCAAACACATCGCGGCAGTGACGAAGATTACTGGGCTGGAGTTTGAGAAATTTTTCGATGAGAATACACTGAGCGTGCATCTCAAGGAAGATGTTATACCGATGGCAAAGCGTGGCAAGCCCGGAAAGTTTGATTTGATAAAACTTGGTAAAACTCCCTTGTCTGCTGAAGAAATAGAGGACATGATAAGGGAGATAACAGAAGCCACGAGGATTAGCGAGGAGGGTTATGTTGAAATAAATCGCGGTGGTGCTTTGGTTATCCAGTTGGGCCAGTATCGCATTGCGATAGCAAAGCCGCCTTTTTCAGACGGCCTGGAGATAACAATTGTAAGGCCGATAATCAAGATGGTGCTTAAAGATTACAAGTTTTCTGAAAAACTCATGAAACGGCTGGACGAGGGAGCGGAGGGTATTCTAATAGCAGGACCGCCTGGATCAGGTAAATCCACATTGGCAGCTTCGCTGGCGGAATTTTACGCAGCAAAAGGTAAGATTGTAAAAACTTTAGAGTCGCCAAGGGATTTGCAGGTCATAGATGAGATAACACAGTACGGCCCGATTGAGGGAGATTTTGAAAAAACTTCTGAGATACTGCTGCTCGTAAGGCCTGATTATTCTGTCTATGATGAAGTGAGGAAGACGAAGGATTTTGAAGTATTTTCAGACATGAGGCTGGCAGGTGTTGGTATGATTGGTGTGGTGCATGCAAGCAACGCAGTTGATGCGATACAGCGATTCATGTTGGGTAGGATCGAGCTGGGAATGATACCACACATCATCGATACAGTTATCTTCCTGAAATACGGCGAGGTGAAGAAGGTTTATGATATAAAAATGGTTGTACGAGTGCCGGCTGGCATGACCGAGGCTGACCTGTCAAGACCTTTGGTGGAAGTAAGAGATTTTGAAAATGGTAAGCTTGAATATGAAATCTACACATTTGGCGAGGAAAATATTGTTGTGCCTGCAAGCGACGAACAGAAGGCTGTTTCTGGGGTGAGAAAGCTTGCAGAAGAGAGAATATTGCAGGAGATTAGGAAGTTTGATGAGAATGCTGTTGTTGATGTTGTCTCTGACAGCAATGTCGTTGTGAAGGTTAGCAATGATGTCATTGCAAGGATAATCGGAAGGGAAGGCGCGAACATAAAAAAACTGCAGGAGAGGTTGGGAGTTCACATAGATGTGGAGCCGAAAACACCGTCGCTCGGAAAAGAGGCAAATTATAAAATCGAGGAAAGCGGTAACAGCATTGATTTTGAGTTTGACAGGAATCTTGTAGGTAAAACAGCAAGCTTTTATTTGGAGGATAAATTTTTATTTTCTGCAACCGTGGGGAAGAAATGCGGGATAAAGGTTACGAAAGACTCTGACATAGGCAAGGATTTAATCAGGGCCATAGTTGGTAGAAAAAAACTGAAAGTTCTGGTTTAGATTATTCTTATGGGTTAAAAAAATGAAAGAAATGAAAACGAGGATTTTCACCTCAGTAATTTTATTGCATAAAGGAAAAATTTTGATTGTAAAAAGAGGCCCTACCGCTCCGAGATTTCCCAATATGTGGGATGACATAGGGGGGCATCCAAACGAAAATGAAAGCGCTGAAGATTGCATGATACGCGAGGCAAAAGAGGAGTGTGGATTGGATGTAAAGATTAAGAAAGCCGGGAAGGTTTATGAATATTATGACGATTATGGAAGGGTAATTGCAATCCCATTTTTACTGGAGTCGAATTCAAGCAAAGTGAAACTGTCTTTTGAACATAGTGAATACAGATGGATTGAACCGAAAGATCTGAAAAATTATGACTGCGTGCCGGATTTGGTTGAGGATGTAAAAATATTTGGACTGGTCTAATAAGTTTCGTCTTCAATTCTGCATGGATGAAAATCAAGCTGTTTTTCTGGTATGCCTACGGATTTCCCAAATTCCACAGCTTCTTTCCATGTTGACTTGTCTGGTTTTATATAAAATATTTTTTGAGGAAAAACTACTATCAACTCATGATTTCTATAAAAATGTGCATAAAAGTTTGGATTGGCTTTAAGATTTTTCTGTATATCCTGAACAACTCTTTTAATTTTACTTTCATCAACCGAAATTTTTAACAACATCCAGTTTTTACCTATCTTTTTACCCAAAATTTTCATTTCTTTTAATATTGACTCATCCTTCAGACCTTCTTTTACAAGGATGCCGTGATAATCCATAAGTTAATTAATTTTTCAAATATAATTAAAGGGATATATGGAACATCTGGCAATAATGAAAAAATCATGGGGGTTAACCCAAAAAATTCTTACTGGCCAAAAGAGAATTGAATCAAGATGGTATAAAGCAAAGTATGCCCCATGGGATAGGATCAAAGAAGGTGAAACTGTTTACTTTAAAGATTCTGGAGAACCTGTTACTATCAAAGCAGAAGTTGATAATGTAATTCAATTTTCCAACCTAACTCCGCAAAAGGTAGAAAAAATATTGTATAAATACGGAGAATCAGACGGTATCGAAAAAAATGAGATACCCAGGTTTTTAGAAATTTTTAAAGATAAAAAATATTGCATATTGATATTTTTAAAAAATCCGCAAGCAATACAGGCATTTGAAATTAGTAAGACGGAATTTGGTGCAATGTCCGCTTGGATAACAATAGATAATATTAATAAAATTAGAAAAGCGACATTCAAAGGTTAAGTCTTCACTTATAATTATAAAGACAGCTTGGTCTTTTTTGCAGTTATCTCCCTTGTTTGGCCGCGGACACCACGCTTCCTATCCACAACTTTTATGAGACCTATTTCATCCAAATGATTTATGCAATCCCTGAACGACCTTTCATCAATCGGTTTCCCAACACGTTTGCAATATTCACCGTAAAGTTCGCCCGACAGCATTTTCTTCTCCCTGGCTATCTCGACAATAATCTTTTCGGTGTCATTGACCTTTTCCAACAGTATCTCAGGCTTGACTGGCTTTATATCATGCAAAATTTTCTTCGCATGGCTTACCTGCAGCGTGTCGGCATGCTCCTGCTCCGCAAGCCTGCCAGCCTTCATAAGGCACTGCAAACCGATCCTAACATCACCGCCGTTTTTTACAGCATGGTTTGCGCAAAGCAGCACAACACCCTGCTCGACATTATTGAAAGAATATTTCACCCTCTCGTCGAGAATTTTTTTCATCTCATCCAGCGAATATGGCTCAAATTCTACCTCAACAACATCAAGGCTGCTCCTTATCCTCGGCTCGCAATCCATGAAAACATGCGGATTGTTTGAAATAAAAACAAGGCCGAACGGTGTTGCGACATACTGGTTGATTCGCAGCAGATCGTAAAGCGCCTCTTGCTCAAGCTGATCAACCTCATCAAGGCAAACAACAAATCCCTTGTTTGTTTTTTTGCATGTTTCAATAACCTTTTCCAGAACTTCGTCCTTGCCAATCCCTTTGCGCGGTACAAACATTCCCATATCAATCGCTATCTTTGCCAGCACAGCACTCGCAGTCCTGTAGTCCCAGCAGTTTATGTAAATGGCCTTTATCCTGGAAAAATCCTCAAACTCGCGGAAAACAAATCTTGCCGAGGCTGTCTTGCCAATACCTGGCGGACCGAATAAAAAGGTGTTTTGCGGCTTTCTGTTTGATGCCGCAGGCAACAGGTTGTCTGCAACTTGTTTTACCTTGTTTTCCCTGAACGGAAGCATCTCTGGCAGATATTCTGGTGAGAGTACATCCTCTTTTTTGAAAATCTTCGATTCAGAAATATCCTGCATACTATCCATAATATTATCGCATGCCCTGAAATTAATAAGTTAGATTTCCAAATTGGATTAGTGAAAATGCATGGAATGGTTTGTTTTTGCTTTGATAGCACCTGTCATGTGGGCCATGAGCAACATAATAGATAAAATCATGTTTAACAGGTATGTGAAAAATCCATTTTCCTATCAGGTTATTCTTCAAGTGACAAATACACCTGTTGCCATTCTTTTTTTATTGTTTGTGCCTATCTCCGTGGACATTTTTTCTTTAATAGGAATACTTTACGGCGGGTTTTTGGCAATAGTTTCTGTTTTTTACAACAAGGCTTTAATGAAAGAGGAAGTTTCGAGGGTAATGGCTATTTTCTATACCAATCCAATTTTTGTTCTGCTGCTGGCCGTTATTTTTTTGGGTGAAAGTTTGTCTTTAACAAAATATTTGGGCGTGGCCCTTCTTGTTTCAAGCGCAATACTGGCATCCTACAAAATGATGAAGGGAAAATCCCGTTTTCAACTGGGTGCGGTTATATTCATATTGATATTCGGCCTCAGCTGGGCGGCCGGCAACGTTTTATCAAAATGGGCCTTTAACTATACCAGCTACCTGTCGTTCTTATTTTGGACAATAGTTGGTGCGATCATAGTTGGGTTTTCATTCCTAATCCCTGAAAATATAAGAAAGGATTTTTTTGCAGATGTAAGAAGGATGGGGAGGGCTGGCTGGGGCTTTAGGGGCTTTGCAACAATAGTGTATTACACCGGTTTAATTTCATTCTACACCGCAATTTCCATCGGTTTTGTCTCTTTGGTCGGTGCGATTCCATCCATCCAGCCATTTTTAGTTTTCCTTTACAGCCTGTTCTTTTCCATCTTCCTGCCAAATGTCATAAAAGAAGAAATTAGCAGATACAACATCCTTACCAAACTGTTGGCTGTAATTTTAATATTTATAGGAAGCTGGCTGATAGTTGCCATGTGATTTTTCACAAGCCTAAAGAATCCGAAATATTTTGCAGCGCTTTCAGGGCAATCTCAGCGAATTTCATCCTGTCCACCCCGATCTTTTCGCACATGTAAATCCTATCCCTGTTGCAGTTCCTGGCAAAATCCTTCTCCTTGTACCTTTTCACAACAGTTTCTACGCTAACGTCTTGCAGTTTTTTTGACGGCATGACCAGTGCGCAGGCGATTACCAAGCCTGATATGGCATCCGCAGCTATCAGCGAATAATCTATCTTACCTTCAGGCATTACCCCGGTATACCAATAGCCGTGGGATTTTATTGTTCTGATTATATCGTCAGGAACTTTGCCTTTCAAAATCTCCTCCTGCAGCAAAGCATGTTTGTTTATGTCATTCTCAGTCTTTTCATAATCTATGTCGTGCAGCAATCCGACCAAAGCCCATTTTTCCTTGTCCTCGCCTAAAAATTCTGCCGTTGATTTCATTATTGCTTCTACTGCAAGCATGTGTTTTATCAAATTCTCTTTCTTGATGTTTTCTCTAACAAGAACTAATGCCTCATCCCTGTTCACAAGGCATCCCTCAATTTTTCTGCAACCTCGTTCTTTCCTGTGTCGATTATGTAAGGGCCGAGTTTTGGACCTTGGTTCGATTGGAACAATATTTGATAAATAACCCGGAAGAATTCTTGCACTGCTATACCATGTTTCTTTGCAATCTCGAACAACGCTCTCTGTATCTTCTCCCCGTCCTTCTCATTCTTTATACACTCTATCAAATCCGACAACGCGGGTTTTACATCCTGCGGCACTTCGAAAGCTGCAGCCTGCTTACGGCCGTATTTTTCATACCAGTTCTTTGCAAGTTCTAACCTCTCTGATATCTTTTTTCTCAGCACAGGCGTAAGGGCTCTGACATGGCCAAACTGCTTTAATTTTTCAACAGCAAAATCCATCTGGCCCTTCCCAGGCAGTATCTTCGCAATCTCCACAAACACGGAAAATGGTGCTAGGTGTTCGCATTTTTTCGGCAGTGGCCTTATCTGCATCAGTTCATACAGCCTTTTGTAGGTAATTTTATCGCGATCGCTGTCAACCTTTTTCTCACCGTAGTAAATTTTCTCCAAGTTATCATTTTCATCCATCATGTTCGGTATATCCAACCATCGAAAGTTCCTTTCTCTCATCGGGTCTTTTAAAAACAGCAAACGAAGCAGTTCTGGCGTGGCCGCTTCCAGCCAAGCCGCGGGATAGACAACATTGCCAAGAGAGGCGGACATTTTTTTGCCGTCAATTATCAAGTACTCGTAGAATATCGGCACAGCCATTGGAAATTTCAAAACCCTTTCAATTATCTCCGCGTTTATCCAGAAGGCGCTGCCCGGCACAATGTATTCCTTGCCAAATCCTTCCGAAGAAACCTTCCAGTGATACCATTGAACAGCAAGCTCGCTTTTGTACAACAGCTTGCCGTTGCCTTTCAGCGGATCATCAACCCCTTCATGGTTGCAGCCAACAGCTGTCTGTGTTTTGAATTTGTAATCCCTGCAAACATAATGAACCAAGCCATTTTCTATTTTTGTAACTCGTGGTGTGATTATCTTGCCGCAGTTCTCGCATATCGGCTGCCACGGGCTCCAGTCTGCAGAAAGCTGCCTGTCCTTGGGTCTGTTTCTGTTTTGTATCTCCACTATAGTCTCGTAATTGTCCAAAATAATTTTTATCTCTTCTTTAAAACTGCCTTTGAGATATTCCTCACGCATGGAAATCATTTTCATCTTGCTTTGTATGAACTTCTTCACCACATCTATGTAGGCTGCCTTGTGGTGTGCTTCGTAGGATTTATGGCATCCTTCCGGGTCGGGTATCTCCGTAACAGGCACGCCTATATACTGCTTGTAATTTTCAGGCACGCCTTTCGGTATCTTCCTCAGTGGGTCGACATTGTCAGCTGTCCATATAAATTCTGCCTTGTGGCCTGCATCTAAAAGAGAGCGGTAGACCGCTTCACACCTTACCGTGTCACTCAGTCTGCCAATATGCAACACGCCCGATATCGAGGCTGCGGACTTTACAACAAACTTTTTCAGCTTCGGCACTTTGTCATCCGTGAAGTGAAACTTCTTCCTCTCTGCTATCTGCCTCGCTATGTTGTCGGTCCAAAACTCGTACTTTTTCTCTTTGTTCATAATTACACTATTGTTTTGTAATTATTTGTTGCTTAAGCCTTTCTCATCATCAGTATGTCGTCCACATACTTTCCCTTATGTAGGAAAAATTTGGGCAACCTTGCAACTTCCTTGAAGCCGTACTTTTTGTAGAGCCTAATAGCTTTTTTGTTGCTGCCAAAAACTCCCAGAAAGAGATGCTTGTATCCCATTCTTTTGCCCAATTTTATAAAAGTTTGCATCATCCTGTTGCCAATGCCAAGGCTCCTGTATTTTTTCAGCACGCTTATTCCAAACTCGCCCACATGCGGGCTGCGCTCGGTTGACTGTTGTATACCAAAACCGCCAATAATTTTGCCATCTAACTCTGCAACCACATGAACCTTGCTACCCATTTTCATTTTTTTCAAAATATCCTCGATCCAGTGTTTCTCCTCTTTCAAAGTCTTTTTCGTTACCAGTATAAACGTATCCTCAGCCGCAAGCTCATTTATAAATTTCAACAGCTGCAGCGTGTCACCCTTTTTTATAGTTCTAAGCAAAACCCTCTTTCCATTCTTTGCCGTGAATTGCTCTATGTGCTGGCCGGGTTTGAATCTCATAAAAAGAATAATTGTGTTCAGTATAAAAAAGAATGGGTAAATACTTAAAACATATTAGATACAATCCAAACTTTTCTCAATTCTTTTAACACTTGTCCAGGTATTGTTAGATCGGATAATGAAATATCAACATGACGTTCTTTTAAATTAACTGAATAGCTGGTTAAATTATAGACAGGAATTCCGCCACGTGAAGCGTCAACAATTAATCCAATTGCATCAGCTGCTGCTTTATAAACATCAATTGCAGATCTGGGTATTAAACGGTAATTATGATGCTTGTCGCCCATAATAATCCTAGATTATGATGTATAGTAAAAGATTTAAATGTTCAGGATTTTTCATCATTTTCTATAAAATAGAAGTGGGCCCGCTGGGATTCGAACCCAGGACCTATCGATTTCCTTGTCGCTTAGCTGACTTATAAGTCGATTGCTCTTTCCTGTCGAAAGAAACCAGGCTAAGCTACGAGCCCCCGTTAGATTATATAAAAAATTTGTAGAATAAATACATTATACTTTTGCTGTATACCTGTAAACACATTGCTTTATATTGTTATTTTGCAGCAAATATTAGTTAGATTGAAATGGAGAAAATTGTTTTGGTCAACAATATCGTAGGCACGCTGATAAAGCACGGCTTTTCCATAGCAGTGTCGGAGGGATGCTTTGACATAGCCGCAAGGCAGGAACACTTGATGCTGATAAAAGTTTTGGTCAATATTGACAGCCTAACTGAAGAACAAGCGGCAAGTTTGAGGACGATATCATACTTTTTATCCGCCTATCCCATGGTTGTTTCGGTTAAAACCAACCGAGATTTTTTAAAAGATGGAGTGGTTTACTCGCGCTTCCAGTTGCCTGTTATCACTCCTGACATGTTGGACATGGTGCTGGAGGAGGAGGCCGTTGCAATGAAATCGGCAAAGGGCAGGTACGCGGCTGAGATAGATGTTTCTGCGTTGAGAGAGAAAAGAAAAGAGATGAACATGACCATTCAGGAGTTAGCAGATGCTGTTGGAATAAGCAAGAAGGCGCTGTATGAGATTGAAACTAAAAGGACTAATCCCAGCATCGATACGCTGGGAAAGTTGGAAAAACTTCTCAAGACGGATTTGAAAACTAATTACGAGATGAAGACTGCTGGCAAGAGCTATATGAAGCCGAAGGATGAGTTTGAAAGGACTGTGGATAATGAGTTGAAAAGGATGGGTATGGAAAGCTCTCCAGTGAGGTCCGCCCCGTTTGAAATAGTTGGCAAGGAAAAGTTCTCTGTCATAACCTCTTTGTCAAAGAACGGTTTGAAGATAAAGAGAAGCGCTAGAACAGTTAAGAGCTTGTCGGACATGCTGGCGACGAAAGGATTTTTTGTTGTGAAAAAGGCAAAAGAAAAGGCTGTTAGCGGTGTGCCTGTGCTGCTGGAGTCAGAGCTGCCTGATATAGAGTCGCCGAAAGAACTGAAGAAAATAATAAAAGAAAAATCTGAATGAATTAAAAAAATAGTTATTGAATATTCATTTTTTTCTCATGTTCTGTGATAAATTCCATCAAAAAAAATGTTGGATCATCTAAATTAACATGCCTACTTCTTTCAAAATCAAATCCCCCTTCACCTATTAGATATGCAATCTCCACATATTCTGGCTTTACTATAACTAGGAAACGATTTTTTTCTTTTGTTAATAAAATTTTTCTTTTAAAAAATGCATACCCTGAAGCTGTGTAGTAATCTAAAATTGTAGGACCTTTACTTTCTTTCACTTCATAGCCAAGTTTTCTGGCAACCGGCCGAACGTGGTCATGCACAAACATTCTTAATAATTCGTCTATTTGAGAGAGTGTAAAACCGGCTTTTGCTATAAGGCTTTCTCCCAATGCATACTCTAAAGGTGTTTTGGAGGTGTACAGTTCACCAGATCTGATTACTGCTGCCATTTTTGCACCTATTATTTCATTTAAAAGTTAAAGATTTATTTCTTTAGAATTTTCTATCCAATAGAAATCAAATTAAACGGGTTTGCGCCAGTAGAGGTAAGCGGGATTAATCTCGAACTTGAAGATAACAAATGGTTGGGTTTGATTAAGCTTTCAACCAAGCAAAAATGATATAAAAATATCTAAATAAAACTTCCAGAAGTCTGCTAAAATTCATTTAATATTCACTGAGAAACCGCAACGTTATTAAAAATCAGTGTTTTTTCTTTTTCTTGTGTGCTTTCATCTTTTATCTGTAGATATATTTTATCTTTCCCTGCTTAAATTTTCATTGAAATTATGCGAAATTAAGATTTTAGACGGTTGGCAAGTTTACTACAACTACATAAGACCGAACCAAGCTTTGTTAGGTCACACGCCTGCGGAAGCAAGTGGGATTGATTTGAAACTCGGAGAAAATAAGTGGTTGAGTTTAATTAAAAAGAGTTCAGAAAAGTAAAATCATTTATGCCTATAAATAGGCAATTTATTCAGTTCATCTCGTAGGTCTTTACAGACCTCTTCTCTATCTTCTCCTACGATATTAATTTCCACATCTCCATCACGACTCACTCTTGCATAAACAGTCGAATTTCCGTGATGATAGACATAATGGTATGCCAATAACGCATGATTACCGCGAGTTTCCATTACTTTAGCGACAAAATCCGAATTATAAAATAGAACCTTTCTCAATCTTCTCATGTTAGGATGTTCATCCCAACTAGTTTCAGTCTCCCTTAATTTTCCATGAATCACTGATGGCATATGTAATTTAAAGATAATTAAAAGATTTAAACCCATTAGCAACCAATATTAAAAAAAGTATAATTACTTTCAAAAACAACCGACTTGAACATTCTTCGAGAACAACCGAGTTTTGAACAGTAATGTAGTTCCAAAAGTTTAAATACTTGTATACCCACATACACATTAATAATTTTAACAACAATTTGGAGGTAGGTTTTAATGGCTCAGGCAATGATGGGAAATCTTGGAGGACAACCGATTTTGATTTTACCGGAAGGAACGTTCCGCTCTCGTGGTTCTGATGCTCAAAAAAATAACATAGCTGCTGCCAGGGCAGTGGCGGATGCTGTTAAATCGGTTTTAGGCCCGAAGGGAATGGACAAGATGCTTGTCGATTCCATTGGTGACATAGTTATAACAAACGATGGTGTGACAATTCTTGAGGAAATGGAGATAGAGCATCCTGCTGCGAAGATGATGGTTGAGGTTGCTAAGACGCAGAACGAAGAGGTTGGTGATGGAACTACTACTGCGGTTATAATTGCAGGCGAGCTTTTGAAAAAGGCAGAGGAGTTGCTTGAGCAGGAGATACATCCTACTGTCATAACAAGGGGTTATAGGATTGCCATGGAAGAGGCGTTGAAAATTTTGGATCAGATAAGCAAGCCTGTTACGCTGAATGATGTGGAAATATTGAAGAAGATTGCTATCACGTCTATGTCTGGCAAATCCGTGGAAAAGGGTTCACCCAAGCTTGCTGATTTGGTTGTGCAGGCTGTAATAGGTGTTGCGCAGAGGGTTGATGGCAAGGTTGAGGTTGACACGGATGATATAAAACGTGAGAAGAAGCATGGCGGTTCTGCTGACGAGACTGAACTGATTAAGGGAATTGTTATAGACAAGGAAGTGGTCCATCCAGCCATGCCGAAGAAGATTGAGAATGCGAAGATTGCTTTGCTAGATGTAGCATTAGAAGTGAAAGAGACAGAGACGGATGCGCAGATTAGAATAACAGCACCAGAGCAGATGCAGGCTTTCATCGAGCAAGAAAGCAAAATGCTAAGACAGATGGTTGAGAAGGCTGCTGCAAGCGAGGCTAATGTAATTTTATGTCAGAAGGGGATTGATGATGTTGCACAGCACTACCTAGCAAAAAGAAAGATTCTCGCATGCAGAAGGGTGAAGAAATCCGACATGGAGAAGCTGGCAAAAGCAACCGGTGCAAGGATTGTTTCGAATCTTGATGATTTAACACCGCAAGACCTGGGATTTTCAAGGATTGTCGAGGAGAAAAAGGTTGGCGGGGAGCAGATGACTTTCATAAGGGAATGCAAAGATCCGAAGGCCGTCACAATATTGGTACGCGGTTCGACAGAGCATGTGGTGGACGAGATTGACAGGTCCATAGAGGATGCAATCGGAGCAGTGGCATCCGCAGTGGAGGTTGGTAAGATTGTTTATGGTGCAGGTGCTCCTGAAATCGAAGTGGCGAACAGGTTGAGAAAGTTTGCAGAAAAGTTCTCAGGAAGAGAACAGCTTGCAATTTTAGCGTTTGCAAATGCATTGGAAGTCGTGCCACGCAGCTTGGCTGAAAACGGTGGGCTTGATCCGATCGACATACTCGTTGGTTTGAGGGCCGAGCATGAACGGGGAAAAATTAATGCGGGAATAGATGTGTTCAATGGTAAGATTGCTGATGCAGAGGCGATGGGTGTGATCGAGCCGTTGAAAGTGAAAACGCAAGCAATAAAATCTGCAGCAGAGGCTGCTGAGATGATATTGAGGATTGACGATGTAATATCAGCAAGCAAGCTCGGTAGGGGTGGAATGTCTGGAATGCCACCTGGTGGAATGGGTGGCGGAGAAATGCCTGAGATGTAAATTTTTTAAAATATTTTTCTTTTTCATTTAACTTTTTCCTAAAAAATAAACATTAAATAGCATGCAACCGAAATAATACTATAGTGGTATGATGGCTGAAAAAACGCATGACGAGTATGAACTAATTCCCATGAGTCCCATAAGAAGGTTGGAAAAAAGGATGGAACAGATAGAGACCAACCCTAGCTTTGACACGAAGGATTTCTTCAAGGAAATAGTTGACATCGTCCGGATGAACCAGCAGATCGTTGACGAGATGGCAAAGGCTAATGATGCGTTAAGGCTGGAAATTTCGAAACTGCCGAGCAAGATGGAACAGCTGATAAGCGTGATGCAGGAGTTGCTGACATACATAAAGGCGGCTGCTGTGGAAGAGGCTGCAACACCGTCGCAAACAACACTTCAGCCATTGCTAGCAAAATTCGACGAGCTGATTGGCAGCAACAAAAAAATAGCTGAAATGAACGAGAATGTGATGTCAACACTCAGCGAGTTGGACAGGAAACTAAAAAAACCAGTGATGCCATCAATGGGAAGGCCAGTAATGCAGCGACCTATGAGTAGGCCGATATAAAACACCTGATATAAGGGAGCTCATGGAAATAACGCTTATTACTACGGAAAATAAAAATTTTTCTATGAGCAAGGCTCAGGCTGATATAATATCCTCGGTTTTGATTGTAATAATCTCGCTTAGCCTTGTCGCTTCCGCCTATACATGGGGGATGTACCTTATAGAAAAACGCCAGAGCACCACCATAGTGGAGCGCGTGGAAAAATATTTCGACAGGTCAAACCCCAGTTCGATAGCGAGCAGGATTGAGGACGTGGCAGTAAGCGGGGCTGAGGTGGTTTTCAACCTTGACGTTGATGGTATATGGGTGCTCAATCCTTGTTCTGACAGCGCAATAAGTAGTGGCTGCACGGGGAATGATGATAGAAACAATACGATAATGTTTGTCTTTAATACAAAGGCTACGAATGTAAAGCCGGGTGCCGGATGGGTGCCGGACATTTGTGGAGGTATCATAGGGCTGCTGGGAAAGGATGCACCCTCTGTGGTTTGCAAAAGATCAGATGCGGCCGGCGATTCCTACAATATAACCTACAAGCTCTGGCTAAGGGAGCTTGATGACAGCCTAAGCAACCCGACAACGGGAATAAAATATTTGCTGGTACCAGCCCAGCCAAGTTTATGTAAGACAACATACTGCATATCAACTGGTAAGAGTGTGAAATTGTCCAAGGGAAGCATGATCCAGACCAGTGTCAATGGAAAAAACTTAATTACAACAGAAATCAAAGTTCTTTTTGTATGATTGGAATGAAAGGCCAGTCACTGGTTATACAATTTGTATTGTTCTTCATAATTGGGTTCACAATTTTTTTGAGCATAAGCAATTTTTTCAAAATACAGTCCGAGGCCTTGAGCAGCGACGCGCTGTCATACGGCCTGGAGCTTACAAACAGCTATCTGTCTTCCAGCACTTTGAATCTCATCACAACATGCAAGACCTGCACCATTTCAAACGCCACAATAAACCTTGCAAATACCACTGCAGGTTATTACATAACCGCAAGGCTTGGCCAAAGCGGGCTTGACACTTTAACGCCGTATGCCTCAAAAAAAATCTACACGTCAACCATGCACAATATTAATGAAAGCGTTATTGTTGCTGCCGGAGGGGCGTCTTCGGCAAAACCAATATCTTTAACATATAGTAGAACGAAAAATCAATTAGAGATAGCATAAAAAAGTGGTTTTGAATGATGATGCAGAACGTGTATAAGAAATTTATCCAAGGATACAGGTTTCATTACAAGCAAACCATGCAATCCATACCCGTGGTTTTTCAGGGCATGGGACCTATGATGTCTTTTGCCCCTCCTGCGCCCAAGGAAGAGGAGAAAGCTGAGGTAAAGATAACTGCGGAATATTTGAAAATCCCGGAATTCTCGAAAAGAGTAAAATCCAAGGAATACATCCCAAGCGAGGGCGAGAAAGAGATTATTCGGCCAATGGCATATCCTCTGATACCAAGGAAACCGGTGAGGGGGGAACCTGTTTTTGCACTAGCAAAAATATTCTGGGATCAAAAACTTGGCAGACACTTTTATCAGCTTGTTGAGCCTACGGTTTCTGCAGGATTGCAAGAGATGATGAAGAAGGTTAAAGATCTGCTTGAACAGAAGCTTGATGTGGATTTTTCAAAGTTAAAAAAATTTGAGGCCGCTGATTATCTCCATAAAAATGTTGATGAAATAATTGACTATTTTAGCCTGAAGGTTAGTGATGAGGAAAGGAAGATTTTGCATTACTACATACAGCGCGACTTTATAGGTCTGGGAAAGATAGAGGCGCTGATGAACGACAGCGAGATAGAGGATATAAGCTGTGACGGTACAGGTATACCGATATTCATTTTTCACAGGAACCCTGCCATAGGGTCTGTTATCTCAAACGTAACCATTGATGATTCGGACGAATTGGATTCCTTCATAATAAGGCTTTCACAACTATGCGGCAAATCCATATCGGTTGCTAGCCCGCTTGTAGACGGTTCACTGCCTGATGGAAGCAGGTTGCAGGCTACGTTAGGGACGGATATAGCAAGGCGTGGCAGCAATTTTACCATAAGAAAATTTACAGAAGAGCCGCTTACGCCAACGCAACTGCTCAATTATAACACGCTTGACGTGCAAACGATATCATACCTGTGGCTTGCAATTGATTACGGCGCAAGCATTCTCGTCAGCGGCGGAACTGCTTCCGGCAAGACATCATTGTTAAACTCGTTATCGCTGTTCATAGATGCCGAGAAGAAAATTATATCAATTGAAGACACGCCAGAGCTGAGGCTGCCGCATCCGCACTGGATACCAACGGTTGCACGCTCTGCTATAACAGTGGTAGGCAAGACAGGCGAGGTTGACATGTTTGACCTGCTAAAGGAAAGCATGAGGCAGAGGCCCGACTATATAATTATGGGAGAGGTTAGAGGCAAGGAGGCGTTTGTTTTATTCCAAGAAATGGCAACAGGCCATCCCTCGCTAGCAACAATCCATGCAGAAAATATGCCAAAGCTGATAGACAGGCTTACAACAGAACCAATATCACTACCCTCAAGCCTTATGGGTAGTTTGGATATTGTCGTTTTCATGCTGAGGATGAAATACAAGGACAAGCATGTCAGAAGGGTGAATGAAATACTTGAGGTGACGGGTGTTGACGAGGAAAATAAGAAGCCGATTATGAATCAGGTGTTCAAATGGAACGCTGCGACCGACAAGTTTGAAATAAAAAATGACAGCTTCTTGATGAAAAAAATTGCAGAGAACAGCGGAAAGCCGGAGAAGGAGATAAAGGAGGAAATGGAGAAGAGGATGCTTGTAATTGATTGGATGCAGGCCAAAAATATAACAAATTATAAGGATATTTTCAGGGTGATAACAGCTTATCACACAAACCAGGAAAGGCTTCTTTCATTGATAAAAGGTGGAGCCTGATGGGCTTTTACACTAAGAATGCTATGAGGTTGTTCGGCCAGACGGCCGAGGCGTCTTCATTCTATTTTGTAGATCTAAAAAACAACCTGAAATGCGCGAGAATCAAGATGTCCGTGCAGGAGTACCTCAGCGTTGCAGTACTCACAAGTTTTATCATTTTTCTGATCGAGCTTCCGATGCTGTCCCTAATAATTGCGTTATTGATCCAGACCATGTTTCCAGAATCTGTGTGGCTGTTCGCATTCATCTCCTCCTTCACGCTGTCAATATTTCTGACAATAATATTTTTCTTCGCATTCATAAACTATCCCAGGTTGATAATAAAAGAACGGGGGAAGCGATTAGAGAATACATTACCGTTTGCTTCACTCTACCTTTCCACCCTTTTTAGCTCTAGATTAGATTTGCACAAGGTTTTCAACATATTTTCCAAGTACAGCAACTATGGCGAGATCACGGAGGAGATAAATGCAGTGACAAACGATATGGAGGTTTTTGGCCTGGATGCAAACACGTCGCTTGAAAGGGCTATAGATAGGAGTACGTCGAAAAATTTTAAAGAACTTTTGTGGGGCATACTTTCTATAAACAGGTCTGGTGGCGACATAAACATTTTTTTGCGGGAAAAGGCAAAGGCATTGATGGAAGAGTACAGGAGAAGGATGTATGAGTTCTCACACCAACTCACAATTTTCATAGAGGTCTACCTGACAGCTGTCATAATGGGCGCAATATTCTTCTCAATATTGACATCCATTATGAGCGGGTTGAGTGGCATGAGCATGGAAACGGTATTTATCCAGTTCATGTTGATATTCATATTCCTGCCAGCGATAACTGCAGTCTTCATTATACTTATAAGATCTTCTGCCCCAAGCAGTGAGTGATGGTATGAAGGGAATAAAAATGGAAATGACATCGCAGCTGAAGATGCTGATGATATGCATAGCTGTATCTGTCTTGCTATCGGTGCTGGGTGCATTGAGCGGTGACATTGGCGTTTTGAGCAACATGATCATAATATCCGCCTTTATAGTTATCCTGCCGATGTTCATGATGAATTATGAAAAATTCAGGGTTGTAAAGGAATACGAGGAAAAGTTTCCAATTTTTTTACGGGATGTAATTGAATCCTTGCGGTCGGGCATGCCTTTCCACAAGGCCATAACCACTGCAAGCAAAATCGACTATGGGAGATTTTCTAAAGAGGTAAAAAAAATGGCCAACCAGATATCATGGGGCATGCCACTTAACAGGGTTTTGGATCTGTTCATTGCCAGTATGAAAAACAGCAAAAAAATGAATTTGGCACTAAGGACGATCAAAGAAACCTATACGTCTGGTGGTGATGTCATCTCTACGCTCGACTCCGTATCAGATAGTATAAGGATATTGGATGATGCGGACAAGGAGAGGAGGAGCCTTCTCAATCAGTATGTGGTGCTGATATATGCAATATGCTTTATGTTCATAGGCATTGTGGCTGCCATAAACAGGCTTATGGTTCCCATCTTCACGTCTACGCTTCAAACAACTGGCGGAATAATTGTGTTTGAAAATCCCTGCGCGGGGGCAGAAAACCCGCTTTGCTCGATGATATACTTTATATCAAATGTTTTCTCCATAAACCCGGAAAGCATCGGCGCATACTACACATCACTGTTCTTTCTAATGAGCATGGTCGAAGCTATGTGCTGCGGCTTGGTTGCAGGCCAGATAAGCGAGAATTCCGTCACTGCAGGTGTAAAACACAGCATAATAATGGTTGTGATATCATTTGCTGCATTCGGAATACTTGTCAGACTGAAATTGCTGGGAGTTTAGAATGAAAAATACAAACAAGGGGCAGTTCAGCTATGATTATTTCGTTTCAATGATAATTTTTATTTTATTCGTAGCATACATTGCCTTTCAAATAATGGCCATGAAGCCTGCATACCTTGGAGAGGTTAGGAACGAGATACTGCGTTCTGAGTCGTATCAGCTGTCAGACCTGCTTGTGAATGACCCGGGCGAGCCGTTGAACTGGGATGTTGCAAGCGTGAAAAGGATAGGACTGTCTAATGAAGTGAACAAAACAAACTACTTGTCTGTTGTGAAGATTGCAAGGCTGGCAAGCCTATGCCCGCAAGTTGGATACGACAGTAGTTTTCCGCAACTATTTGGCATAGATAAAAAATACCAGTTCTCCGTCATTGTGAAAAATATAACAAGCGGGCTGCCATTGGCAGACTGCCACCCCTCTTCCATTATCGCAGCCAAGGCGATTAATACAAGCATAAAAAGGGTTGTGACATTGGATTCTGGCCAATATGGAGAGGTTACAGTGCAGATGTGGTGATATGAAAAGCAGAAAGGCATTTGTGAGTTTCATAGAGATGATCATAGTCCTTGTCACATTGTTTATTGCATTCAACATATTTTTTCCAGGATTCAGCTATAAAAACAGGTGGGCAGAGGCATTGATGAAGCTAAGGGCAAGGGATTTGCTTGTCACAGCCGATAGACTAGGGAAGTTTTACCCATGCAGCTTCAGCCCCTCCTGCTTCAAAGATAATTTTCTGGATTTAATTATACCAACGAACAGGACGAATATAATACCTTGGACGGAGATTGAAGGAACGGTGAAAAACCAAATAAGCATATCCTGCAACTGCACGCCCTCAAACATACAATACCTTTACGATACTTTTAACAGCCTCACCATAAACGGCAGGGAGGTAAATGCAAAAATATGTTACACAGACCTCGAGTCCGTCAACCCTTGCATGCAAAGTTCTGACCTGCTTGTGATATGGGGCTACAAGGACATTTCATCGGCAACTTACAGGGATATGCTGAGGCAATATTTGTCTTACGGCGGCATAGTGGAGGTAATGGACATACCGAGCAGCTATAATTTCGGCAGCGACTACACGCAGCAGCAAGTATTCGGCATAACTGGCGGTGGTTCCGGAACGCCAAACTACAATGTATTTCTTAAACCTGTTAATGCCGACCAGATCACATATCAACCGTACAAGTTTTTCTACCATACGCCGTTGCGGTTGTTGACAAATGGCACTGGCGTAGGCACTGTTGGCTGCGCGCAAAACAAGACAGGCGTTTTCACAATAAATACGCAAGGCTATCCTTTTTCCATATGCAATGGTGCTACGGTATTTTTTGATACAAACAATGATGGAAAAATAGATTCGCAGGTTAGCGGAAGTTTCAAACTTTATTCCTATGGCGTGTGGATGAACTTCACACTCAAATACATTTCAGACCAATGGATTAAAATCAGCTTCAACCCCTCGTATGAAATGTTGGATTTTGCAAAAGCTCCGACCTCTTCAAATATAATGCCTGTTGATAGTGATTACAGCAGGGTGCTGTTGATGAGCGAAATTTATACC
>Ga0315281_10003945_pt1 | contig 21643 bp, 24 predicted proteins | sample YL17G07_0_MG_FD_204540 | JGI IMG/M metagenome (GOLD analysis project Ga0315281, IMG submission 204540) | Sediment microbial communities from Yellowstone Lake, YNP, Wyoming, USA - YL17G07_0 | ecosystem: Environmental > Aquatic > Freshwater > Lake > Sediment | place: USA: Wyoming | collected... | reverse complement strand
GTAGTTTGCGATACCGTCGAATTATCCAAAGCATGTCAGGGTTCGGAGCTGTCGCTTCTCTTTCTCTACTAACCCTCATTTTTACTTGGAGAGCCATCACTGTGTCACGTTACTACTGCTGCTACTATCTTACGAGTCGAACTAGACGCTTGAAGCATATCTAGTTATTTCTCGTTTTCTATGGACGGTTAGGTAACGTCAAGTTCTCGTTTGGTTTGGGGCCCCGTCAAAACTCGTTTGGTAAACTCCGGTATGCTACAGTTGAACTAGAATAGGTGCTGATCGTTCTTCATTTGAATTCAGCGTAGGCTACCTCAATCGCTCGGTTTATTTTGTCTACAACGAATAGAAATCGATACCTGCCGATTCGGGTGCGATAAGTGTTTGGTCGACCACGTATCTTTTCTATGTCCCAACGGCCCAGAACAGCAGGATAATCCGCTAAGTCGTTGACGAAGTTTACGGCTTTATCTTTCTGAGGCGCAGGCATTCCGTTAATTAGAGCATCGACATCAGGACGGACGGTGACTTTGTACTTGGAAGCCATGTCTCTTATTGAACTCTTCAAGCGATATGCTCTCGCCTTTGCGCATTTCTAGCAGCGCCTTATCCAAGTTGCTCAGCTCCCTATCAGTAAGTTCGGCCTCAGGCATCTTGCCTCTCAGAACCTGTTCTTCTAGCCCTTCCATGTAGAGAAGAATCTTCTGAAGTGCCTCAGTAACCTCTGGGGGTCTAACTACTCGTAAAGTCAAGCCAACCATGTCCCCTCGCGACACGGCATACCGTAGGTTTACCGCATCACTACGCTAGCAAGCATCTTGCTTACTCATAAATCTGTGTTCTATTTACAGCAACAACGAATGTGGACCAGTTATGACAAAGTGCGAATTTTCGTCATGTCATTAGGCTAATAGCGCAATTACGCCTTGTTTCGTGACGCATTTTGAATTATTATCATCCCTTTGTTCTCTCCTTCTACCTTGATCCCCGCTACCTCCGCTGGAGTCTTTCCTTCTAGAGCCATGTGTGGGCGAACGTAATTGTGGAAGATTTGCTGGCCTGTTAGAATCGGTGTGTCTATCTTCTTTAGATTACGAGTAACCTTTTCCCTGTCTCGGATTTCGTCGTTCATGCGTTCCATCTTGTTGTTATGTCGAACTCCATCGAAGCTGATTTCGCGGATATGCTCTGGTCGAGTGCCCATCTTGCTTCTCTAGGATTCTTTCATGAACACATGGTGGTAAGCGGTCAATTCGTCCGTGATCTGAACTTTAAGTCGTTTGCCTACGGCCTATCGGCATTTGGGGTAGGTGTCTTGCGTCATGTGTATATTTTGCTCCTGCTGTTTGTTGAGAAGATCAGTGACTCACCCGACAAACGTCACAGAAATAGCATGGAACCACAACAGCAAACTGGCTGGAACGAAACGGTAACACGGATTGCTGCCACTAATGGCTTTCTAACCTTCACACTCAATCAAATCGGGATGATAAACGGGAAATACCGGAGCAGGGAAAGATGGTTCTGTAATCGGTTCCTTCCAGAAAATGGTGTCCCGTCGGGGGCATCAGCGGTGCAGGCAATTCTAACCCTTGTCTTCATATGCATGGTGTGAGACAAGACTGATTTTAACTTGAATCACATATCCTGAGCGTAGTCGCAAATTAGTAAGAGCTTAAATGCGGTTATATGGCCTGATTCTTAGAGGAAGGCCACGGGAAGGTTCATGGCGCAACCTTCGCAGACGAACATGACTAGATTCGATGACATCCGCCTCGCTGACTCCTCGGCTCTTAGAGAAATTCAGCGGCGTCTTGACACTCTCGCGGAACAGGTCTTCTATTTGGTAGAGGAGACATCGAAACAGAGCGGCCAGGACATACGCACGATTAGAGAGAACCAGCAGAAGATCGAGAGGCAGATTAGCAAGATGGCAGCGCTCAGCGCGAAGAATCAACTAGCAGTTGAGAAGACTGTGCTGAGTACTCTCTTGGAGTACTTCGATCATGTGCCACCCGCAATAGAGGCATTTGTCTTAAAGGTCGTGCGTGATGCAGCTCAAGAAGAGCCTGTTAGTCAAACCAATTCGATGAGCGCCGGGTTCCCCTCCCGTAAGTGCTCGAGGTGTAACGTAGAAATCACAGCACTTGACAGGTTCTGCAGCCACTGCGGCCAGCCAAATAGTGTCGAGCTCCCAAAGTATGGCTCACACACTTCTTAGATAGCCAAGTGTGTTTTGAGCTTCTATTGACCTTCAATTCCTATTGACTTCCCGCATCAGGAATGCGAGGGCAGTACTCTCCGACCTGAGACGCAGCCGCAAACTTATCGGCGGATCTTTTCTTAGCGCGCTCGGTCAGGTAACACTTTTTGCTGCGCTGTCTTTCGCACCAACAGTGTACGTTGTTCCCACATACAATCTGAAGTCTCTTGTGACCGTTTATCCTGCCTACGCGCTCATACCCAAGTCCGAAAGGGTGAACATGAGGGTGATCTTGGGAGCACTTCTAGCAATCGGAGGAATAATCCTGATCTCCCTTTAGTGGAGATCTTCAGCCAGCTCAACAATTTCAATTCAGAGCAACTATCATGGAGAGTGGCTGGTTAAATGGCGTGTGTACTTCCAGTGGTGCGAGCAGCCAAATTTGAACTCCAATTCTTGTGTGCGTGGGTCTAATGGTGCGCGACGACGACGACGAAAATGAACGGTTTGTGGTTTTGTGATGTGTGGTAGGGTTGTCTGTGGGTTTGTGTTGGGTTTGGTGGTGCGCACAACTAGACCCACCACCAGTATACTAACTTAGGCTGGAAAAGCTTTTTTCATGAACAGGTCTTGCTTGTGAGGTGTCGCCAACTCGAACTGCTTTGTCATCTCAAGCGCTTTGAAAGCGCAGTTGTCAACGCATTCCCCGCAGAATATGCAGGTTGCCAGTTCGAAGACCGGACGTTTGACTGGAAGTTCGCGGTCGCCCACTTTTCGCGTTCCAATGCCCACCATCGTGATAACGCTAGCAGGACAGACGAGCGCGCAGACTTGACAGCCTGTGCACTTGTCAGGGTCTATGTCCAACTTCCCACGAAATCGCAGCGGAAGGTTAACCTTCTGGTATGGGTAATCTTCAGTGCTAGGTTTTTCGATCGCGGTTCGAAACATTCCAGGGATGGCTGAGCCTATTTTCCTATGCGGCAACCTATATTTCCCCCAAGTTACAGAACGTGCTCATTTCACTTCCCCCAGAAGTTTCAGCACTCCGTACATGATAGCCTCTGGTCTCGGTGGGCAACCGGGGATGAACATGTCGACGGGTATGACGTCTTCGATTCCTTGGCCGACATTGTAGCAGCCTTTGAAGACGCCGCCAGCGCATGCGCATGCTCCGACCGCTATGACATGCTTCGGTTCTGGAACCTGTTCGTAAACCCGTCTCAGCCTGTCTTTGGTCTGTGCGTTCACGGTTCCAGTAACCAATAGAACATCTGCATGTCTCGGACTTGGTACTAGGACTGCTCCGAATCTTTCGATGTCATAGCGCGGGGTGAGGCTTGCGACGATTTCGATATCGCAACCGTTGCACGATGAGGCGTTGATGTGGAATACCCATGGCGAACGCTTTCTCGCCCACACAGCTAGTTTCCCGATCGGAGGGAGGATGTGTTCGACCAAAGCTTGTTTCACCGGCCTGAAGCTCACGGAGTCGAGTGCCTTGGTTTTGCTATTGCCGTAGAGTTGGTCAGGCGATCACATACCACTTGTCGAGTACTCATTTCCATTTTCTCACTGAAAGCAACCGTCGAATTCTCGCGTCAGATGATCTGCTGAATCGGAATGAGTTATCTGGCAGATTTAGCCATGTATACTTCTGACGATGAAATGGGTTTTGTCATACTTCGAATCAGTAGGTGTTCTTTCTACTGTTAGAAAACCTTGAATCCGTAGAGTGACCGATGTGACTCAATCACTTGAGAAAGTGGCCCTCAGCAGACGCATGGCCGTTATGATCGTCGCGCAATCGGACGAAGGGAGTCGACGCAAACTCTTCGCCAAATGAACCCTAGTTGCTTTGTATGCAGAATCAAGCTTGGCGCGACCAAGACTAGTTAGAGAGAGGGTCATCCGCCTGCGATCCTTCGGATTCTCTTGACGGATCATCAATCCGCGCGAAACCAATCCATCCACAAGCGTTGACATTGCAGGCAGCGATAGCCCTATGTGTTCAGCCACATCTGACAGGGACGCTCCTTCGTTATTGTATACAAACGTCAAAGTGCGAAAATGTGGAATAGACATCTCCACTGCGCCATGTTCTCTCAGCTCGCCCCGAATAACTCGCATAACGAGTGGCACGACATCGATTAATTCGTGAGCGCATTCCTCGGGTTGAGACCGTACGGTAGCGTACATATCCATTCGCTAATAGAATAGTTTTAATCCCTAACTATTTACGTCGTTTCATTCAGCATAGAGAGTGGGAACGAGGAATCGGAGTTAACTTCAATCCGCAAAATTGGTCTGGTAAGAAACCGATGAGCACGGAAACGAAAATGACTACACCCAATGGTATCGATGGAGCAGCCATAACACGAATTCTGGTCGCAGTTGATGGTTCAGAGTATGCGAAAAAGGCCATCAATGCTGCGGTAATGCTATGCAAAGCAGTCGGTGCTGAGCTGATTGCTTTCCACGCTATCCCGGTGCCGCGTTACTCGTTCACAGCGGAATCTGGCGGCATGTACCCTTTCCCACTAGCCCAGTATTTTGCTTCAGCCCGTAAAGAGGCGCAAGGACTCGTCGACGATGCAGTTGCTTTGGCGAAGAAAAGCGGGATCACTGCTACCGGCTTGGTCGCTGACCCTACATATTCAATCGTCGAAGCCATACTTCAAGCAGCGTCCTCTCATAACATCGATCTAATCGTTGTAGGAAGCAGAGGGCTTAGCGGTTTCAAGAAATTGCTTGTCGGCAGCGTATCAGCTGCTGTCGTAAACCACGCACACTGCTCGGTCCTGGTGGTCAGATAGCCACTTGAGCTAAGGTTGCAAAGCCATGAGCGTCGCGAAGCCCACCCTCAAATACGTGAAGACGATCAAAACAACAGCAGACTTCCAAAGGACCATTACCGCCTTCAAGAGGCTGCTGCGGTACCACAAACCATACGCTGCGTTCTTCGCAGTAATCGTGGGACTATCCGCAGTGAAATCTTACCTTTTCGCGTTGGAACCATTATACACCGCGGAAATCATCGACCAAGTAATCACTCAAGGAAATTATAGCCTCCTTGAACCGCTGATACTCGACATAGTACTAGTGGTGAGCCTCTACGCGTTGCTGAATTATGTGATCACTTACTCCCAAGCTTATACTGCGCAACGCATCGAGCGAAACATCAGGTCGGACTATTACTCTTCACTTCAAGAGAAGCCATTCAAATTCTATGATTCAACACAGGTCGGCGATCTAGTATCACGAGCCACCATGGATTTGCAAATGCTCGAAATGTTTCTCAACACGTGGGTTGGGACGATTGCAACGGCAGTCTTCACAATGGCCGTTATGCTCTACATCATGTATACCATCAACCCGATATTGACGCTGATCGCATTCATCCCAATGGTCTTCTCATTCTACTTCACCGCTAAACTCTTCACGTTAACAATGCCACTCTTTCGAAAGATGCAGCTAATCTTGGGAAGGTTAGGATCGTACATTCAGCAAAACATTCTTGGAATGAAAGTTGTGCGCATCTTCAGACGAGAAGAAGAATTGGAAGATGGATTCAAACAGGTTGAGAGCATCTACGTTAACACCGCGATCAGCGCTGGAAAGATTCAATCCAAGTACATGCCCTCTGCACCAACAATATTGACGTTAGGCATTACGATGATTTACCTGTATGGCGGTCACTTGATCGCGTCCCCCGCATCTATACTAACCATAGGCGACCTCACGCTATTCGCCAGGTACATGCTCAGGCTTGCTCAACCGTTGCGAGACACCAGCATGCTCATAGGTGTCTGGATTAACGCCTCCGCAGGACTCGAAAGAGTCTATGCCGTAATGGATATCCCAAGAGAAGTGAAGGATAGGGCCGACGCCAAAGACCTAGTGATCAAGAAGGGGCGCGTTGAATTTGAGAACGTGACGTTCGGCTATGATAAGACCCGACCGGTCCTCAACAACGTAAGTTTCACAACAAGCCCCGGTGAACGAATCGCTATTCTGGGAGCAACGGGATCAGGAAAGACTTCTCTAGTCTACCTAATCCCCAGATTTTACGACATCGACTCCGGAAAGATCTTGATTGATAATGTGAAGATCGATCAGTATCGGCTCGCAAACTTACGAAAACAGATCGGCATCGTCATGCAGGACGTTTTCATATTCAGCGGCACAATCGCCGACAATATTGCATTCGGCAAACCAGAAGCAGCAAAGGACGAGATAATAGGGGCGGCTAAACTAGCCAGAATACACGACTTCATAACCACACTCCCCCACGGCTATGACACGCTCATTGGAGAAAGGGGCGTAAACCTGTCCGGAGGCCAAAGACAGAGGCTGACCATAGCAAGAGCCCTACTGACGGACCCCCGGATTCTGATCCTTGACGATTCATTATCATTTGTCGACGCCAACACTGAGAAAGAGATCCAAACCGCAATCGACGAAGCCATGAAAGGAAGAACATGCTTCATAATCGCCCAAAGACTGTCAACCATCAAGAACGCGGACAGAATCATGGTCCTTGACAATGGAGAAATCATTGAGCTTGGCACACATGAACAGTTGCTAGCTCAAAATGGAGTTTACAGGCGAATCTACGAAACTCAGTTCCTTCAAACCTCCCCTGAACCCGTCCAAGAGATCCGAGTGAAATAGGTTGGCAAGCCACTACAGCATCTTCTCAACTCAATATGAAGAATCTAGAAAGCGAAAATCATCCGACCGGGTCATAGTTCGAAAGGTCTACAGGTACGGGAAAGATTACAGAAGAAACCTGGCAATGGGCGTTGCAGCAATCGTTCTCAGTTCATTGACAGGACTGGCTTCTCCATATCTGCACAAGATCGCCATAGACCAAATCATTCTTGCCATGAATCTTTCAGGATTCATCTGGTGGGTCCCCCTCTTTGTCGTCGTCACACTAGCTAACTACGTGCTCCAATACGTGCAAGTGTACCAAATGCGAATCGTTGGCGAAAACGTCGTAGCCAAAATGCGAGACGACATGATGGCAAAACAGCAAGTCATCTCGCTACGATACTTCTCCGAAGGCGAAATTGGAAGAATAATGTCACGGTTAATCAACGACGCAAACACAGTCCGAATATTCATACGACAAGGACTCACACAGATACTGGTTGACACAACCTCGATACTCGGCTCGTTAATTGTGGTATTCCTCCTAAACGTGAAACTGGCAACGATAGCTGTAGCCATTCTACCATTCGCAGTAGTGGTAGGGTGGTTCCTTGGATCATACTCGAGGAAAGCTTACAGAAGATCCCTCTCAGCCCTCGCCGGACTCACGGGCAGAATACAGGAAGACTTGGCAGGCATCAAGGTCATAAAATCATTCGTCCACGAAAAGAAAGCGCGTTCCGAGTTCGAAATCAAACAGGATCAGGCTGTTGACGCCAACCTTCGAGCAATGAAGGTGTCAACGCTCTATTCACCTACGGTGATGCTCATGCGAATGATCGGCACAGCCCTGATCCTCTGGTACGGCGCCCTCATGATTAGAACCGGTGAGCTTACGATAGGCACACTGGTGGCCTTCATCGAGTACCAATTCGCATACTTCACGCCCCTAATGGACCTAACAACCGTGTACGACCAATACCAGTCAGCCATGGCGGGTTTGGAAAGAATGTTCGACTTGGATGAAACTAAGGTTGAGGTCACGAATCCACAGGTTGGAGAAGAGATCAAGGTTCCCACAATTGAAACGTTAGCATTCGACAACGTCACCTTCGGGTATGATCCAGCGAACCCAGTAATCCACGACATCAGCTTCAAACTCGAGAAGAACAAGCGACTCGCCATCGTGGGCCCAACAGGCGCTGGCAAAAGCACCGTCATCAACCTACTCTCAAGATTCTACAACCCAACAAACGGAAGGATAACTGTAAACGGATACGACGTGAACAAAATCTCGATAGAATCCCTACGCGAAAAGATCAGCGTAGTTCTACAAGACTCCTTCCTATTTCCAATGAGCGTGAAGGACAACATTAGATTCGGTAAACCCGAAACATCAGATGAAGAGATTGTGGAAGCCGCAAGAACGGTGGGCGCTCATGAATTCATAATGAAACTACCAAGAGGATATGCTCACATCGTTGAAGAAGGATCTTCGAATATTTCCATTGGGCAACGACAACTCATCAGCTTCGCCAGAAGCCTCCTGATGAATCCGCGCCTCCTAATCCTAGACGAAGCAACATCAAGTATCGACCCCTATACGGAACTGGTCGTTCAGAAAGCGCTGACGAAACTACTCGAAAAGAGAATGGCGATAATAATCGCTCACAGACTCTCCACCGTAAGGCTCTGCGACGAAATCATCGTCATCGATAACGGCGTAATAGTGGAGCGAGGATCACACAAGGACCTAATGAGAACGAACGGATTGTACAGTTCGTTCTACCGGATGCAATTCAGGGAAGAAAAAGGCGTCGACGTTCAAGTAGAGACTCCCATTCTCCCAATAATCGGTGACAATGGCTCATCACATCCACCCGAAGACGCTTAGCAAAACCTCCATTCACATCGAATTCTACTAGACGACAATACCCCTGATGATAAGCAGCGCCTGAATGACAATCATCCTGTGTTCGCGGAGCCAAGCGCGGGAGCTGCGGGAGGTTCGAATCCCCCCTCCCGCACCAAGTCTCTGTGCGTTTCTCCAGGAAAATCGCTCTCGTAGAACTCCTTGCTCCGCAATCACGGTTACCGCCGAGAAGTTGGTCGGGATTGCAGGATAACCTGCGCTAGTAGTTCTGCGCATTACGAAGCTTCTAGCACTATTTGGTGCACAAGACAAGTCTCTTGGATACGAATCGCTTCCCGGCACCTCTAGGCATATCCACAATTGCGAGACGAGCATACGTTACCCAAAAGAATAAGCACACCGGAACCCCTTACAAAAGAGGGTCTTGATGTCTTCCGACGCAGTTCCTACGGGAACGGTTGAGTTGGATACGCTTCTCGGTGGTGGTTTTCCTCCACGCAGCTTGGTCTTAGTGTCCGGGGATTCTGGGACTGGTAAGACGATCCTGTCAAGCCGCTTTCTCTACCATGGCGCCGCCGAACGTGGGGAAAAGGGTGTTTATTTTTCCTTCGCCGAACTTCGAACGGATTACTTCAGGAACATGAAGACGCTCGGCATGGACTTCGAGAAACTTGAGAAGAACGGTTCATTCAGGTTCTTCGACTTTCCCACCATGAACAAACAGGGCATGGAAGAAGCCACAAAGGAGATAATGCAAACAGTCACCGAGTTTGGGGCGAAGAGAGTCGTCATCGACCCCTTGAGCGCCTTTCTCCAGATTCTGAGTCCAGAGGAATCCAGAATGTTCCTACACGTCGTGTTTGGCAGGCTGGTGAAGACCGCTGGCGCTACAACTGTGGTGATAGGGGAGATACCCTACGGCGAGTCCAAGACGGGATTCGGAATGGAGGAGTTCGTGGCTGACGGTGTGATTATCCTCAGACGCGCGGGAACTATACATTCGGAGAAGAAGATTCTGGAGATCGTCAAGATGCGGGGTGTCCCCGTGGAACGCTCCATGTTCGAGTATCTCATCGACAAGAGATACGGAGGAATAGGGCTGATCATGCTGCCGCCTAAGGCTGCGATTGAGTCTGCCCCAACCGAGAGACTGACCACCGGAATCAAGGGATTGGACAAGATGTTGGCTGGCGGCGTCTACCGTGGTTCTGTAACCCTCATTGAAGGCGCATCAGGAGTCGGCAAGACAACGCTATGCCTGCAGTGTCTGGTTGCCAACTCGGAGAAGGGAGAGAAGACGCTGCACTTGTCCTTTGAAGAGCCACTCGGTGAACTAAGGAGGACGTTGAAGAACTATGGTTTGGATCATGAGAAGCTGAGTGATAGATTCGTCATCGAATCGTACGTGCCTGAAGCGCTCACTCCGATGCAGTACTACGAGCTGATAAGAGACCACGTCGAGACTCTCCAGCCGACCGTTCTTGCATTAGATACACTTACTGCGATTCAGCGTACGCTTCCGGAAGAGGATTTCTTCACGTTCGTGCGCTACCTTCAACTCCTATGCAAGGAGAAAAGGTTGACAGCGATTGTAACCTCAGCCTTGGGAACATTTGAATCTGCGACCCGATCGGGCGTTTCAATGCTTGCGGACAACATCATCCTCATGCGCCACCGAGAGGCGAAGAACCGATTGTTGAGGGAGATGATGGTTCTCAAGACGAGAGGCGCAGCCCACGAAACAGGAGTTACGCCTTTTGAGGTAACGGGGCATGGCATCGTTCTCCATGCGGGAAGTTGACAAGCCAGCGTCGCCATCGATGAGCCTTTCTCGTCAGCGGGAGGCTCTGCTTGAGGCTGTTGACCAAGGGTTAGCGGTTCTTGGTGAGATTGTGAGGGCAGCAATCTACGAGCGTATCGAGAGGAGCTACCAAGTCAGACGTGAGGAGATCCCCGAGAAGGTTGAGATCTTCCACAAGGCACTACAAGACTTGTTGGGCGCGGGTGCCAAGGTCATGGAGAAACTGATTGCGAGGAGCCTCTACAGTCGCCTCGGCTTGAGTTTCACAGAGCATGCGAACTGGACGTTGGCTGACTATGTCAACCATGTGAAGAAAGAAAGCTCGGGTGAGTGACTAAGACACCAGCGGGACTCAAACTAGGCACAGTTTGGTGGAGGATCCTTATCTCCCTCAACGACACCATACCCAGATCTTCGTGATTCTCTTGACCGGAGACGAGGGAAGAGAGGGGATGAAACCGTCAGGTGTCTCCTCTACGTCAACGCCTGTAGGGGCTCGTGGGTTCAAATCTCACCCCCTACACTCTTTGATCAACCCAGCACACTCATTTCACCTGCAATAATATCTCAGAGGGCACAGTTGGAAACTAGTTGACCTCTGTACTCGAATTCGGTAACCCACGGTCCTGCCATGGGACGGACTGATTTCAATTCCGGTAGTCTTACTCAGACTTCGTAAGCGACGATGAGCACGACATCGTCTGCACACACACACCAACAAACAACAGACCACAACCGTCGTTATCGTTTTGGGGGGCGGGTCTAATGGTGCGCACACACACACTAAAACCAGCGGACAGACCGGTTCAAATTCAGTCGCTCGCACCAGCTGACCCGACGACGATTGCCTTGAAGGGGAACGCCCTGGTCTTCTCGGCTGAGGGAGGACTGAAACTCTCCTACAAGAAGAAGGCTCAATGAAGGCCCCAGCAATGCTGCGAGCAAAACGTGAAGCGCTTCCTCCCAGTGCTTGTCCAACATCGACTTCAACCTGAAGGTCTGAGGGCGACAGGAATAACTGCTTTCGGGCTCGCGAGCGACTAGCCAGCAAAGTTGCCTGCTGCAATCATCAGGTCCTAGTCAATAGGGCTCTAGAGCATCTGCGTAAGATCAGCGCCGACCAAGAGCGGCTTCTGTCATCGCGAGGCGGCTCTCTCGGGTTGTAAAGAAATAGAGGGGGGAGCAGGTCTGTGGCTTCGCTCAGAAGAGCCTTCAGATCGTCTCCAACGTAACCTTGACCTTTGTAGCCTTCTTCGCCTCTCCGAGGATTGTAACTCCCGTTGTCCTCTTGCTTGCGTATGAGAATAGGCTATCCAGGCTCTCTTTCGCGTCCTTCTTGATGTCCTTGTCTAGATCAAGGGTGATCTCCCCTATCTTCGCCATGCGCGTCTCACCTCTCCAGTCATGTCTGCAAAGCTGTTCCTATAAGGTCTGTGTGTGTGCGCACCATGAGTACCACACACAGCAAATCAATGCTTGTTGTCGGTAGTTCCGAGGTCCAGCCTTTCGTTCATCCTATTGGAGTAGAACCTTTAAAGCCGGTGAAGCGGAAAGCTTTAAACACAAACGCGAGAAGCTGAAGAAGCTGCTTATGCTGTCTCAAATAAGGGACTACCTGTCGCCTACGAGGACTGCTCTTATAGTGTGGGATGTGCAGGAAGCGCTGATCGCCTCGATATTTAACAAGGAAGATTTCCTGAGAAAAGCATCTCAGTTGATAGACGGAGCAAGGATGAAGGGGATCAGTATCTTCTACACGAAGATAACTCCTCTCCCGGAAAAGTTCGAGTCAAAGGCCCGCTCGGTCATGTGGAGGGGTAGGGGAAGGTTTGAGCCGGGCGACATAGTCAAGGAAATCTATCCAAAGGAAGGAGACATCGTCTTGAACAAGAACACGGCCAGTATATTCGTGGGAACGAACTTCGAATACATGGCGAGGAACGCATCTTTCTCTTCGCTCGTCTTTACCGGTATAGCGACGGAGATGGGTGTGGAGAGCTCAGCAAGACATGCTCTGAACCTTGGCTTCCTTCCTGTAATAGCGAAAGAAGCCGTCTCTTCCAGCGACAAGGATGCCCACCTAAGATCGTTAGCCAACATGGGAAAGCTGATGCCCGTTCTGAGTAATGAAGAGATATTGAGCGCTTGGAGTTAAGCCATCAATCGGGCTTAAGCTCCTAATCGCGATGGCTCTAGATGTGTCTCGGACAACAGTATCCGGGAACGGTGCAGATTCTTCTGTTTCGGTCCCGTACTATGGGACGGCAGCCACACCTACCGAGTTCGGCACGTTAAGCGGAGGAATCAAGTCGCCTTTCAAATCATCATAATATTCCTAATGGCAAATCTAGCAGTCATGTTGACTCTAGGACGACGTGGAGGCAGAAAATGGACTCAAAATGAGCTGGAAATCCCATAACTATTATTCGAAAAACGTAATTAAAACCATAAAAAAATCGGCACACGCCAGTCATCCGCGATAACCACAGCCTACAAAGTTCCTTTAGAATACGAAAGCCGAAGGCGTGTCTGCAATCGGTTAACGACGCTTTGCTTTTCCTATGTTAGTATTGGAAACGACTTGCTCTCATGCTCTTGCGCTGACTCCTGATGTGATGATATCTATGAACTCGTCAAATTCACTATCCTTCTCCAAAATGCGGCTGTTAACTGTTCCTTTCGCCATGTTGTTGTAGAAGATGTAGCTGAAGTACACTAGTGCCGCGATGGTAGCGCACGGTCTCTCTCGTCTGTTTCTTAATTATGCCTGCTTGAGATTCTGACCTAATGCCTTGGCTGCCTTTAGTGCCCAATCTGGATCTGCGAGCAGTGCTCTACCTACAGCAACTAAATCCACTTTGCCTTGTCTAATCACTTCGTCGGCAAATCTAGGATCGGTGATTCCGCCAACTCCTATAACTGGAACGTTCACTGCCTTCTTGATCTCTTCCGCTAACGGAATGAAGGATCCTTGGGGCGATGTGCTCTCGGGTCTGGATCCGATAAGTCCACCAGACACGTCAACTATGTTGATCCCTCGATCTATGAGTCTTCGAACGAAAGCCTGGCACTCGACAATGGTGCTCCCGCCTTCGCCATCGTAGGCGCCTAGACGGTAGAGTAGCGGAAAGTCTGATCCAACGGTTCTCCTAACCTCCTCAACAACTTTCAGTGGGAATCCGATCCTGTTCTCAAATGAGCCTCCGTACCCGTCGGTTCGTGTGTTGCTCAATGGGGATGCGAACTGGTTCAACAGGAAACCATGTGCGCCGTGAATCTCCACAGCATCGAAGCCCGACCTACGTGCCCGTTGAGCAGCCTCACCGAATAACCTAACGAGGCGCTGAATCTCATGCTCTTCCAGTTCTCTTGGAACCTCATATGATTCACCTGCTGCTATTGCGGAGGGACCAATCGGTTGATTGCCGCAGATAGAACTACGAGCCTTGCGGCCTGCATGATTGATCTGGATACAAACGGGTGTTCCATTTGCATGAATCGATTTGACCAGACTCGCCAGGCCGTTGAGCAAAGCATCGTCACAGATCCCAAGTTGTCTGGAGGATAGCTTGCCATCTCTGGAGACATACGAGTGCTCGACAATTACGAGTCCTACTCCTTGTGCACGTCGTCTGTAGTGCGTGATCAAAGCCTCTGACACTTCTCCTTCCTCACTCGCCAAGTCATTCGCCATTGGAGGCATTACTATGCGGTTCTTCAATGTTAGACGTCCCGCATTCAGAGGCTCAAAGAGGGTTGGCATGGGTCAGTCACACGCCCCTATTCGTGGAACTCGTTCCTAAAGTTTGACTCAAGACCTCGATACAATGTTGAAATTTCGCATGCCATAGGTAATTGCTCAGCGAACTTGAAAGCGAGACCAGAGAGAAAAAGGGAGAAGTTAGAGCTTTCGTTCCAGTGAATCTCTAGGCTTCGGGAATCTGGTACTTGCTGCGGATTTCTTCATTCCGATTCTGTTCTACGACAGGATCTGTGTGACTTCTTGCACTCTGAAGCATAAGGTGCCCTTATCGCGATACAATATGCCTCTTGCCTTGAACCTGGTGTTCTTCTTGACTAAGCTTGGTGGGCCCTCGAAGTCTTCATGCGCCAATCTGGCTCTCCACTTGGCGTTTATCAGGACAACGGCGCTGCCCGGATAGATCTTCTCTACCGTGAGCTCATACACGTCTCGCTCAGCCTTGGCGACTGTTTGAACGCTTGCAGTTGCCACTATTCTATCCCACCCAACCCCACTGCAGGTTCCAAGCCCACGGTATTAATTGCCATCCGACATTCACCCTCAAGAAAACCGTACCCATAGTTCAAGGCAGCGTTGAACGGGTCAGACGCATTATTCTGATGGCTCGACGAAAATAGTTTTCTGTCGCCAGAGACGCTTTTCGCCAGAGAGGTATTTCAAGAGGCCTCAATTTCGTCAGGCGATGGGTGATCCAGTTCTCGGACCGTATATTGTAGGGCTTGCTGCATGGTTCGATAGCGTGCAGACTATCCGTGATGAGTGGATTCATAGGAGTTCTCTTAGAAGTCTGATTGTCATCTTGCGAAGATTCAATCTTTAAAGATTAGAAGTTTCTTCTTCAAGGAATCATGTCCTCTTATGAGAGTTTAGTGAAGAACGTTCTATCCACCACTCTCAGCATTCAGTCAGGTGACGATGTTATCGTCGAAACATGGGACCATGGTCTCCCAATCGCGGATGCTTTCATCTATCATTTGCGTGAGCTGGGTGCGCGTCCGATGCTTCTGTTCGAGCATGAGGAGGCATTCTGGAAACGTATCGAGTCTCTTCCGAATGATGTGCTGGGAAAGGTTGGTGAACATGAATGGGCTGCAATGGAGAAGGCGAAGGGATACGTATTCATTCCTGGGCCTGCCAACTTCACAAAATTCTGGAAGAACTTTTCAAAGTTCCATGCCGCTGTCAGTTACAACCAGGAATGGTATGAAAGGGCTAAACGTTATCGCTTGAAGGCAGCGCGAATTGCATTAGGCTATGCTTCTCGGGAACGCGCGCGAAGCTTCAATATTTCATTTACTGCTTGGCAGCGTATGCTACTCGCTGCTTCTAACATCGACTATGAAGCGCTTAAGGATAAGATGGTGAAGGTTGCTGCTTTGCTTCGTAATGGCCAAGTCCATATCACGGCTCCTAATGGGACGGATCTGAATCTACGATTGGCAGGTCGAGATGCTTACCCGGAAGATTGCATAGTTGACAACGATGACTTAGACCATGGACGAAACGTAGCTAACATTCCAGGGGGCAACCTGTTAGTGTGTCCCGATGAGAGTTATGCGGAGGGAACCATAGTCTTTGATAGGCCAACTCCCTACATGGGTAAATGGGTTAACGGAATCCGCTTTGACTTCAAGAATGGAACATTGAAGGAGCATAAAGCCCGCTTGAACGCGAATGTTCTGAAGGCGAGCTATGAGAAGGCTACAGGCGAAAAAGACAGAGTTGCAGTTCTAGGAATAGGATTGAACCCAAAGGCTCGGATCGGATTCTTACAGGACAGTATTGCCGCAGGAGCCATAACTGTTGCGATTGGTGACAATGACGCTGTCGGAGGCGCAAGCAAAACAGACTTCTACTTCCCAGGCGTGATAACGAAGGCGACATTGTCAGTGGATAGCAACACTATCGTCCAAAACGGTAAAGTCGCTCTAACTCCTGACGAAGGACCGGGGAGCGTTCCAGTTATGGGGTAACTTTCTGTACATGATTTAGGTCTGATTAACGGCACATTTTCCGGTTCGCATTTAGGCGAAGCCAATATAGTGGATAGAAATGTGTTCTAGGTAGGTAGAAGAGCGAGGCACAAGTAGAGTTCAAGAAATCAGTTGATCAGCTACTGGCAGTCAAACGAATAAACCTAGATAGATTGTGTGCCACAACCCGGACAGAACTTTGAGTCGATGGGAATTGTAGAGCCGCAATTCAAACAGAATTGATTCTTAGGAAATTGGAAACGAGAACCGAACACATCAGAGAAATAAGGTACTAATGGTGCGAGCATCAGAATTTGAACCGTGGTCTCTGACATTTTTGTGTATGTGCACCACTAGACTCAAACCATACAGACTGGCTGCGGTGACTCTAGCGTTCTCCGGAATAGATTTTCATCTTCTTGACGGCGAGCCTTCGCTTCGATATTGTGGATGAAAGACCAACCACAAATCAGAGTGCTACGAGACACAGACCACTGATCCTGATAGTCAAGTAGAATGAAACCGCTCAAACTAACATATCTACTTTCTGCGCCCGAAGATTTCTGTGCTGACAAAAACCATGGCCAAGTCAAAGATTACTAGTGCGAGGAGGTCGTAGTACAGGGGGGCGATCGGCGTCCACGCTTTCCCAAGAATTATGATTCTCAGAGCATCGACTCCGTAGGTTAGCGGGTTGACTACGCTCACCCACCTAAGCCAGTCAGGAACGTATGTTAGCGGAAACAGGGCGCCGCTCAGAAAGAACAGTGGAAGGTTAACAAACGTTTGTATGGCCCCGAAGCTTTCCAAGCTCTCCATGAGCGACGCGAGGGTTAGACCTACGCTTACCATCCCGAACGTTATCAAAATCATGACCGGTAGTGATAACAGAAAAGCTTCAACACTGACTCTGACCCCAACGATAAAACTGAACACGAACACAAAGCTTCCTTGAATGACGGCGTCGGTGCTGCCGCCAATCATCTTCCCGATGAAAACTGAAAGCCTGGAGATTGGGGCTACCATGATTTCCTTCAGAAATCCGAACTCGCGATCCCAAATCACCGATATTCCCATGAACATTGATGTGAAGAGAAGTGTTTGCCCAACGATTCCCGGGAAGATGAATTGCTGGTAGCTTACGCTCGTGGCTCCTAACGAGGTAAGGCGCATTCCGGAACCGAATATCACTAGCCAGAGAAGGGGCTGTACGAACGAGCTGATCAGCCTCGTCTTTTCTCTAACGTACCGTTTGACCTCCCTCAACCATAGAGTGTAGATTCCGCGAAGCTCGCTCACTTGATTCCCCTCCGCTTTATGGCCGCCAACCCGTGATACTCGTCTCCTCCTTCCTCACGTATCTCCCGCCCGGTGTAGTGCATGAAGACGTCCTCCAGAGTCGGTTTGTGAATTGACACTGCCTCGATGTAAACTCCGATCTCCGCCGCTGCTTCCACCACGCGAGGAAGCACCTTGCCCCCATCGCCCACAATAAGCTTCAGCTCCCCATCATGCTCCCTGATCTCTCTCACCAAATTTGACCCGCGTAGTTTCTCGGCCAGCTCCTTAACTGCCACCGTTTTGACTGAGATGACGTCCCCTTCAAATCCTGCTTTCAGCTGCTCCGGCTTATCCAAGGCCACTATTTTTCCATGGTCGATGATGGCTACCCGGTCGCAGAGTTTGTCCGCTTCTTCCATGTAGTGGGTTGTGAGAATCATCGTTATGTTCTCGCGTTTGCTCAACTCTGAAACATAATGCCATATGTGTTCTCTGGTCTGAGGGTCAAGACCAATAGTTGGTTCGTCCAAGAAGAGAGCTTTAGGGTAGTGAAGTAGGCCTCTTGCAATTTCGAGGCGTCGCCGCATGCCGCCAGAATAGGTTCTCATTAGAGAGTCGGCCCGATCCTGCAGCTCAACCAGCTCCAACACTTCATCAATGCGCTTCTTCTGGATGGGGACTGGAATCCCATACAGGTTTGCGTGCATCTCCAAATTTTCTCTGCCAGTCAGCCGGTCGTCGATGCTCGGCTCTTGGAATACTATGCCGATGGAGCGACGAACATCCGAGGGGTGTTTCGTTACGTCAAACCCGTTAATGAGCGCGGTTCCGGAGGTCGGTTTCAAGATCGTGCACAGCATGGATAGAAGAGTCGTCTTGCCAGCTCCGTTCGGGCCTAGAAGTCCAAAAACTTCGCCAGGGTTGACTGAAAAGGTCAAAGCATTCACAGCCACCAAGGACCCAAATGTCTTGGTCAAGCCTTTGACCTCAATCACATGCTTTTCAGGCTGCGCCAAACTCACCCATCCCTTTTACCTAGCGGACTCCGAAAGTGCTCTAAAGAGTCTGCCGGGGACGATTAAGGAGGCTACTCATACCACCAAGCGAGGCTATACCCATAGAAAAAACACCAAAAACAATACCCAGATCACCATCGCAAACCACAACCGTACCACTACTAACCAACAAATACACCCCAGTTCTATTGAAGTAACTCAACAGCTTCTTATAGCAAAACCTGATTTCGCTTTTGGGGTCTTTCAAGGTGAATAGTGTGACCGATTCCATGAAGTTTCGTTTTCTCGGTCCGAGTGGACTGCGTGTTTCTGAATTATGTCTGGGTACCATGACGTTTGGGGAGGATTGGGGTTGGGGTGCTTCGAAGGAAGAATCCCGAGCGATGTTCGATTTTTCCGTGGAACTCATTCGGTCGACTGTCAACACTCAGTCTCTATGCGTCAATATCAAGAACGAAGGAAAAGGAGTAGGTCACAACCCGATCTTCGACTACTACTTGGAAAGGAACAATGCAGTTCTGGTGAGCGGCAACCAAGAGCTCCAGACAATAGGAGCAGGCAGCGCCGAGAACCTAATTTTCAATACATCCGGACCGGTTCCAACCGACGGAATCCTTCGATTATGCTGGAAAGGTACTCGAAGCGATGGACGTGCTTTCAACGGGTCCCGCGAAATCCCTCTATCATCGGCAACAGTCACTACCCGTCAATTCGGGGTAAGCTAAGCTCTCGCAGCTAACAGTCTTCGGTTCCTAGGCAAGAAAAGGATGAGAGATTGTCGAAACTACGGATTCACTTCATCCACTTCTTGAGGTCATGTATCTTGTACACGTCACGGATGAAGTCCTCTCGTCTCCATCTGTCCAGATTCTTAGCCATTCCTGGAAGAACCTCCTGGGCCTTCCGTTGGCGTATGAAGAGCATAAGGTAGTAGAGCGGTACATTATATTCGATTTCTGAGACAAGGACCCAGTAGGCTTGTGTGTAACCGAACTCCAAAACGCGTTTTGTGTAGAAGGAAGCGAGGTCTTCGTCTTGTTGCCAGATCTGACGCCATTCCTCATTTCCAAAGAAACTGTCATTGTTTGCGAGCGCCGTTTGTCGATGCTGCGAATCTGGCTTCTCAAGCCATCCTGCGTTCTGTTTGATTCTTCCAATTGGGAAGTTTACTAGCATTTCTGGAAGGCGAAAGTCGCCCCCTGCCTTGTATTGATAAGTGTGATGGGCGATTGCAACCACAGTTTGCCAATTCAATTCTCCTGGATGCGTAGGATCTAAGAAACCCAAGCTGTGGTAGAATCGTGGCACTTCGACCAGAATGTCGTTGATGCGAACATTGGAATCTCCTCTTATGACCATGACATGGTCTATACTGCCGAGCTTGGTCCTAAGGTTACGATCAAGTTCGTCACCCCGAACTGCTTCAGCTAGAACACATCTGAACCTAAGAGAGTTGCTGGCCGCAATTAGCGCAGAACCGTTTTGCTCACTTCCGTCAGGGAAACTCGCTACTCCATCTCCGGAGTGAGTTTCGAAATAACAGAACTTGTTCGGGTCTACCTGGTGTACACGCTGGCATATTGTAAGATAATATTCGAGCATGTGCAGTTTGATTTTTGTGTGGTATCCGAATTCCATGCTAGGGCGCCACTGCTAAGAGTGGAGGGACAAGACGCCTCTTGGTTGGAAACTCGTTCCACTCTCTTCCGTCAAGTAACCTCCCGCCCGACTTTGCTTTGCGACCTCCCCACTGTTTGAAGAAAAATGTGACATTTGCGCTTACGCATTGGTCACGCACATCCTGGACCCATTCGGGATTGCACGGTCGATAGTTTGGTCCTGACTCGCCTCCCGCAATTAACCAGTCGATGCTGTCGAGAGGCAACACTCCGACGGGGGCAATCAGCGGTTCTACGCTTAAGAACCGAACATTCACATTTGACTTTCTCAAGTGCTCGATCCGGAATTTGTATTGGGCTGATTCAACTGTGACTCCCAACCAGACATTTTCTGGAAAACTGCCTATTCGTTCGCCGTAGCGCATCATCCTCCAAGAGCGTTTCGTGAGTATTTGGTAAGTGTGCTGAGGTGTGGACTGAATTACGTCAATTACACGGTCAAGGAAATCAAAGGGTATCCGTTCATGAAAGAAATCTGACATGCTGTTTGTGAATATCATTCGCGGGGTTTTCCAGCTTAGAGGCTTCTGCAAGACCTCCTCGTGAATGTGAAGGTCATCTGCGGCCCACTGGTAGGTTGGAAGGCCAAATCGTTTGAGTCTTGGGTACTCTCTGAACATGTAGCAGTTCTGGCAGCCTTCGCTGATTTTTGTGCACCCCGTCGCCCAATTCCATGTTGCCGTTGTCCACTGTATTGCTGATTTGTCGGCCATTCTTCCAACCAGTACAAACAGAGAAGACGCGGATAATCAATTAGCCTTTGTGTGCCTCTTTCCGCGACCAGCCACAGTGGGTTGCGACAGTGATTGCTGTTTTCCTGCCTCGTTCTTGGCACTGTCCTCAGCGAACTCTAAGGACGATGTACGAGAGAGACTCAAAATTCGGGCGTCCATTTCCTTGGAGAAGCGGGAGACTAGGCTGCCCTTACCCATACGGGATTTTGAGCTCAATATGGGAATTGGACATTATTTTCGGCTCCCATCCCCGGCTCCAAACAGAACGCACTCCGATCAGGCTCATGTATAGCGGGTAACTCAACACCCTAAAATGTCCAGATACATTCAGGAACCTTAACCTAGGGTAACTACACCCGATGGCTTACGTTCCTCCGGCTTGCAGGCGCGCAGAACAAAACCACAGAACCCTCAACCACCAAACCCCCACACCACACCCCAAAACCCCCCACGTGTAACTTACACGTCCAAAAACACACTTCCACGTGGAACCCCAACCCCCATTCTTACCTATATCCCCCGCACCATGATATCCTCCCCCCCAAAAAAAACGAACGAACGACTGTCTGTGGATTGTTGCTTGTTATTAGTGGTGCGCACACACACTTCTGATCAAGTACCAAAACCAAGACTCGTCCTGTGAGCTTATTGCTCCTGGCGGTAA
>Ga0315281_10003944_pt1 | contig 21645 bp, 18 predicted proteins | sample YL17G07_0_MG_FD_204540 | JGI IMG/M metagenome (GOLD analysis project Ga0315281, IMG submission 204540) | Sediment microbial communities from Yellowstone Lake, YNP, Wyoming, USA - YL17G07_0 | ecosystem: Environmental > Aquatic > Freshwater > Lake > Sediment | place: USA: Wyoming | collected... | reverse complement strand
GCCAGCTTGAAGGCTGGAGGCTGATGCCGCAGCCAGCTGTTCCGAAGTGGCTGTCCACGACCTGCTTGGTCGTGGCGACCTCCGCGCTGGCCGTGTCGCTGTACCTGACCGTCGAGCACCTCGTATCGCCCAGTGGCGAGGGGCTCGTGTGTCCAGCCACGGCGGCGATCAACTGCGTGAAGGTGACCACCAGCCCTCAGTCGAAGTTCCTCGGCATCCCGGTGGCGCTTCTCGGGTTGGTTTTCTACTTGGGGGTCTTCGCGCTGAACCTGCCGGTGATGTGGCGATCCACATCGTCAGCTGTTCGTTGGACCCGGCTCGGCGCTGTGTCCGTCGGGATGGCCTTCGTGCTGTGGCTCGTCTACGCCGAGCTATACATCATCAGATCCCTCTGTCTCTGGTGCACCGTTGTTCACATCCTCACTTTCGTGCTCTTCGCTCTGACGCTGTACGCGACGATGGGTTTGCAGGGAGAGGATGACGGTGACTACGGAGAGACCGAAGAGGAGGACGACTAGATAGACCCTGTCCTCGAGACCGCTCGCTGCTAACGGGGTCGGAGGCGCTATGGAGTGGATGCGATCAGAACGCTCGATCTGGCTCGGCGAGGACGAGCACATCGAGCGCGATCTCGAGTACATCGAGCGGGAGTTCAGGGCGGGGTTCGAACTCGTGGCGCGCATCGACCGGCCCGCTGTTTCCATCTTCGGTTCGGCGCGAACGCCGCGCACGCACCGGTGGTACCAGCGGGCGATGGAGACTGCTGCGGGGTTCGCCGATGAAGGCTTCGCCGTGGTCACGGGAGGAGGCCCCGGGATCATGGAGGCCGCCAATCGCGGTGCGCAGGATGCGGGAGGCCTCTCCGTCGGCATGGGTATCCAGCTCCCGAAGGAGCAGGAGGTCAATGACTTCGTCGACCTCACGTACGATTTCAAGCACTTCTATGCGCGAAAGGTCTGCTTCGTCCGGGCGTCAGAAGGCTTCGTGGCCTTCCCCGGAGGGTTCGGCACGAACGACGAACTCTGGGAAGCGCTGACCCTGATCCAGACGGGCAAGATCGAGCACTTCCCGGTCGTTCTCTTCGGCAGTGAGCACTGGGACCCGATGGTGACCTGGATCAAGGAACGCCTCTACGACGAGTACCAGATATCGGCGTCCGATCTCGACCTATTCGTCGTCACCGACGACCCCTCTGCGGCGGTCCGCGCCGTCGTCGACTGCTATCGGGACGGCCGTGAGCGCACGGTGACCGTTTGAGCCGCGCCATCGGTCTGACGGAGACATTCCTGACGGACGGTGGACAGCCCGCCGATGCTTCGGCGGACAGGATCATCGCGTTCATCGAAGAAGCGAAGGCGAGCATAGACGTCGCCATCTACGACATCGACATCCACGGCGAATCAAGCGGTCGGATCGCTCAGGCGCTGCTCGCGGCTTCTGCTCGCGGTGTGAGGGTTCGCGCCGCGCACAATGTCGAAGCATCGAGCGCGGCGTCTGCGCCGAGACCTGCCAAGTCGAGCGCTGAGGTGGTCGCGACCCTGGAACTTCCGCTGAGAGCGGTCAGCGAGAACGGAGCATTGATGCATCACAAGTACGTCGTGCGCGACGGCGATTCGGTGCTGACCGGCTCGACCAACTGGACCGACGACGCGTTCTCGAGAGAAGAGAACGTTATCGTCACGGTCGAAGGGAACGCCCATCTGGCGGCGGCGTTCGCTGCGAATTTCGAACGCCTGTTCAAGTACGGTCACGTCCGGGGTAGCGGAGGGGAGGGGGACCAGGTGACTCTGCCCCACGAAGTGAAGGTCCGCCCCTACTTCGCGCCGCAGCCACTCGGCATGGTGGCCGCCGCTTTGATCTCACGAGCCGGGAGGCGGCTCCGCATAGTGTCGCCGGTGATCACCTCCGGGCCTGTGCTGGGAACCCTCGTGGAGTTGGCGTCGAGAGAGCACTTCGATCTGGCCGGCGCCTACGACCACACGCAGATGCAGGAAGTGCAGCGTAGCTGGGCTGAGGTCGAACACAACCGCTGGAAGATCGAGGTCTGGAAGGTGATAGCGCCGCGTCTTTCGGGGAAGCGTTCCATACCGTGGTCACCTTCCTCGGTTCACGATTTCATGCACGCGAAGTTCACGGTCTCTGACGACGAGGTCCTGGTGGGCAGCTACAACCTCTCGCGGCACGGAGAGACGAACGGCGAGAACGTCCTCCACGTCATCAGCGAGTACCACGCAAGTGCGTTCGCTGCGTTCGCCGACCAGGTCGCCGAGCGCTACAGATAGCCACCGGTAGCGCCGGGGTTTGAGTCGGGGTCCGTCGGCTGCGCACCTGGGGGAGCCTGATCGTGCACCCAGAAGACCACGGCGGAGCCTCCTGTCTCCCCGATGGCAGTCGAGATCGTGTACGCCCCCTCGTGAGGGAACACGACGTTGGCGTTAACCGCGATGGCGGCCCTGGAGTACGTTTCCCCAGGCCCCGTTTTCCCGGCAGACTGCAGTGGCCCCTCGGCCTTCATCACCTCTTCGCCTTGCTCGGAAACGATGCGGAATACCACCGGGAGCTCGCGCCCGAGTTCGGAGGGGTCGATCAAGAACGTCGCCGCGATCGCGAACTGTGACGGCGGCGGCTGGCCCTCGTTGACGGAGCGCCAGTGGTGGCTCCACCCTCCGCCGTGGATGTAGAGCAGGCCGTTCAGCGCCTCTGCATGGTTCGCGAGCATCAGTGTCTCGACTTGTGCCATCTCGGATCCTCCTGCTGTCTAGTGGTGTCTAGCTGCTGGGTTTCGTGGCTTTGACGATAGCGGCATACATCCTGTCGGCTACATCGTGCGTCGGTGTGATCGATACGTCCTTGAACCCGGCCGCAGAAAGCCCATCTTCATACTCCCGGAACGAAAGTGCCCCCGCGATGCAGCCTGCGAAGTCACCTCGTTCAAGTCGCTGCTCCGCCGAGAGCTCGTCGGAGGCGACTACGTCGCTGACCCCGATGCGGCCACCCGGCTTCAACACGCGGTGCATCTCAACGAACACCTTGCCCTTGTCTGCCGAGAGGTTCAGAACACAGTTCGAGATGACAACGTCCACGCTATCCGACGGAAGAGGGATGTCCTCCATGTACCCCTTGAGGAACTCGACGTTCGACACTTCGGCTTCTTCTTGATTGCGTTTCGCCAGCGCGAGCATCTCGTCGGTCATATCCAGTCCGTAGACCTTGCCCGTCGGGCCGACGCGTCCGGCAGAGAGGAACACGTCTATCCCTCCTCCGGAGCCAAGGTCCAGAACGGTTTCGCCCTCATCCATGTCCGCAACGGCGATCGGGTTCCCGCATCCGAGGCTCGCCAGAACGGCGGCGTCGGGAAGCTCGCTCCGGGTACTGGCGTCGTACAGCTCGCGCCCGAATCGTATGTCGTTGACATCGAGAACGCTGTCGCCACAGCAAGAAGAGCCCGCGCGGTCGGACACTTCACCGGCGGCTCGCGCGTAGCGGTCGCGGACGGCCTCGCGGATTCCATCAACATCTGCAGGGGTGGCGACGTCACTCATCCTGGTCCTCCTTGATCGAATGTCTCGGCGAGTCGTGCGAGGGCGTCTGGATCGAGGGAGTAGTAGGCCCAGGTGCCGCGGCGCTCGCGCCGAAGCAGCCCGGCTTGCAGCAACTTCTTGAGGTGGAAGCTCACGGTTGGCTGGGACAGGCCGAGTGGTGTCGTGAGTTCGCACACGCACACCGGTTCGGCAGCGTTGGCCAGAAGGCTCACGATGCGGATGCGGCTGGGGTCTGCCAGAGCCTTGAAGAGTTGAGCCAGGGTCTCAGCCTGGTCGTCGCTGATCCCCGGTGTTGAAACGGGGGCGCAATAGAAGGCTGGGCTCTCCTGCGTCCTACTCGCGACGGCCGTCATGCTCTCTCCTCCGTATCCACTATATCGATGAAGCTCGATATAGCATACAGGACGAGATCCTAGGTCAGGCCCTGTCCCTCAGATCGCTTGCGACGAGCCTGGCCGTAGTGGATCCTGCACAGACCGCGGCTGGTGCCCATCCTCTTGCATCCAGCATGGGAGCATGGGGTGCCGCCGAAGTCACCTCGGTCGCGAGCCTGCTCATAGTGGGCGCTGCACAGCCCTCGGCTGCTTGCCGACCTAGCGCACCCTGGTTCGGCGCATCCATCACCGCCGAACTCGCCTCGGCGAAGTGCTTGTGTGTAGTGGCGGTTGCAGAGACGTCGGCTCCTGGCCGGACCATCGCACCCCTCGACGACGCACGCTGGCCTCGATCGCTCGGTCATCTGATCGAGGCTAGCACCGGGGCCCCCGTTTCCTCCCAGATGAGCTAGGGTCGTTGGGTACGAGTCGACAGGGGGAGGTTTGGGATGCGGAAGTTCCTGGTGATCGTGGTGGTCCTGGTGGTTTCGTCCGGGCCCGCTTGCAGCAAGAGCACGCCGAGCGCGACGTCCGAATCATCTCCGGCGTCGGTTGCAGTCGTTAGCGAGACGACAGTGGCTTGCCCGGATCTCAGCGCCGACAACCCATTCGTCATCAAGATCCAAGATATGGCCTTCGAGCCGTCGTGCCTCACTGCGGCGGGCTCGTCCACAATAAGGATCGTGAACATGGATTCTGTCGCTCACACCTTCACGATCGACGGCACGCAGGTCGATGTGACGATCGACGCGGGGCAGACCTTCAACGGCGAATCCGCGGGGCTGGAGCCCGGCGAGTACACCTTCCACTGCACTATCCACCCGTCGATGACGGGAACCATCACCGTCGTCTAGCTTCTGACGCGCTCCCGATCAGGGTCGTAGAAGGCCTTGTCGGTTAGCAGGCCGCTCGCGGAGGCTGCCGATGTGGCGGAGGTGACCGTTGCCTCGTTCCCGGCAGATGCGGCTGGAACGACATAGCCCATCGCCAGATTCTTTCCGAGGAACCATCCTGTGTCGGACGAAGTGACCCGCCCGACCTCGTGACCGTCCACGCTGATCGCGTCGCCCGCCGCCGGCAGGAAGCCGGTGTCGTCGAACCCTATCCCGACGAGCGTACGTGTCACGCCGCAGTCACGCTGTTTCAGCAGAGCGTCGCGCCCCACGAACGGGGCGCCGTCCAGATCCACTGCCCATCCCAGGGCTGCCTCCAGCGGGCTGGTCTCCTCACTGACGTCTAGGCCGTACAGCGGGTACTTCTTCTCCATGCGGGTACTTCGCAGCGCGCCGAGTCCAGCAGGCTTCGCTCCCATCGGCGTGCCGGTCTCGAAGACGGCGTCCCACATGTGCGACGCGTAGTCGCGCGGGTAGTACAGCTCGTAGCCGAGTTCTCCCGAATAGCCGGTGCGCGACAGAAGCGTAGGAATCTCGGCCACCTGCGTCTCGACGAAGCGGTAGTAGGGAAGTGCGTCGGTCGAGAGATCGGCGTTCGGCGCCAGCGCGGCCAGCAGTTCGCGCGAGCGGGGGCCTTGTACCGACAGGTACGCGGTTCCGGAAACGCAGTTGGTGATGTAGGCCTTCATCCCTTGTGTGTGCTTGCGGATCCAGGCCTCGACCGCTTCCGCGCGCGCCGGCGTTGCTATCAGCCAGAAGTGCTCGGCCGACAGCCTGTAGGCGGTGAGGTCGTCGATCATGCCACCGGCTTCGTTGCAGAGCGATGAATAGAGAACCCCTCCGTCGGTGAGTCTCCGCGCGACGTCGCGTACGAGCACCTTCTGCAGCAGCGCCTCGGCGTCGGGGCCCTTGATGTCTATCGGGCCCTGGTAGTAGACGTCGTAGATGCCGACCGCGTTGCGTGTGGCCAGGTGTTCCTCCTCGATGGAGGAGAATACGACCGCCGCGTCGAAGCCGATGCGGTCTCCCAGTTCGGCGCCGAGAGTGATGAACTTGTCGTGGTAGGGGGTGCGTCTTCGCGCGGGAGACATCGGATCAGCTCCCTATCTTGAGTTTGACCTTCAGTGCGTTGGTCTTCCGGTCGTTCAGCATCTCTCCTGCCGCGTTGTAGCCAGGGACTCCGAACACGCCACCCCCCGGATGCGTGCCGGCGCCGCACATGTAGAGGTTCTTCACCGGGGTCCGGTAGTCCGCATAGCCCGGAACCGGACGCATCGCGTACATCTGGTTGACCGAGAGTTCCCCATGGAAGATATGGCCCTGCGGCAAACCGTAGATCGTCTCGAGATCCACCGGAGTGAGGACCTGGCGGTGTGTGATGTGGTCGGAGAGGCCCGGAGCGAACGCCTCTATGGCCGCTATCACGCGATCTGCGAAGTCATCCTTCTTCTTCTCGGTCCATTCGCCATCGGCGAGGGTGTACGGCGCATGACCCCCGAAGGCGGTCATGATGTGTTTCCCTTTCGGAGCCAGCGTGTCGTCGTGCATGGTGGGGATCACCGGTGATGCCCACGGGACTTCTGACGCTCGTCCGTACTTGGCGTCGTCATAGGCCCTCTCGAGGTAGTCGACCGACGGTCCGATGTGGACGTACGCGGGCGCGGGACCGTACTCCCTGTTCCACGCGGGGTATTCCGGAAGCGCGTCAAGCGTCATGTTGACCTTGAACGCGGTGCTGAAGGTGTCGAAGTCGTCCACCTCGCGTTCGACTTCCGCTGTCAGGTTGTCGCGACCTATCAGTCGAAGATACGTGGTCTTGGGGTCGGCGTTGGAGACGATCTGATCGGCGCGGTAGCTGTCACCGCTCGTCAGCGTCACCCCGACCGCTCTGCCGTTTGAGATATCGACGTGGTCGATCTCGGCGTCGGTGATGATCGTGGCTCCGTGGTGTTCGGCGGACCTCATGATCGCTTGGGTGAGTCCGCCCATCCCTCCGCGGACGAATCCCCATCCGCCCGCACCGGAGTGCTCGGACAGGTTGTGATGCAACAGGACGTACGCACTCCCGGGAGTCCTCGGTCCCATGAAATTCCCGATGGAGCCCATGTAGCCGAGGGTCGCGATCATCTTGTCGGACTCGAAGTACTTCTTCAGGAAATCGTTGGCCGACATCGTCATCAGGTCGATGAACTGGAATGCGTCTCGGCCCAGCTTCTTGAGATGCCAGGCGAAGCGGCCCGCGTCGGCGATCGCGCCCGGTGTGACGCGGCTCGGCGCCGGGTCCCAGAGGATCTCGCGGACGAATCCAGCGGCTTTGCTCAAGAATGCGGAGTAGACGGGGTACGCCTCGGCGTCGTGCTTAGAGAACTTCGCGATCTCGTCGCACGTGTCGCGCATCTCGTTCCATACGATCATCGCGGTGCCGTCTTCGAACGGCACGAAAAGGTTGTCGGTGGGGATGAGCTCGAACCCGAATCTCTTCAGTTCGAGTTCGTCCATGATCTTTCCAGGGAACATGCTGAGGACGTAGGAGGTCGGAGACACGTGATAGCCGCGCCACAGTTCCTCGGTCACGCAAGATCCACCGACGATGGAGCGGCGTTCCAGGATGAGCGTCCGTAGCCCCGCCCTAGCCAGCTTGGCCCCACAGACCAGACCGTTGTGCCCTGCACCCACAACGATGACGTCGTAGCGGTCGTTCATCTCCGTTCTCCTTGCCTCGTTCGGCTGCTAGCGAGATACGATGCAAACCTATCTCTTTCGCGCTCCGTGTGTCGAGAGGGACCGAGCAACGCCTGACTGGAGATCCGTGATGACCGCCCGCACCGTTGATCGCGACCGTTTGGCCGCTCTGATGGAAGTCGAAGAGCAGACCTTCGTTGCCTCTCATCCGCGCTCCCAGGCTTTGGTCGAGCGCGCGCGCGGCTCAATGATGGGTGGCGTGCCGATGCCGTGGATGGGGCTGTGGCCAGGTGCTTTCCCTCCTTTCGTCGACCGTGCCGAGGGTGCCCGATTCGCCTGCGTAGATGGTCACTCCTACGTTGATTTCTGTCTCGGCGATACCGGCGCCATGGCTGGCCACTCACCCCCGGCGACCGCAGCGGCCGTGGCTGAGCGAGCGGCCAATGGCATGACGTTCATGCTGCCGATCGAGGATGCGATCTGGGTGAGCGAGGAGATGTCGCGCCGGTTCGGGTTGCCGTACTGGCAGTACTGCCTCACTGCGACCGATGCGAACCGCTTCGCGTTGCGACTGGCGCGGGCCGTGACGGGACGGCCGAAGGTTCTGGTGTTCAACTTCTGCTACCACGGCACGGTGGACGAGACCTTCATCAGTATCGGTCGGGACGGCACGATCGCTGTTCGCGACGGGGTCGTCGGCTCATCCGTGGACCCGAACCTCACGACCAAGGTGGTCGAGTTCAACGATGTCGATGCCCTCGCGAACGCCCTCGCGGAGGAGGACGTGGCCATCGTTCTGGCCGAACCGGCTATGACGAACGAGGGCATCATCCTCCCGGAGCCGGGATTCCACGATGCCCTGCGCGACCTGACGCGAAGGCACGGGACGCTCCTGGCTTTGGACGAGACCCACACGATCTGCGCGGGACCCGGTGGAGCGACGAAGGCTTGGGGGCTGGAGCCTGACGTGCTCACCATCGGCAAGCCTCTGGCGGGAGGTGTCCCGGCCGCGAGCTATGGCCTCACCGCGGAACTGGCGGAGCTCATCCTCGAACGGAAGGCTGTTGGGGCGACGGAGGCCGACGGGATCGGGGGAACCTTGGCCGGCAACGCTCTTTCGATCGCGGCGATGCGCGCCACCCTTGAGAGCGTCCTCACCCACGAGGCATATGAGCGGATGCTCCCGTTGGGAGAGCGCTGGGTCGATGGAGTGCAACGGGTGATCGACCGTTTCGAGGCGCCTTGGAGCGTTTCCCGTCTTGGCGCCCGCGCTGAGTACTGGACCGCACCCACCCCACCCCGCAATGGGGGAGAGGCTAAGGTCACCGACGACGAAGAGGTGGATGCATTCTTCCATCTCTACTGTCTGAATCGAGGGATCATGCTTACTCCGTTCCACAATATGGCCTTGATGTCCCCTGCCACCACCGAGGCCGACGTGGATTCCCACACGGAGGTCTTCGAGGCCGCGGTTGCGGAGCTGTTGACCTAGCAGGCAGACCGGGGAGCGCCTTGGAAGGATCCCTCTTGTCGGGATCCTTCCAAGGCGACCTCAACTGCGCGCGTGCACTCTCTGCTCGCTGGTGGCAGCGCGATCGGTGAGATCGATGATCACATCGATCTCCGCCGGCTCTCGCTTGAGCGAGTGTCTGTCGTCTCGAGCAGGCTCTTTCGCCAGCCTCAATTGCGCGCGCCGCTCTGCGCGGCTCGCCCTCGCAAGACTCCGTCTGCGGAGGGTTTCGGCTTCGCGCCTACGGTCTTCGAGGATGGAGGTCGCGAAGACTATGGGTAGTCGTGTCATCTCTCTGCCTTTCTCTCGCGTGGCTCGCGCTTGTTCGCGAGCCACTTCGCCCGAACCACGCATGGATCGCGTGGGTCCAGTGGAAGAACGGCGTCTTCCCGGGCGGTGGTACGTCTGGTCTTCTGCATCTGGATCCTTCTCATGGGCTACCTCCGGTGCTATCTGCGTCTCCGAAGCTGTTGCCCTGGAGGGAGATCTGACGTATCCGAAGGGCGTCGCTGGGGCTCAGGAGGCGGCTGCTGGCTGCTTGGCTAGGCGGTGCGGCGTGGGAGCGCCGTACATACGCCTGCGGCTGCAGCGGCCGGAGGGATCATCGGTCGACAACGCCCACCGGACGCGGCAGCGCCGGGCATGAGATGCGTATGCACCTCGCGCCAGCTATTCGCCCTATAGGTCCGGTTCTTCACGTTGTTCCTCCGATGTCTTGCAGGCATTGTACCTGACGCTTCGAGCTGTGGGTCTCGTGAACACATAAGCGTCACAACCGAAACGGAACCGTCCACATCGAGAGGCCGCTGTGCGGGCCTTGCTATCATCCGTGGACGAGCGGCCTTCGGTGGTTCGTTGAGCATCTGCGATATCCGGATCGGAGAGGTGTTGCTATCTTCCATCGGTGATCCGTCCACCCCGCTCTTCATCCTCAGACGGGATGGGGAGGAGGAGACCCTCGTGATGACGGGCGAGGTCCAGAAGCTGGAACTCCTCGACGGTATCCCGCGCCGGGCCGGAGTCCCCGAGGGAGGGCGCCGGGCTTTCGACAGCGTTGCGTTCATACCCTTCAGACAGATCCGCGAGCGCGGCTACGAGGTTCGGGACGGCGGTGAGCCAGTCTATTGCATGAAGGTGGACAGCTGCGGGTCCTTCGGTCACTACGACGTGTTCGATGCGCTGCCCGACGGCGAGGTCTCGCTCTCGGGCGGTCACTTCGACATCTCCGGGGAGGAATACGCCGACATCGTCGGGCACGTGATCCGTGACGAGATCGGCCGGGGCGAAGGCGCGAACTTCGTCATAAGGCGAACCTTCAAGGCGAGCATCAACGACTTCGATCACGCGAAGGCTCTCGTCTTCCTGAAGAATCTGCTGCGCCAAGAACACGGCGCCTACTGGACCTACCTCTTCTACACCGGAGACCGCTACTTCGTCGGGGCGACCCCGGAGCGTCACATCTCGAGCAACGGTGGCCGCGTGAAGATGAATCCCATCAGCGGGACCTTCCGGAAGGGCGACCACGAGCCGGCGGCGCTCAGGGAGGAGCTGCTCGGGTTCCTGCAGGACCGCAAGGAGATCTTCGAACTCTTCATGGTCGTCGACGAGGAGCTGAAGGTGATGTGCGAGCTCTGTTCGCGCGGCGGCCAGATCGTCGGGCCGCTGCTGAAGGAGATGGCGCATCTGGTCCACACCGAGTACCTGCTCGCCGGCGAGAGCGACGCCGACCCGATCGTGCTCCTGCGCGATTCTATGTTTGCCGCGACGACCACGGGCAGCCCCGTCGAGAACGCGTGCCGCGTGATCGCTCGCAACGAACCGGACTCGCGCCGGTACTACGGCGCGATCGCCGCGACGCTTGGCCGCGATGCCCATGGCGCCGACATGCTGGATTCGTCGATCCTCATCCGCACGGCCGAGATCGACACCTCAGGGAATCTGATCCTGCCGGTGGGGGCGACATTGGTGCGCGATTCCGACCCGGTCACCGAGGCGCGCGAGACGAACGCCAAGGTGGCGGGGATGCTCGCGGCGCTCGGGATCGAGGGCAAGGCGGGCACGGGTGCGCGGCTGATGCTAGGGCCCGAGATCCGGGATGAAGACATGGCCGTCGAGCTGAACCGCCGCAACCGGCACCTCTCGCGGTTCTGGATTGAAGAGCAGGACCGGGCGGAACTGGTGGACCCGGTCCTGGACGGTAAGCGGATCACGATCATCGACAACGAGGACGCCTTCACGACGATGCTCGCGTACATGATGAGCAGCATGGGAGTGGTGCCGACCATCACCCGCATCGGCGACTTCTCGCCGGACGTTCCGGCGGATCTCGTGATAGTGGGTCCGGGCCCAGGGGATCCGAGCGACCTCGGGGACGCGCGTATCGCAAGCATCACCGACGCGACCAAGGCTCTGCTCGAGGGCGATCGGAACTTCCTGGCGGTATGCCTCGGGCATCAGATCCTCTGCGGCCTGCTCGGGTTCGCTTTGGAGAAGAAGGCGATCACCTTCCAGGGGACGCAGCAGACGGTGGACCTCTTCGGCTCATCCGAGCGCGTCGGCTTCTACAACACGTTCGTCGCGCGCGGCACGCCGAAGCGGACGGGTGTCGAGGTCGCCGCCGACCCAGTCACGGGCGACGTCCACGCCTTGCGATCGGAGAGATTCCAGTCGTACCAGTTCCACGCCGAATCGATCCTAACCACGAACGGTTACGACATCCTCCGGGCCACGTTGGGGGCGCTGATCCCCGGCTGACGTAGGCTTCCACCTGATGCTGCTCCTCATCGACAACTACGACTCATTCACGCACATCCTCGGTCACTACCTCCAGGAGTTGGCCGGCGACGTGCTGGTCCGGCGCAACGACGACATGACCCTTTCCGACATCGAAGAGCTTGCGCCCGAGGCGATCGTCATATCTCCGGGTCCCGGCCGTCCGGGCGATGCCGGGATCAGCCTCGAAGCCGTCAGAGTCTTCGGCGAGACCATCCCCATTTTGGGTGTGTGTCTGGGTCACCAGTGCATAGGCGAGGCGTTCGGTGGGCGCGTTGTTCGGGCAGGACGAGCGGTGCACGGACGAGTGTCTCCGATCTTTCACGACGGTGTCGGGGTCTTCTCCGGCTTGCCTTCACCCATCCGCGCCACCAGGTACCACTCGCTCGCTGTCGATCGATCAAGCGTCCCGGCGTGCCTCGAGGTGACAGCCTGGACCCTGGCGGAAGATGGGGAACTCGAGGAAATCATGGGGCTTCGACATCGAACCCTTCCCATCGAAGGTGTGCAGTTCCATCCCGAGTCGATCCTCACCGAGAACGGACATGCCCTGCTGAAGAACTTCCTGGTCGGGGTTGGGATGGCCGTGAAGAAGGTGAAGGCCGGGTGAGCGTCGGGGCTTTCGGCGGCGACGCTCCGAGCCTCCGTGATCTCGGGCGCGGGCAACTGTTCGTGGTGTGTGACGACAGCCGCGCGGGTGGTTCGCGATCTTTCTTGTTCCGCGATCCGGACGAGGTGGTGGTATGTACCGATCCATCGCAGGTGGCTGGGGCATTCGAGCGCGTAGAGACAGGTGTACGCGCAGGGCTGCATGCAGCCGGCTGGTTCAGCTACGAGCTTGGCTACCACCTTGAACCGCGTCTCGCTCCCCTGGCTCCCGCGGATCCAGGTCAGCCTCCGCTGATGATGATGGGGTTGTTCCGCACGAGAACAGGCATGTCAACCCGCAACTGTGACTCGTTCTGGGAGGAGGCGGGCGGTGCGCCAACGATCACAGAAGTCCGACCGACGATGGATCGAGGCGCCTACGTTGCGGCAGTTGAAGCGGTGCGGGAGCTGATCCTCGACGGCGCCACGTATCAGGTGAATCTGACGATGAAGTATCTCTTCAGAGTGGATGGTGCTCCAGCCGCGCTATACGCGGCGCTGAGACAACGTCAGCGAACCAGATGGTCCGCGTTCGTCGGATGGGAAGGGGGCAGCGTGCTCTCACTCTCCCCCGAGTTGTTCTTCGCCCGCTCCGGTCCGCGCATAGAAGTGCGACCGATGAAGGGAACCCTTCCTCGGAGCGGCGACGAGAAGGAGATCGAGCGCTCGAGCGCTTGGTTGAAGTCGGACCCCAAGTCCCGCGCGGAGAACATCATGATCGTCGACCTCCTGCGAAACGATCTGGCGAGGATCTCGGTTCCCGGGACCGTCCGGGTCCCGTCGTTACTCGACGTCGAGCGATACGAAACGGTTCTCCAGATGACGTCCACTATCGAGGCGGAACTGGCCGGAGACCCAACCGTGCACCAGTTGATCCAAGCCTTGTTCCCATGTGGGTCGGTTACCGGCGCCCCGAAGGTCAGCACGATGGAGATAATCAGGGCGCTTGAATCGCAGCCGCGTGGTGTCTACACGGGTGCGATCGGCTACGTTTCCGGAGGCGAGGCCTCGTTCAACGTTGCTATCAGGACGTTGAGTCTGGACCACGAGGGCGGAGGCGAGTTGGGCGTCGGGAGCGGCATCCTCGCTGACTCCGATGCTGAAGCCGAATACGAGGAATGCCTCCTCAAAGGACGATTCCTCACAGCTCTCACTCAGTAGCGCGGCGGGTGTCTAGTCGTAGCGGGTGGGGAGAAACGGCCCCGGGTAGCTATGCGAGAAGCGCCCTGCTGTGCCGATACTGGTGACAGGACAAGGAGGTTCGATGCAGGACTTCGTAGGAGAGTGGTTGGTACTACCGGCAGCTATCGGTGTCGTGGCGGCTGCTGTGTGGACACGTGTACATCCCTCCATGAGGCTGCGCAAGGCCTTGGACAAGTCAGACCAGCGCGCACGGTCTCTCCACCGGCACTAGCCCTTCAGGGCCGCAGCGCCGCGTGGCGGTCAGTCGTCATCTTCGATCGGCGCCATCGCCTTGCGGGCCACAACGATCGCTTCCATCGCGGTGAGGATGTCGTCGGGCAACTTCTCGACTTCATGGGTCGCGATCAGTTGCGCTGCAGTCTCGCGCGCTCGCTCCCCGAGGGTCTTCGAGCCCCCCGCCTCCCACTCCGCACGTGTCTCCCAACTGGACAGGGATGGTGGCATCACCTCTCTGAAGTGCCGGAGCGTGTGCTCGTCACCCAGATACAGACCGCCGATCCCGACGCGCCGCACGACGTCGACCGCCAATTGTTCATCGTCGGTAGCGATGCCTTCGATGATGCCGCGCGTGCTGCCGATGATCTCGTCGCACATGACCACCAATGTTGGGGAAGTGGTCAACCCCGCCTCCATGGCGCCGGCGTCGAAGTTCATGTCGGCACCGAGCATGATGTCCACGAAGACCGAGTTGGCGGCCTCGGCTGAGGCCTGCTCGTCGGGGATCTTCGAGTCCGTCGCGCCACCTGAGCCGACCTGTGGAAGACCCCAGTACCGCGCGAGCGCCACACCCGCGTAGTACAGGAGCGAACCCGGAGCGCCGCCGCCCGTGACGTTGCCCGAGCGCATGTCCATCCCCATCGGCATGGACCCCGCCATGTAGGGGGCGCCTTTGCGTCGGAGTTGGCAGATCACGAGGCCCGCGAGTGTCTCCGCCGCAGAGAGGGCGGCGGTGCCAGCGACGGACATCGGCCCCGTTGCGCCGAGCGTAGCCGCCGCCTGGCAAACCACCGGCATCCCCCAGTCGGCGGCCAGCAACAGTTTCTCCAGCGTCTCGACGCCGAATTGCAGCGGACTGACGGAGTTCAGGTAGGGCACGACGAACGGGCGCTCCCTGAGTTGGTCGCGACCGTTCGCGATGACGGCCGCCATCTCGTAGATGTCAGACAGCGCTTCGGCGTCCGCGATCAACGGCATGATCGGCTTGGTGGTGTTCGTCACCATGGCTAGGAACTCTCGTTGATTCACGATGCATTGCGGCATCTCTGCGGTACTGCGAGCTACTCCTGGCGAGGCGATGAAGTCCAGGTTCTCAAGCGCATCCGCCAAGCGCGCCAGCGCCGCGAAGTCGCCGATCGTGAACGCGCGCACCTCGCCGGTCGCCGGGTCCTCGTAGTTGAGCGACGTCACGCCTATCCCGAAGTGGGCGCGACCTTCGCCCAGGCGGCAGGCCTCGTCTCCGTTGCGGTTGTAGAGGACGAATGTCTTCGGCGCTGATGCGATGGAGTCTTCTACGAGAGCGGTCGGGATACTGATGACGTTCTCGCCCACGACCGCGCAACCCGCCGCGAGCAAGAGCTCCCTCGCTTCCGCGGTCTGGATCTCGACTCCTGGATCCACGAGTATCTCGAGTGCCGCTCCGTGGATCCGTCGAAGCACTTCGTCTGGGATCACCCGGAACTGAGGAGCTCCCGGGTCGAGCACGCTGGGGATTCTCTGACCTTCATATGTCATCCGTTGCCTCCAGGTCCGCGTCTAGGACAGGAGCCTAGGCTCTTTTGCCCTGCCGGCGCTATCGGCCATCGCGGCAGGGCCCCTTGGGTTGCCTGTTGGCTTCGCTGCTGCGAGGTTTGGACGGGCAGCCGGAAGGGAATCTTGTGCCGGAGCTGGATTCGAAAGACCGCGTCGATATCGAAGTTGACACGATCGACGGTGGGGAAGCCATCCGCGTCGGGAATGCGGACTTCGTGGCTCGGTTCTTCTTCACGTCCGGCGAAGGGTCCGCCGGGCCCGAGTCGGTGGACGAAAGAGCCATGGACGGCAGCCACAGTTCGAGATTCGAGGAGACCGACCTGCAGTTGCTCCTGGGGGCGAAGGAGCTACGCCGCCCATCCGAGAGCTGGGAGGACTCGGTTGTTGTTCATCCGTCTCCTCCATGGCTGACGCAACTCGATCCGTCTTGGGATCTGATGCGGACGCCGGAAGCCTCGTGGGTGTCGCAGGGATGCGCTGCCCTGATCGAAGAGGCTTTCGAGGCGCTGTATGGAGGCCACGAGCGAAAAGGGTTCATCACCAAGCTCCTCTATCCTGAAGCGGCCGCTGTTGATACCGATCTGCGACAGTGCCTCGGCCGGCCTCCTGCGACTGCGCAGGGACGACCCTGGATCGCTGGCAGGTTTCGTCTCCCACCTCAGAGAGGAGGGGCGCAAGAACTCGACCTCCCTGGAGGCGATCCAGAAGGATCTTGAGAGTGAAGGTTTGCGGAGGAGCCTGTCGCGGATCCTCCAAGCTGTTCTGTGGTGCAAGGCCGCGTCCTCAGGCCCCTACTGGTACTACACGCAATTGATGGACCCCTAGGCGTTGCCGGCCAGCTTCACCGGTATCCTCGGGTGATGGATCTCAGTGCTTTCGACGAGGTCTTGAGTGCACAGCCGCCGCGCTTCACCCCTGCAGAGGCATCTCGCATCGCCGAAGTCACGTTCGGCGTGGGGGGAGACGCCCGCTCCCTGGGAAGCGAGCGCGACCAGACCTTCCTACTGGAGGGCGGCGGGCAAGTCTCGATCATGAAGGTCTCCAACTCGGCCGAGAGCCCTGAGATGCTGGACATGGAGGCCCTGGCGGCGATCCACGCGCTCGCGGTTGATGCGTCGCTGCCGATCGCTCTTCCGTTGGTCGCTCCCGGAGCGGATGCCGACGCGGTCGGCGCGGCTGCCTTCCGGGTTCACATCGAGGCGGAAGATGGTTCGCACTTCGTGCGCATGTACGACGTTCTCCCCGGCACTGCGTCGGTGGAGGAATCAAGTCTCTCGGATGCCGCTCTGCGGTACTGGGGGGAAACCGTGGCGCGATTGGGCAAAGCGCTTCGTGGTTTCCATCACGCTGCGGCCGACCGGGTGATGCTCTGGGATGTTCAGCATGCGCCGCTGTTGCGCGCTCTGATCCCGTCGATAGAAGAGCAGCGGACGCGTGACATGGTCGCACGCGTCCTGGACCGGTTCGACGAGGTTGTGGCACCGGTCTGGCCGTCGCTCCGGGCCCAGGTCCTGCACGGGGACCTGGTCAACGACAACGTTCTTGTGGACGGCGACGGCTTCATCCGCGGCATCATCGACTTCGGCGACATGAGCCACACAGCGCTCGTGACGGATCTCGTTTCGGTACTCGGATCGGCTCTGTCGAACCGCTCGGGCCCCGAGCTCATCCGGGCGGCGCGCATCGTCGTGGACGGATTCCAGGGGGTCGTACCGCTCGAGGCCGACGAGCTGCGCGTCCTGGGCGAACTCGTTGCAGCTCGCACCTGCGCCAACATCGCGATCAGCTCTTGGCGCGCGGCTCGGCACGAGGAGGAAGCCGAGCTCACCATGGAGGACGTGCCGAAGGCGCTCGGGCTGGTCGAGAATCTGGAGGCGATCGGCTACGACGAGATGGCTCGGCAGTTCGGCGGCGGACCACCGAGTAGGGGCGTGGCTTTCGAAGACCTGCGCTCGCGGAGGCAGGCCGCGCTGGGCTCAGCCCTCGCGCCACTCTCGTACGACAAGCCACTTCACATCGTTCGCGGCGACGGGCCATGGCTGTTCGACGCCGACGGGGCCCGATACCTCGATGCCTACAACAACGTGCCCGTTGTCGGACACTGCCACCCGCGCGTTACCGAGGCCATCGTGCGACAGGCCCGGACGCTGAACACCAATACCCGCTACCTGCACGAGACGGTCGTGGAACTCGCAGAGCGCTTGATCGCGACGATGCCTGACGGGTTGGACACGGTGATATTCGTCAACTCCGGGTCCGAGGCGAACGACCTGGCGTGGCGTCTGGCGACTACTGCCACGGGCAACTCCGGCGGTGTCTGTACAGACTTCGGCTATCACGGGGTGAGCGAGGCGGTCATCGCGCTCTCACCGGAGAGCTGGCCCAGCGGGCGCAAGCCCGAACACATCGAGACATTCCCGCCTCCCGATGCCTGTCGCGGTGAGCACATGGATGCGGCAGGGTTCACCGCGGCGCTGGAACGGCTGGCGGCCGGCGGGCGGGGGCTCGCCGCGACGTACCTGGACGGCATCCTCACCAGCGACGGGATCCTCGACCTGGAGCCCGCGTTCGTGCAGGACATCCTGCGACGGACGCGCGAGGCCGGCGGCCTGTGGGTGGCAGATGAGGTTCAGGGAGGCTACGGCAGGACGGGTGACGCGCTGTGGTCCTTCGAACGGTTCGGCATCGTGCCGGACTTCGTGACGCTTGGCAAGCCGATGGGCAACGGCCATCCGGTTGCCGCGGTCATAACGCGCAGCGACATCGTGGACCGTTTCGCAGAGACCGCCGACTACTTCAGCACCTTCGGCGGGAACCCGGTCGCCGCAGCCGCGGCGCTGGCGGTTCTGGACGTGGTCGAGGACGAACGCATCATGCAGAACGCGGCTGCGGTCGGCTCGACGCTGCGCGAAGGACTGCGGGCGTTGATGGATGCTCATCCGTCGATAGGCGACGTGCGAGGCATGGGTCTGGCTGACGCGGTCGAGTTCGTGACTGACCGCGAGTCTCGCGAACGGAACCCGACCCTGGCCGAGCGCGTCGTGAACGGCCTTCGCGAACGCGGCGTACTGGTGGGCACGACGGGTGCGCAAGGGAACACGCTCAAGATCCGTCCGCCCCTCGTCTTCGGTTCGGCAGAGGCTGACCTTCTAGTGCGAACGCTCGACGCAGTCCTCACCGACCCCTCGTGATGGCGTTCTAGTCGGAGGGTGGGTCCGACACTCTAGCGGGATACACTTCCCCCATGGTGGAACATGACTCGGTGGCCCAGTTGCTGGCGGCGCTAGCGTGCGGCGAGAGACTTGCTGCCAAGCGTGCGCGAGAGAGTGCGGAACTGGCGCCCGACGCGCGGGCTCGTAGCGAGCAGGTGCACGTGGCCGATCGTGAGGAGAGCAACGCCGCACTCGTTTCAGCCCGGCTGTCCGAGGTCGGCTCACCCGACCTGGCGGCTCGGTTCCTCCCCTTCTTCGAGGCCTTCCACGCTCGCACGGCCCCGGCCGATTGGGTCGAGGCGCAGGCGTTCCACTACGTGGGCGACGCGCTCGTCTCCGAGTTCGCCGAGGAGATGGCGGATCGTGTGGACACCGTCTCCGCGGAAGTCGTGCGCAAGACGCTGGGGGAGCGCGAGGATCTGGAGACGTTCGCGCTGGACGAGTTGATGCGCGCGATGGCGACGGATCCAACCGCGAAGGAGCGGATCGCGGCCTATTCGCGGCGCATCTCGGGTGAGGCGTTCACGCAGACCAAGCGGGCGATGGAGAGTTCCACGGCGCTCAAGGACCTCCTCGGCGGCGACGAGGGCGAGAAGCACCTGCTGCTCCAGCTGCTTGAAGGCCACCGCATCCGTCTGGATCGTCTCGGTATCGACCTGATGGAATCCGACGACGAAGACGACGACGACGACTAGGGCCCACTTATCGCTCCCCCGGATGGGGTCGTACAAGATACGACGTGTCCTTGCACTGAATGGGTTCCCTGGGCGATTCACTCGTTAGCCGCAGTCGGATAGAGTTCACCTTGCTTCAACCCCCTCGCATCACTTCCCGTTGGGCCGCAAGGCTTTCTGTGTCTGGAGTTCGCTGTGGAAGAGTTGACGAGGGTTGTGCTTGGGTTCGGTGCGCAAGATGTCGCCGAGCAGGTGATGCATTTTCTCGACAGGACCGAGAGGGTTCGCGTCGTTGGGGCTGCGATGGACGACCGTCAATTGGCGGAAGCGATCCGGCAACTAGAACCCGATGTCGTTCTAGCCTCGCCGGCACTGCTGGATTCGGCGGCGACGGGGCAAGGCGGCGGCGCGGTCTTAGCGGTGGATACCGCCGAATCGGTGGAGGGACTTCGCAAGGCGGTGCGAGTCGGCGCTCGAGGGTTCTACGTCTGGCCCGGCGATCGCCAGGAACTGGCCAACATGACCGCGCGCGTTCCTTCTGGCGGACAGGTCGCTGCTGGCAAGAAGGCGACGACCATCGCGGTCTACGGGTCGCGGGGTGGCGCCGGTGCCACATTCGTTGCCACTCACCTTGCATCTGCCTTCGCGCGCATGGCACGCGACTGTGTCTTGGTCGACATGGATCCGGCGTTCGGAGAGGTGGCCGCTGCTCTCGGGACTCCCCAGGATCCGCCACCCCGCACGATCGAGGACCTGGCACCGGTGATGCACGAGATGACGGACGGCCATCTCGACGAGGTGCTCTGGCGGCATCCCCACGGATTCCGAGTGCTTCTGGCACCCCCTCAGGCCCTGGGCGTGATCAGCGCGGGGCACTACGTCGCCGCGCTTGATGGGCTGGCGAGGCGCGCCGACGTCATAGTGCTCCACCTTCCCCACGCTCTGGACGAGATCGCGCGGACCGGCGTTGATGCTGCCGATAGGGTGGTCGTCGTCCTGACGACGGATGTTCTCTCCTTCCACGGCGCGAGGCGCGCCTTGGCTGCCTTCGGTGATGACGACAGATTCGCGTTCGTTGTGAACAGGGTCGCGCGTTCCGAGATCGTGCCCGCGGACGTCGAGCGTGTCTTCGGACGGCAGCCAGTTGCCGCTATCCCGGTGGATAGGGCTGTTGCCGCCGCGCAGGACCGAGGGCGGCTGCTGTCGGCCCGCGGCAAGAGTGGGAGGGCCATCGGTCGGTTGGCGCGAACGCTCGAGGAGGCTCCGTCGTGAGCGATCCGCGGAGCATCGCCGACATCAAGCATCGGTTGCACGAGCAGTTGCTCAGAAGGATTGATGCGGGTGGCCTGACGCGCGCGACCCGAGCGGAGCGCTGGCTCAAGATCCGCGAGGAGGCCCTCGCCATCTTGCGAAGTGAAGGCGACATCCTTCCCTACTCGGCGCTCACCCGAGTCATCAATGAGGTATCGGATCAGGTCGTCGGGCTCGGTCCCATCGAATCCCTGCTGAGGGATCCCGATGTGAGTGAGGTCATGGTCAACGGGCCCGGCGACGTATACGTGGAGCGGAAGGGGAGGCTCGAAAGGGTGCCCGACGGCTTATTCGAGGGGGAGGAAGCCGTTATGCACGTGATCGAGAGGATCGTTGCCCCGCTGGGCCTGAGAGTCGATGAATCGTCGCCGAGTGCGGACGCACGACTACCGGACGGCAGCCGGGTGCACGCGATCATCCCACCCCTTTCGCTCCGCGGACCTGTGTTGAACGTCCGCAAGTTCTCGCTGATACCGCTTGTGGCGAGCGACCTTCTTGCGCAAGGAACGCTCGGTCCCAGGATGTTGGAGTTCCTCGCGGCGTGCGTTCGAGGGAAGGCCAACATAGTGGTATCGGGAGGCACCAGTTCCGGGAAGACCACCTTCCTGAACGTCCTCTCATCGTTCATCCCCGATGGGGAGCGGCTGATCACGATCGAAGACGCGGCAGAGCTGAGGCTCGCGAAGCCGCACGTCGTCTCATTGGAAGCAAGGCCGGCGAATGTCGAGGGGAGAGGCGAGGTCACGGTGCGGGATCTCGTGCGCAACGCTCTGCGCATGAGGCCCGACCGGATCCTCGTCGGGGAAGTGAGAGGCGGAGAAGCCTTGGACATGTTGCAGGCCATGAGCACCGGTCACGACGGTTCGCTGTCGACCGCGCACGCCAATTCTTCGCGCCATCTGTTGTGGCGGCTCGAGACGATGGCTCTGATGTCCGATGTTGAGTTGCCCGCGGCCCATGTTCGAGAACAGATCGCGTCTGCGCTCGATCTGGTGGTGCACATGGCGCGCCTCCCCGATGGTCGCAGGATCGTGACTGAGATCACCGCGGTGGAGGGGATGAAAGCGGGCGAACC
>Ga0315281_10003943_pt1 | contig 21645 bp, 15 predicted proteins | sample YL17G07_0_MG_FD_204540 | JGI IMG/M metagenome (GOLD analysis project Ga0315281, IMG submission 204540) | Sediment microbial communities from Yellowstone Lake, YNP, Wyoming, USA - YL17G07_0 | ecosystem: Environmental > Aquatic > Freshwater > Lake > Sediment | place: USA: Wyoming | collected... | reverse complement strand
CCGATTAGAGGGTCGAAGATGGTCTCCTTTTGCCATTTTTAAGAGAGGTTTGCGGAAAAAGGGAAATAGTTTGACACTCATCGAAACTCGTATATAATGCTCAGCAAGCGTCGATATTGGAGTAGGGTCTGTTAATACTTTTAACGGGTGGGAAAGGTAATGAAAAGCCCTAATCAGCCAACAGAATTGAGCTCTCATAGTTCCAAGGAGGTTTTGGACTATGAGGGCTTTTTTATTACCCGGGCAATTGGAGGGTGAATTCATGAAAAGATTCTCTTTTTCGAGTCTTCGTGTTCGTTTGATTCTTCTTGTTCTCTTTGCCACTATACCGATCGGAGTGATGTATACTGGTTTAAAAATAGGGAAGTGTCCCTAATTTAAATCTCAGGAGGAATCCATATCCATGATGAATCACGGACGATATAAAATTAAAAGCGGTCGTTTGGAATTGTATATGGTGCTCGCCGGGGTCTTTTGGACATTAGTGGTGGGAGCTTCGTTTGTCTGGAATGAGGTTGAGGAAAATCTTGAAGCGGAACAAATTGCTCGTACCTATGCAAGGACTACCATTGAAATGGATGTATCTTCCCGTCGCTGGGCTACCATGCAGGGGGAAGTTTATGTCTCCATCACTGAAAAGACACAGCCCAATCCTTATTTAGAGGGTCCCGAAAGGAAAATCAAGACGCCTTCAGGCAAGGAATTGACGTTAATGAGTCCACACCATATGATGCGACAGATCCATGAATTAAGGAGGCACGAATCAGGTGTGCAAGGACATATGACCAGTCTTAAACCAACTAACCCCCAAAACGTTCCAGACCCATGGGAAGAAAAGGCTCTTAAGTTACTCGAAGGGAGAACGGTATCAGAGGTAAGTTCCATTGAACTGATACAGGGCAAACCTTATATGCGTATGATGCATGTACTGCCGATCGAACAGAGTTGTCTCAAGTGTCATGCGAAACAGGGATTTAAAACGGGTGATATTCGTGGGGGAATCAGTGCCGCTGTGCCTATGGAGCCCTTATTGAGTATTGCACGCTCCCATAAGATTTCTATTGCTATATGGCATGGAATCATCTGGCTTCTGGTATTGGGGGGAGTTGGTGCAGTGACTCTCCACTTGAAACGACGTATCGCGGAACAAAGACAGGCAGAAGAAGCATTGCGAGAAAGTGAACAGCGCTATCGGAGCTTGTTTGACCGCATTCCGATAGGGCTCTACCAGACCACACCGCAAGGGCAGATTATCGATGCTAACCCCGCTTTAGTTAAGATGTTGGGATATCCAGACCGGATGTCCTTGCATGCCTTAAATGCGGCTGACACCTATGTGAATAGTGAAGCTCGGACTCGATGGCAGAGCATTATGGGGCGTGAAGGGGTTGTCCTTAATTATCAAAAGGAATTACGTCGCTTCGATGGAGCGATTACATGGGTGAATGAAAATACCCGTGTGATCCGGGATAATGAAGGTCATGTTCTATTTTACGAAGGAAGCTTTCAAGATATCACGGAGCGTAAGCGGATCGAGGAAGAACGCGAAAAATTGATTCGTGAACTTCAGGAGGCTCTGGCAAAGGTTAAGAAGTTGAGTGGCTTTTTGCCTATCTGCGCTTCGTGTAAAAAGATACGGGATGACAAAGGTTATTGGAATCAGATCGAAGAGTACATTCGGGACCATTCTGAAGCAGAATTCAGTCACGGCATCTGCCCAGAGTGTATGAAAAAACTCTATCCCGACCTCTAAGGGGAGACTTCTTAAAAGAAAATAGGGAAGTATCCCTAATTTACTCAAACTTTTTTGTAAGTTTGAACAGGAGATGACGATGATGCTAATAGCTTCACCCAAGAGGATTTTGTGGTTATTGATTTTCATCTTCTTTCTTTTTTCTGGGGCCGTGGGGACAGGCGGCTACTTTTTCTATCAGAAACAGAGACAAAGCATCAAGCAAGAGAAGTGGGATAACCTTAAGGCCATTGCCGATTTGAAGGCCGACCAGGTCACTAACTGGGTCAAAGAACGAAAAGCGGACGCTTCGGCTATTCTCGAAAACCCCCTGATCGCCATTCATGTTCAGCGATTATTAAGAAGTCAAGAGGATTCCGAGTTAAAGCAAAAGGTCCTTGCCTGGATGAACTCTCTAATAAAATACTATGACTATAGGGCGGTATTTCTTATTGATGGGAAAAGAAGTGTACGGTTAAGGGTGGGTGACGAGAGGGAGCCCCTCGGGTCTTATGCAAAAACACTTGCGACAGAAGCAATGAGAACAAAGAAAGTCCTGCTTTCTGACCTTCATCAAGGAGAGACAGAGAGGGATATTCATATGGATCTCGTTACTCCACTTCTTAGCACTCAAGGGAGTGGTGGCCATGTTATCGGAGCAGTTTTATTGAGAATCGATCCAAAACAGTTTCTCTATCCACTCATTCAATCGTGGCCTATGCCAAGTGAGACGGGTGAGACTCTCTTGGTTCATAGAGAAGGAGAAGAAGTGGTTTTTTTAAACGAACTTCGGCACCAAAAAGGGACTGTGCTGACTTTTCGTTTTCCAATAGATAAACGGCATCTCCCAGCAGCGATGGCAGCCCGTGGACAGGAGGGAATTGTCGAGGGAACTGACTACCGGGAGATACCCGTTCTTGCTGCAATCCGGCGGATCCCAGAGTCTCCTTGGTCTCTTATTGCCAAGGTGGATCAGGAGGAAATTTATGCCCCTATTCATTCACAGGCGAGATCCATTTTGATTCTGATAGGGGTTTTGATCCTTGGCATGGCTTCAGTTGTGCTCCTTCTTTGGCGTGGCCAATATGCTGAGTTTCAGAAAAAACAGTACGAAGCTGAAGCCAAACGACTGGCACTCGCTCAACGCTTCGATTACCTCAGTAAGTATGCTAATGATATTATCCTGCTTTTGGATGAGGATTTAAGAATCATTGAGGCAAATAATCGTACGTTGGAAACTTATGGTTACACCCAGGAAGAGTTAATGCAACTGAATGTCACAGAGTTACGAGCTCCAGAGGCACGATTGGATGTTGATGCACAGATTAAGCAGGTGAAAGAAAGGAATGGGTATGTTTTTGAAACTCTTCATCAACGCAAGAATGGAACCACATTTCCGGTGGAAACCAGTTCTCGTCTTATTGAGGTGGAGGGGGGGAAAGTCTACCAGGCCATCATCCGCGACATCACCGAGCGAAAGCGAATGGAGGAGGCTCTTCGGGTCTCGCACCGTTTTCTCGAAATTGGTAACCGGCACACGGGCATGAACTCCCTGCTCAACGAATTTGTGGTGGAGGTCCAAAAATTTACTCAGTGCGCCGCTGTAGGGATCCGTATCTTAAATGAGGAAGGCAACATTCCCTATCAAGCTTATAAAGGTTTCAGCCAGAGATTCTATGAATCAGAAAGCCCTCTTTCGATCAAGTCAGACCAATGCATGTGTATTAATGTCGTCAAGGGGGTAACCGACCCCAAGGTGCCGTTCTATACGGAAGGCGGCTCCTTTTACATGAACGGTACCACACGTTTCTTGGCCACGGTTTCGGAAGAAGAGAAGGGACAGACTCGCAACATATGCAACCAGTTTGGATACGAGTCCGTGGCGCTGATTCCGATTCGTATAGGAGTAAATATCCTGGGTCTGATCCATGTAGCTGATCCTGACGAGAACAAGGTTCCATTAAGGACTGTCCAGATCCTGGAAAAGGTGGCCATGCAACTGGGAGAAGCCATACAGCGGATTCGAATGGGGGAGGAGACTCAACGGAGGCTGCGCGAACTGGAGGCTCGCCAGAGGGTGATTGAAGCAATTCTTCAAACCCTTGACCTCGACAAACGCCTCTCAACCGCCCTATTTGAAATTATGAAATTAATAGAAGCCGAAATGGGTGGCATCTATCTGGTGGAGCGAGGCCGCCTCATCCTTCGCACTCATCGTGGTTTCTCAGACGACTTGTTGGCATTTTTGAGAGATTTGCCCTTAGCCAAAACAGCCTGGGCTCGGGAGACGACTGTGGTCCGGGAGCGCCTCTCGGAACAATGTGGCCAGATGGATGAAATCTTTAAAGCAGCTGCGTTGCAGAGCTGGGTAGCTATTCCCCTTAAAGTAGAGGATAGGTTAATTGGAACATTTTTCCTTTCCTCCCGCCGCTACGAGGCCTTCTCTGCCGATGATGTGCGGGCTCTTTTCGCTTTAGCTGAACTGGTGGCTGTAGCTGTGGAGAACGCCCGGCTCTATACCGAGGCACAGCAGCGCCTGGCCCGGCTGACCACCTTGCGTGAGATTGATCGGGCCATCGCTGCCCAACTCTCCCTGAAAGATATCATGGATGTGGTGCTGAAACAGGTCCCCTTCCATATTGTGGGAGTGGACGCAGTGGGATTCAGTCTGATCGATTGGGAAAAGAAGCGTACTTCCGTAGCCCTTCTCCATCTTCAAGGCGGTGCCCACATCGAAGACGAAGCCTTTAGATTGAGCGAAAGCCTGATGGGAGATTTGGTTAAACACCGCCGACCCGTGGTCATCTACGATCTGCAAACAGATCCACGAATCCAAAACTACCGGGAGATCATCCGCCAGTATGGTTTAAAGTCATACCTTGGAGTCCCCTTAGTGGCACAGGATCAAACCATTGGTTTGCTCCATGTCCTGACCACACAGCCTAAATACTTCCGGGACGAAGAGGTGGACTTCTTTGCCACCATGGCTGGTCAGGCGGGCATTGCCTTGCGAAACGCCCAATTTTTAGAAGAGATAAAAACCTCCGAGGAACGATATCGAAGCCTATTTGATCAAATGCCTCTCGGACTATACCGGACCACTCCGGAGGGGAAGATTATAGATGTTAATCCCGCATTAGTGCAGATATTAGGTTATCCAGATCAAGAGTCGTTATTGGGAATTAATGTCGCAGAGACATATGTGGATCCCAAAGATCGTGTTCAGTGGCAGAGCCGGATAGACCATGAAGGGATCGTGGGGAATTATGAAATGCAATTACGCCGCCGCGATGGAACGATCATTTGGGTTGAAGAAAATGCCCGGGTTATCCTCAATCCAGAAGGTCAAGTGCTATGTTATGAGGGAGGGTTACAGGACATCACCGAGCGCAAGCGCGGGGAAAGGGAAATCCAAAGCCTGGCAAAGTTTCCATCCGAAAACCCCAACCCGATCTTGCGCATCGCCCGAGATGGCACACTGCTCTATGTCAACGAGGCCGGCTTGAGCCAACTGCCGGAGTGGCGTCTGCGAGCTGGCCAGGAAGTCCCCATCATGCTGCGGGAGGTTGTCTTCCAGACCATGGACAACGGATCAGCACAAGTGATCGATTTGGAGCACAGCGAGAGGGTATATTCGTTCTTCATTGCGCCGATTGTTGATGCTGACTACACCAATCTGTACGGTCGCGACATCACCGAGCGCAAGCGGGGAGAGAAAGTCCTGCAAGAGAGCGAGGAACGCCTCCTGCTTGCCATCACCGGTTCGAACGCCGGCTTGTGGGATTTGGAATTTAACCCGAACGATCCCTCCAATATAATGCCAAAAACAATTTACATTTCGCCAGATTTAAAGAGGTTCATTGGGTACGAGGACGACGAATTTCCTAATTCCATGGAAGCTTGGAAGAGCCGTATCGTGCCTGAAGATCTTGTGCAGGTGAATAAAGCTGCACAGGATCATCTCGAAGGCCGGGAAAACCTGCACGAGGCAGAATATCGTATTCGCCATAAAGATGGAAGCATCCGGTGGATATCCACCCGTGGCAAGATCCTGCGTAACAAGGATGGGATTCCCATCCGGTGGACCGGGATCGATTGGGACATCACCAAGCAAAAGCGGATGGAGGAGGCGTTAATAAAGAGTGAATTACGCTTCCGCAATTGCTTTGATTTGCCGTTGATCGGTTTTGCTATTACATCCCCTGAAAAAGGGTGGATTGAGGTCAATGACCGAACCTGTTCGATATTGGGCTATTCTCGAGACGAAATCGTTCGAAAGTCATGGCCGGAATTGACACACCCTGATGATCTTGCAGCAGACATAGAACAATTTAATCTTGTTCTGTCTGGTCAAATTGAAAAATATAGTATGGATAAGCGTTTTATTCGGAAGGATGGAGAAATCGTCTGGACCAGTATTTCTGTAGGATGTGTACGAGAACCTGATGGTAGGGTGGATTATATTATCGGTTTAATGGAGGACATTACCGAGCGCAAGCGGGCGGAGAAGGCGCTGCGTGAAACAGAAGAGTTGTATCGCACAGTTCTCCAAACTTCACCCGACGGAATCGCCATCAACGATACGGAAGATCGCATTACCTTTGTGTCGGAACGTATGCTCAGTTTATACGGTCTAATCCAGCCTGAAGATGTTATTGGCCATTCACCTTTCGAGTTTATCGCACCAGAAGATCACGCGCGAGCCAGGCTTAATATCCAGAATGTTTCCAAAAACAATTACACAAGTTACAACCAATACACCCTGGTGAAAAAAGATGGGACGAAATTTACAGGTGAAATCAATTCATCATTATTACGCGATGCTTCCGGCAAACCAAGAGGCACAATTTCTATTATACGCGATATCACCGAGCGCAAACAAGCAGAAAAAGAACGAGACCGGCTCTTCGAGCAGGTGCGTGCCAGCCGTGAACGACTGCGAAACCTCTCCCGACGGCTGGTGGAAGTGCAGGAGGTTGAGCGCCGAGAACTCGTCCGAAAACTCCATGACGAAGTCGGTCAGAACCTGACCGCATTGAGCATCAACCTGAACATCGTGCACAGTCAATTGCCCCCTGAAACGGTGACAAAGACGGCGACACGAATAGATGATTCCCTGAAATTGGTGGAGGAGACAGTGGAACGCATCCGGGATGTCATGGCTGAATTGCGGCCGCCCGTGCTGGACGATTACGGAGTAACCGCCGCACTACACTGGTACGGCAAACAATTCTCGGAGCGCACAGGTATCCCCACAGTGCTAAAGGTGGAAGAATTGGAACCTCGCCTGCCATTACTCGTAGAAACGGCTCTTTTCCGCATTGCTCAAGAAGCGTTGACGAACGTGGCTAAGCACGCCCAGCCCAAGAATGTGACGGTGAGGCTGGAAGAATTTGGCGAATCGGTCCAGCTCAACATTGCTGACGACGGTATCGGTTTTGATTCCGAGGCCCACCACCAGCCAGAAGAGAAACCCGAGTGGGGACTGATCAACATGCGCGAGCGTGCCCAGGCAATCGGTGGACAACTGAGTGTGGAGACCGCGCCGGGAAAAGGAACACAAATCATCGTGGAAGTACCCCGCAACAAATAGTTCGGAGTATTTAGTTCGGAGTTCGGAGTTCGGAGTAATACCAAAAAACGAAAACTCCTAAATGAAGTTGTTAAAAAAATTCCTAATTTCAAATTATTAATTTTAAAGGGGGAAGTTATGGAGGAAGATAAATTTGATTTTGAAGATTTAAAGGTCTATCAAAAAGGGTTGGATTATGTTGATTTTGTGTATAAAATTACAAAAAGTTTCCCCAAAGAAGAAGTCTTTTCTATAACAGATCAATTTAAGAGAGCATCTGTTTCGATTTGTCTGAATATTGCAGAAGGGAGTGGAGGGAGCAAGATTGAGTTTAATAAATTTCTAAAAATAGCGAGGAGGTCAATAAGAGAGTGCATTGCCATTACTGAAATATCTTACAGGCAACAATTTATTGACGAAAAAGCTAAAAGACAATCAAGGAGTTTTAGCATAGAACTATCAAAAATGATCAATGGCTTAATAAAATCCTTAAAGAAATGATAGAAAAAACTCCGAACTCAAAACTCCGAACTCCGAACTTTAAATAAGGAACTTTTATGTCAATTCGTGTTTTTCTCGCTGATGATCATACAGTCGTTCGGGATGGTTTGCGTTTCATACTGGAGGCTCAGTCTGATATCACCGTGGTAGGCGATGCTGCTAACGGCCGCCAGGCAGTAACCCAGGTGCAGAAACTAAAACCTGATGTGGTCATTATGGATATCGCCATGCCAGACCTAAATGGCATTGAGGCGACAATGGAGATTCGCCAGGCCTGTCCTTCGACGCAAGTGGTCATCCTCTCTGTATATTCCACCGCCGAGTACATTTATCGTGGGCTGGCTGCGGGGGCCCGCGGTTACCTGCTGAAGGAATCCGCGGGTACCGAAGTGGTGACGGCCGTCCGTGCCGTACATGCCGGACGACGCTACCTGTGTAAGAAAATCGCTGATACTATGATAGACGACTATGTACGGCAACGAAAAGCTGCCCTGGAGAAAAGCCCGCTGGAGCGCCTCAGTCTCCGAGAGCGAGAAGTCCTGCAACTGGTTGTTGAAGGGAAGTCGAGCAAAGAGATCGCCAACATCCTCCACCTCTCCCCTAAAAGTGTAGAGACGTACCGCAGTAGAATAATGCAGAAGCTGAACATTAATGATATTCCCGGCCTGGTGAAGTTCGCCATCCAACACGGACTCACAACACTTGAATAGAATGCGGAATGCGGAGTGCGGAATTCGGAATCAGAAATAACACGGACTTAGACAAGTAAACAATGAAATGAGAAAGGGATAAGTATGAAAGAGTATGATTTAAAGGAAAGGACAAAGAGGTTTGCTTTGCAAATAATCAAAGTGGTTCAGGGGTTGCCCAAAGGACGAACAGCAGATATCCTTGGTGGACAATTATTACGAGCAGGAACGTCGGTAGGAGCTAATTACCGGTCTGCATGCAGAGCTAAATCGCCAGCTGATTTCGTTTCAAAGATGGGTATCGTTGAGGAAGAAGCTGACGAATCAATCTACTGGATGGAGCTGCTAATCGAGGCCGGGATTATTAAAGCCGCTGAATTTGAGTTCCTGATGAGAGAGGCTAATGAGCTTTTAGCCATTGCTGTTTCTTCAATTAAAACAGCAAGAAGAAACAAAAGTAAATAAGTTGCCCCGCTTCTGCATTCCGAATTTAGCGAACGAATAGCTAACTTATTCCGCATTCCGCAGTCCGCATTCCGAATTCATCAAACATTCCCCACACAAATTGTCAAGCTTTCCCGATAGATAGACAAAGTCCATATAGCCTAAAATACTTGGGGCGTATTATAACCACTAACAACCGTCCTCGTTTCAGTGGTCGGTCGTTGTCTATTGCTTTTAGAGGATTGGAGATGAAACAAACCATTTTAATTGTAGAAGATAATGATGTCGTGCGCAGTTCGTTGCAGGACTGGCTCAGCGTGACCTTTCCAGAATGTACCTTCCAGATAGCAAAGAGTGGGGAAGAGGCGGTGGAAAAAGTTGCCAACCGGCCACCCACTATTGTCCTGATGGATATCGGGCTGCCCGGGATGAATGGCATTCAGGTGACCCGTATGATTAAGGCGGCTTCGCCCAAGACAAAAGTGGTGATGCTCACCATCTACAACGATGTCGAGCATCGGGCGGACGCATCCGAAGCCGGGGCGAGCGCCTATATATCAAAGAGCAAGATGCATAGTGAGCTCATCCCCTTGATGAAGACGCTGTTGTCTTAGATGATAGAGCCGGTTGGGGATCGGAACAAGAGACCTATGGAAAACCGGATCCTCATTGTCGATGATGAGAAGATGATCTATTCTGTAATTGCTCGAAGACTTGCCAAGGAGGGCTATCCCTGCGTAATGGCCAACAACGGAAGAGAAGCCCTGGGCTACTTTTACAATAATAATTGCTCTTTAATTATTTCCGACATCAGAATGCCTGAAATGAATGGTTTGGAACTGCTTAAAAATGTGAAGGCTGTGCGACCAAACATGGTGTTCATCATCATGACCGCGTATCCAGAGATCGATATGGCTGTAGAAGCCATTCGCTTGGGAGCAAATGACTTTATCATCAAACCGGTTGACCTGGAACTGATGGTTTTCAGTGTGAAAAAAGCCCTTGAGCGGAAGAAGATGGAGGAGGAGATCGAGGCTCATCACAAGAATTTGGAGAAGTTGGTCGAGGAGAGGACATCAAAGCTTCGAGAGGCATTGCTTGTCCTGAAGAAGACCCATCTTGATTCCGTCAAGGTGCTAGCCGGAGCGATCGATGCCAAGGACCCATACACCCGAGGCCATTCGGACAGGGTGAGGAGAATGAGCATGAGGATCGGGATAAAGCTAAGTTTTAACGAGGAGAGGTTGGAAAACTTAGTTTTTGGAGCGCTCCTTCATGACATCGGCAAGATCGGGATCCGGGATGAAGTGCTCCAGAAAAAGGGCCAATTGACACCGGAAGAGTATCAGTATGTACAGCAGCATCCGTTGATTGGAGTGAAGATTTTGGAAGGGATTGATTTTTTTAAAGACAAGATTTCCATGATTCGCAACCATCATGAACATTTTGATGGAAGTGGCTACCCCGATGGCTTGACGGGAGAGACCATCCCACTCGAAGCACGGATCATTGCTGTATCGGATGCTTTCGACGCGATGGCCAGCCTAAGGCCCCATCGTGAAGCTATGCCCCTGGAAGCAGTTCTTGCGGAGATGTAGAAGGGCAAGGGCAAACAATTCGACCCAAAGATTTTGGAAATTTTCATGAGAGAGGAAATTTATCTTTCATCAACGGTTATTTAGTCTGTTTGCAAAAATAGAAGAATAGAAGGAGTTTAAAGTGAACATGCAGGGCTTCAAATTCTTATCTATCTTGTTCTTCCTGTGGACGACTCTTTCGAATTGCACTCCGACCACAACGCCTCCGGCACTGACACCCGTCACTGTTCAACTCCGCTGGACCCATCAATCCCAATTCGCCGGGTTTTATGCTGCCGAACAGAAAGGCTATTACGCTGCCGAAGGATTGGACGTTAAGTTTGTCGAAGGCGGACCCGATGTCGATCTGATAACACCCGTGATCAATGGTCAAGCGAAATTTGGTGTGATTAGCGCAGATGTATTGATCGTGGCGAGATCCGAAAAAAAACCCGTTCAAGCGATCGCAACAATCTACCGCCGCAGCCCAAATGTCTTTTTTGCCCTGGCAAGTTCGGGCATTTCCCGACCCAAAGATTTTATTGGAAAGACCATTAATGTGCCCCGTGACCTTGTCCCTACTTTTAAGGCCATCATGGCCCGAGTCGGCATTCACCCTAACCAGTACAAAGTGGGCACCTATGGAACTGACCTCACACCCTTCTTTTCCGGCAAAGTTCATGTATGGAGCGGAATCGTCAATGGAAAGGCGGTCTTTACCGCCCAGAAAGCCGGATACAAGCTCAACTTTATCTACCCAGATGACTACGGTATCCATTCTTATGCCGATACCATTTTCACCACAGACGATTTCATAAATAGGCACCCGGATTTGGTGAAACGGTTTCTGCCCCCCACCTTGAAAGGCTTGACCTACGCCGTGGAAAACCCTACCACGATTGCAGCGATGGTGACCAAGTACAACCCGAAAGCGGATGCCGAATATGAAACCGCCCTCATGACTGCCAGTATCCCCCTTGTCAATACGGGGGAAGACTATATCGGCTGGATGAAAGTGGAGATGTGGGCCGGAATGGAAAAAACTCTTCGTGAGCAGAAGGTGCTGACCAAGCCGGTAGACGTTACAAAGGTATATACCCTTCAGTTCTTGGAAGAGATTTATATAAAGTGAAGGGTGAAACGCAAAATGTGAAAAGAGAAAAGTAAAACGTGATAGAGTGAATAAATGAAACTGAGTCTTAAGATTACCCCAAAGCTCACCTTAGTCTTTGTTCTTTTTGCCATCGTGGTTTTGGTGGGAGTAAGCTTGTTTGCTTACTATAGCGGTCGGTTCGCATTGGAAGCGGCTATCGTCTCAGACTTACATTCGACAGCAATCGAAAAACAGGCGGCCCTCGAGGCTTGGGTGGAAGAGGGAAAATCAGACATTGACATGATAGCTTCTTATCACCATCTCCAAGAGACGATATCAACTCTAATGGCTTCATCACCAAACTCCGCTACTGCTCGAGCTGCGCATGACCACCTTGTAACCACTTTAAAGAGATGGGTCGGTAAGAGCAGAGGATTTCTTGACTTATTTGTCCTTGCCCCTGAATCGGGTAGGGTCATTGCTGCAACCGATTCTCATGAAGAAGGAAAGTTCGAAGAGGATCGTCTTTACTTTATCAACGGAAAGAAAAGTCCCTATGTTCAGAACCCATATTATAAACTTTCTACCCAGGTTCCCACCATGACTGCAGCCGCTCCGATTGTTTCAGCCGAAGGTCGATTACTTGCTGTTTTAGCTGGTCGTTTAAACCTGAATGCATTGAATGAAATTATTACCCGACGAACTGGTATTCACCAAACCAGTGATGCCTTCCTTGTGAACACCTCCCATCTCTTCGTTACCCAACCGCGTTTTGTTCCTGATCCTGCAGTGCTGAAGCGAGGTATCTATACGGAGGCGGTGAACCGCGGATTGGCTGGAAACAGCGGCGCCACCTCCACAAAAGATTATCGTGGGGTTCCTTCCATCATTGTCTACCGATGGCTGCCAGAACGACAGCTTTGTCTGATTGTCAAGATGGAACAGGCAGAGGCTTATGCATCCATCTGGGCTTTTCGCAACACCCTTATTCTGATTGGCGGAGTGGCGCTCCTGTTGGCCTCGGCGATTGCCTTTGGTTTAGCGCGGACCATCACCCGTCCGATTTTGACACTTCAGACGGGGGTAGAACGTTTTGGCAAGGGCGAACTGGATTCACGCCTGCCAGAAACTTCAATAGATGAAATAGGACTTCTGGCAAAAGAATTTAATAACATGGCTGCCAATCTTGCCGAGAAAGAATCAAAGTTACATGCCTATGCTGTGCAGTTGGAACAAATGGTCGAAAGCCGCACTGCTGAACTTCAGCGGTCAGAGGAGCGCTTCAGGCTGGCTGCTGAATCTTCAACGGATTTGATATACGAATGGGATATAAAAGAGCGTGTAGAATGGTTCGGCAAGATTGATGAACTGCTGGGTTATGCCCCGAGTGAGTTTCCGAGGACGCTTGAAGCATGGGCGAATAGTGTCTACCCCGATGATCGTGATCGAGTTATGGCTGCAGTAAAGAATCACTTGGAAAAGAATGAGCCATATGACATTGAATATCGCGTCAGTAAAAAAGATGGTACTTATAATTACTGGTGGGCTCTCGGCATGGCAGTCCGTGACGAAAAAGGCAATCCCTATCGTTGGATAGGATCTGTCACCGATGTCACGGAGCGCAAGCGGGCTGAGACGAGTATCAGACGCCTGGCGACGGTGGTGCGCGACTCGAACGATGCGATCATGGTACAGGATTTTGAGGGCCGGATCATCGCCTGGAACCGCGGCGCCGAGTTGATGTATGGCTATAGAGAGGACGAGGCGTTGCAGATGAGCATCTGGCGCCTTATACCCGCCGGTAAAAGGACAGAGCAAGAGCAGATTGTCCGGCGGGTGAAGGAGGGCAAAGAGGCCACCTCTTTTGAGACCAAACGGCTGACCAAAGAAGGGCGTCTGCTCGACGTTTGGATGACCGTAACGAAACTGCTGGACGATGCCGGAACAGCTGTTGGAATTGCCTGCACAGAGCGCGACATCACTGAGCGCAAGCGGGCGGAGGAAGAAGTCCGCACACTTAACGCGGAGTTGGAACAACGCGTCGTCGAACGGACTGCCGAACTCGAAGCTGCTAATAAGGAACTCGAAGCCTTTTCTTACTCTGTCTCACATGACCTGCGAGCACCCCTGCGGGCCATTGATGGTTTTTCCCGTATCGTATTAGAGGGCTACTTCGACAAACTGGATGAAGAGGGGAAACGGTTTCTGAATATCATTCGGAGCAACATACTGAAAATGGATCAACTCATTAGTGACCTTCTCGCCTTATCTCGCTTCGGACGCCAGGAGTTAAAGATGTCGGAGATAGATATGGGCAAACTTGCGGAAACCGTGTTCGGTGAACTCAAAGCAACTGCTCCTGACAGAAGGCTCCAGTTGAACGTTAAAGCTCTTCAACCTGCTCGTAGCGACCGGACAATGATTCGCCAGGTTTTTATCAACCTCTTGTCTAACGCCATCAAATTCACAAGACCCAGAGAGATTGCAAGAATTGAAGTCGGTGGCCGGAGTGAAGGAGATGAAAACATCTATTATGTCAGAGACAACGGTGTTGGGTTCGACATGCAGTATATCGATAAATTGTTTGGTGTCTTTCAGCGTCTACACAGTTCAGAAGAATTTGAGGGGACAGGCATTGGGCTTGCCATTGCGCAGCGAATTATCCACAGACACGGCGGGCGAGTATGGGCGGAGGGGAAAGTGGGAGAGGGTGCTATCTTCTACTTTTCGCTTCCAGCGAAATGATTACCGCGATCTCAAAGAATGATTACAACGATGAAAAATAAGATTACCGCGATTAAAGAAAGATTACAGCGATACAGAAGAAGATTACAACGATAAAGAATGAAATAATTACAACGATACGAAAGAATGATGACAGCCATGTAAAAGAACGATTACAACGATTAAAACATCCGTATGATCAACATTTAAATCGCAGTAATCGTTTTTATAGAATCGCCGTAATCGTTTCGTGGATATGAAAGAGGGATTACAGTGATGAAACACGAGAACGAAGATAGAGATCCACTTACTGGCAAGATCATTAAGGCCTGCTATCAGGTTCATAGCCAATTGGGGCCTGGACTGGCGGAGCGTATATATGTAAATGCCCTTAAAATTGAGTTAACGAATCTGGGGCTTCAATACGTCACAGAAAAAGAGTTCGTTGTTAAATACCAGAACCACAATGTCGGGAAATTTAGAGTTGATCTTCTGGTGGAAGATAAAGTCATTGTGGAGATAAAGGCTGTGGAAGGAAAGATGCCCAAGATATTCGAAACTCAGGTGATCTCCTATCTTAAAGCTTCAGGACTCAATGTAGGATTGCTCATTAACTTTGGCAATAGAAGCTGTGAGGTTAGACGATTAATGATTTAAAGAGAAGATTACAGCGATTTGGAAAAAATGATTACAACGATATTAAAAGACGATTACGACGATGGAAAAGAATGATTGCAACGATTAAGGCATCGCAGTCATCAAGGGTTAAATCGCCGTAATCATAATTTAAGTAAGGGAGGGAGACAATATGAATAATACAAATGAAGTCGAGATTCTTTTGGTGGAGGACAATCCGAATGATGTTGAACTCACACTGAGAGCATTGAAGAAACAAAATCTTGCCAACAAGGTGCATGTCGTAAAGGATGGAGCAGAGGCGCTGGAGTATATTTTTGCCAATGGAGCCTACGTCCATCGAAAAGTTGAAGAGCATCCGAAAGTCATCCTGCTGGATTTGAAACTCCCCAAGGTGGATGGATTAGAGGTTCTTCGCCGAATTAAGTCTGACAAAAGGACGAAAATAATTCCGGTTGTAGTGTTGACCTCTTCAAAGGAGGAGCGAGACCTGGTGGAAAGTTACAAGCTCGGGGCTAATAGCTACATCACCAAACCCGTTGATTTTGACAAGTTCGTGGATGCAGTTTCAGAATTGGGTCTCTATTGGTTGTTGCTGAATCAACCACCACGTTAGATAAAAAAGATTGCAGCGATTTAAAAAACGATTACAGGGATATGCGGTTAGATTACAGTGATGTAAAAGAACGATTACAACGATATGAAAAAATGATTACAACGATATTAAAAGACGATTACAGCGATGGAAAGGCATGATTACAGCGATTAACGTATCGCCGTAATCGGGGGTTAAATCGCCGTAACCATTACTATGGGCAAGAACAGGAGGGAGATTTAAAATGGGCACTCCTCTTCGGGTATTGATTGTTGAAGATTCTGAAGAAGATACTTTACTGATTGTCCGCGAATTGAAACGGGGTGGGTTTGATCCGATCCACGAACGGGTCGAAACAGCTGAAAGCATGAAAGCTGCCCTTTCCACGAAGATATGGGACCTCATCCTCGCCGATTACTCGATGCCACACTTCAGCGGCCTGGAGGCTCTGAAACTTTCCAAAGAAAGCGGACTGGATCTCCCTTTTATTATCGTCTCAGGCTCCATTGGTGAGGATACGGCAGTGGCCGCCATGAAAGCAGGCGCCCATGATTACATGATGAAAAATAATCTGAAGCGACTTGTCCCCACCATTGAGCAGGAATTGCGCGGGGTAGAGGTGAAGCGGAAGCTTAAAGAGTCTGAAAAGGCCTTTCAGGAATCCGAGAAGAGATATAGGCAAGTCATAGAAAACGCCGCAGAGATTATTTATTCAATTGATCTAAAAGGTAATTTCACTTATGGCAATCCTGCTGGCTTGAAGGTTACTGGTTTTTCTCTTGAGGAACTTCGGCAGTTTAACTATCAGGATCTGATTGTTCCTGAACACCGGGAAAGATTAACGAGGGTTTATATCAAACAGTTTCGTGAAAGGCAGGCAACGACCTATGTAGAATTTCCGTTTTTCAACAAATCTGGAGAGATCGTTTGGTTTGGGCAGAATGCCTCCCTTGTGATTGAAGATGGAAAGGTCGTGGGGTTTCACATCATTGCCCGTGACATCACTGAACGCAAGCGGGCGGAGGAGGCGTTGCTTGAATCGGAACAACGTTTCCGAAATCTTGTTGAAAATGCGCCCGACGTCATCTACACTGTCGGTCCTAACGGGACGATCACCTCTCTCAACCCCGCCTTTGAGAGAATTACGGGGTGGTCTCGATCTGAGTGGTTGAACAAACAGTTTGCCCCCATACTCCATCCTGACGATTTGTCCCGAGGTCTGGGATTCTTTCAACGTATCATGAAAGGGGAAAAGATCGCGCCTTTCGAATTGAGGGTTCTCAGGAAATCAGGTGATTATCTGGTGGCTGAATTCGTGGTCACCCCTCGAACCCAGAACGGCTCTGTGATCGGAATGTTAGGCATTGCGCGCGACATCACCGAGCGGAAGCGGGCAGAGGAACGACTATCAAGAATCAACGAATGCTTTTTAAGCTTCGGTACAGACCCGTCGGAAAACATCAACCGCCTTACCGCTCTATGCGGAGAGGTTATGGAAGCAACCTGCGCCCTCTATAATCGTCTTGATGGGGATATGCTCTGCTCGGTTGGAAAATGGAATACTCCCCCAGGTTATAACCCCGTGGACAAGCCTGAAGGACACATTTGCTATGATGTTATTCAGCGCGGTGGGGAAGAGGTTCATATTGTACGCGATCTTCCTCATACCAAATATGCCAAGACCGATCCGAACGTAACCCCCTACAAACTGCAGACCTACGTTGGTAGACCAGTTAAATGGCAAGGCGCCTATGTTGGCTCACTGTGTGTCGTGTATCAAAAAGACTTCATTCCAAACGAATCAGATCTAAAAATTATGGGAATTCTCGCATCAGCTATCAGTATTGAAGAGGAGCGGAGGCGAGCGGAAGAGGCGATACAGCATAGTAAGAAAGAATGGGAAAGTACCTTTAATGCCATGTCCGACTGGATTAGCCTGTTAGACCTGGAGGTCCGAATACTGCGTACCAACGATGTTGGAGAAAAGTTTGTAGGAATACCCTTAGCGGAGATGGTTGGCCTGACCTGCTGCAAGTTAACTCATGGTTCAGAGAAGCCACTCCAAGGGTGCCCCTTTCAAAAGATGCTCAAAACCCAGCACCGGGAGAGTAAAGAAGTGCAGTTGTCCGACGGAGGGCGCTGGGCGTTGATCACAGTCGATCCGGTGCTCGACGAGGAAGGAAATGTTGTTGCCGCAGTGCACATCGTACACGACATTACAGAGAGGAAACAGGCGGAGGAGGCGTTCAGGGAGTCCGAGAAGAGATACAGGCAAGTCGTAGAAAACGCTGTGGAGCTTATCTATTCAACTGATATAAACGGCAACTTTACATATGCGAATGCCGCTGCCCTGAAGGCATGTGGTTACTCACTTGAGGAACTTCAACGCCTCAATTACCTGAATCTCGTTATTCCTGAACATCGGGAAAGGGTAACGAGTATTTATGCAGATCAGTTTCGTGAAAAGCAGGGATCAACCTATGTCGAGTTTCCTTTCTATACTAAATCTGGAGGAGTAGTGTGGTTTGGGCAGAATGCTTCCCTCGTGTTTGAAGGTAAAAAATTTGTAGGACTTCACATTATTGCCCGAGATATTACTGAACGTAAGCGGGCGGAGGAGGCGCTGCAGGAAAGCGAGGAGAAATATCGAACCATTCTCGAGACCATTGAAGAGGGCTATTATGAAGTGGACATTACAGGTAATTTTACTTTATTTAATGATTCGTTGTGCCGAATGCTTGGATATAACAAAGATGAATTGATGGGTATGAACAACAGGCAATACATGGATAAAGAGACTGCAAAAAAAGTATACCAGGTGTTCAATCAATTATACACCACTGGGGAGCCTTATAAAACATTTGATTGGGAGATCATAAGAAAGGATGGTACAAAGAGATTTCATGATAGTTCTGTTTCTTTAATAAGAAATGCAAAAGGGGAGGGGATCGGATTTCGGGGTATTGCACGTGACATCACCGAGCGAAAGCAGGCAGAAGAATCTATCAGGACTTTGGCAAAATTTCCCTCCGAAAATCCGGGTCCCATCTTGCGCTTGCAGAGAGATGGGACCATCCTTTACGCAAACGAAGCTAGTCGAGACATGCTGGAAGACTGGGGATGTGATATCGGTAGTCATGCCCCAACATCCTGGTGCAACTTGGTGAATGATGTGTTGAACAGACAATCGAGTATAACTATAGATGCCGAGTGTCGCGATCGAATCTATTCATTTTTCATCACCCCGATTACAGGATTTGGTTATGCCAACCTGTACGGCAGAGACATCACGGAGCATAAGAAGACAGAACAAGAGATGGCTGCCCTTCAAGAACAGCTTCGCCAGTCACAGAGGATAGAAGCGATTGGCCAATTAGCAGGTGGCATTGCTCATGACTTCAATAACCTTCTCACTGTTATCAAAGGCTACAGCCAACTCTCACTTATCGAACTTAAAGAGGATGTTCCCCTGAGGGGAAACATCGAGGAGATCAAAAGAGCCGCGGATCGAGCCGCAGACCTCACCCGTCAACTTTTAGCGTTCAGTCGGCGTCAGATCCTGGAGATGAAGGTATTAGACCTCAACGATTTATTGAAAAACCTTGACAAGATGCTACGCCGCGTCATCGGTGAGGACATCGAACTTGTTACTGTATTGGCTGAGGACCTGGGAAGGATCAAGACCGACCCAGGACAGACCGAACAGGTGGTCATGAATCTTTCGGTCAATGCAAGGGATGCGATGCCTGAAGGAGGTAAGCTTACCATTGAGACAGCCAATGTGGATTTGGATGAGACTTATGCCCGTGGCCATATTGCGGTGAAGCCGGGTCGCTATGTGATGATTTCGGTAAGTGATACCGGAGTGGGCATGACCCCGGAAGTGAGGGATCGTGTCTTTGAGCCTTTTTTTACGACCAAAGAGAAAGGGGAAGGAACCGGGCTAGGTTTGTCGACAGTTTATGGGATTGTGAAGCAAAGCGACGGAAACATCTGGGTTTACAGTGAACCTGGCAAAGGCACTACATTTAAAATCTACCTTCCTCGTGTGGATGAACCTCTTGAGGAGTTGGGGGAGAGGGTGGAGGTCAAGGAAATTCCCCGTGGCACAGAGACGATTCTTGTCGTTGAGGACGAAGAGGATGTTCGTAAGCTGGCTGTGCGAATCTTAGAAAGACAAGGATATAAAGTTTTAGAGGCATCGCAAGGATTGGATGGTTTCCTTATCGCTGAGAAATATGAAGACCTTATCCATCTTTTGGTGACCGATGTGGTGATGCCTAAGATAAGCGGTCGTGAACTGGCGGATCGTATAGCAGAAATTCGTCCGGAGATAAAAGTGCTCTATATGTCGGGCTATACAGACAATGCTATTGTCCATCACGGTGTTTTAGGAGAAGGGATGAAGTTTATTCAGAAACCCTTTACGGTGGATGGCCTGGCGAGAAAAGTCAGGGAAGTACTGGACAAGTTAGTTTAAAAATGACTTTTTGTCTTGAATAATTCTTTACCAAAATCTGGGGCTTAATAAAATTTTTACAAAAATATGACATTTTGTGCCTTCCTGTAAATACAATTTGAATTCCTCCAAATCTTAAAATCCCCTTTAATTTCAACTAACTTAATCTACTTTCCTCCTTTGGCATAAGACTTGCTTAATATATTTACAAACATTAAAAAGAATGGGGGATGAGTCTGATGATAAAAGAATTTGCTTTCTCCAATTTATTTATAATTTGGCTAATCATTTTCGGGGGTTTTACATTTATAAAAATTGTGAAAAAGCGATTTGAAGATTAATAAATTATTCTTAGAATAAGAACAAATATGAACTTTCTTACAAAATTGTCAATGGAGGAAAAGATGAGCGGCAAAGAAATCCTTGGCATCCAGGAAACAGAAAAGGGGAGAAAGATAGAGATTAGTTTAGAAAGGGTTGGTAGTTGGGCATTGGTCTTTACCAATGCGTTCTTCGTCTCCTATTTCTTCGCCAAACTGTTACAATGGGTTTAAAGTTTTTTGCTACTTCGACGGCGCCAAACCCAATGCTTTAAGAAAGGGTCAAAAGCGCCGCTCAGTATCAACCCTGAGCAAATTCCAGGTCGTAGACCGGGGAAAGCCGAAGGGTTGATTATTTAAATAATTTTGACAACCCCTTAAACTCTTCAGTCCCAGCCTCCTTCAACAGTTGAAAGGCGATGATCTCGGTGGTCGAGATCATCGCCCCCCTTTTTTCCATCCACCTCAGACCAATCTCCCAATCCAATTTCCTCCTTGAACAGATTGCATCAGCCACCACATGGACCCCATAGCCTTTTTGTATCAGGTCGTTGGCCGTTTGCAGAACACACACATGGGTTTCGATCCCAACAAAGATAACCTGCTTCCTCGCCAATTGATTTAATTTTTCGTTGAACGTCTCCACCCCGCAGCAACTGAAAGAGACCTTCTCAATAGGAAGGATGGACCCCAACTCCATTTTGATTTCAGGGACCGTCTTCCCCAGTCCTTTGGGATACTGTTCCGTAATCAGAATGGGGATGGCCATTTTTTTTGCGAGGGTGAGCAGTGTCAGAATATTTCGTATCACATGTTTTCCTACCTCTTGATTCATCTTCTTCATCAGGACATCCTGAACATCGATTATTGCAAGAACGGTTTCTCCTCTTTCCAATTGTGGCAATGGACTCATCCTTGCTTCTCCTTTCGCCCCCCTCCTATCCTCCCCCCAATAGCGGGGGGAGGGGAAATGAGGTGGGAAACTTTAGAGTTGAATTTTAAATCAATATGTTCTATTTGTAAAACGATGGGATAACCCGTTTTTATTAACATCACACCTGGAAACCCCGTCCTGTGCCTGCCTGCCGGTAGGCAGGGACGGGGATGAAAGGTGCGTCTGCTAAAGGCAGAGAAAACCTGATCAGATGCTGAAACGAGTTCAGACCTTATGATTGGAAAAGAAAGGCAAGTCTCATATACTCGGCTATAATTTTGTTGTCCCAAAAATATCACCGAGAAAGGAGACTTGCCATGATTAAGGGTAACAAACTTGATTTTATGGGTCAACCTATTTACGTCGGGC
>Ga0315281_10003942_pt1 | contig 21646 bp, 25 predicted proteins | sample YL17G07_0_MG_FD_204540 | JGI IMG/M metagenome (GOLD analysis project Ga0315281, IMG submission 204540) | Sediment microbial communities from Yellowstone Lake, YNP, Wyoming, USA - YL17G07_0 | ecosystem: Environmental > Aquatic > Freshwater > Lake > Sediment | place: USA: Wyoming | collected... | reverse complement strand
TATAGAAAACGAAATAAAAAAATTGGGAGGAAAGCTTGCCTTTCCCACCAACATTTCAATAAACGATAATGCCGCGCATTACACGCCCGACATAAACGATTCTACTATTGTTAAGGATGGTGATTTAGTAAAGATTGATTTTGGTGTGCAGTGTGAGGGCTACATATGGGACAGGGCTTTCACTATATGTTTTGGGAAAAAAACACATCCGCTGATAGAGGCCTCCGAAAAGGCTTTGCAGGAGGCATTGAAGATGATAAGGCCGGGCGTAAAAATATGTGAAATATCAGAGGTCGTTGAAAATACTATAAAAAGTTTCGGCTTTAATCCCATACGCAACCTCTGCGGCCATGGCCTAGAACAGTATGTACAACATGCAGAGCCCACCATACCTAACGGAAAAAACAACATCACGTCAAAAATACCAGAAGGCAAAGCTGTGGCTATGGAGGTGTTCGCAACAGATGGCGTTGGCATGGTCAAGGAATCCTATCCGATTATGATTTTCAGGTTTAATGAAATGAAGCCTGTGAGAATGGTTGAAGCGAGAAAGATTTTGGAAGCATCTGTAAATGATTTTGAGATGCTACCTTTTGCGAAGAGATGGTTATCAAAAATAGCGACACCTATGAAGATCGAACTTGCACTGAAGCAACTGATGGATACGAATGCGTTGGAAGGATATCCCGTTCTTCGTGAGGAAAGCGGTGGATTGGTTGCACAAACTGAAGAAACTATTTTGGTTTAGGCTACAAAAAAAGGTTAAATAATAAGGAATTCAAGTTTATTAAAAATTGGAGGTGCTACAATGGCATATTCACACAAAAATTCAAGGGGTCAGACATACTGGCTGCACACTAGGGGAGGAAAACTCTTCTTCTTTAGTAAGGATCCAGCAGATGCAATCGATTTGCCAGATACGTTGACCGTCATAGAAAATCCTAGAACAGGGCTTCCCATGGTTAAGAAGAAGTAGCTATTTCGAATATTTGCTCTGCACACGAGAACGGGCAGTCGTGAAGGTAGTTAGAGAACCCGCCAGCAGATAATTACAGTGGTTGCATTTTCCCTGCGTAAGCTTGAGTATGTGCTTTTTTATTGGTTTGCCGCATTTTGGACATTTTATATTCATCAAGCTCATGCTTTCAACTCTTGCAACCAAAAAAACTATAATATTATTGTGCTTTCAGAGATAAAAAGAAATGTGACAAAAAATTTATTTCCAAAATGTGATTTTTCTTTGAACCTCTTTGTTCATATGTAAGAACGGAACCGCCCTGTTAAGCACGCCGCATTTTTTCAACTCGCCGAAATTTTTTATCGGCCTCTTTTCCAAGATTTTTCTCGCAGTTTTAAGCCCTATGCCTGGCACTTTTATCAGTTCCTCATATTTTGCGTTGTTTACATCGACTTCCAGTTCGAGTTTTTTTGCGAACAAAAGTTTTGGATCCTGGCTTAAAGGCAACCTGTCATTATCCAGAACAAAATCCTTTGCATGAAAGCCAAACTGCTGCAGTAAAAAGGAGCATTGGTACAATCTATACTCGCGCCATCTGTTTTCTGCCTGCTTTTTTTCTAGCGGGGTTCCTTTGATAGGCTCGAAGCTACTATAATATACACGCCTTGCGTTCAATCTGTGATAAAACCAATCGCTGACTTGTAAAATTTCCCTATCGTTTTCATCAGAGGCACCGACAACCATCTGACTGTCCAAGCCTGCCTTGCATTTCCCCTGTTTTTGCACCTTTAGGATGTCGTGCGACAACCACCTCAACCTACGGATCAAATCTTGGCGAAAATCCAAAAACAATTTCATGTCATTGTAATGAGCTGTGCTGGGAAATTCAATGTTTATCCCAACCCTATCTGCAAGCTCAACAGATTGTTTTATCAACTCCCTATCTGTTCCAGGCATTAACCTGAGATGTATGTAAGAGGTGAAGCCTTTGTTACGCAATATTTTTACAGCCTCCAACTCTTGTTGAACTACAGCATCAGGATCACGGTCAACAGAGGAACTGAGAAAAAGACCTTGAATTTTTTTCTGTTGCAAGGCAGCTATTGTAACCTTCGCAAGCTCTTCTGGCTCCCACTTCTCCCTTATCGTATTCCGTTCAGCTCTGAAGGTACAGAACTGGCAGTCGTTTTGGCATCTTGTTGACATCATAGTCTTAAAAAGAGGAACACATTTGTTACGGGCAGATGCTTCAAATATAGGTATAGTATATTGATCGTGCCCTACGGCGGTTGTGAGGAAATGCCATTTATCGCGTTTGTAGAGGGTCATATCTGCCAGAATTATTGCAGTTTGTTGTATAGTGCATTTACGAAAGTGGATCCCCTATAAAATTGAAAATAAAAGAAAAATAAACCTTTTTTAGCCGTAATTTATGATATAAAAACTTATTTTGTCTAAAAAATTGATATTACGCCTGATTCAGTTAAAAAGGAAAATACCTGAAATAGGTGTAAAATCATATAAATTTATTTAAAGCGCTACGAGAATTAATTATTTTGCAAACGATATGCGCCGACCAGCGCCATCAATATTATGGTGAGATAATTTGAGAAAAGACACTGCTGAAAACATAATTAAAATTGTTAAATGCCTCAAGGGGGCAGAAGAAGGCTGGTTGTGGATAAGGGAGATTGCAAGGCGTACCAATTTGCATCATAAAACCGTTTCTCGCCTTATTGATAACCATTTAGCAATGTTTGTGGACATGCAGACCATGGAACCTTTCAATGTCAGGATGATAAGGCTAAAACCCGGAGCTGATCTCAACGGGATATATCGTTTTATATCAACAATGGAAAAATTGAATGCAAAGAAATGAGTTTTGTTATAAATGCAACCTGCCAAGAAATTGTCAATAATTTTCATAAAAAATACTGTTTAAAGTGCGCCAGTCATAACTAATGTAACCAGTTGTCTTTATTTGTAATAAAATACATATTATTGTAATCTAAGGTGTTAATTTGGGAAAATTTAATGGACAATATATGACAAAGGTTAATGTACCCTGCAAACGATGCAGCACTTTGGTAAAGGCAGGTATAAATGAGAAAATTTTGACCTGCCCTGTCTGTAATTCTAAGTGGGAATAGCTAAACTGCTATAATGCTCATAAAAATTACAAAGTTTGTTAAAAGTTAGTATTTTTCCGATGATTTTTTGTTGTGAAAATGGTCTATTTTGACAAATTTTTATGGTAAAATGGCTTATTTTAAGAAAAAATTTTGGTATTTTGACATAATTTGAACAAATTTTATGGTAATTTGGCCTATTTTAATGAAAAATTGATGAAAATGAAAAAATTTTGATTATTTTTGTTATTTTAACAAGGAAACTTGTGAGAAGACGTTAAAATGTATGATTGATTTGTGATTGAATCGTATTAAATCGTAAAATATTGCCTAAAACAGTGTCTGGTTAGTATTTGTACCTTACCCAACCCCTATTATTATGTTCAAACCGTTCAATTGCCCTTGACCGCCTTGTAGTATTACTAAGTAATCCTCTTAATGCATCTTCGCTAATAAGCAGTTTTTGGGCCAGATCCTTGTAACTGATCTCCCCAATTTCCTTTACTATACCAACGAGTTCTTGCATTTTGGGAGTTGGTTGCAACTGGCTCTCTATGGATTTTGGTGTAAAAATGCCTGTTTTAATAGATTCCGGAGTTTCTCCATCTGCCATTTGACCGGATTTTAATAAATTTAGGAGTATTTCAAACCTTTTTTGATCGTTTTCCTCATGTTTTTTGATAGTTTCGACCAATTCCGGAGTTTTGTCCTCAAAGGTGCTGGAAAACCAATCTTTTGTAGTTATTTGGGATTCTATCCTGTTTAGAGATGCTTCAATTTCCTTTATGGATTTTCCTGTGTAACCAGTTGCAAGACCTAGCTCAAACGAGTCTTTATGGAGGGGAATCTGTGTGAATTCGGGAGTTTCAGGTTGCGGCTCAAAAACTAGATTTTCTTCTTTATTTGTGATCGATTGATTGATTTGTGATCGATTGATTGAATCAATCGATGGGGAGCGGCGCATTATTCGCATAAAGAAGCTTTTTATGCCCATTTTTGATCAATAATATTATAGTTTTTGTTATATTTAAGTTTTGCCTAGTCTAACTTTGCTTGTATTCTCACTATTCTACTTTTTGTTGTTTTTTGTTTAAACTCTCACTCTTGTTTTTACATCTATTTTTTATTAAAAAATTGCAATCTAAAAAATGCGCCGCATATCAAGTTTATTAGTTAAAAATCGCCCAATTCTCACTCCGACTTGTACATCTAACCCGCACTTATATATATAAAATTTAATATATTTTACAAAATATATTATTTTTCATATAATATAATTAACTACTTTCATTTTATATAGTTTGTGTTATATAATTAACTCTCACTCACTATATTTATTTGAATATTAAAAATGCTCCGTATATCACACTTGCACCAATAAAACATTTTAAATGATAAATAAGTAAAAATAAGCCCTATTTAGTTAAAATATGCTTTTATAAATGGTTAAATTCTTTATTAATATAATATAAAGCATGTTTTATATTATATTAATGAGTAAAAAATCATCAAATTTAGTGAAAAAATACACAAATTGCGCAGTCTAAAAGGCTTGATGGCGCAGTTATTAAAATAAAGGGTAAAAAACAATAAAATGGTTGGGCGCAAATAGCATTTCTTATCTTGCAGATCAAGAAAGGGGTAAGGTAAGATACACTTTAAAGATAGTTTTTTATTAAGAAATAATAAAATGAGCTATAGTTGCGAAGGTTAATGCTGGCAATGTAGGAATTTATCTAGGTATGGCTTGTCGAGTTTGATTGCTCTACTGAGGTTGCCTATCTCGACCAAGTTTTGTATTATATTATTTGCTAAAACCACATTAAAAGCGCAATCTTGGGTCGTTTATGGCGCAGTTTGCTTAAAAAATGGTAAAAAATAGGAAAAATTTCTTATAAAATGGTTCGCCTAATGTTGATTATACGTAATTAAAGGGAAATTTTGAATTTCCATGTGTAGTTAAGAAAACATATCATCAAACAGCTCATACTCAACATCTGATAGGAACCAGAAATCTTGGGTTGGCGTTTTGGACTACTGGACCTAGAAAAGTAGGGTATGAACCTGAAAGAAAAGTAGACAGATATCAAAATGCCTTGTCAAAAAAATTTCCAGGACTGCCTCGTTCAGTAATAGAATATCTTGCGAGTGCCCTTGAATAAATTTTTTAATTTTTTATTTTTTCCCAACAATCTTAAATTTTTACAGTATAACCTTTATTTTGATAAAAATGAAGTGCTGGTATTGCCCAGAACCGGCAGAATTGGAGGCGATAATGCCCAACTCTGAAAGCATTTATTGCTGCAAAAAACACAGGCCCAAAGGATATTCTGAAATTTATTATCTTGAAGCGGAAGAAAACCAATGGAGATGAATTAAATATTTTATGAATTCATGTTGCGCTTGGTAAAGACGATGCATACCTGCCCAAGGCTTTGAAGACTTGCCTTTTATCTATTCCTTCCTGCTCAGCCAAAATGTAGAGACCCTCGACAAAATCGCTGGACTGTGCCAAGGCTTTGCATCTATTTCGTATTGTGACTTCAGTCATATGAGCTATTTCAGTTATTTTTTCCTGAGTAATGTTTCTGTCGAGCATATTACTTGCGATATATATAATGGCCATGGATATTCCAGGCGGGGTTTTCCCTTCTACCAATCCATATTTTTTTGCTATTTCAAGGGTTTTGATGGACAGCACTTCAACCTCAGTCATGTTTGGTATCCCAGAGGCCTCTAATTTATTGCATATCTTGGAGACGTAAGGTTTTTGACCTTCTGCCGGCAGTTGCAAACCCAGTTCCTCCGTTAAATCGCAATAAGCGGCATAAATCTGTTTTTTTCCTGAGTCACATGCTGCCGCTATTTCCTTTATCCTTCTTGGCACTCCATACAGGCGGCATTCATAATAAACGACAGCTCCCATCATTTCCATAATATTTCTTCCCAGCGATTTTTTTCCTTTGCTCCTCCTCACTTTCATATATCTTCTATAAACGTTGGCCCCATCATTTACCAAAGGCCTTGATATGTTCAAGTCACTCGCCAATTTTCTCAAATTGGTTAATGCTTTGGCAAGATTTTTCTCAGCGGCATCCGAAACCCTGATTTTTTTCTGCCATCTGCGCATGTTGGCAAAGTCAATACGCTGCCTATCCGTTTTTCCAATGTTGCGGCCGGTTATGCTCTTGTTTCTCCAATCAATAACCGTAGAAAGCCCCTTGTCGTGAACCGCCAAATTTTCTCCGGATCCCCTTGTTGATTTTTTTTTCACATCCTCAGCATCAAACATTCTCGGGGATCTTTTGTCAAAATCTTCCTTTTCGCTTACAACAAGCCCGCAGCCGTGGCATATGACTTCTCGCGAATCATAATCCCTGACCAGTTTTTCACTGCCACATTCTGGGCACATCTTGATTGGTTTAACTTTCTCTTCGCTGGCTGCTTCCATAGTCTAATAATTAAATAGAAAAAGTTAAGACCTTTGCCGAACCCTAGAACCGTTATTTTTACAAGCGGAGCGGATATTTTTCTTCAAACGGTTCGGTCGGGAATGGATTATACGGATCGGAAATTTCTGGGTTCATGGAATACTCCCTCAAAAGGGATTTCATCATCCTCCTTTCATGCCTGTTTTTGCATTTGGAATAAACTTGCTTGCAGCAGTATATGGTCACAATGGTTCCTACAATACTTGAAACCCCGGCAACAATATTGCCCCACCAAACCTCACTCAATCAAATCATCCCCTGTTTTTTATTATTTACAGGCATGTTAAGGATTTATCCTTTATCACCGTTTTTTAATTAACAATACGATAAAATTATTGTATGAACTGCCCGTTTTGCGATAAGAATGTAATAAAAAATAACAAGATATTCGAAACTGAGACCGAATATGTAATCTATAACATCCGTACCGCCAACAAGGGGCAGTGCCTTGTTGTCCCGAAAAGGCACGTCACGAACGTGAGAGACCTCACAGACAAAGAGGCGGAAAGTCTGTTCAGAACTGTTAGGTTGGTTTCTTTGAAACTGCAAAAATGCCTCAAGCCGGACGGGTTCAATTACGGCTTCAATGAAGGAAAATATTCGGGCCAGATGGTGGAACATTTTCATTTTCACATCATGCCAAGGTTTTCCGGCGACAAGCTTCCGGAGTTCCACCTGTTTCACAGGGATCCGAAAAGCAAGCGCAATTTACCAAAAAAGGAATTCAAGCTGGCTGTTGAGGAATTTAGGAAATTATTCTAAAAATGATCGGTGGGCAGGATTCCTGTCCAAAAAGTATTAGGCTTCGGGTTCGATAATTTTTTTAGCGTCTTCCATCGATGGTATTTTATCCGTTTTTATGCCAAGCAATTTTTCTCTCCTAGCGATATAAAATCCTAACAGCCCTTCGCGGCTCACAAAATTGCTGTACTTGTCCTTTTCTACTGAAATAATGCTCATCAAATGTTCTACCATGTCCTGCCAGTCGAACATGGTTTTTCTGTCGGATTTTGATAAAACCGGCAAATCTTCTTGAAGAAGCGGTATCAGCCTTATGAAATCGGGTTTTAGATATTTACGCGTGCCATAGGCGCGTTGATAGCTGTCAATACCGAGTTGGGTTTTGCAATGACTCACAAATCCTTCGTAAGCTGCCTTGATAGTAAGGTACGAAGGTTCCGATCTCAGCTCTTTCACCAATCTCACATTCTTTTCAAGCACAACGTCGTTGATGCGGCCGGTCTTTACATTGATTTCCTCTTTTGCCAGTTTACGCCCTTTCTGCTCGCATACGTACGCCAGTATGGCAGTAGAAGCTATGGACGCGGGTATGTTGTCTTTAAACATGCAAGCGCTTTCTCTCAACTCCTCCAGCGTCAGCACCCTAACATCTTCAGGAATTCCCAGAGCTTCCGCATCCATGACCAACCCGTCTTTTACCGTTTTATAATATTTGACATAACGCCTGAACCAATTTTGAAATTTCTCTCCTCCATGTTCTATAGCATATTTAAGGGAAACGGGCAGAGATGAATCCAAGCCAGTCATTTTTTCTACAACCGCACGCATAAAATAAACAGCAAGGGTTAAGTTTAAATATGGGTGACTGGGAGTTGCCTAATATTTGTTGTTATGTGTTCTGCTAACTGATATTAGATGAAAAATTGTTTGAGAATTCTATGTTACTTTGAAATTTCGGGTAAGCAAAGTGCTTCGAGGATACAACTAGTAAAAGATTCTTTTATTATTTTGAATCTTATGTCAGTTGTAGTTGAATTATCTATAATTATAAAGCTAGAAATTTCTTCATAAGATACTACCAATGACTCCCGTTCGTGTAGATTTTTACATTTTTCACTAATGAATTCATTGTATTCGGTTTCGTTTTTTATAGCTATGGCGCAGTATGCAGGAGTTGGATAATTTATATACGTTGTATTTCCACTAATTGGAATTTCAGGAAAATTTATCATTCCTGTAACCCAACCAAAAACAATGCTAATCACAGGAATTGCAGCTATAATTAATAATCCCCACCTAGCCAGATGCACATTATTTTTAAGCCATTCGTTTATTCTACGAAACATCCTTAAGCACATAATTAAAACTTTCTTTACTCCTTTAATAAACCATTTTTTACATGCTGTGTAAAAGGAATATATTTTTCCTTCCCTTTCTTCATCGTAAAGGTGAAAATAAAAAGGAAAGAAAAAAAAGTATACTAAAAAAATAAAAATTGACGAAGGTATATTTTTTTCATTTTTATGTTCCTTGAGCTTTACACTAGCTTTTTTTAACTCCTTAGAATCATTTCTTAATATTTTGATACTTGAATCATCTGCACGCCCTTCATTATTTCTATTAATATAAGCAACGATTGGTATAATGAAAAATCTGAATAAAAGAAATGTAAGACTGGGAGACGTAAGATAAGAAAACTTTGAAAAAATAGCAAATAATAAAAAAATAGTGAAAAAAATTAGAGGAAAAAGAGGTAAAAACATAAAAATTCCATGAGTAAGATGGACTGTTTCATGAATTGCTACAGCAATACGTTCTTTTTCGTGTAAAATTTTCCAATAATTATTTGTTAAATAAATTGAATAAGAAAAGGGATTTTTAGAAGCATATGCATCAAACTTTTCATTTTCAATTTTTCTTATTTCAGGAATTTTTATTTTAGAAGATTGGAGTGATTTTTTAAGATTTTTGAAAAAAATTGGATAATCATTTTCAGTAATGAGAGTATAATTTTTACGTAAAAACATAATGAATAGAAACATTAACAAAAATAAATAGTTTTCAACTCAAGTTCGTCTAAGTTTCGTTATAGGCCGACTTTACCACCTTCAGTCGTGGGTAAGAATAATATAGAACGTTAATGCAACTTGTTCTCATGGCTAAATGGTTGACAGCACATGTAACCGTGAATTTGCCTGAGGAGCTTCACGACAGGATCATGAAGCACAAAGAAATAAAATGGGCAGCGGTTGCCAGGGAAGCGATGATAAAATATTTGGAAATGATTGAGGAAATGAAGAAAAAGGAAAATTAAAATCTAAGTCATAAATTAATTTTTGCTATAAAAAGCACCGGAAAAAATACGGGCGAAATATGGGCCTCTTATGGGAAGGCCCATATCGGGCCCATATATGGCCCATATTATTATTGCGATAACGCGAGACATGAGGCGATTTGGCGATGATTATAAATACGGGCGGTTATGGGCAGGATACGGGCACATTAAAAATCAATACTGATTGCTGCAACATCATCATGCCGATTGCCATATATTTTTTGAACAACTATATTCATAAAAAATATAATTGTTGTAATAGTTAGTATGCTGGTCAAAATCTACAAGCAACTTTTGCAAAAGTATGGCGAGCAGAACTGGTGGCCCACTGAAACGAAAAGCAGGTTTGAGATATGTGTTGGTGCAATATTAACGCAGAACACGAGCTGGAAGAACGTGGAGAAGGCCATTAAAAATCTGATAGAGGCTGATGCGATAAATCCTGAAAAGATAGCAGGCATGCCGGTCAGGAAACTTGAAAGATTAATACGGCCGTCGGGATTTTTCAGGCAAAAGGCAAAAAGGTTGAAGGTGTTCAGCAAGTTTGTTTTGTCATACGGCTCGGTTGACAATTTTACAAAAAACGTCAGCAGGGAGGAGCTGCTTGATGTCAATGGCATAGGAAAGGAGACTGCCGACTCCATTTTGCTGTACGCCTGTGGTAGACCTTGCTTTGTTGTTGACGCCTATACGAGAAGGCTGTTCTCCGAACTGGGTATTATAAAAGGAAAGGAAGGATACGATGAGATAAAGGGGATGTGCGAAAACAAGTTGCCAAAGGATGTGAACATGTATAAAGAGTTTCATGCATTGATTGTTGAGCATATGAAACGAAAAAGAAAATGATTTAAACCTTTGCCCCCATTCATTAAACCATGATAGCTGGAAATGGAATCTCAAAATTACCATATCTACCAGAAGGACTTGCAATGTTGCCATACGTGCCGAAAAGCTTTGCAGATATGGTTGGCATATTTTTGCCGAAAAAAACAAGGGAAGAGGCTGTGAAAGACAGACTTTTTGAAGGCATATGCCACGAGGTTGTTGACACATGGGGTGATTACGGGTTGTCGGGCGAAATGCGCAAAGCAGGTATGATACTTGCGGCCCGTGCAGCTGCTGGAAGATACATTTACCGCAGAGGGTTGAAGCATCTAAGTGGAATCGGAGAATTGTTGGAAAAACAGGATGCCGCAATGAAAAAACTTTGAAGAAGCCGTATTCTTGATTGCCAAGGTAATATATACAAGTTTTTTTCAAATTAATTTATGATCAAGCTTGTTGTATTCGATGTCGGCGGAACGTTGCTGGATTACCACACGCCTTTGAACAAGTGTGATAAAAAAATCCTGGAAGAGATGTTTCATATAAAAACCAGCGAAAGGGAAATAAAAAAGGCGATTGACAGGCTTGATTTGAAGTGTGGTAGCACACATCTTCCAAGCAAGTCATACAAAATCCAAATCACAAAATGCATTTTGAAAAGATTTGGCATCCCAGCTTCAAAAGCCAAGGAATTCCTTGAGAAGTGGGACAAATCAATTGATTTAAAGGATCTGAAGCTTTATCCTGATTCGCTTCCAACCATCAAAAAACTCAAAGTCAAATATTTGATAGCAACCCTCGCAAACACCAGCGACAAAATTTTTCATAAAAAGGTTCTGAAGGAAACAAAATTGAAAGAGCATTTTCATCTTCATATCGATTCGGATTCAGCCGGGATAAGAAAGCCTGACGAAAAAATCTTTAAAATCGTTCTCAAACATTTCAAGGTCAAGCCAAGCGAAGCTGTTATGATTGGTGACACACCTTCAGCGGATATTTTAGGAGCAAAAAAATTGGGCATGCACACTGTGTTAATCAACAGGAGAAGGCTGCCATACCACTTTACGAAAATGACGAGGCCGGATTTTGAAATAATTTCTTTGAAAGGTTTGATGCCGGTTTTGAATAAATTAAAATTTTAAAACTTTTTAATCACATCGTTAATGTCAGACTCGCCATATTACTCCAAAAAATTTATATGTTTGGAACACCAATTATAGGTGGGCACTTGACTGCCAATACAAACGACATTTGGTCTTCTCGTCTTGACAAATTAATCCAAGAATACAGGATCGACACATCATCTACCACTCCTCTAGCAATTACGGGATTGAAGCCAACAACTCATGTCTTCAAGGTTGTAAAAGAGGGTTTCGACACAGACATGTTCAAAACTTACATCATAGAAACTGAGGAGATGAACAATGTAATTGCAAGGCCCTCACTTGTTGGAAGCAGGCTGATGGATGAATGCATTGATGCCGCATTGGAGGCAGTGAAGGTGATGTTCTGGCTCACTGAAATAAAAAATTATTGGCCTGGCAGAGTTGCTTATTACGGCCTGGACAGGGCCGGGCCGTATTATGGAAGGCGCACGGCACTGAACATAAAAAATGGTGAAAAAATAAAATCCGTGTCCACAAGGCCTAGATATACTGCTAATTTGTCTCAAAGTTACGACCACACGGAAAGGACGGTTAACATAGCGGATGGAACTGCAAATTTTGAAGAGCTGTTGCGAAATGCGCATTTGTATGCTGTAACAGACGACACGGGGGCTTCAAGCAAAACATTCAAGGCTGCTGCACCGCCCTTGTTTGAGGCATGTGAAAGGGTTGGATCCTTTGTTGATTTTTGGGACATATACGGCATAGAATCATATGTCACACTTCAAACATTGAAAGAACTGGGCGAAAGGCATAACGTAAAAATAAACGTGTTCTGCATCTGGGGTGTTACAGGGCTTGATATACATGATTACAACATGCCGCCCTACGGTTACAAGGATAGAAAGGATGATGGCGGCAGGAGCATTGTTGACATAACAACATTGCAAAGGATGATACAAAGATACGGACGGGCGCAGAACATTGATGCGCCTTGGGACTGGTCTGACAGGCACATTGATATTGAAAAACACTTGATCCATAGCCACAATGAGCTTCTCAAGAGTTTGGCAGTTGGTGGTTATGAAGGCTGGGAAGTGCAACTTGTAGAAAAAGAGTTGAAAAACATCGAAGTTTCTTTGAAAAGATATGGATGCGGCAAAAATTCATAAAGGAACATTTATGCTGATTTTTTTATTGGCCAAAGATGCTAGCATGCTTTCCAAGGTAATTTTCTTTTCGTTTACGGAATCCCTCATCCTTTCCATCTGCTTTTTTAATTTCTCCATTTCCAAGTTTATCCTTTCAACCTGCCTCTCCATGTCCTCAACCCTTCTTTCAATATTTCTCCTTACGTCAGGTGTTTTCTGCTCGCTTACGCTCCTTTCCATTTTTTCCAATTCGCCTGCCAGCAAAAGGTATTTTTCCAGGGGGGCTTCAAGCGCATTGTTTTCCACCAGCCACTTTATCTCAGCCATGATTTTTTCCCTGTCCTTCATCTCAACCTTTCCATCCGAAATATTTTTTTGAACCGCCTTCAGGATTAAATAAAGCATTTCCGGATTTTTTTCCTCAACCAACGCATCAAAAACAGAGCTGGAATATTTTTCCAAGGCTTTTTCATTTTCAAACTTTAGGATGCCCCTGTCAACCAGGTTTTTGAATTTCCTCATCGGCTTTTCTATTTTCGATATGCCCTGAAGCATTTGCGACCTTGCGCTCGCAGCATCCTCCTCCACTTTTTTCTTTTTCTCCAAAAGCTCGTTGAAACGCAGCCACTCTTCGCTGCCCAAAAATTTTTCCAGCTTTTCCTTTTCACCTTCATGCTCGGAGTTCAGCGCAGAAAGCTTGGCCTCAAGGGTTTTCAAATACCCTTCCGTTTCGGCCATTTTTTTCATCCCATCCTTTATCAACTGCAGTTCGTTCTGCGCATTTTTGATGGAAAGCAGGCTTTCTTTGTTTTTGTTTACAAAGTTTTCAAGCTTGCTCGACATGGCGCTGAGGGCCTTGAACTTGCCGATGGTATTCCCAGCCTCTTTGTTGAACAGCTCATGCAAAAATTGATAGTCGTTTACCGTTTTTTTGTCGGCCTCGGATACGGCCGAGGAGCTGTGGCTGCTGAACTCCATTATTGAATCGAAATCCGGCTGCATCGGCCTTTTCACCTGTGATATCATGGCATCCATCTTCTGTATAAAACTCCTCCTGTGGCCGACAACATTTTGCAGCAATTCAGAATCCACAGGCCCTTTGAACTCCGCATTCGCAAGGTCATTGAGGCTTTGCTTCATGCCGTCGGCAGCGGACTGCATATCTTGGTATATCTTACTGACATCCTTTTCCAAAATCTGAAACCTTTCATCAAAACTTTTCGATAAAAAATCTTCAGCATCTTCAATGCTAAAAGCCTGCTCCATCGCCTCTTCCTTCCCGCCGAATATTCTTTGCAAGAAACTCAAAATTACCAAGAATTAATTGTCTTTGCTCTTTTAATAAGTTTGCCTAATCTTCGTCCTCTTCGTCGTCCAGCTCTTTCAGCGCTTCCTTGATTTCCGGATAAGCTTCCTCGCCCTGGCTTTCTTCCTCTTCTATACCCATTGCCTCATTTGCCTCTCCCCGAGGCTCCTGTATCTTCCTCTCGAGCTCCTCTATGTCATTAACGCCAACATCTCGTCTTCCCTGACTCACTATCTTCTTCTCAAGCCTTCTAATCAATTGTTTTTTTGATTTTGGCATGAATTTTAATTGTCTAATGTATTTTTAAAGCTTTCGGGACCACCAAAAACATTATACCGAATCAACATATTACTTATCATGGAAGAATTTCTCAAAAGACTGGAGGCTGAGCTTAGGTTGAGGGCTTTTTCCGAGAATACGGTTGAAGCATACATGATGTGGAACGAAAAATTCCTGAATTTTATTGGAAAAAATCCGGATGCTATAATCGAGGATGATATAAAAAATTTTATGGCGCAGAAGATGTCAGAGGGTGTGTCGCCCAAAACTATCATACTGATGAAGGCTGCGTTGAAATTTTTCTATGACGGTATACTAAAGAAAAGCATAGTCAACATAAAATCCCCGAAAATATCGCAGAGTCTGCCGACCGTGCTGACAAAGGAGGAGGTAAAAAAACTGATTGATGCTACTGAAAACAAAACGCACAGATTGATGCTGATGCTTCTTTATTCCTCTGGCATAAGGCTGAGCGAACTGGTGAACCTCAAGGCTGGGGATTTGGAGCTGGAGCAGGCAATGGGCTGGGTTAGGAAGGGAAAGGGTGGGAAGGACAGGCTGTTCATAATTTCAAAAAATCTTACAGCGGAGTTGAAAAATTTTACAGCCGCGAAGAAAAGGGATGATTTTCTTTTTAGCGGGCGCAATGGAAGGATGACGCCTAGGAACGTGCAGAAGATTGTGGCATCATCAGCAAAAAAGGCCGGCATAGAAAAAAACGTCCACCCCCACACATTGAGGCACAGCCTTGCCACGCATCTTCTGGAAGATGGCACCGACATAAGAAAGATACAAACGCTGCTCGGTCATTCCAATCTCAGCACGACCCAGATTTATACGCATGTATCAATGGAAGAACTGAAAAAGATAAAAAATCCCCTTGATGGTTTGTGAAACAAAAAAAAGAAATGAAATAAAATATAAAAAACATCAGCCTGTCTTTTCTTTCATTTTTGAAAGCTTCATCAGCGCACCCTCCACGGAGTGCGCAAGATCCTCTCCGTCATCAGTCAGCTTGATGATTTTTATCCTTCCCTTCTTTTCAAAATCGACTAGGCCAAAATTTTTAAATTGGTCAAGCAGTTTGACTGTATGAGAGTAGGTGCAGTCAACCTCTTTTGAAAGAATTGTCGCATATTTCGGCCCGTTTTTCAAACTCGTCAGCAATTTCACGGGCTTCAGGCGAAGGAATAGACGAGAAATGCTTTTGTCTTTCGGCACGCAACCCACACTCTGGAACTTTCTAAATAATTATTATCGAAATGATGTATATATAGGTAACGATATAGCTTTTGCAGAATATAATTGAAATTTTTCGGGAAAAAAAATTATTTCTTGCAAAAATTTTTGCAGAACAGGCTAAAATTTATACTAAAACCGCGATAAGTTATCTTATAACGGTGTTTTGCATGACTATACTAATCAGGCCGCCCGCTGCAGCCGGAACATTTTACAATCTTAATCAGGAATATTTGAAAAAACAGATAGAAAGCTCTTTCAACCACAAACTTGGACCGAATGGGATGAAAACGAAGAATGTGAAAGCAGCTGTTGTGCCACATGCTGGATATGAATATTCCGGTCCTGTGGCAGCATGGGCTTATTCTAGGATGGAAAAAGCAAATTATTTAATTGTCGGACCGAACCACACTGGCATAGGATCGCAGTTCGCCATTATGAAGGCTGGGATGTGGAAGACGCCACTGGGTGATTTGGTGATAGCGAGTGATGTTGCGGAAAAGCTGATTAATACGAGGATTGTGGAGTACGACGTGCTGGCGCATGAGCACGAGCATTCAGTCGAGGTACAACTGCCATTCCTGCAGTATCGCTTCGGAAGCAATTTTAAATTTGTGCCGATAGCAATAATGAATGATTTCGCAGATGATTTGCTTTTGGATAGTTGCAGGCTGGTTGGAAAGGCTATAGCCAGCATCATAAAGAAACAAAAGGAGAAATGGGTTGTTTTGGCCAGCACTGATTTTTCACATTACGTGCCGCAGGAAATGGCTGAGAAAAATGACAGGGGTGTGATAAAGACCATACTGAAGCTGGATGAAAAGGATTTCTTTGACAAGGTTGCTGAAAAGAAGGTGAGCATGTGCGGGTTCGGGGCTGTTGCAACGGTGATGGTTGCGGCAAAGGGGCTTGGTGCCAGAAAGGCTGAGCTGTTAAAGTATGCCACATCCGGCGATGTGACACAGGATTTAACATCGGTTGTCGGCTATGCGAGCATAATCTTCTACTGATAAATAACTTAACAAATGATGTCCTAATTGATACTATGGAAAAATTAGTGCTGAAGCACGCATTGGCTAATGCTGTGGAACATGACGGCAAGGCGGATTTTCAGGCAGTATTGGGAAGGGTCGTAGCCGAAAGGGAGGACGTAAAAAACAAAATACGGGACGTAATTCCGATTATAAAAAAAATTATAACTGAAGTTAATGGAATGTCGCAAAAAAAACAACAAGCGGAATTAAAAAAGATTGGGTTTGTGGAAAAGAAGAAAGAGGAAAGAGAAGGCCTGCCTGAGCTGCCAAATACCGGGAAGAATGTTGTGATGAGGCTCGCCCCGTATCCTTCAGGCCCGCTGCATATAGGAAATGCAAGAATGGTTTTGCTCAATGACGAGTATGTGAAAAAATACCGCGGTAAGTTGTTGCTTGTGTTTGACGATACCATCGGTTCCGAAGAGAAATTCATAATACCAGAAGGCTACAGCCTGATAGAGGATGGACTGAAGTGGCTTGGCGTGAAATACCATGAGGTGTTTTACAAATCTGATAGGATGCAGATATTCTACCAGTTTGCGCAGGAGATGCTGCAGAAAAATTTGGCATATGTATGCATCTGCCCGGAATTAAAGCTGCGGGAGAATCGAAAAAATGGTTTGGAGTGCAATTGCAGAGGCAACACAGCGGAAAAGAATTTGGAGCTTTGGAGGAAGATGTTAAGCGGTGGGTTCAAGGAGGGTGAGGCCGCTGTCAGGATCAAGACTGATATGAAGCATCCTAATCCTGCTTTCCGCGACAGGGTTTTGCTGAGGATAGCAGAGCGCGATCATCCTCGTATTGGAAGGAAATATAGAGTATGGCCGATGCTAGAATTTTCTTGGGCTGTTGACGATCACGTGCTTGGTGTCACGCACGTACTCCGCGGCAAAGACCTAGTTATGGAGGATATGATGGAGGAGTTTATCTGGCAAAGGATGGGTTGGAAAGTAGCAGAGTTCATACATTACGGCCTGCTCAATATAGAAGAGGCCAAGCTTAGTAAGAGTGGGTCAAGGAAGGCAATAGAGATAGGTGAATACAGCGGATGGGATGATCCAAGGACGTGGAGCATGCAGTCCTTGAGAAGGCGCGGTATAAAGCCGCAGGCCATAAAAAATTTTATACTCGGCATGGGGTTAAGCCTTGCGGATGTCACAGTCCCGGCAGAAATACTCTATGCGAAAAACAGGAAGCTGATAGACAAAGAGGCAAACAGGTATTTTGTTGTTTTGCAGCCAGAGGAGATAGCTGTGTATGGCGGCATGAAAATAAAATCTACCAAAGCCCCGTTGCATCCTGATTTCAAAAAACGCGGTTCCAGGCTGCTGAAGGTCAATCCTGCAAAAATTTATATTGAAAGGGATGATTTGAAGAGGTTTGAAGGAAAGGGGATTGGTTTGATAAATCTTGCCACAGTGAAACTTGGCAAAAGGTCAAATTTTGTTTCCAAAAAAATAAAAATCGAGACGCAAAAGATACATTGGGTGTCCGAGCCGAATGTTTTCGTAAGGATTGTCATGCCTAACGGCACAACTAAAAAGGCACTGGGTGAAGAGGATATGCTGAAATTAAGGGAGAACGATGTTATACAGATGCAGAGGGTTGGGTTTGCACGGGTGGATAGTGTTAATAAAGTGAAAAGAGATATAGTTTTATACTTTGCTCATAAATAGAATTAATGATAAAATGAGGTGGTATGATGGCAAAAGGTTATGTAAAATTCCAAACACCGAAAGATCTAAGCGACAAGCTACTGCAGCTTGTAGAAATGGCTAAGAACAGCGGAAAAATCAGAAAGGGTTTGAACGAGTCTACAAAGGCAATAGAACGCAGTATTGCGCAATTGGTAATAGTTGCGGAGGATGTAGAGCCTGAAGAGATAGTTATGCACATCCCGCCCTTGTGCGAGGAGAAAAATATTCCGTATGCATTCGTTCCTAGTAAGCTAGAGTTGGGAAGGGCTGCTGGTATAGAGGTTGGCTCGGCCGCTATTTCTATAACAGATGCAGGTGATGGAAAAGACCTTATTAAGGAAGTATTGAAAAGGTTGAAAGAGATAGGCAAGTGATGGCATGGCTCAAGAAGCGGTTCCAGCAGAGGTACTGCAATTGTTAGGCAGGACTGGCGTCAGGGGAGTGATGCAGATCAGGTGCAGGGTATTGGAAGGACTTGACAAAGGCAAAGTGTTAACAAGAAATGTCATGGGACCGATAAGGGTCGGCGATATATTAATGTTAAGGGAAACAGAGATGGAAAGCGTGTCACGATTCCAAGAGAAGAAGTGAGAATATGAAATGCTCTTTTTGCGGCAAAAGTTTCAAGGCATCTGGCAAGATGTTTGTTAAGAATGATGGAACAATGTTCTATTTCTGCGGTTCCAAGTGCGAAAAAAATTACATGCTTGGCAGGGAAGCAAAAAAAAGAAAGTGGTCGCGGACAAAGTAGTTTATAAATTAAAAAACTATTTAGGAATTAAGGGCCGATAAGCCAACGGTAGACTGTCCGCATGGCAATAAATCCATAGTGCGGAATGCTCGGGGTTCGAATCCCCGTCGGTCCACAAATATTTCAAGGGATTTGAATGAAAGAAGAGAAGGTTGTATTTCACAATGAAAAAAACCAAAAATTGGTTGGTTTGCTGGCGCTTCCGGAAAATAAAAAACCACCAATTGTAATAATTGTTCATGGATTCAAGGGAACCAAGGAGTACTATCCGTTTGTAAATAATTCCGTCAAGCCTTTGACGGACGCTGGTTTTGCTGTTTTGAGAATAGACTGCAGAGGTTCTGGAGAAAGTGATTTGCAATTCAAAGATATGACAATAAAATCTGAATCAGAGGATGTTTTAACAACAATAGATTATGTAAAGACATTAGATTTTGTAAATTCTGATAATATAGCTCTTATAGGAATAAGCATGGGAACTGCTGCCGTTCTTATGGCAATGAAAAATAAACCCGATGTGAAAACCCTAGTCTTTTGGGGTCCTGCATGGTATTTCAACGGCATCAGGCGTTATGACACCCCCAAGCATAGAAAGACCATTAAGGAAGAGGGTGTTTTTTACGTCAAACAGGATTTCACAGGTAGGATCATGGTCGCCGGGAAGGAGCTTTTCAAGCAAATCAATACTTTGAATGCAAGGCCGTTCATGAAGTTTGTGAGAATACCAACTTTGATTTTGCGGGGTTCAGAAGATGAAATAGTTGGAAACGAAAATGACGAAAAAGCAACGAAACTGTTGAACGCTGAATATAGAATCGTAAAAAAAGGCGACCACAACTTTATAGACAAGGATTCGGAAAGGGAACTGATAAAATTGACAGTCGAATGGCTTAAAAAATGGTTCAAATGACTGAAAATTATTTCCTTAAATAACTTTAAAAGTATTTGTTTCGATTATTATAGATACTATTATACGTGGTAAAATGGGTAGCACAAAGATGAAGGAAGAGGCAAAGGAAGCCAAAGAGGAAAAACAGGAAAAAAAAGAAAAGCCTGTGAAAGAGAAGCATGTTGAAAAGAAGAAGGAAATGAAAGCCATAGTCAGGGTTATCAATACTGACATCGATGCCGACATGCCGCTCATACGGGCGTTGCGAGACATAAAGGGCATAAGCCATTCCTTTGCAAATGCCGTTTGCATAACATCAGGTTACAACCCAAAGGCCAAGTTAGGTTCACTCAAAGAGCCTGACATAGCAAAGGTGGAGGATATAATAAAAAATCCTGGGAAATTCGGCATACCTTCGTGGCTTGTGAACAGAAGGAAGGATTTGGAGACCGGGAATGATATACATTTATCAGGACAGGATGTGGATATTGGAAGGAGGTTTGACGTACAAAGGCTGGTTGACGCAAAAACATACAAAGGCGTGAGGCATATGCTTGGTTTACCAGTAAGAGGCCAGAGGACTAGAAGTTCTTTCAGAAAGGGAAGGGTTGTTGGTGTTGTTAGAAAATCAGTAAGAATAGTGCAGCAGGAAGCTGGAAAAGAGGAGAAGAAGTGAGTAAATGAGACGCTCCAGAAAAAAATACAAAAAACCTAGCAAGAGATGGGACAAGCAAAGGATTGAAAGCGAAAGGGTGATTGTCAAGGAATATGGTTTGAGAAACAAAAAGGAGATTCTGGTTTCAGAAAGCATTTTGAGAAAATTCAGACGGATGGGAAGGGATTCTGCCGCGAAAAAGGACAAGGACATGGAAAGGATTCTTATCAACAAGATGATACGGCTTGGTTTGTTGAATGAAGGTGTTGGGTTGGATGATGTTTTAGGGTTAACCCTGGCAAATATTTTGGATAGAAGGTTGCAGACAATAATTTTTAGAAAGGGATTGGCTAATAGCATAAAGCAGGCACGGCAATTAATAGTGCACGGCCATGTGATTATTAACGGCAGGAAAATAGTTTATCCGAGTTACATGGTCTCAAGGGACGATGAATTGAGTATTACTATTGATGTGGTACTGCCAAAAAAGACATTGCCTGTAGCAGAAGTGAAAGCGGGTGGAACAAGTGGCTGAGGCAAGAAAAAAAGAGATAACATGGGGTGTGGCACACATATACAGCACGGTCAACGCCACCATAATACACATAACCGATATAACTGGTGCGGAAACGGTTGCAAGATTTTCCGGCGGTATGATGACCGACAGGGATAGGGAGCAGGGCATGCCTTTTCCCGCAATGCAGGCTGCAAAAAAGGCTGCTGAAGAAGCTTTGTCCAAAGGAATAAGTGGTGTGCATATAAAAGTTAGGGCTGTGGGAGGGCATGGCAGCAAATCGCCTGGACCTGGCGCTCAGCCGGCTATAAGGGCTATAGCAAGATCTGGTTTGAAAATAGGCATGATTGAGGACGTAACGCCAATACCACATGATACGACAAGACGTCCTGGTGGTAGAAGAGGAAGGCGTGTATAGTTTAAAGGATATAAATTGTGCGAACAAAATGTTTAGTTATGTGATTCGATGAAAGTGCAAATACTGGAAAGGAATGATTCTGAGGTAAAATTCCTGCTTGAAGGCGTAACAGCGGGTTTTGCCAACAC
>Ga0315281_10003941_pt1 | contig 21647 bp, 20 predicted proteins | sample YL17G07_0_MG_FD_204540 | JGI IMG/M metagenome (GOLD analysis project Ga0315281, IMG submission 204540) | Sediment microbial communities from Yellowstone Lake, YNP, Wyoming, USA - YL17G07_0 | ecosystem: Environmental > Aquatic > Freshwater > Lake > Sediment | place: USA: Wyoming | collected... | reverse complement strand
CAAAGCCTCTGCGATTTGAGAGACGAAGGTCTTTGGCGTTTCACCGGGGCGTTTAGCCCCGATAAAACGCTTGCGGGCGAGTCGCCCGCGCTCCCAGGGAGGATAAACGCAAGTTGCCGCCGCGCTTTGCGCCTGCCGGCTCCAACCCCGGTTTCAGCTACTCCTTGAATTTATGATGAGCAACCGGATTTAATCGGAGAGTGATTTTAATGCGATTGCCCTGAGGATGCCATCCACATTTTCGGTCTGCGGCCTTGTCGTGTTACAATTCTAAGACGGTCTGGCTTACGCAATCGTCTGTTTTTCCGGCGGGCTGGCTGGCTGCGGCTTTTTTGCGCGAAAGTGGCGGAACTGGCAGACGCGCTGGATTTAGGATCCAGTGGGTGACCGTGGGGGTTCGAGTCCCCCCTTTCGCACCAAAACCCGCGCTTCATCGGCGCGTTCCGCCAGCGAACGGCGGCTTTTTAGTTTCGTAAAGCATGGAGGAAATGAGCGGTTTGAAGATAGAAATGTCCGACGTGCAACCGTGGGTCAAACGGATCGCGGTTGAGGTCCCGGCGGAAAAAGTGGAAGAGGAGAAGTCCGCCATACTCGCGGAATTCACGAAGACGGCGCAGATACCCGGCTACCGCAAAGGGCATGCGCCGAGGAAAATAATAGAGAGGATGTACGCCAGCGCCATCAAGGGCGAAACCGGCCAGCGTGTCGTCGAAAAGGCGTACAAAGAGGCTATCGAAAGCTCGAAACTTCAGATAATCGGCGACCCGATGTTCGAAGACGTGAAGACGGAAGACGGCAAGCCTTTCTCGTTCGCCGTCACGGTGGAGCTTTTGCCGCAGGTGGAGGCCCGCGACATCTCATCGATCACCATTGCGAAAAAAATCAAGAAGGTCACGGACGACGACGTGAACACCGTCATTGACCGGTACAGGGAACAGAACTCCCGGATGGAGCCTGTGGAGGGGCGTGGCGTTCAAGAGGGCGACTACGCCATCATAGACTACTCCGCCGAAAGGAACGGCGCGCCCGTGGGCCACTTCCACGGCGTCAACCGGCAGGTTTTCGTCACACAGAAGAGCATGATGGAAGGGTTCTACAATGGCGTACTGGGGATGAAAAAAGGAGAGTCCAGGGAGTACGAGGCGGCCCTGCCAAAAGACTTCCCCGACCCGGAGCTGGCTGGGGCCAATGTCAACTTCAAGGTGGCCGTCAACGAGATAAAACACAAGATACTGCCGGAGGCCGACGACCAGTTCGCCAAAGAGGTGTCGGAGTTCGATACGATTGCGGAGCTAAAGGCCGACATGCGCGCCATGATCGAAAAAAGGAACCAGACGACTGCGGAAAACGCGTTGCGCGAGGAGCTCTTGATAAAGCTTATCGAGGACAACCCTTTTGAAATCCCGCCACGGCTTCTGGACAGGAGCGCAAAGTCCATGCTCAAGAACGCCGAGCGCAACATGGAGAACCAGGGTTTTTCCAAAGAGGAGATCGAGGCGACCCACGGCGAGCGGCGCGAGTCAAAGCTTAAGCAGGCCGAACGCGCCATAAGGGAAGAGGTGATCCTGGACTCGATAGGCCGCGCCGCCGAAGTGCGGATCGGGGACGAGGACATGCAAAAGGAGCTGGAGAAAATAGCCAGGGGCCTTAACCAGACCGTGGAAGAGACGAAGCGGCAGATAGCCAATTCAGACGGCATGAACGGCCTTCTCAACCACGCGTATATGGAGAAGGTTTACGCGCTAATAATGACCAAGGTTAAGATAAACGAGGAATGGGTGGATTGATGAGAGAAGTGGAGAATAATGGGATGGTGGCCAGGTCGCAGATGCTAGTGCCCATGGTGGTGGAGCAGACCAACCGCGGGGAGCGCGCTTACGACATTTACAGCAGGCTACTGAAGGACCGCATAATATTCCTTGGCACCGCCATAGACGATTATGTGGCCAATCTTGTGGTGGCCCAGCTTCTTTTCCTGGAGGCGGACGACCCCTCTCAGGACATATACCTTTACATAAACAGCCCCGGCGGCATGGTCACGGCGGGCCTCGCCATATACGACACGATGCAGTACGTCAAGCCGGACATACAGACCATCTGCATAGGGCAAGCGGCCTCCATGGGTTCGCTGTTGCTTGGAGCCGGGGCCAAAGGCAAACGTTACGCCCTGCCCAACAGCAGGATCATGATCCACCAGCCCTCCGGCGGCTTTTCCGGCCAACAGACCGACATCGAGATACAGTCCCGCGAGATAAGGAAACTGCGCGACAGGCTGGAGGATATAATGTCAAAACACACCGGCAAATCCCCGGACCAGGTCAAGCTGGATTCCGACAGGGACAATTTCATGTCCGCGGTTGACGCGAAGGAATACGGGATAGTGGACGAGGTTATAACCTCCAGGCCCGATTTGAAGAAAAAACCGGATATCGGGCAACCGTAATGATGTCCATCCTGGTCAACGGGTGAAGTGGAACCAACTGGAAGGAGAGGCTGATGGGGAAAATCAAGCAGGAAGGATCTCTTCGCTGTTCATTCTGCGGCAAGGGCCAGTCTGACGTTAAAAAGCTCATCGCTGGGCCGACCGTGTACATCTGCGACGAGTGCATTGACCTGTGCAACGAGATCATCATGGAGGAGTGGAACCAGGAGAAGACCGCTGTCTCCACCACCATCCCAAAACCCAGCGAGATAAAAAAGTTCCTCGACGACTACGTCATCGGCCAGGATCACGCCAAAAAGGTGCTTTCCGTGGCTGTCTACAACCACTATAAGCGCATAGACGCCAACGTGGGGCCCGACGGGGTGGAACTGCAGAAAAGCAACATCATGCTTGTCGGCCCATCCGGTTCCGGCAAGACACTGCTGGCCCAGACGCTGGCCAAGTATCTCAACGTGCCGTTCACCATAGTGGACGCAACGACCCTCACCGAGGCCGGTTATGTCGGCGAGGATGTGGAGAACATAATCCTGCGGCTTTGCCAGGTGGCGGATTTCGACATAGACAAGGTGGAGCGCGGCATCATCTATGTGGATGAGATAGACAAGATTTCCCGCAAATCCGAAAACCCGTCCATAACCCGCGACGTGTCCGGCGAGGGCGTGCAACAGGCCCTGCTAAAGATCATCGAGGGGACGATAGCCTCCGTTCCGCCACAGGGCGGCAGGAAACACCCGCATCAGGAGTTCTTGCAGGTGGACACGGGCAACATCCTCTTCATTTGCGGCGGCGCGTTCGTCGGGCTGGAGAAGATCGTGGAACACAGGATCGGCAAGAAGGTGATGGGGTTTGGCGCCAAACTTAAAGACAAACGGGACACCTCGATAGACGACCTGCTCCGGCAGGTGCAACCGGAGGACCTGCTCAAGTTTGGCCTTATACCGGAGTTTATCGGGAGGATCCCCGTGCTTGCGACGCTCGACGAGCTTGACGAGGAAGCCCTGGTGCGCGTGCTGACGGAGCCGAAGAACTCCATAGTCAAACAGTTCCAGAAGTTCATGGAGATGGAAGGGGTCAAACTCAAGTTCACGGACGGGGCGGTCAGGGCGATTTCCCGCGAGGCTGGAAAGCGCAAGACCGGCGCGCGCGGCCTGCGGGCGGTGCTTGAAGAGGTCATGCTCGATTCCATGTACGAACTGCCGGGGATGCCCGGCGTGACCGAGTGTATCGTTAACGAAGATGTGATCGTAAGGAGAGAGAGCCCTCTTCTTCTTTATGAGAAACAGGACGAAAAACAGGCTAGTTGACGGGTTCCAAACCAGCAATGTGGCGATTTCAAGCCATTTGGCGTCAGGGACGATTAGCTGAACCGCCCAATCAGGGCGACCCACTTTAGGTCGCCCCTACTACTGTGGACAGGATGACATGATTACTTATCCGAATGTTCCAGGCTCCGCATGGGACGAGCCGTTGCCGCTACTTCCCCTTCGCGACATCGTGGTGTTTCCCGGCATGGGCGCCCCGTTGTTTGTCGGCAGGGTCAAATCCATCAATGCCCTCAACCAGGCGTTCGCCTCGCCTGACAGGATAATAATGCTTGCCGCCCAGAAGAACGCCGCAGTCAACGAGCCGTCGCCCGCAGACATTTTCGAGGTCGGGTGCGTGGCCGAGGTGACCCAGATACTGAGGCTCCAGGACGGGTCTGTCAAAGCGATGGTGGAAGGCAGGACCAGGGCGAGGATCGTCAAGCATGAGAAGGGCGATGGGTTCATGTCCGTGAGGGTGGAGGCGTTCGCTGTCGCTGGCGAGGTGACAGTGGACGAGGAGTCGCTCTTGAGGGTGGCCCGGTCATTTTTCTCCCGGCACGCCAAGATTACCTCGCGCCTGCCCAAAGAGGTTGCGGATGATTTTTTGAAAATGGAACATCCCGGCCAGTTCGCCGACGCGGCGGGAAGCCTTTTGACCAACCTTGACGACCGGCAGAAAATCCTCGGCGAGGCCAATGTCCGCGACAGGTTGGAGAGCCTTATCCAGATACTGCAAATGGAGATAGAGACGGCTCAGATAGACCGCAAGGTGCGCAACCGCGTCAAGAAACAGATAGACAAGTCGCAAAAAGACTACTACCTCACCGAACAGATGAAGGCTATCCAGAAAGAACTGGGGAAAACACCGGAAGACGACAACGCGGAGTTCGGCGAGCTTGGGAAAAAGATAAGAAACGCCGGAATGCCGCAGGATGTGGAGAAAAAGGCGCTTAAGGAACTGTCCAAGCTCGCGCAGATGCCGCCAATGTCCGCCGAGGTCACTGTGTCGAGAAATTACATAGACTGGCTGGTTGACGTCCCGTGGAAAACACGCACTCCCGACAAGCTGGACATTTCCGAGGCGGAGCGGATACTCAACGAAGACCATCACGGCCTGGACAAGGTTAAAGACCGCATACTGGAGCACCTGTCCGTGACAAAAATCGTGAAACGGATGAAAGGCCCGATCCTTTTATTCGTGGGGCCGCCCGGCGTCGGCAAGACATCGCTTGGCAGGTCAATAGCCAGGGCCATGGGCCGCAAGTTCGTCCGTTTCTCCCTGGGCGGCGTGCGCGACGAGGCGGAGATACGCGGCCACAGGCGCACCTACATCGGCTCGCTCCCCGGCAGGCTGGTGCAGTCCATGAAAAAGGCCGGCGTCAAAAACCCCGTTATCATGCTCGACGAGGTGGACAAGCTTTCGTCGGATTTCCGGGGCGACCCCTCCTCGGCCCTGCTGGAGGCCCTGGACCCGGAGCAGAACCACGCCTTCAACGACCACTACCTGGAGGTGGACTACGACCTTTCGGAGGTCATGTTCATAACCACCGCCAACACCATGCATACGATACCCCGCCCTCTTCTGGACAGGATGGAGGTTATAAACATCTCCGGCTACACAGACGTGGAGAAAGAGGAGATAGCCAAAAAACACCTGATCCCCAAACAGGAGAAGGAACACGGCCTGCCCCCCCGCGCGCTCGACCTTACGGGCGAGGCCCTGCGTTTAATCATCTGCGGCTACACCAAAGAGGCCGGCGTGCGCAACCTGGAGCGTGAGATAGGCGCAGTCATCCGCAAACTGGCGCGCAAAGTGGCGGAAAAGTCCAAGGGCGGCAAAGTGCCCCAATCGGCCTTCCGCAAAAGGCTGAGGGTGACGGTGGCGGATATCGTCAAATACCTTGGCGAGATAAAGTTCAAGGAAGACGAGGCGGAGAAGCAAAACGACGTTGGCGTGGCCACGGGCCTGGCATGGACGGAGCTTGGCGGGGCAATACTCAAGATTGAGACTGTCATCACGCCCGGCTCCGGGAAATTCATACTCACAGGCAAGCTTGGCGATGTGATGAAAGAGTCGGCCCAGGCGGCGCTTTCATACATCAGGTCGCGCGCGGCGGAGTTTGGGTTAAGCAAAGGCTTTCAGGAAAAGATAGACATCCACATCCATATCCCGGAGGGAGCCACGCCAAAAGAGGGGCCATCCGCAGGTGTAACCCTGGCGATATCCATGGCCTCCGCCCTTTTACGTATCCCGGCGCTCGGCGACACAGCCATGACCGGGGAAATAACGCTTCGCGGACGGATACTCGCCATAGGCGGGCTTAAAGAGAAGCTGTTGGCCGCAGGACGCGCCGGGATTAAAAAGGTTCTCATACCCAAAGAGAACGAACGGGACCTGCGGGAGATACCCGCGCATGTCATCGGATCCCTGGAGGTAATCCCCATCGAGAGCATTGACGAGGCGTTAAGGCTGGCTTTGTCGGCTATGCCAACTGGCAGAAGAAGGACATCTGGACGCAAAGAGACCCCGGGTTCCCGCAAGTCCGCCAGGAAACGCCATGGCTCCGCAGACTCGCCCGGCCAGCCGCTGAACTGACGGGAGGCGTCACGAAATGATAGAGCAGGCCGCGCCGTATTGGTCCCTGATCGTTATGGGGATCGTTGTCTTTGCAATGTCCATTTTTTGGCGGAGCGGCTCTAAAACTGGCGCCGAGCCTGATGATGGCTCCGGCAGGAATATCCCGCGCCTGCCGGAAAAGGCCGGGGCCGCTTTGCCCGCGACACTCACATTGACCCGGTTGGACGGCGCGGACGTTTTCGCCGGCCTTGCGTTTGCCGTGATGGCCGAAGAGACATTGTCTGCCGCTGGCGGCATGAAACGGGTGGGGGATTTTACGGTCGGCGAGTTTCCCGGCCTTTCGATACGGGCATACACACACCCGGAAAAGTCCCTGGTTGCGGCGCTCTACCGCGACGAGAACGGGCTGGCATGGCTCAACCTTATCACGGAATACGCAGACGGAAGGGTTGTCACCACAAGCTCCGCCCCGGAGGGGATTGTCGCCCATGACCGGCCCAATGGGATGCCGCTGTACAATCATCCGGGTTTCGAACCTAACCAACTGATGCGCCGCCACAAGCTGTCCATCAGGGCGGTGGAACTGCGGCCAGCCGTGCCGCCGGAGGGATTCCCCGCGTTTTTCGCAGAGGTTTACGGCAGGCTCCAGGCCCATATGTCCGTGAGCTCCAAAGCGCAGGAGGGCAAGAAGTTTTTCGGCGCCCGTGTCGCCGCCACCCTGGGCGGAACGGGGCCTGAGGAAAGCGGGGGGCAAATGCCCGATCCCACACCCGCCGTCCTGGGCAAATGGCTTGATGCGGCGTACAGGTCCGCCAACGTCCCCCTCGCAAAACGCAGGCCGTTCAGCGAAAAGCTTGTGTGGGTGATTGAGGACGCCCAAATGGACGCCATCGCAAGGGCAATCTCGCGGTATTCTATTGTCTCGGTGGTGAAGGCGGGAAACCAATGGGTTATCCGTGACGATTCAGGAACGGAAACGCCGTTCGACCCGGAAGCTCTCAGCGGCCCTGCGCTGTTCGACAAAATCAATTCCATCCTCCCCGAACCCGCCAGATTTAACAGGCTGGACGCGGGGATAAAAAATGTGATTTTTTATTCGAGAGGCAGTCTTTAACGCCAGCCGATGCATATTATCCCTAATTCCGAAGTTGAAAGGGAGATTCTTCGCTATCTGCCAGAATAACAATTGCTTCCCCGTGGTCGCCTGACCACGGTTCTTTCCGCTCTGCGTGGTGTTTTTCGCCAAGCAGTCCTGAACGGATAGTAGACGGGACTCCGGGATCAAGAAGACCACAGACGAGCAAAAGACCGGGGTCAGGCGACCCCGGCGAAGCTTACGATTTGCGAGCGATGGCAAAGCAATCTCGCCGTAACTTCGGAATCCGGGATTATCCCGCATAACATCTGGAGCCGGTGAAAATGAAGCCCGCCAGGTTTTTAATATCCGCCCTTCCCGTTTTCCTTTTTATCCTTTGCGGCGCCTCCTTAGCCGAGGATTCGCCGTGGGAGCGCAAGCTCCCGTTCAAATCCGCCATCGTGCAGTACGATGTGGCCGGTAGCGAGAAGGGGTCGGAAAGCCTTTACATCCGCGCAAGCGGGCGGGAGCAGGCGCAAGCCGATCAGGATTTCGCAAATTAGCGGCGCGGCGTTATCAGCAGAAATATTTCCTGAACACGCTGGAAAGCTCTTCAGCGCCGGACGGGAACTGTATCACGTCGTTTGCGCCGATTTCCATGGCCTTCTTGTGTGCGCCGGGGCCTCCTTTGGGGATCAGCGCGATGATGGGTATGTCCGCCGTTTCCGGGTCGTTTTTCAATTCTGCGACGATCTGTGCGGATTGGCGCAGGCCGATAGACGGCCCTATCAACAGCAGGTGCGCCCCCATCTTTTTCAAACCGGCGGCTACGTCCTTTAGGCCGCCTTTTAGCGCCTGCACACCAAGAGCGCTCAGCGCCGCAACCACCTCGCGGACATCTCCGGAATTCTCCAGTATCAAAGCCTTCGGGCGAGCCTGTGGCAGGACGACGTAAAAAACGGTTCCCTCTCCCAGTTTTGATTCCACTTCAAGGCTTCCGCCATTGGCTAACATGATGCTGTGGCAGAAGGGAAGCCCCAACCCCGTGCCAACCTCGCCGGCCGTGCCACGGGTGGTTGTGGGGACTTCGCTTTTGAACAGGTTGGGGATGGCGCCCTGGCTTATGCCCACCCCGGTGTCGCGCACAGCTATGGCCCCCGGCCGGTCATCTGGCGCATAAATAGTGATGCTGTCGCCTTTGCGGCAAAATTTGATGGCGTTGGAAAGCAGGTTTACTATCACCTCGATGAAAAGGTCGTAATCCGCATAAAGCCTTAAGTCGCCGGGGATGTCATAAGTCAGTTTAACCCCTTTTTCCCTGGCCAGATGGGAGAGGTCGGCCACAGCGGTGGCGACCGCCATTTTCGCCTCGAAAAACGCCTTCCTGGGGACAATCGCGCCTGTCTGAAGCCTACTCAGGTTGAGAAGCTTTTCGATCATGACAAGGAGCCGCTCCCCGCTTGCGAGCGCCCGTTGAAGCAGGTTGCGCTGGGTGTCGTTCAATGGGTTTTCTTCGTCCGACTCCAGTATCCGTAGCATCCCGGTGATTGACGCGAACGGTGATCGCAAGTCGTGGGCCACAAGCGACACAAACTCGTCCTTAAGCGCCGTAGCCGCCTCCGCCCGTTCTTTTGCGACTCTCAGCTCCGCTTCGGCTTTTTTCCGTCCTGTTATGTCAAACGAGGTGGATATCCTGGCCGGTTTCCCGTCAACCCACTTGGTGGGGCGTTCGTACATCTGATACCACCTGCCATCTTTTTCGCTCTCGAATTCCCAAACCATGACTTCCGCGCCGTCATCGTTTGTAGAGTGGCCGGCTTCAAGCGAGCAGGCCTTGCACGGGGTTTTCTGGCCTGGGTGAAACAACTCCCAGCAATGTTTGCCGATGATGTCCCCGAAAAAATTGTCGGCGGCCCGGTTTTGATACAGGATTTTGTTCGACCCCACATCGAAAACATAAACGCCAGCCTCCAACCCGTCGAGGATGATGGGAAGCCGCTCCAGGGAGCCGTTGGATACATCCAGGCTCATGCCTGTGACATTAAGTTTAGTCATTTCAGAAAAAAACCTTAAAACGTTAACATTATGAAGTGAAAGTGGGTGATACGCTTGATCAGCAAACAACGCGCCAATTGCAAGGCGAAGGCTGGATGAATAAAAGCGGATGGTGAAACCACCTGACCTTTCCAGTAATAGTAATGGCTACTATACCACAAGCCGCGCGCGGAATCAATTACTCCCCAACTGCAAAGGGTTATTCGACGTCACCGTCCTGTATATCCATTGTGTCGCGCTGGCGTCAAGCTTCGGTGGGCGGCCTCCACGTTTGCGGGCGGGCCGTCCGCGCACCCGGCGGTAAAATCACGCAAGCGCCATACCCGGACTTGACCCAAAACAACCTCGCGATGTAATATGAACATATGAGCAGGTGTTCATATTTAACAATTGGCGTAGAGTCGGGTGATGGCTCCTAAAAAGAACTCCAAGGGCTCCACAAAGATGGGCTCTGGCCGCGCCGGGACGGCCGAGGCCCTGGCCGTCGCCACAGAAACTATCCGGATGGCGGAATTTTTCAAGGTTCTCGCCGATCCCACAAGGCTGTCGGCGCTTACGGCCATACTTGACCGCGAGTTGTGCGTGCTGGAGATATCGGCGCTTCTGGGAATGAGCCAGTCTGCGGTGTCGCACCAACTCCGGCTTTTGAGAGGGGCTGGGCTGGCCAAGCGCAGGCGGGATGGGCGCAACATCTATTACAGCCTGGACGACAGGCATGTGCAGAGGCTTATCAAGGCCGCCCTCGATCACGCCTCCCACATACCCGGCCCAGGAAAGGGGAACTAATCCATGGAATCGTTGGCGATGGCCCTGGCGTCTGCATGGGACATTTTAAAAGACTCGGCTGTGTTCATAATCGCAGGTTTCACAGCCGCCGGGCTGATAAAGGTTTTTCTCCCGTTTTCCGTGGTGCGCGGACGGCTTTCCGGCGGCGGCATGGGGCCGGTGGCGCGCGCGGCTATCCTGGGCGTGCCATTGCCGTTGTGTTCCTGCAGTGTCGTGCCGACGGCCATGACTCTGCGGCAAATGGGCGCCAGCAGGGGCGCCACTACCGCCTTCCTGATAGCCACCCCGGAATCAGGCATGGACTCCATAGCAGTCTCCTACGCCCTTCTAGACCCGATAATGACGGTATTCCGGCCGCTGGCGGCGTTTATCACCGCATTCACAGCCGGAGCGCTGGAAAATATGTTTGGGATAAAAGATGGGCCCCCGACAGCGGACATCGGCCATGATGACTGTTGCGGCGGCGATTGCGGAACCAGTTCTTCCGTCACAAACACGGCAAACGGAGCGGTGGGTTTTGTATCGAAACTGTCGGAAGGCCTGCGTTACGCTTTCGGGGATCTGTTCGACGACATGGCCGGATGGATGGCGGCGGGCATTCTTGCCGCCGGGGCGATGACCGTTTTTATTTCGGATGGGTTTTTTGTGGGCCATCTCGGCGGCGGGGTTATCACGATGCTGTTCATGCTGGCGCTGGGGCTCCCCATGTCTGTTTGCGCGTCGGCCTCCACGCCCATTGCGGCGGCGATGATCATGAAAGGGCTATCGCCCGGGGCCGCGCTGGTTTTCCTGCTGGCTGGCCCCGCCACCAACATAGGCTCCATGGCTCTCATCGGGCGCTTCATGGGCGGGCGGGCGCTGTCCATATACATATCGGCGATTTGCGTATGCTCCATCGCTTTGGGGCTGGCTCTTGACGGGCTTTACACCGCGATGGGGGTGAACCCGGCGATGTCCATGGGTGTGGCGGGTGAAATTGTCCCGCCCTGGATGCAAACGGCTGGAGCGCTGGCGTTAGCCTTTCTATTCGCCAGGCTGGTGGCCGCCAGAGGGCTCTCATCGTTTTTGGCGGCCTGGTGGAAACTTGGTAAACCCGGTTAAATTCCGTTAATATTGAAAAATCGGCTAGAATATTGGAAAATCTCAAAGGGTTGGATTAGGATTAATTTGGGTCGCCGCACGGCTCCCGGAGTTGTAGCCGTGGAAGCGCGGCTTTCATTTTTCATGGTATGTCAAAATGGCCAGTGACCAGGGGGGAAAACAGACAATCCTCATCGTTGACGACAATGAGGATAATATTTTTTTACTATCGCACATGGTCTCGCAGGCTGGCTACGGGATTATACTGGCTCATGGAGGCAACGAGGCCCTTGAGATAATGCAATCCCACAGCGGCTCTATAGACCTTGTTTTGCTCGACATCATGATGCCAGACGTGGATGGCCTGACCGTCACTAAAATCCTCAAGCAATCCCCACGCACGAAGATGATACCTATCCTGCTTCTGACAGCGTCCAGCCGTGGCTCCAAATATGAGGATGTGGCGCGAGGGCTGGATATGGGGGCCGACGACTACATGATAAAGCCCCTGGAGAAGGTGGAGCTGATGGCGCGCATAAGGTCGCTTTTGCGCGCCAAGCGCCTTCAGGACGACCTGGTCGTGAAGACAAAGCAGTTGGAGGAGATGAACGACCGGCTGGAGTTAATGGCCGAGGAGCGGGCCATTGAGATAATGATGACAAGGGACGCCGCCATCTTCGGCATGGCCAAGCTGGCCGAAAGCAGGGACCCAGAGACGGGGGCGCATCTTGAGCGCATACGCAATTACACCCGGACGCTGGCTACCGAGCTTGGGAACAACCCGAAGTACACGGATGTGATAGACGATGAATTCATACTGATGATCTACCAGTCCAGCCCCCTGCACGATATAGGCAAGGTGGGAGTAGGGGACAGCGTACTGCTCAAACCAGGAAAGCTTACGCCGGAGGAGTTTGATGTGATGAAACGCCACGCGCAGATCGGCGGAGACGCGCTGGCCGCCACGCAACGCTGGGACACAACCGAGCAAAACTTCCTGTCAATGGGCAGGGAGATCGCCTATTACCATCACGAAAGGTGGGATGGCAAAGGGTATCCCAAAGGCCTCAAAGGGGAGGAAATCCCGCTGGCCGCGCGGATAATGGCTCTGGCGGACGTGTATGACGCCCTGGCCAGCAAAAGGGTTTACAAAGAGCCGATGAGCCATGAAGACGCCTGCCGGATAATACTTGCGGAGGCTGGCAAACAGTTCGACCCGGATGTGGTGATGGCGTTTGCCAATGTAGAGCAGAAGTTCCGCGATATTCACCAGGCGCACATGGAAAAAGAGGCGTGATCCGGGCGCGCCTCCCCGCCTCCTGATGCCTAAAGAAATCACCCACTGGGCTGTGGCGCGAAAGGCCGCAGACCGCGCCACGGATCAGCATGTCAGGCAAATCATCAAAAACAACATGAGCCTGTACCTTGCAGGCGCTGTCATGGTTGACTCCCCGTATTACGCCTTCATCGGTGGCGATAAAAACTTTTTTGCGAAAGCGGGGGCGCGCCTTCACGGAACGGGGCGGGAAAACCCGTTCACCGCCGTCCTGCAAGTCCCGGCGGCCTTTAACGGGAAAAGCGCGGATCAGGCTCTGGCGTTCACGCTTGGCGCGCTTACGCACATAATCGCCGACACGGTGTTCCATCCGATGGTCTATTATCTGACCGGCGATTACGACGACCCGGACACGGCCAAACGCAAAAAGGCCGTCACACTTCACCGCCTGTTGGAAACGTGGATGGACGTATGGTTCGCCAGAAGCGCACAGCTTGAGAACGGCGGGTCTCTTTTGCGTTACACCATTGGCGCGCGGAGGGGGGCGAAGGCTTTCACAGCGCTTGCGTCGTCCCTGTTTTTTGGGCGCGGGGATATGTCAGCTCCCGCACGAGTCGCCGTGGTGAGCCACTCGATCATACAGGCTTCTTTTAAAAGGCGATGGATCGCGCAGATGGCCGGATTTTATGGGCGCATGGCCCGGCGGGATATGGGTGAATTCACGGCGCTGTTTTATCCGCAGATGACAGCGCGGCCTCCATCGTTTTTTTCGGAACCGATCCGCTACAAGAACCCCTTCACCGGCGAGGCGTTAGAGGAATCCCTTGAGCAGATGGATCAAAGAGCGACGCAGGCTTGCGCCGAGTGGTTTAGCTCTGTCGCCAAGAACCCCGATCCGGCGCAGTTGGCGCTGACTTGCCAACATCTGATCGTCGGGACTCCGGTACGGATCGGCAGTCCATCTCATTTTGCGCCAGAGGCGCAGAGGAACGAATTGCTGAACACCCTGTCCGTTTATAAGACAGCGCGTTGACCCGAAAGCGTACACAGGTTTCCCATACCGCGTAGAGCGAAAATTCCAACCCTCTGTTTCCCGTAGCCATGCGGTTTTGGCTCGCCATATGCAATCTTTGTTTGTTCAAGAGCCGTTCACGCCGCCCACTAGGGCGCTGATAAATCGGCGCGCGAACCGGCTCTGCGTGGCGGTCATATCCCGCTGGTTTGTTCGTGGAGGAGATCATGAGGATATCGAAACGCTCCGTAACGGCGGTGGCGGATTTTGTGATGATCGCGCTTTCGCTGGCGTTCGTTTGGGCGTTGATGGGAAACCTTGGGCGGTAATCACGCCGGGTTTGCAAGGGTGGACGCTTTATATTTCAGCGCCCGTCATTCGCAACGGCGCGTTTGCGGAGCGCAAGAAGACTGACCGCCCGGTCAGCCGCTTCCAGTATCGGCCTTTCCGCCGGAGCGTCCCTCAACGCTGTCAAAAAGGCGGCGGCGTACCCCGCGCAAGCCTCCATCCCGCCGTCTTTTAGCGCCCTGTCCGCGAGGGAATCGAGATGTTGGCGTGTTTTGCCATCCAGGGCGTTTCTGGCGAAATCCGTTTTCCCGGCGAAAGCTCCGAAAGCCGCGTTTCCGCTATTGGCAACGCCCATCCATTCGTCATACACGAAAACTCTCAACAGGAAAGCGTTTCTTCGCGCTGTGACGCGCAGGGCAGTCTCATCCTCCACCGGCAGTAACGGCGTGGCAGTCATGACGGATCGCGCAAACACGCCGTACCCCGCAGACGACGCCAGTACGCCGCCGGACGAGAAAAAGTCTGTGTCCCCAGCGCCGCAACTTGGCGACCTGCCCTTTAGGATAAAGCCGCTCAACCCGGTTTGGCGCCGCCCGGCCTCCCGTAACGCATCAGTCACGTCAACCGCCGGATCGTCAACGCCCATTGCGCGCAAACCTTCCGGCCCCTCCACCAGCCGTATGGGCGGACGTGGCGCGCCCATTCCAATTTCCATCTCCGGGCAGACGGGGACAAGCTCCACAACCGCGCCGATAATTCCCGCGATAACGGAGTCGAGCCTGTTATCGCCGTCGTAGCGGATGTTTTGACCCGTCAGGCACGCGCTGACACCCACACGCGGCGGCGCGTCCAGGTTGGCGGAACTGGATTTGCCATTCTGAACGCAGTGAAGAATCCCGATAGGATCAGACATATGTGAACCCTTTTCGGCGAGGACTTTTTTTCACAACCCGAAAGAGACCAACAGCGCCTGGGCCAGCAGGATCTTCAATATCGTCGCGGTGGGATAGACGGATGCGTAACCGACGTTTGGCAGGTCGTTTTTGGATTGTTCAAGCGCAAAACCCAAAATGGCCGGCTGGGTCTGAAGCCCCGCCAACATTCCGGTAAGGACGCAGAACGGTATTTTGAGAAGCCTGTAACCGACGAAAAGCGCCAGCGACGCCGTGATGAACGTGATGGCGGCCCCTGCGAAAAAGATATAAAACCCGCCGCCATGCGCCATTGTGTGGACAAACCCGTAACCGGCTTTCGTCCCCACGCCAGCCAGGAAAAGCACAAGCCCTATCTGCCGCAGGGTCATGTTGACGGAGTAAGGGACGGTCCATACCATACTGCCTGTGCGTCCGAGCATTCCCAGTATCAGCCCCACGATAAGCGGCCCTCCGGCGAACCCAAGCTTCACCGTAATGCCGCCGGGCATTGGGATGGGCGCGATCCCGATGGCCAGCCCGACGGCCAGCCCAAGGCTGAACGTCATTATGTCAATCTCGCTGACGGCCCGGTATGAGTCGCCGAAGAACGCGCTGATTTCGCCCATTCTCTCGCGCCGGGCGACAAGGCGCACCCGGTCTCCCGGTTCCAGCGTCGTCGAGCCGGAGACCACCATGTCCAGATCGCCCCTTCGGAGCCTGGTCACAACAGCGCCGAACTTTTCGTCAATCCTAAGATGCCTCAGTTGCCGGCCCTCAATCTCCTGGTTAGAGACGAATATCCTTCGCACCTCCAGCTCGCTTTTATCCCTTTCGATGTGTTCTGCGCTCGCTGATCCGAGGAACTCTGTTACCTTGTCCAACTCTTCCTCCAGCCCCACAACGGCCACAAGGTCGCCAACTGTAAGTGTCGAGCCTCCAGTGGCAACCATCATGTGGCCACCGTGCTTGACCCTGCCCATCACGACGTTCCATCCATGTTTTGCGAACAGGTTGCGGATCGTCTCTCCCTGCGCTTCCTTGCGTGTGACCAGTATTGTGCGTGTGACAAGCGGCTCTGTGGATTCAGCGGCGCCTTTCACTCGCGCCGAGTCGGTTTTATAGTCCACCTTGAAAAGCTTCTGGGCCAGCGAGATGGCAACTAACATCCCAACGACACCGACAGGGTAAGTGATGGAGTACGCTATGACCGGCTCGGAAAGGGCCGCTTCGATGGATGACTTGTCCGTGTAGCTTTTTATGGTTTCCAGCACGCCTGCGATAGCCGGGGTATTGGTGAGGCTCCCGGCGAACATCCCGGCAGTGAGAGTAGGCTTGATCCCGCCAAGCCTGGCCATGATGAAAGCAAGCCCCGTGGCGAAGGCCAGGATACCGACTGCGAAAAGGTTGTTGCGAATCCCGTCGCGTTTAAAAGAGGCGGCGAAGGCCGGGCCGCTGGCCAACCCCACCGTGTAGACGAAAAGCACAAGCCCCAGCACATAGATTATCTCCGGGAGCTTGAGGTCGGGATGCAGGGAGCCAAAACCCAGCCCCGTGAAAAGGACTGCGGCCACGCCCAGGCTTACGCCGAAGACTTTGATCCGCCCAATCGGGTATCCCACCGCCGCCACTGCGAAAAGGTATAGCAGTGGATTTTTTATGAGCAGTTGAACCGCTTCGTCAAACATACAGCGGCGCCCCCAATAGCTAATGTAACGAGGCTATCATAAAGGAAGTGGCGGTGAAAGCGGGGACAATTGACCCGAATCTTCGGACAAGAGCGGATTTCCCGTTGTAGTGACTCGCTGAGCCGCCCATCTTTACCCTCGCCCCGTATTCGGGGAGAGGGCAGGGTGAGGGGCGCAAACAGCATTATCGAGCCAGGGGAATTATTTTGAAACACCCTCACCCCAGCCCTCTCCCGCATCAAGCGGGCGAGGGTGGAATGGGGACGGCATGCTGTGTCCATCATGAACTGAGCCTAGTCAGCTAATAATCACGCGTAAACGAATAATTTGTATTTACCATTACGTTTTTATCATAATACAGCTTCGAGATTCAAACTTCTTAAACTTCGACTTCCAGTCATTCAAAAATTTCTTCAGCCAGTGTTTTCTTGTCCATCTTCAGATAAGCCGACACTTCAACCAATAAGGCGTTTAACATTCCCGGTTTGAGCGCTTCATGCAACGGGATTGTGATTTGATGTCCAATGCCCATGAAATCGGATGTCATACGGAGGTGGCTTCCCTTCTGACGAAGCCGTTTGTATTTAAAATGACGGGACAAAAGACGTGCAAATTCCTCTCCGCTAAAATCCCGTGGGAGCTTCATGCGGGAATAATTTCTTCCTTCACGAATCGTAAGCAGATAAGGGCGGGTTTTTCGTCTTCCCCGAAATGGAGATCCACAGCTTCCCGCACATTGGCTTTTAGCTCGTCAATGGAATCGGCTTGAGTAAAGATGGCGTATCCCGTGGCTTTAGCAATAAAGCCCCCTTCCGGCTCTTCCTCAATCTGGAATATAATCTCGCGTTTCACGCTTCAACCCTCCTTTGCGTCATCAATGTTTACACATGCCCATAATTTTATCATTTTCTCGGAATATCCACTCCAGGAAACGAAGGCCGGGAAACGCCGGATCATGTTCGGGCATGACGAGTAAGCTACGCGCTGTTGACAACACGCCGTCCATCCATCATCATTTAAGCCTGTAAATGCGGCTTTCAATACTGATTTATCATGGTGAGTTAATGCATCATTTCGATTACAAAAACGGCGAGTACCACTGCGAAGACGTCCCTCTCTCCCGCATAGCCGGGAAAGTGGGGACTCCGTTCTACTGCTACAGCCACGCCACGCTCAAACACCACTTCGAAGTGTTCGACAAGGCGTTTGAGAGTGTGCCGCACCTTATCTGCTTTGCGGTCAAGGCCAACTCCAACATCGCCATACTCCGCCTGTTCGCAAAGCTCGGCGGAGGGGCGGACATAGTCTCTGGCGGGGAGCTTCACCGCGCGCTCATCGCCGGGGTGCCGCCGGAAAAAATAGTTTACGCAGGCGTGGGCAAGACGCGCGACGAGATAAGGCAGGCCCTTAAGGCCGGTATCCTGATGTTCAATGTGGAGTCTACACAGGAGCTGTTGGCCATAGACGCTGTGGCGGCGGAGCTCGGGGTGAAGGCGCGCGTGGCTATGCGCATAAATCCCGACGTGGACCCACAGACGCATCCATACATATCCACCGGCCTTAAGCAGAACAAGTTTGGCATAAGCTGGGCCGCCGCTATGGAGGAGTATCGGCAGGCCAGGGGGTTGGGCAATATCGAGATAACCGGCATCCACAAACATATCGGCTCGCAGATCACGCAGGTCTCGCCGTTCGCGGACGCGCTCGACAGGATGCTTGCCCTCGTGCGCCAGCTTAAGGACGAGGGGATAGACATCCGCTATGTGGATATCGGCGGCGGGCTTGGCATCACCTACAAAGACGAGGCTCCGCCGCATCCCAGGGAGCTTGCCGAGAAGATCGCCCCCTTGCTCAAAGAAACCGGCTGTACGATAGTTTTCGAGCCGGGAAGGGTGCTTGTGGGCAACGCAGGGGCGCTGGTCACTCGCGTCCTTTACACGAAGGTCAACGAGGGGAAAAACTTTTTTATCGTGGACGCGGGGATGAACGACCTGGCCCGCCCCAGCCTTTATGGGAGCTTCCACGGCATACTCCCCCTTTCCGCAGAGGCCAACGAACGCAAGAAGGTCTCCGCCGACGTGGTGGGGCCGATCTGCGAATCCGGGGATTTCCTCGCCAAAGACCGGGTGCTTCCGATGTTCCGGCAGGGCGACATGATGGCGGTGATGAGCGCGGGGGCTTACGGGTTTTCCATGTCGTCCAACTACAACTCGCGCAGGCGCGTGGCGGAGGTGCTGGTCAACGGTTCACGTTTTGATGTCATCCGGGAACGCGAGAGCATAGACGACCTGATACGCGGGGAAAATGTCCCCGACTATCTGGATTGAAGGTTTGGAGCGTGGCGAAAATACATTTCACAAAGATGCACGGGCTGGGCAACGATTTTGTGATGATTGACGCCCGCAGGAAGGCGATGCCCAACCTCAAGAAAAAGGCCAGGCGCATCTGCGACCGCAGGTTCGGGATAGGTTGCGACCAGTTGATTGTGATCGCCCCGTCGAAGACGGCGGATTACCGGATGCTGATCCTCAATGCGGACGGAAGCTTTGCTGAGATGTGCGGCAACGGCATACGCTGTTTCGCCAAATACCTGTGGGACCGCAAAGACCCGAAGATAAGGAAGAAAAAAGAGGTCACAGTGGAGACGCTGGCGGGGATCATCCGCCCGAAAATAGTCAGCGACAAGCTGGTCTGCGTGGATATGGGCGAGCCTGTGCTGGACGCGCCGCTCATACCGACGCGGTTCGAGGGGCGAGTGGTGGACAAGCCCATCGAGGTTGCCGGCAGGCAGTACCGCATCACCGCCGTGTCTATGGGCAACCCGCATTGCGTGATATTCACCGATTCGGTGGATGCCGTGAAGCTAGAGGAAGAAGGCCCGCCGTTGGAGAATAATCCCGATTTCCCGAAACGCACGAACGTGGAATTCGTGGAGGTCGTGAACAAAGGGCGTGTGAAAGTTCGAGTTTGGGAGCGAGGTTCCGGCGCGACCCTTGCGTGCGGGACAGGCGCGTGCGCCGTTGCCGTGGCCAGCGCGTTGAACGGGAAGACAGGCAGGAAGGTAAGCGTAGACCTGCCCGGCGGGACATTGAAAATAGAGTGGGGCAAGGATAACCACGTCTATATGACCGGCCCGGCGACGGAAGTGTTTAGCGGTATAATGGATATTTGATAAATTGCGTAAAAGCGAATGATTGATATCAACAAGCAGATAGCCTACTGGAAAGATAACGCACACGAGGATTGGCTGGTCGCCAATGAGCTGGTCAATAGCGGCAGGATTCGTCATGGCCTCTTCTTCGTCCATCTTGCTTTGGAAAAAGCCCTGAAAGCTCATGTTTGCAAGAAAATCGGAGACATATCCCCACGTATACACAACCTGCTAAAACTTGTGGAACTGGCGGGGCTGGAATTGGCCAACCAGCAAATATCAGGTCTCGCCATCATTAACAGCTTTAATCTGGAAGGCAGATATCCTGATGCAGAGTCGCCTATTCCATCTAAAAAACAAGCCGCCGCGTACCTGGAAGGCGCCGAAGAGATTTTACAATGGTTGACACAGGCGTTGTAGATAGCGTGAAGAAATATCTCGGCCTGCTGAAAGCCGAGGGGCTCGACGTCAGCTTCGGCGTGCTGTTCGGCTCGTTCGCGCGAGGTGAAGCGGACAAGTGGAGCGACATTGACCTGCTTGTTGTGTCACCACGCTTTGATGGCGTCTATGGCCGGGAGGATGTGGACAGGTTGTGGATCGCCGTAACCAAAAGCGACAACAGGATAGAGCCGATACCCTGCGGAGAACGGCAATGGGCCGAGGATGACACAAGAGCCATCGTGGAATTTGCGCGCCGCGAGGGATTGATGATAGAGACGGCCTAATGGCGAGAATGTTTATCTAAATGACAAGCTTCATTAAGCAAAACCTTCGCGATCTAAAGTCTCGGCATTACATACGCAAGGCCACTTCCCACAATTACTGGGTTGATTTCGCGTCTGGGAAGCTCTTGGAGTACGAAGCAAAATACGATCGTGATTTTTGTCTTGTCGTGAACCATTCGGAAACGTCGAACGATGCTTACGTCATCCCGGTGTCCGTCGCACGGCAACTGTTCAGAGACGACAATCTCAATCCAAATGGTCGAGGATGGAGCGCAACGATCGAGCGAGGCGTGTTGACTCATCAGGGTCAACACGTTTCCATATCTGCCTACTACAATTCATTCGACAGGCTTATTTCACGCGAACACAGCACCGGAGCTGACTCAGAGCCAACTCCAATTTCAGAACCGGAGCCGATTGTCGAAGTAGGTAGTTCTGAACTGACACTCGCGGATCTAAGAAAATTGATTAGCGCTTTCAATGAAGAGTACCGCACAGCATCTCCTATTCGACGCTTTGTCCTGTCTGAACGAATCGGACGACCAGGCCTTATAACCGACTGCCTGAAGCCGCTCCGAAAGTACACCTGCCAGATCTGCCGACAAGTCGGTTTCAAACAGCGTAATGACATTCCGTATGTGGAAGCTCACCATATTGTAGAGCTTCACGAACTTGTGCCAGGTTCGCTGTGTAGCGACAACATCGTGATTGTGTGCGCCACTTGCCACAGGAAGTTGCACTTTGCAAATGTCCACTACGAGCAAATTAATCAAGAGCAGATCGCTACTATCATCAACGGTGAAAGGTTTGAGTTCGAGACCAACGTCATATCAGCTTCGTAGGGTGGGCAATTTTTCTCGTTGACGCGAGGTATTTTCCTCAAAGATTGAAATAGACGATGCCGTTCACCGCTCGTGAAATAACAGCCAAGCTGGAACGTTTCGGAGCATCCTCAAACAGGCTGGATTGACACTGGAGGAGTTCAAAAGACTCTAAACTTCACCCGACTTTGGTATAATCCATCAAATTCCAATTTCGGAGACCATCATGCCCGCTGGCCTTTGGGTGGTGCGCGTCACTTTGTTCATGACCAGCCCGGCCACAGAAGTGTTTAGCGGTATAATGGAAATCTGACAAGCTGGACATAGGCATGGACAAACTCGCCGAACGTATCACAAAGAAGATCGTGGAGGAGATACACCCAGACCAGGTGATCCTTTTCGGCTCCCGCGCGCGCGGCGAGGCCGGGCCGGAGAGCGACGTTGACATAGCTGT